>Ga0160472_100724_pt1 | contig 15149 bp, 9 predicted proteins | sample HID1973M_E11MG_FD_108267 | JGI IMG/M metagenome (GOLD analysis project Ga0160472, IMG submission 108267) | Enriched mosquito-associated microbial communities from UW Madison campus, WI, USA - HID1973M_E11 MG | ecosystem: Host-associated > Arthropoda: Insects > Digestive system > Unclassified ... | reverse complement strand
GAAGTAGCCGCCGAGGTTGGCGCGGCCGAATTCGTTGTTGAACGCGGCGCCGCCGAGCGGGCCGTCGATCATGATCTGCAGCGGCGAGGCGATGCGGTCCGGCTTGCCGGTCACGCCGGGCTTGTCGTCCGGGTTGCGGTGCGTGACGGGCTGGGCGGCGTCGCGGGCGTTTTCCCACGACTCGACGGCGTCCGGCAGCATCAGGTTCGACACCGTGAAGCCGGTCAGGCCCGCCTTCGGCTTGGCGCCACGGCCGGTCGCGCCTTCGTCGCGGATTTCACCGCCCGCGCCGGTCGAGGCGCCCGGGAACGGCGAGATGGCGGTCGGGTGGTTGTGCGTCTCCACCTTCATCAGCGTGTGCGTCATCGCCTCGTGGCGGCCGTACTGCTGGTCGTCGCCGCGCGGGAACCAGCGCTCGGCCACGTCGCCTTCCATCACGGCCGAGTTGTCCGAGTAGGCGACGATCGAGCCCTGCGGGTTCAGCTGGTGCGTGTTGCGGATCATCGCGAACAGCGACTTGTCCTGCTGCACGCCGTCGATGGTCCACGTCGCGTTGAAGATCTTGTGGCGGCAGTGCTCGGAATTGGCCTGCGCGAACATCATCAGCTCGACGTCGGTCGGGTTGCGCTCCAGCTTGGCGTAGGCCTCGACCAGGTAGTCGATCTCGTCTTCCGACAGCGCCAGGCCCATCGCCACGTTGGCTTCGGCCAGTGCATCGCGGCCACCCGAGATGTCAATGAAGCGCAGCGGCTTGGCCGGCAGTTCCTCGAACAGGGGGGCGGCGTCCTCGCGGGTAGCGACGACCGTCTCGGTCATGCGGTCGAACAGGTGCGCGGCCACGGCGGCACGGGTGCCCGCGTCGAGCGACTTGCGCCCACGCAGCAGGCCCTTCTTGCAGAGCACGGTGATCTCGACGCCGCGCTCGATGCGGTGGACATGCGTCAGGCCGCAGTTATGCGCGATGTCGGTCGCCTTGCTCGCCCACGGCGAGATGGTGCCGAAACGCGGGATCACGACGAAGCGGTCACCCTCGGTCAGCTCGCTGAAGGGCGCGCCATAGTGCAGCAGGGCGCCGATGCGGTTCCTGTCGTCAGTGGAGAGCGGCTCGGTGCTGTCGACGAAATGCACGAACTGGCCGTGCACCGATTCGATATCGGCGTCGATTTCCTTGAGGGCGGTGAGCAGGCGTTGCTGGCGGAAGGCGGAAAGCGCCAGGGCGCCGGGGAAGCACGAGAAATGCGCCATGATCGTAGCGGTCGGGGCGAGAAGGTGGGGGGCTGCATCCCGCGGCGCCGCTTGCGGGGTGGACCCGGGAGCGCCGACTGGGGAAAACCGCTATTGTACCTTGCCGGGGGTCGGTTTTTGCACTGCGCACCAGTGCTTCAGCCAAAGGCGAGTGCCCCCTTCCCCACTTTCTCGCTACTTCCGGCCGCTTCCCGCTACAACGACGTGGCCGAACGCGCCGCCTGCTCGTACAGGCCGGTCAGCACGCGCAGCAGGCGCGCCAGTTCGCCGATTTCCGTGTTCAGCGCGCTGCCCTCCGAGAAATTGACGGTCAGGCACTGCTCGCGGATGTCGCGGTAGCGCTGGCAGGCCTCGGCGCCCGCCTCGGTGGTGCTGTAGGTCGCCTCCTTGCCCAGGCGCTCGCCCGCCACCAGCCCCATGCCACTCAGTTTCTTCAGCGAATAGGTCACGAGATGGGTGTCTTCCACGTTCAGCACGAAGCAGATATCGGCCAGCCGCTTGGCCCGGCCCCGGTGGTTGACGTGATGGAGCACCAGCACGTCGAGAAAGGTCAGGTCGCGCACACCCGCCGCCCCCATGCAGCGCACCACCCAGCGGCTGTAGGCGTTATAGGCGGTGTTCAGGCCGAACTCGAATTCCGACAACTCCGGGCTGCGCGCCGACACCAGGTGGGACGACGAGACGATGTTGGCGGACAGGGCCGGCGCCGTGCGGGCTGTCGAGTCGTGTGCGGACGGGGGTACGGAGGCGGGTATGGAGGCTTCAACTGCCTGGCCGGCGGACGAGCCTGGCTTGCGTGCCATGCGGGGGCTCCTTGGCAAATTTCGACTTGACAGTTTATCGGCGAATTATGAGCATGAACACCTCAATCCACCAAGGCGATACACGGGAAACCCGGTGCATTGGCGCGTGGCGGAGGCCATGCCAGGCCTGGTAGATCCGCCTTTCATCAGAGTCCCCAACGACCCCCAGGCCCCCAAGCCCCCGAAGCCCGATGCCACTGCCCGCCCTCGACACCCTGCACCACCGCCTGCGCTCCGGCGCCACCACCCGCGCGGCACTGCTCGAAGCCGCTGCCACGGCCGCCGCCGAAGCCCCCGCCACCGCCGTCTTTCTCCGCACGACGTTCGACGAGGCCCTGCACGTGGCGCGCGCTGCCGATGCTGCCGCCCTCGCGGGCAAGCCGCTGCATCCCCTGGCCGGGCTGCCAGTGTCGGTCAAGGACCTGTTCGACGTGGCGGGCGAGCCCACGCGCGCCGCGTCCGCTGCCCGCCACGACGCGCCGCCGGCCGCCGCCGATTCCGCCGTGGTGAAGCGCCTGCGCGAGGCGGGCGCGGCGCTGGTCGGGCGTACCAACATGACCGAGTTCGCGTTTTCGGGCGTCGGCATCAATCCGCATTTCGGCACGCCCGTGAATCCGGCCGGCATCGCCTTCGACGGCGTGGCGCGCATTCCGGGGGGCTCGTCGTCGGGCGCGGCCGTGTCGGTGGCGCTCGGGCTGGCCGTGGCCGGCCTCGGCAGCGATACGGGCGGCTCCATCCGCATCCCGGCCGCCCTGTGCGGGATCACCGGCTTCAAGCCGACCACCCGGCGCGTGCCGCTGGCGGGGGCGTTTCCGCTGTCGTACACGCTCGACACGGCCTGCGCGATGACCCGCAGCGTCGGCGACTGCGTGATGGTCGACAGCATCCTTGCGGATGAAGCGGTCATTCCGCGCGTGATTCATCCCGCCGCGATCCGGCTGGCGATTCCGCGCCAGTTGCTGCTGGACGATCTCGATCCGGTCGTCTCGCGCGCCTTCGACCGTGCACTCGGGCGGCTGTCGGCGGCGGGGGTGCAACTGGAGCGTGTCGATCTGCCCGAACTGGGAGAACTGGCTGCGTTCAACGCCAATGGCGGCATCACGTCGGCGGAGGCCTATGCCATTCACCGCGCACTGATCGCCACCCGGCGCGAACGCTACGATCCGCGCGTCGCGTCGCGCGTAGACCGTGGCGCCGCCGTCAGCGCAGCCGACTATATCGATCTGCTGCGCGCCCGCCAGGACTGGATCGCGCGCGTGGAAGCGAAGCTGGCGCGGTTCGACGCCGTGGTATGCCCCACCGTCCCGATGGTCGCCCCGGAACTGGCGCCCCTGCTTACCAACGACGACGAGTTCTTCCATACCAACGCGCGCCTGCTGCGCAACACGTCGGCGTTCAACTTCCTCGATGGCTGCTCGCTGTCCATGCCCTGCCACGCGCCCGACGAATTGCCGGTCGGCCTGATGCTGTCGCACGCTCCGATGCGCGATGCGCAACTGCTGGGGACCGCGCTGGCACTGGAAGGCATCGTTCAACCCGACCGCGCCGACTGATTCATCGACTGTTCGCCGACCGAGCCACGACCGCCATGACGTACTTCCCGCTCGACCCCGCCAGCCGCGACGCCATTCCGCTGTTCGACGTGGCGGCCGTCCGCCGGATCGAACATGCCGCGCAGGCCAGCCTGCCGCCCTTCACGCTGATGTCGCGCGCCGGCGCAGCAGCCGCCGACTGGCTCGCCGCGCACGCACCGGACGGCCTGTGGCTCTTCCTCGCCGGTCCCGGCAACAATGGCGGCGACGCCCTCGTGGCGGCCACTCGCCTGCACCTGACCGGCCGCCACGTCGAGGTCTGGCTGACTGGCGATCCCGCCCGGCTCCCGCCCGATGCGAGCCGCGCCCATGCGGAAGCCATCGCCGCCAGCGTGCCGCTGCACCAGGTCGCGGACGACACCACGCCGTGGCCGCCAGGCTGCACGGCCATCGTCGACGGCCTGCTCGGCATCGGCCTCAACCGCTCCGCCGAGGGCGCCATGGCGCGCTGGATCGGGCGGCTGGCGGACGGCGCGCCCCCGGTCTATGCACTCGACATCCCGAGCGGCCTGAACGCCGACACCGGCGCCGGCGAGCCCGCCGTGCATGCCCGCCGCACCCTCACCTTCATCGGTGCCAAGCCGGGCCTGCTGACGCTGGATGGCCGCGACTGCGCGGGCGACATCGACATCGCGCCCATCGGCCTGCCCTACCCGCCGGCCGAGCCCGCCAGCGCCACCGTCAACACGCCCGCCGGCTTCGCGCCATGGCTGCCGGTGCGGCGGCATGCGGTGAACAAGGGAACGTTCGGCACGCTGGCCGTGATCGGCGGCGGCGCGGGCATGACCGGCGCCCCGCTCCTCGGGGCCCGCGCGGCGCTGTTGCTGGGCGCGGGGCGCGTGCACATCGGCTTTCTCGCCGATCCCGCGCCGCAGATCGATCCGGTGCATCCGGAGCTGATGCTGCACGCCGTAGATACCATTGCGCTGGCGTCGCTGAACGCCATCGTCCTCGGTCCGGGCATGGGCACCGGCGCCGGCGCAAGGACGCATCTCGCCCGTCTGCTTGCCGGGATGGCCACGCTCCATACCCCGCCCGCGCTCGTGCTCGATGCCGACGCCCTGAACCTGCTCGCCGCGGACAAGACCCTCACCACCACGCTGATGCAGTCGAAGCTGCCTCGCGTGATGACGCCGCATCCCCTCGAAGCCGCGCGCCTGCTCGGCAGCAATGTGGCCGACATTCAGCGCGACCGCCTCGCCGCGGCCCATGCGCTGGCCGCGCAATGGCAGTCCGTGGTCGTCCTGAAAGGCTCCGGCACCGTGATCGCAGCGCCCGGCGAGCCGCCGGCGATCAACCCTACCGGCAACGCCGCGCTCGCCACCGCCGGCACCGGCGACGTGCTGGCCGGCATGACCGGCGCCCTGCTCGCTCAGGGCATGCCCCCGCGCGCCGCCGCCCAGGCCGCCGCATGGATCCACGGCCGCGCCGCCGATTGCCTGGTCGCTGGCGGCATCGGCCCGGCCGGCGTCACGGCCAGCGAACTGTACGCACCCGCGCGCCGCATTTTCAACGCCCTGCTGCGTGGCGATAGCGCCTCATAGAGAGTCTTGACCCGCACAGGCGGGCGTCAGACATGCACCGATAGCGCGCATCGGTGCTTCGCTGGCAGCATGAAAGCCACGAATTCGCGGTATTCTTGCCGGCCGCATCACTTGCCACCCGTCCACCGGAAGCCATCCCGCCTGGCCCTATACTTGCAACTGCAGTGACCCGATACCAGAGCCTCTCCCTGCATTCCCTCCGCATGCCGACGCATCTGAATACCTGGAAAACGCTCCAGCAGCATCACGAAGCCACCCGCGACGTCCCGCTGCGCAGCCTGTTCGACGGCGCCGACGGCCAGTCCCGCGTCGCGCAGTTTTCGCTCGACGCCGCCGGGCTCTACCTCGACTACTCGAAGAACCGCGTCACGCAGCAGACCATGGCGCTGCTGATGCAACTGGCCGAGGAGGCAGGCGTGTCGACGCGACGCGCGGCGATGTTCGCGGGTGAGCACATCAACACGACCGAGGACCGCGCGGCCCTGCACGTGGCACTGCGGGCGCAGGCCGGGGCCCCCTTCCGCGTCGACGGCGAGCCGGTGATGCCGGCCATCCATGACGTGCTCGGGCGCATGCGCCGCTTCTCGGAGCGGGTACGCAGCGGCGACTGGACCGGTGCCACCGGCCAGCGCATCAGCGACGTCATCAATATCGGCATCGGCGGCTCCGACCTCGGCCCGCGCATGGTGTGCCAGGCGCTCTCCCACCTGGCCGGCGACGGCGAGCGGGGCGGCCCTCGCCTGCACTTCGTCTCCAACGTCGACGGCACCGAACTGGCCGAGACACTGGCCCGCCTCGATCCGGCGCGCACGCTGGTGATCGTCTGCTCGAAGACCTTCACCACGCTGGAGACCATGGCCAACGCCTGCAGCGCGCGCGACTGGTTCCTCTCCAACGGCGTGCGCGAAACGCAATTGGCCCGGCATTTCGTGGCGGTATCGACCAACACCGAGGCGGTCAGCGACTTCGGCATCGACCCCGCCAACATGTTCGAGTTCTGGGACTGGATCGGCGGCCGCTTCTCGCTCTGGTCGTCGGTGGGCCTGTCGATCGCACTGGCGGTCGGCTTCGACGCGTTCGACGACCTGCTGGCCGGCGGCCGGGCGATGGACGAGCACTTCCGCACCGCCCCGCTCGCGCAGAACCTGCCTGTGGTCCTCGGCATGCTGGGCATCTGGTATCGCAGCTTCCTCGACCTGCCGACCACCTGCATCGCGCCGTATTCCAGTTCGCTGGCGCTGTTCCCCGCCTTCCTGCAGCAACTGGAGATGGAGAGCAACGGCAAGTCCGTGCAACTCGACGGCGACCGCGTGCGCACCAACACCGCGCCGGTGGTGTGGGGCACGGCCGGGACGAATGGCCAGCACGCCTACTTCCAGCTCATCCACCAGGGTTCGCAGGTGATCCCGGTCGACTTCATCGCCCCGCTGCGGCCGCCGCGCGAACTGCAGGGCCACCACGCCAAGCTGCTGGCCAACTGCTTCGCACAGGCCGAGGCGCTGATGGTCGGCCGTAACGCCGATGCCTTGCGTGCGGCGGGCGTGTCGGAAGCGCTGGTGCCGCACATGGTGTTCGACGGCAACCGCCCGAGCAACATGCTGCTGATGGAGGACCTGACGCCGCACGTGATCGGCGCGCTGATCGCCCTCTACGAGCACCGCACCTTCGTGCAGGGTGTGGTCTGGAACATCAATTCGTTCGACCAGTGGGGCGTGGAACTCGGCAAGATCCTGGCCCGCCCCATCGAAGCCGAGCTGAACGGCAGCGCCAGCGGTGCGCACGACGCGTCCACCAGCAGCCTCATCGCGCGTGCGCGCGCGGTACTGGGACGCGGCTGACCGGTCCTCCCGGACCGTCACTCAAGCGTGACGTCGACCTTGGCCCAGACGGAGCGCCCGGGCTCGTTGATGCGGCCAAGCTGGCTCGCATAGCCCGCAACTGGCGCCGCACGCCGGTTCAGATGCTCGGCATAGGTCCTGTTCAGCAGGTTGTCGATGCCCGCGCTGAGCAATACCTTCTTGTGGGGCCGGTAGCTGGCGTTCAACGCCAGCGTGGCAAAACCGGGGCTGCGGCCGATATCCTGCCCGGCGATGTTGCCGCGTCCGGGGTCCACGCGGCTCTGCGCGGCCACGGCGCGCACCAGTCCGGTCACGCTCACATGCTGGTTTTCGTAGGTCAGGCTCAGGCGCGATTCCAGCGGCGGCACCTGCGCCAGCGGCGTGCCGTCGGTGTCGTTGCTGCCACGCGTGTAGGCGAGCGAGCCGCCGAGCTTCCAGTGGCTCGCCATGCCCCACAGGAAGCTGGCTTCGCCGCCCCACAGCGTGGCGTTGATGTTGCGGCTGACGACGGTGCCGGGCGCTTTGCCGAAGGCGCGTGAGTCGATCAGGATGTAGTCACTCACCCGTCCATAGAACAGCGACACCCCCGCCGACAACTGCTCGTCGCGGCGCCAGAGCAGCCCGGCATCGAGCTGGGTGTTCCTTTCCGGACGCGTGAAGAAGGCACTGTTACTGTCCGGCCCCTGCTTGGTAATCAGCTCCCAATAATCGGGGAAACGCTCGGCGTGGCCGATTCCGACGTAGGGCGTCAGGCGTGTCCGATCTCGTTGCACGTCCTGTTCGTAGCGGGCAAAGCCGCTGAACAGCGTCTGCGTGCGCTCGCCACCAGCGGACGCCAGCCCCGGCGTGGCACGTGCGTCCCGTGCGCGCCAGCGGTCGGCGCGCGCGCCACCGATCAGGCGGCGCTCGCCGGGCAGGTAGGTGGTCAGTTCTCCGAACATGCCGTAGTTCGAGAAGCGCGCATTGTCGATGCGCGGATAGTCCTGGTACGGCGCGCTCCACGCGTTGCCGGACCCGCGGAACCTGTGCGTATTGCGCTGGCCGTCGATGCCCGCAATCAGTTGCCAGGCATCGGCAGGCGCCACGGTCAGCGCGAGGCGCCCGCCCTCCGTGCGACGGTCCGGATTGCTCACCCTTGGCGTCGGCGACATCGGGGTCGGCACGAAGTCGCGCATCCGGTAGTTGTCCATGACGTGGTCGATATAGTTGTAGTAGAGCTGGCCTTCGACCCTCTTCAGCCACGGCGTGAGATCGCCTTTCTCGAAGCGGAGCCCGACGTTCTCGCGCCGGAACGCCGTGCCGTCCATGCCCCGGTCGGCATAGGCCGCCCTGCCGTCGCCCGCCGTTCCCGCGATTTCCACCAGCGTGTCGCGGCCGGGCGTCCAGCCGACTGCGGCATTGGTGCTCCATCGTTCGTAGGAGGAGTGGACGCGCGTGCCGTTTCCGTCCTGGTAGTCGTCCGAGTGCGAGTACGTGCCGACGGCGCGCACGTAGACGCGTTCGTTGCCCACCTTCGTGTCGAACACGGCGTCGCGGCGCCCGAAGCTGCCCAGCAGGCCACTCCCGAACAGCGAAGCACCGGGGCCGACGAGCGCCTGCCGCTTGCGCTCGAACCCGACCACGCCAGCGACATTGCCCGGCCCGAAGCGAACGCTCTGCGGCCCCTTGACGACGGTCACTTCGTCGTAAGAAGACGGGGTGACGTAAGCCGTCGGCGGGTCCATCCGCCCGCCGCAGCCGCCGAACAGCAGTTCACCATCCAGCAGGATGCTCAGGCGCGAGCCCGCCATGCCGCGGAACACGGGATCGCCGTCGCTGCCGCCCTTGCGGATCACGGAAAAGCCGGGGATGGTCTTCAGGTAGTCGGCGCCGTCGCTAGCCGGCAGCGGCTGATGCGGCTGGCGGGGATCGGTGACGACCGTCAGCGGCGCGGATTCGCGGGCCGCGGTGACGACTACCTCTTCGAGCATCGACTCGGCCTCCTGTGCCGGGGCGTCGAACGGTACGAATACGGAGCCCGCTGCAAGCAGGCAGATGCGGTTTGGTGAGAATGAAAGCCGAGCCATGATCCTCCAATTGCCCTCCAGATGCGTGGTGGACCCGGGAGTCGGATCCAGGCAGAGGAGTGTAGGAAGACCCAATTTGCGCGGGCACTGGGCAAATTGCCGCAGCCCGGCGCCATGCCGATACATGGGCCGGCAAGGCGGCCGCACTATACTGGCGCGCAGAACAACCACGCGCGCCCTCGGCACAAGCACAGGAAGATCATGAAGACCATTGGACTGATTGGCGGCATGAGTTGGGAATCGTCCGCCGAGTATTACCGGCTGATCAACCAGGAGATGAAGGCGCGCCTGGGCGGACATCGCAATGCGCGAAGCGTCATGGTCACGGTCTGCTTCGAGGAGATCAAGGCGCTGCAGCACGACGAACGCTGGGAGGAACTCGGCGGGCAGATGCAGCAGGCGGCGCGGCAAGTGGAGGCCGGCGGAGCGGATTTCGTGCTGCTTTGTACGAATACCATGCACCGGGTCGCGCCTGCCATCGAGGCTGCGTTGAGCCTGCCCTTCGTTCATATTGTCGATCCGACCGCGCGGGCGTCGCGCGAGGCGGGGATCGACCGTGTTGGCCTGCTCGGCACCCGCTTCACCATGGAGCAGGACTTCTACCGGGGCCGGATGCGCGAACGGCACGGCATCGAGGTGGTGGTGCCGGACCAGGCGGACCGCGACGTGGTACACCAGATCATCTATGACGAGCTATGCCATGGCATCGTCCGCGACGCGTCACGCGCCGAATATCAGCGCATTATCGCCACGCTCGCATCGCAAGGCGCTCGCGGCATCATTCTTGGCTGCACCGAGATCGCCTTGCTGATCGGACAGGGCGATGTGACCCTGCCGGTGTTCGACACCACCGCGCTCCACGCACGCGAAGCCGTGATGCTGGCACTTGCGGATGGCGGGGCCGCGTGAGATCTGGCTGGCGAGCGGAGGGTCAGACTTCCGCGGCCATCGTCTCGTCGCTCACCACGCGGCCCGCCGCAATGGTCAGGATGCGGCCACAGCGTGCGGCCACGGAGCGGTCGTGCGTGACGAGCACCAGCGTCGAACCGGCGTCGCGGTTGAGGTCGAACATCAGCCGGATCACCGCCTCGCCGGTGGCGGTATCGAGGCTGCCGGTGGGCTCGTCGGCAAAGAGGATGTCGGGTTGCGCGACAAAGGCGCGCGCCAGCGCCACGCGCTGCTGCTCGCCGCCCGACAGCGTGCGCGGATAGTGCGACAGCCGCGCGCCGAGGCCGACGCGCTCCAGCATGTCCACCGCGCGCTCGCGCACCCGCTGCGTCTCGCCGCGCAATTCGAGGGGCAGCATCACATTCTCCAGCGCGTTCAGATGCCCCAACAGCTGGAACGACTGGAACACGAAACCGACATGCCGCCCGCGCAGCGCCGCACGCTGGTCCTCGTCGAGCCGGAAGATGTCCTGCCCCTGCAGGCGCACGGTGCCGGTGCTCGGCAGGTCCAGCCCGGCCAGCAGGCCGAGCAGCGTCGATTTGCCGGAGCCCGACGCGCCCACGATGGCCAGCGTCTCGCCCGCCGTGACGGAAAACGAGACGTCGTGCAGAATCTCCAGCGAACCGGTGCTGTCGGTAACGGTCTTTCCCAATGACTCGACGGCGAGAATAGGTGCGGACATGAGCAAAGTGAAGAAGACGGGCTGGATCGGAAAGACGCTGGCGGCGTGCGCGCTGTGTGTGGCCGCCCTCCCCGCGATGGCGGCCCCGGCGTTGCTGGTGCTGGGCGACAGCCTCTCGGCCGAATACGGCCTCGCGCGCGGCTCGGGCTGGGTCAGCCTGCTGCAGGACCGGCTGCGCAAGGAGCGGTTCGATTATAGCGTCGTCAATGCGAGCATCAGCGGCGAGACCACCATCGGCGGCAAGACACGCCTGCCGGACCTGCTCGCCCGCCACAAGCCGGCCGTGGTGGTGGTCGAACTCGGCGCCAACGACGCGCTGCGGGGCTTGCCGCTGCAAACGACAGAGTCGAACCTGCGCGGCATCGTCACCGACGCACAGCACGCCGGCGCCCGCGTGCTGCTGGTCGGCATGCGGATTCCGCCCAACTACGGCCCCGACTACGCCGAGCGGTTCTTCTCGCTCTATCCGAGACTGGCGAAGGAATACCGGCTGCCGCTGGTGCCCTTCCTGCTCGACAAGGTCGTCACCCGCCCGGACTGGTTTCAGGCCGACCGCATCCACCCGACGGCCGACGCCCAGTCCGCGCTGCTCGAGACGGTGTGGCCCGAACTGAAGCCTCTTCTGAAGGCCAGCCGCTAGGCAGAGGCTCTCCGCGTACCGCAAAAGGAAAAGGCCCGGCGGTTGCCGGGCCTTCTTCCTGTGCCGCGCCTGAGGTAGCTGCGGCAGCTAAGGCAGCTGAGGCAGCAAGCGTTACTGGCCTTGCTGCTGTTCAGCCGGCTTCGCCGGATGCAGCACCTTGACCTTCGAGCGCGCCTTCAGGCTGTCGTAGTACACCTCCAGGTCGGTGCGGCCCGCGGCCTGCCCGAGCTGTTGCGCGTCCGCCTTGCGTCGCGCCGGGTCGCCCGGCGGCGGCTGCTTGACCTCGGTGATGCGATAGAGGCCATAGCCCTGCCCGCCGAGATCGACGCCGACCACGGCCGGCAGCTTGGCGACGTCGGCGCGCATGATCGCCTCGACGGACTGCGGCGCGATGCCGTCGGCCTTGCTGCGCGACACCGTCACCGCTGCACCGAAGCCATCCGCCGCGCCGCCCTTCTTCAGCGCGTCGAGCTTCGCCTGGCCGTCCTTGCGCGCCAGTTCCGCGGCCTGCTGGGCGATGTAGCCCTCACGCACCATCGCTTCGACGTCGTCGAACTTGCGCACCGTCGCCGGGCGATAGTCCACGATGCGGGCCGACACCAGCGTGTCCGGACCGACCTGCACGGCCTCGGTATTGCGCTTGTTCCGGATCGAGTCGTCGCTGAACAGGGCCTTCAGCAGCTTCTCGTTGTTGAGCGGGCTCTTCGCGCCGAGCGCCGGGTTCGGCTGGCGCGTCACGTTGTCGGCGGACTGGATGGTCAGGTGGAACTTGTCGGCGGCCGGCTTCAGGCTGTCGGATTGTTCGTAGACCATATTGCCGAAGGCATCGGCCTGCTCGGCGTACTGCTTGCCGGCGAGCTGCTTGCGCAGTTCGGCTTCCAGCTCCGGACGCACTTCTTCCAGCGGCCTGGTCGCGGCCGGCTGGATGCCGGTCAGCTTGATGATGTGATAGCCGTAGTCGGTCTCGACCACGTCACTGATCTGGCCGTCCTTGAGCGCGAACATGGCGTCCTCGAACGGCTTGACCAGCGCACCCTTGCCCATGAAGCCGAGGTCGCCGCCCTTCTGGGCCGAGCCCGGGTCCTGCGATTCCTTGCGCGCCACGTCGGCGAAGGTGTCGGGATGCTTGCGCAGGTCCTCCAGCAGCTTCGTCGCCTTGTCCTTGGCGGCCTGGCGCTGCGCGGCAGGCGCGTCCTTGGGCGCGGCGATCAGGATATGGCTGGCGCGGCGCTGTTCTTCGGTGCGGAAGCGCGCGGCGTTGCTGTCGTAGTACGACTTGATCTGGTCGGGCGTGATGGTCTGCGCGGCGGACAGCGCCTCGCCAGACAGCACCACGTATTCGACCTTGGCCTGCTCAGGCAGGCTGAAGGCGGCCTGGTGGCTCTCGTAGTAGGTCTTCAGCGCGGCGGCGTCCGGGTTCACCTTGGCGGTGTAGTCGGCCGGCTTGAGCACCAGCGGCTGGACCTGGCGCTGCTGGTCGCGCACGGCGATCAGGCGGTCGATCAGCGAATTGGGCAGGAACGCGGTGCCCCCCACCGACGAGCCGAGCTGCTGCGTGGCCAGGTCGAAGCGGATACGCGAATCGAACTGCTCGGGTGTCATGCCCTGCGAGGCCAGCAGTTGCATGTAGGCCTTGTCGTCGATCGCGCCGTTCTGCTTGCGCGGAAGCTGCGCGATGGCCGGAATCGCCATGATCGCGTCGCGGACCTGCTCGTCCGACGCCGTGAGGTGTGCGCGGCTGACTTCGTTGGCCACTACGCGTTGCAGGATCAACTGGTCGAGTGCAGCCTGGCGGGCACGCGGACCCTCGAAATCCAGCGCGTTGTACCGCTCGCCGAGGATCTGCCGCGCGCGCTCGCTTTGCTCGTGCACAACGTTATCGACTTCCTGCAGCGTAATGACACGCCCGTCGACCTTGGCGGCGTCGTGCGAACTGTCCATGAAACGCGAATAGCTCTCCACGCCGAAGAATACAAACGACGGGAAAACAAGCAGCAGCAGAAGCAGAAGCATCAGGCGCCGGTTGTTGCGAACGAAATCAAGCATGCTGGCTCGGGTGAAGGGTTGGCTTGAAAGACAAAACTCCGCGATTTTAGCAGGAGCGTGAGCCAATAATGGCGATGGAGGCTCGCCGGGGAATGGATCGTTGCAATCGCTTAATGTGCGAGGCCACAACGAAAAAACGCCTGCAGCAATTGCAGGCGTTTTCTTTGTTCTGGCGGAGCGGACGGGACTCGCCTACATCCTGCAGGCCGCGGCTGCGCTTGCAAGCGCAGCCCTTCGAGTCCCGCCGTGAGCCGCGCAGGCGGCTCACTCCACTCCGCAGTCAGACGCCCTGCGGGCATAGCATCACTACATACAAAAAAACGCCTGCAACCGCAGGCGTTTTTCTTTGTTCTGGCGGAGCGGACGGGACTCGAACCCGCGACCCCCGGCGTGACAGGCCGGTATTCTAACCGACTGAACTACCGCTCCCTGGTCGGCGCATTGCGAGACGGTGGTGGGTGCTGAGGGGCTCGAACCCCCGACCTACGCCTTGTAAGGGCGCCGCTCTACCAACTGAGCTAAGCACCCGTCGCGCGCTGCGAGGGCGCAAGTGTAATACAGGTAAATCCATCTTGCCAAGCGGCTGACCGCGAAATCCACAAAGAAAAACGCCGCAGGAGGCAGACTCCTGCGGCGTTCTCAACAGCGGCTATGCCGGATTCGGCACGATCAGTGATGCAGGCGCTCAACCGTTGCCTTGGCGGCTTCCTTGTCCGCCACTTCGGCGGGCTTGGCTTCCTCTTCGGAGAGCGGCTCGGGCTTGCGCTCCAGTGCCAGTTCGAGCACCTTGTCGATCCAGCGTACCGGCACGATCTCGATGGCGTTCTTGACGTTGTCGGGGATCTCGGCGAGGTCCTTGACGTTCTCCTCGGGGATCAGCACCAGCTTGATGCCGCCACGGTGAGCCGCCAGCAACTTCTCCTTGAGACCGCCGATCGGCAGCACTTCGCCGCGCAGCGTGATCTCGCCCGTCATCGCCACATCCGCACGCACCGGGATACCGGTCAGCACGGATACCAGCGCCGTCGTCATCGCACCGCCGGCCGACGGACCGTCCTTCGGCGTCGCGCCTTCCGGCACGTGGATGTGGATGTCGCGCTTCTCGAACATCTCGTCGGTGATGCCCAGGCGGCGGGCGCGCGAACGCACCACCGAGCGGGCTGCCTCGACCGACTCCTTCATCACGTCGCCCAGCGAACCGGTGCGGGTGATGTTGCCCTTGCCCGGCATGATCGCGGCTTCGATCGTCAGCAGGTCGCCGCCGACTTCCGTCCACGCGAGACCGGTCACCTGGCCCACCTGGTTTTCCTTGCCGGCCAGCCCGAAGTCGTACTTGCGCACGCCCAGGAACTTGTCCAGGTTCTCCGAATCGACCTTGACCGAGCCCGACTCCTTCTTCAGCAGCAGGAGCTTGACCACCTTGCGGGCGATCTTCGACACCTCGCGTTCGAGCGAACGTACGCCCGCTTCACGCGTGTAGTAGCGGATGATGTCGCGGATCGCGCTTTCGCTGACGTCGATCTCGCCCACCTTCAGGCCGTTGTTCTTGATCTGCTTCGGCAGCAGGTAACGCAGGGCGATGTTGACCTTCTCTTCCTCGGTGTAGCCGGAAAGACGGATCACCTCCATGCGGTCGAGCAGCGGCGGCGGGATGTTCAGCGAGTTCGACGTCGCCACGAACATCACGTCGGACAGATCGAAGTCCACCTCGATGTAGTGGTCCTGAACGTGTGGTTCTGTTCCGG
>Ga0160472_100722_pt1 | contig 15176 bp, 14 predicted proteins | sample HID1973M_E11MG_FD_108267 | JGI IMG/M metagenome (GOLD analysis project Ga0160472, IMG submission 108267) | Enriched mosquito-associated microbial communities from UW Madison campus, WI, USA - HID1973M_E11 MG | ecosystem: Host-associated > Arthropoda: Insects > Digestive system > Unclassified ... | reverse complement strand
CTGCTGGACTTCCCGGGCGCTGCCATTGTGATCTCTCACGATCGGTGGTTCCTTGACCGCGTCGCGACGCACATCCTGGCGTACGAAGACGACTCGCAAGCGGTGTTTTTCGAAGGCAACTACACCGAATACGAAACCGATCGCAAAAAGCGTCTCGGCGAAGCGGCTGCCCAGCCGCACCGTGTACGGCACAAGAAGCTGGCCTGATTTCGGGTTGGCGGCATAAAGAGCGGAGCCTTCGGGCTCCGTTTTTTTTTGCCTGGGCTTTTTCAGAGAAACCGGGTTGGATTCATCGCTGGCAAGCCGGCTCCTACAGGATTTATGCAATGCCGCCAATCGTTGAACAGCCACAAAACTGTAGGAGCTGGCTTGCCAGTGAAGACTGAGTCACTGATGGTGCAAATTTCAGACTTGCCGTCCTTGTTTCGGTGCAAAAACACCTGAATATGTTGATTAATTTATATCGGATGCACCATTTAATTTCATAAAGGCGACATTTCGCACTGTTCCTGTGCGCCATCCCTTTGTTAAAGTCCCGCTCAATCTCCTCCCAACGACAATAAATTTGCCGAGACTTTTCCATGATCGAATCCGTCGAATCCTTCCTTGCGCGCCTGAAAAAACGCGACCCGGACCAACCCGAATTTCACCAGGCCGTGGAAGAAGTCCTGCGCAGCCTGTGGCCATTTCTTGAAACCAATCCGCACTACCTGACCTCGGGCATTCTGGAGCGCATCTGCGAGCCGGAGCGTGCGGTGGTGTTCCGGGTTTCCTGGGTCGATGACCATGGCAAAGTGCAGGTCAATCGCGGCTTCCGCATCCAGATGAACAGCGCGATCGGCCCTTACAAGGGCGGTTTGCGCTTCCATCCGTCGGTGAACCTGGGCGTATTGAAGTTCCTTGCCTTCGAGCAGACCTTCAAGAACTCCCTGACCTCGCTGCCCATGGGTGGCGGCAAGGGCGGTTCGGACTTCGATCCGAAGGGCAAGAGCGACGCGGAAGTCATGCGCTTCTGCCAGGCCTTCATGAGCGAGTTGTATCGCCACATCGGTGCGGACGTTGACGTGCCGGCCGGTGACATCGGCGTGGGTGCCCGGGAGATCGGTTTCCTGTTCGGCCAGTACAAGCGCCTGAGCAACCAGTTCACCAGCGTGCTGACCGGCAAGGGCCCGAGCTACGGCGGCAGCCTGATCCGTCCGGAAGCCACCGGTTTCGGTTGCGTGTACTTTGCCGAGGAAATGCTCAAGCGCCGCGGTCAGGCCGTCGAGGGCAAGCGCGTGGCGATTTCCGGCTCCGGCAACGTTGCGCAATACGCAGCGCGCAAGGTCATGGACCTGGGCGGCAAGGTGATTTCGCTGTCCGACTCCGAAGGCACGCTGTACTGCGAGAGCGGGCTGACGGAAGAACAATGGCTGGCGGTGCTGGAACTGAAAAACTTGCAACGCGGGCGCATCCGCGAACTGGCCGACCGTTTCGGCCTGGAGTTCCGTGCTGGCGAGCTGCCATGGAGCCTGAACTGCGACATCGCCTTGCCCTGCGCGACTCAGAACGAGCTGGATGCCGAATCCGCGCGCACCCTGTTGCGTAACGGCTGCATCTGCGTGGCTGAAGGCGCGAACATGCCGACCACCCTTGAGGCGGTGGACCTGTTTATCGAGGCGGATATCCTGTTCGCGCCGGGCAAGGCGTCCAACGCCGGTGGCGTGGCCGTGAGTGGCCTGGAAATGTCGCAGAACGCCATGCGCCTGCTCTGGACCGGTGGCGAGGTGGACAGCAAGCTCCACGCGATCATGCAGTCGATCCACCACGCCTGCGTGCATTACGGCGAAGAAAACGGCCGGGTCAACTACGTCAAGGGCGCGAACATCGCCGGCTTCGTCAAGGTCGCTGACGCCATGCTCGCCCAAGGCGTGGTTTAAGCCGGTTCGATGCGGATCACTTCAATCAGCTGATCCCCGGCAGGGCGTTGCCACAGCACTTCATCATTGCGTTGTGCCCCGAGCAGCGCCCGCCCCAGCGGCGAGCCCCAATTGATCAGGCCACGGGCGGCATCGGCCTGATCTTCGCCCACCAACTGCACGCGGCGCTCGTTGTCGTGCTCGTCAGCATAGGTCACCCAGCTGCCGATCTGCACTTTCTCGGTCGAGGTCGCGTTCGGCACCACCTGGGCGCTGCCCAAGCGCTGCTGGAAGTAACGCAGGTCGCGCTCGAGATCGGCCAGTCGTTGTTTATCGGCCTGCTCGCCCTTGGCCGATTGCTCGGCATGCAGGCTTTGCAGTTCGCTGACCTTGCCCTGCAGCAAATCAAGTCCCTGCGCAGTGACGTAGTTAGGCTGCGTGCTGACCTGTCGTTCGACCGGCTGATCGGCTTGCGCGGCGGCGTTATCTTCGTTGACGAATGCCCGGCTCATGGTTTTCTCCCGTAATAGGGTTTGGGCCATGGTCGCAGGCATTTGGTTTCACTGAGTGTCTGGGTGCGACTCATTGCGAGCGATAAGCCCGGGCGGCGTCCTGGTCTTTCTGTTGCTGCCAGTCCTTGTCACGCTCTTGCAGATGGCTGTTGTGGTAGTCGCCGCGATCCTCGTTGTCGCGCATAGCCTGGCACTGGCGAAAGCCATCACCCCAGCCTTCGGCATACAGCGGATCCTTGAGGTAACGCGGGACGTTCTTGCGAAACTCGCCGGTGATCGCGCCAGCGGCTTGTCGACCGCTGCTGCAGCCGTCATCGAACCCGTCGGCGAAGGCCGGGGGATAGCCCTTTGCGATCAGCTCTTCGTGGGTTGACTGGCAACCCGCACAGGACAACAGCAAACCCAACACCAATATGTAACGCCACATCCGGGACTCCCGGGCCACCATCCGGCCTATAGGGGAAGTCTAGAAGCGGATTCGTCATCGGGATGTGAAGGAAAGGTTAAAAGATCGCAGCCTTCGGCAGCTCCTACAGGTGTATGCGGGGTCGATGTAGGAGCTGCCGCAGGCTGCGATCTTTTGATCCTCTTCGATCAATAGTGATACCACTTCAACTCAAGCATCACTTCATTTTCCGGCGTAGCCAGATGGCTGAATTCACGCTGGGCGGTAAGGCGCAAGCCGAGGTTACGTGACAGTTCCCATTGCTGATTCAAGCTCAGGCTACGGCGCACCTCGCCATTGGTGAAGAAATCGCCTTTGGCCTCCAGGCTGAAATTACCCAGCGGATTTTTCCACAGCAGGCCGCTGTTGAATCCTGCCGCCGGGGCGATGAACCCGGCGAAGTCGTTGTTGTGCTCCACACGCACGGTGCCCAGGGCAAAACCGAGCATGTCATCGGTCAGTTGCCAGGTACCGCCACCGCCGCCGTTGACATGGCTGACCAGGTTTTCGTCGTCGTGCTTGCCCGGTACCCGTTCCAGGCCGCCGGTCACCTGCCACGAAAGCGGTTGCAGCAGCTCGTTGCGCGGGGTCAGGGAGCGGATGGTCGCCAGGTCCAGTTGCTGCACCTGCCAGTCATTGCCTTCGTACTGACGCAACTTGAGCTGGAGGATTTCGATCTGCGCGCCGAGGGGGAAGCTCTCCGAGTTGTCATTGAGGTCGTGATAGGCCATGCGCAGCCCGTACTCGCCAAACGCCCGGTCGCCACGGGTGCCGACACCGGCCTGCCAGGTCCGGGATTCGTGGCCGTCCTCGGGCAGGCCGGGTTGCGGGATGTCCAGTTCCGGCGCGGGATTTTTATTGATCGCCCGCAGCAGCTCGAAGCTGCGCTGGGCTTGCATCGGATCACGCTCCTGGCCGTTGGCGCGATACCGTTCGAGGCGATAGGCGGCGTCGATGATCAGCGCCTGACGATCCCGGGGCAGTGCCTTGAACGCCGGTGCCTGCAGTTGCTGCTGGTCGGCGCTGACCTTCAGGACCCACTGTTGTTCCTCATCGCTCAGGGGCTCGGCACGGCTAAGCAGTTCACGCTCGCGGGAAGGGCGGTACTCGATCGATTCCACCAGGCCGGCGTCCTTCACGGCCTTCACGGTATCGGTGGGGATGGCGGTGATCGGGAACTGTTCGGTCAGGCGCAGGCTCGGGCGCGCCACCTGCAGCAGTTCCAGCAACCGGTAGGAGCAGTTTTCGTCGAAGAAGAAGTAGTCGAACTTGATCTGCTTCAGCTCCCAGACGTGTTCGACCATGCGCGCAGTTTCCTGCTGGGTCAGGTTCAGGCGGTACTCCCACAGGTCGCGGTTTTCGAGGCTGCGGTACTCCGAGAGCTTTTCCTGGTAGGGCACCAGCGCGAACAGCCCTGGATAGCCGCCCATCAGGCCTTTCCAGGCGTAGAGAATGCTGTTGTCCGAGCCCTCGATGTAGGCGCCGAAGTTGATCGCGTAACTGAGCAGTGAAGTCTTGTCGCTCTGCACATCGGCCTGGTCGATGCGCAGCAGGGTATGACCGAACATCGAGGATGGGCTGTTCAAATAGGCCGCAGGAAAGATCATCACCGCACTGTGGGGTGAAACGTCCTTGAACCATTGCTTGAATTCAGCGCAGTCCGGTGCCGGCAAGCCGGTGAGGTTCAGTTGGTCTTTCAGCCAGCGGGTTCGCGCCGGGTAAACGCATTGGGCGTGCTGCCCGCCCGCGCTGGCCGGGGCGTACAGCGCCTGTACCGTGGCAGCCAGTTCATGGTCGGGGTGTTCATTGCCATCGACGGCAAGAAAGAATTTGCGGTCACTGACGTAACTGCGCCAGCCGCCGAGCTTGGCGGTTTCGTAATGGCCAAGCGAAAGCCAGAAAGGGTCGTTAGCCAGTTGCTGCATGCGTTGAGGATCGATTTGGGGTGCGGCGGACAGCGGGGCGCAGGCACAGAGCGCCAGCCAGGCAAGGCGTTTGAGCATAAATGGCAACTTAATTCGAAAGAAACAAAGACCCAAGGCAGTAGCGCTTCACTGTAGAAGCTGGCTTGCCAGCGATGGTCGTTAACGATGACGCGTGCTTACGGATAAAACACAGCGCTCTTTAGACCATCGCTGGCAAGCCAGCTCCTACAGGTGATTGGCGTCCCGCAAAGAGGGCAGGCCCAAAAACAAAACCCGCTTCCTGAAAGAAGCGGGGCGAGTCCGAGCTTAAGCCTGGGTGGCGTACTTGGCCAGTCGAGGGTCGTTTTTCAGAACGGCCAGGGTGTTGGTATGCACATCTTCTGCGGTCACGTCAGCCTTGCTGAAGATCTGCTGGAAGTGCTCGTGAGTGACGGCGGCGAAGTGCGCACGGTCTTCCGGCGCTACGCCCAGTACCACGGCATAAGTGGTCAGGGCTTCGCCTTGGCCTTTTGCCATGTCTTCGGACAGCTCGTTCATCATGCCATTCATGGCAAACCAGGATTTACCGCCATAGGTCAGCGATGCGTTGGTCGCGCAACCGTTGGTCCCGGAGGTCATGCCGAAGGTTGCGTTGCCGGAGGTGCCGTTGGTGGTGGATGCCAGGAAGTGAGCCGGAGTACCACGCTGACCTTCGAACAGCATGTTGCCCCAACCGCAATCCGGGCCGCCTGGCGCCTGAGCCATGGCGTTGATGGATACAGCGGTGAAGAGAGTACCGAGAAGAATCCGTTTCATAGCTTTATTCTCTTGATGTGCGTACCAAATGGACAAGGGGTCTGGCCCGTTCCGGTGCCAGTGGGCCGGGCATTAGCCCAGCCGCGCAGTTTGGAGTTTAGGCACGATCCCGGGGTTCCGTGATTTTTTACGAAATATTCGTTGGTAAACCGTGATTTACCACAGGCAGCGCGGGGGATCGTCGATAGTCGATGCACCGAGCCGCGACGCTCCTTGCCAGTCGGGCACAGGCAGCGCCAGAATGCTGGCATCTGCCCCGCACGATTGTTAAGGAAGCCCGATGCCTGATCCTGTTGCTGCCAGCTTGCGTCTTGCGCCTGAAGCGCTGACCCGTCCGTTTTCCGCTGAACAGTTCAGCTTCTCTACCACCAATGATCTGGAGCCCTTTCGCGGTGTGCTTGGCCAGGAACGTGCAGTCGAAGCCTTGCAGTTCGGTGTGGCGATGCCACGCCCCGGTTACAACGTATTTGTCATGGGCGAGCCTGGTACCGGCCGGTTCTCATTCGTCAAACGCTACCTGAAGGCTGAGGGCAAGCGCCTGCAGACCCCGGCGGACTGGGTCTACGTCAACAATTTCGATGAGCCGCGTGAGCCCCGCGCCCTGGAATTGCCGTCGGGTACCGCCGGTGCCTTCATTGGCGACATCAACGGTTTGATCGACAACCTGCTGGCGACTTTTCCGGCGGTTTTCGAGCATCCGTCCTACCAGCAGAAGAAAAGCGCCATTGATCGCGCCTTCAACCAGCGTTACGACAAGGCCCTGGACGTGATCGAGCGCCTGGCGCTGGAGAAGGAAGTCGCGCTCTACCGCGACAGCAGCAACATCGCCTTCACGCCAATGTTTGAAGGCAAGGCCCTGGACGAAGCGGAATTCGCCCAGTTGCCGGAAGCCGAGCGCGAGCGTTTTCACGAAGACATCTCGGCCCTGGAAGAGCGCCTGAACGAGGAGCTCGCCAGCCTGCCGCAATGGAAACGCGAGTCGAGCAACCAACTGCGCCAGCTCAACGAAGAAACCATCACCCTGGCCCTGCAGCCGCTGCTGGCACCGCTGTCGGAGAAGTACGCCGAGAACGCCGCGGTGTGCGGTTATCTGCAAGCGATGCAGGTGTACTTGCTGAAAACCGTGGTCGAGCAACTGGTGGACGACAGCAAGACCGACGCTGTTGCCCGCAAGTTGCTTGAAGAGCAATACGCGCCGAGCCTGGTGGTCGGCCATTCCGCCAGCGGTGGTGCGCCGGTGGTGTTCGAGCCGCACCCGACCTACGAAAACCTCTTCGGTCGCATCGAATACAGCACCGACCAGGGTGCGCTGTACACCACCTACCGGCAACTGCGGCCGGGTGCCTTGCACCGGGCCAACGGTGGTTTCCTGATTCTTGAAGCGGACAAAATGCTTGGCGAGCCGTTCGTGTGGGATGCGCTCAAGCGTGCCCTGCAATCGCGCAAGCTGAAAATGGAATCGCCGCTGGGCGAGATGGGCCGCTTCGCCACCGTAACCCTGACACCGCAGCACATTCCGCTGCAGGTCAAAGTCATCATCATTGGCGCCCGCCAGCTGTATTACACGCTGCAGGACCTTGATCCGGACTTCCAGGAGATGTTCCGCGTCCTGGTGGACTTCGATGAAGACATTCCCATGGTCGACGAGAGCCTGGAGCAGTTTGCCCAGTTACTCAAGACCCGTACCTCCGAGGAGGGCATGGCGCCGCTGACCGCCGATGCGGTGGCGCGTCTGGCCACCTACAGTGCCCGTCTGGCCGAACATCAGGGGCGTTTGTCAGCGCGCATCGGCGACTTGTTCCAGCTGGTCAGCGAGGCGGATTTCATCCGTCACCTGGCTGGCGATGAAATGACTGACGCCGGCCATATCGAACGGGCGCTCAAGGCCAAGGCCACGCGCACCGGGCGGGTTTCGGCGCGGATTCTCGACGACATGCTCGCCGGTATCATCCTGATCGACACCGATGGCGCAGCGGTCGGTAAATGCAACGGCCTGACGGTGCTGGAGGTCGGCGATTCGGCCTTCGGTGTGCCGGCGCGGATTTCCGCCACGGTCTACCCGGGCGGTAGCGGCATCGTCGACATCGAGCGCGAGGTCAACCTCGGGCAGCCGATCCACTCCAAGGGCGTGATGATCCTCACGGGCTATCTGGGCAGCCGTTACGCCCAGGAATTCCCGCTGGCGATTTCCGCGAGCATCGCCCTGGAGCAGTCGTACGGGTACGTCGATGGCGACAGCGCCTCACTGGGCGAGGCCTGCACCCTGATCTCGGCCCTGTCGAAAACTCCGCTCAAGCAGTGCTTTGCCATCACCGGCTCGATCAACCAGTTCGGTGAAGTGCAGGCCGTTGGCGGGGTCAACGAGAAGATCGAGGGCTTCTTCCGCCTCTGTGAGGCTCGCGGCCTGACGGGCGAGCAGGGGGCGATCATTCCACAGGCCAACGTCGCCACCTTGATGCTCGATGAGAAGGTCCTGGCGGCGGTTCGGGCGGGGCAGTTCCATGTCTACGCCGTGCGTCAGGCCGACGAGGCCCTGAGCCTGCTGGTGGGCGAGCCGGCCGGTGCGCCGGACGAGGATGGTGAATTCCCCGAAGGCAGCGTGAATGCGCGAGTGGTGGAGCGCCTGCGGGTTATCGCGGAAATGATCAGTGAGGAAGATTTGAAGGAGGCCGAGAAAGAGCTGGCGCAGGAAGCGCTGGCGGAAACCAAACCGGCTTGATGCATCAATGATCTGAACTGTGCACCGCCCCCCTGTAGGAGCGAGCCTGCTCGCGATGAGGGACTGTCAGTCAACCCATGTATTGGCTGAAAAGACCCCATCGCGAGCAGGCTCACTCCTACAGTTTATCGGTGGCGAACGTCTGAAAAGCGCCATCGAAATGACGTCAAACTCCACACAATGACCGCTCGGCGCCTTCTGGTCGCGCCTGGCCTCCAGGCCAGACTTTTCTTCTATTCTCAGCTCAGGGATATCGACAGTCATCACTGGATCGAGACAGCCTTCCCGCGGGGGCTGAACAGCGGAATCAATGAGGGTAGCCGCCATGTCGCGCAACCTCTGCCTCACCCGTCAATGCCTGGGCCTGGTGACCCGTATCGAATGTGCCGTGCGCCCGTTGGCGGGTGACAATGGCATGTGGACCTTGCTCTTCGCCGCCGGCATGGCCGGTGAGCAACCTTCGGCCATCAAGGCCCAAGGCCCGTTTCACGGCCCGTTTGCGGCTGAATCCATCCTCGACACCATCGTTGAAAGCCTGACCCTTCACGGTTACGAACTGGCCGATGACCCGCAAATCTGGTGCCTGCACCTGCAAGCCCAGCTACGGGAAATCAATGGTGGTCGTTGCCGCAACGTGGGTGGCTTCGAGTTTCGGCCCGAGCACTGAGGCGCACTATTGATCGAGATGTGACATATCGGCCTTGTCGAGTTTTATCTCGAAACCGTATTGCACGGTACTGAGGTCGGTACGTTGATAGGTTTCCAGGCGCGTAGGCTGTCCGTAGAAGTAATGCACAGCAAACAGCGCCGGGCCTTGTGCGCTCGCGTCATGGCTGACCGAGAGAATTTCCTTCAAATAGTTTCCGCTGTCGTCCCGGGCAAAAAAGCTCCAGTCCCCGGCCGCAAACGTCTTCAGATCGACCACCAATGCATTGCCCTTGAGCTCAAGGCCCTTGGGCAATTGACGGGCGTCGATGGTCTTTTTCTCGACCGTGGCCAGGAACAGGGGCATAGACCCCACCGCATACGCCGGTACTTCCGGAAACAGGTTCAAATCATAGGTGATGGTGCCGCGCAGTGGATCGATCTGGAAGGCCTGGGGCGGCAGTTCGATGGGCTCGTCGCGTTTGCCGCTTCCGTCTTCGGTAAAGAAACTGACCGGGCTTTGGCCAGGGTTGAAAGCACTGCCGAGCAGCTCATCGTTGAAGCTGCGCAAATGGTTGAATTCGATGCGCGCAGCGCTGGGGTCGTCGACCGACTGGCTGATGCTGACACCTTTTTTCAATTGATCCTCGCTCAAGGTTGCACCCTTGAGCCAGTTCGGCGCCTGGTCGTCGTACACCACCACGGGCAGGTCCAGGGGCTGGATGGTTTTTGCCGTGGTGTTGGCCTCGAAGTGACGCACAGGCAGGTTCAGTTCCTTGCGCGTCACGGTGGCGGCGGAGAAGTCCAGCACACTGACTTCCAGGGTTTCGATCGTGCCGTTGAAGTACACCTTCGAATAATGGCGTTTCTGCTGCTTCTCGAAGTTTCGCTGCTCTTCATTCAGCTGTGATTCCAGGGCGGCGCTCCAGGCTTTTTGCTGCTGCATTTTCACCAGCTGCTTCTGGTAGAAGGCGATTTGAGCGGCGGTTTCGTTGATAGAGCCGGCGCGCGCGATGAATTGTCCGGTGTTGTCCCTGGCCTGGACGATCAGCGGGTTCAGGGCCGTGTCACCGATTTCGGGAGCCAGCGGCGCGCTGTTGTTGTACTCGATCTCCGCGTAGTTGTTTTCCAGTTTGAGCAGGGTGACGCTGAGGTTGTCGTTGGTGCGGGTCTGCCCCACATCTTTTTGGGTCAGGTCGAAGCTGTAGAGTCGACGCGGCGCAATCACCTCGACGCTGCCTTGCAGGCTCACCGGTTGCGGCTGCTGCTTGCGATCGATGTCGAGGCCTTCGATGAAGGGGTAGGCCACGGTCAGGTCATCGGGATTGGTCAGATTGGAGCTTGAGGGGCTCAACTGGATGCCCGGATCAGTCTCCGACCATTCCGGTTGAAACGGGATCACCCGTTTGTCGCTCAGGGTGACGGACTGCCACTCCAGGCCATGGGGAAACAGAAAGGTCGCAGGGATGTTGAACGTGAAGGGGAACACCGGCTGCAGGTCGGTCAGGTAGTCGGAGCTGGAGTCCTTCTGTAGCACGAACAAGCCATTGATGTAGGTGTCGACCAGCGCCTGCGGCGTGGGGTAGTGCTTGAGCATGGCCAGGGCATCCTCGCCGTACTCGGTTTCAACCGGTTTACTGTCGAGCTTTAACTGGGCACGTTCCAGCAGCAGCAGCGAACCGCCGAGCTCGGCCACGGCATCCTTGAGCTTGGGGTCCTGGATGCTGTCCAGGGACTTTTCGAACTGCGCGGTTTTCTCCTCGAGGCCGACCTGACGCTTTTCTTCGTCAGGTGAGCAACCGCCGATCAGCAGCATCAGGCAAATACCGGCACTCGTTAAAGGTAATCGCACATCCATTTCCAGTTTCCTGTCCGATGACGCTGGGCGGTCAATGATTTGGACACTAGCAGAAAAACCTTGAAACACAGGCGCAGGTGGCGGATTTCTCAACTGTTTCTGACTGCTTCTGGATAGACACGGGCGGCTGGTATACTCGCGGCCATTTCCAGTCCGATGTGTGAGAATCAATGGAACGCTTTATCGAAAATGCAATGTACGCCTCGCGCTGGCTGCTGGCGCCGATCTACTTCGGCTTGTCCCTCGGGCTGCTGGCACTGGCGCTGAAATTTTTCCAGGAAGTTTTCCATGTCATCCCCAACGTCTTTTCCATGGCCGAGTCGGACCTGATTCTGGTCCTCCTTTCGCTGATCGACATGGCACTGGTCGGCGGCCTGCTGGTCATGGTGATGATCTCCGGTTACGAGAACTTCGTTTCCCAGCTGGACATCGACGACAGCAAGGAAAAGCTCAACTGGCTCGGCACCATGGACTCCTCGTCGCTGAAGATGAAGGTCGCCGCCTCTATCGTGGCCATCTCGTCCATTCACTTGCTGCGGATTTTCATGGACGCCAAGAACGTCGATCCCGAGCATTTGCAGTGGTACGTGATCATTCACATGACCTTCGTGGTGTCGGCTTTCGCCATGGGGTATCTGGATAAAGTCACCAAGCACTGATCCCTTCTGCGGATCGTTACAACACGCCGCCCGACTGTTGCAAAACAGACGGGCGGCGTCGTTTGTGGCTTGTGCTTTGAGGCGCCGAGGCATATCCCTGTAGGGGTATTGGTTCGCCACTGTGTGAGGTGCGTCCATGAACCTGCAAGAGCTGAATGCGTATGCCATCGCCGGGAAAGTCGATGAGCTGAACCTGATCTCGATGGAGGGAGGCATTTACCTTCTGGAAGCACGGATGCATGGTGCGCCGTACCCCTTGAACGATACCCATGGCCATACCATGAGCCTGCGCTCGGTGGAGCATGCCCGTGATGTGCTGCGCTCGTTTCCCAAGTTGCACTTCAACCTCGTGCACACGGTGGTTCACGATGAAATGTGTGGCCTGGTTGCCGAGATCGAGGAAAACCTGAAGGTGCCGATCGCCTGAGGCCTCTCATCAATGCCATGACAACTGTGCTAGTCTGCTGGCCCTTTTAGTTCCGGGCGCTCCGGGACGCGCTGTGCACGCACGGCTAGTTCCGGGCCGTCCGCACAGCGGAGCAGTGTCATGTCCGAAGTAAATCTGTCCACCGACGAAACCCGCGTCAGCTACGGTATCGGCCGTCAGCTGGGCGACCAGCTGCGCGACAACCCGCCACCAGGCGTTAGCCTGGACGCGATCCTGGCCGGTCTGACCGATGCTTTCGCCAGCAAGCCAAGCCGTGTCAGCCAGGAAGAAATGTCCGCCAGCTTCAAGGTCATCCGCGAAATCATGCAGGCAGAAGCTGCAGCCAAGGCTCAGGCAGCCGCTGGTGAAGGCCTGGCTTTCCTGGCTGAAAACGCCAAGCGCGACGGCATCACTACCCTGGCTTCCGGTCTGCAGTACGAAGTGCTGACCGCGGGCGAAGGCGCCAAGCCAACCCGTGAAGACAGCGTGCGTACCCACTACCACGGCACCCTGATCAACGGCACTGTGTTCGACAGCTCCTACGAGCGTGGCGAGCCCGCAGAATTTCCGGTCAGCGGCGTGATCGCCGGCTGGACCGAAGCCCTGCAACTGATGAATGCCGGTAGCAAATGGCGCCTGTACGTGCCGAGCGAACTGGCTTACGGCGAGCAAGGCGTTGGCGGCATCCCGCCGCACAGCGTACTGGTGTTCGACGTCGAGTTGCTGGACGTTCTGTAAGCCGTATTGCTACCTGTAGGAGCCGGCTTGCTGGCGATCAGGGCGACACGGTTCAAGCTTTAAACCGAGTTGATGCGATCGCCAGCAAGCCGGCTCCTACAAGGTTTTGCCTTTTCATATTTCAATCTTGTGTTGCAGATCGTGCGACGGGCGCAATGCCCGGGCATAGCAGAACAGAAACAGGTTGCGCACCAACTCCTTGAGCACCAGCGGTTCGCTGGAATTCAGGCTGCTGACATCCAGATCCCCTTGATCCTGCAGTTCATGCAGGGCTTCTTCCTCAAGCACGGCACAGACTTCACCGGTTTCCCGGTGGAGGATTCTCAGGTAAGGGTGTGGGCGGTCCAGCCAGGCATCGATCAAATAAGTCATGTTCTCATCTCCATTGATGGGTTCAATGAGAATAATTCTTATTCAATAAATAGCAAGTGCCTATTGGCCGATAGCATTTTTTTCCGGGCAAAGATTGCGCAGGGTCAAAAGACGAGGCGTTTGCCAGGATTTCCGGTAATGGCGGAGGAGAGATGCCATCCCACGGCGGGCGCGGGATGGGGTACAGCAGATTCAGACTTTTCTGACGAACTCGGATTTGAGTTTCATCGGGCCGATGCCATCGATCTTGCAGTCGATGTCATGGTCACCATCGCACAGGCGGATGTTCTTGACCTTGGTGCCGACCTTGACCACCAGGGACGTGCCTTTGACCTTGAGGTCCTTGATCACGGTGATGGTGTCGCCATCCTGCAGGACATTGCCGACCGAATCTTTTTTCACGGTGTCATCGGACGCCACTTCAGCTTCGCCGCTGGCGGACCACTCGTGGGCGCACTCCGGGCAGATCAGCTGGGCACCGTCTTCATAGGTGTATTCGGAATTGCATTTCGGGCAGGGTGGCAACGTGCTCACTAAAGCTCCTTAGATTCAGGATCGCTAAAAAGCGCACATTATATAGGGTTTTAGGCGGGAGAGGGGGCGGGTTGCCTGGCGGCGAACTCGGCGGTAGCGCTTTCCTGTAGGATTCGGCTTGCTGGCGATGCATGCAACTCGGTGCGTCAGAAACACCGTGGTGATGCAATCGCCAGCAAGCCGGCTCCTACAAAGGGCATATCAGTGGGTACGGGCGACCGCGAACTCGCTCAGCTCGACCAGTGCATCGCGATACTCGCTGGCCGGCAGCGCATCGAGGCACTTGATCGCACGGGCCACATAATCGCGGGCCAGTTGAGCGGTGTATTCCAGCGAGCCCGAGGCTTCCACGGCTTCGCGGATGCTTTCCAGATCCTCGATACCGCCTTTCTGAATCGCCTTGCGCACCAGGGCTGCCTGTTCCGGCGTGCCTTCGCGCATGGTGTAGATCAGCGGTAGGGTCGGCTTGCCTTCGGCCAGGTCGTCACCGACGTTTTTGCCCAGGGTTTCAGCGTCGCCTTTGTAATCGAGCAGGTCGTCGACCAGCTGGAACGCCACGCCCAGGTGGTCGCCAAAGGTGCGCAGGGCTTCAGCCTGTTCAGGCGTGGCTTCGCACAGGGCCGCGGCGCTGTGGGTCGAGGCTTCGAAGAGCATCGCGGTCTTGCCGCGGATCACTTCCATGTAGGTTTCTTCGGTGGTGCTGGCGTCACGGACCTTGGACAGTTGCAACACTTCGCCTTCGGCGATGATGCGCGTGGCTTGCGACAGGATCTTCATGACAGGCATCGAGCCGAGTTCGACCATCATTTCGAATGAGCGCGAATAGAGGAAGTCGCCCACCAGCACGCTGGGGGCGTTGCCCCACATGGCATTGGCGGTCGAACGGCCCCGGCGCATGCCGGACATGTCGACGACGTCGTCATGCAGCAGGGTTGCGGTGTGCAGGAACTCGATGGTCGCGGCCAGCAGGCGCAGTTCGTCGCCTTCGCGACCCAGGGCCTTGCCGCACAGCAGCACGAGCAAAGGACGCAGGCGTTTGCCGCCAGCCGAAGTGATGTAGTCGCCGATTTTCGATACCAGCGGCACTCGGGAAGTCAGCTGCTTCTTGATGATGCCGTCGACGGCGCTAAAATCGTCCGCCACCGAGCGGTAGAAAGCTTGGGGTTGCATCAGAGACAGTTGCTCCAGAAGGGTTGCGCGGCATGCTAGGACTCACGCCAGCAGGTGTCAAGGCGCGATGGACGGCCACTTGCAAGGCGCTCGTGGCTTGCGTACAATCGCGCACCCTGAACTTCCTGGGCAGCACCTGCCTTACGCAATTGCTAGCGGGCCTTCCAGCCCCATGCAGCCATGCCAGCCAATACCTCTTCTTATAAAGAGCTGGGTGAGCAGGATTATCGGAGAAATACCATGTCTTATGCAGTAATCGTTACTGGCGGCAAGCAGTACAAAGTCGCCCCGGGTGAATACCTGAAGATCGAAAAACTGGAAATCGCTACCGGCGAATCCGTTACCTTTGATCGCGTTCTGTTGGTTGCCAACGGCGACGACGTGAATATCGGTGCTCCAGTTGTTGCTGGCGCTACTGTTGTGGCTGAAGTGATCTCCCAGGGTCGTCACGATAAAGTCCGCATCATCAAGTTCCGTCG
>Ga0160472_100719_pt1 | contig 15346 bp, 15 predicted proteins | sample HID1973M_E11MG_FD_108267 | JGI IMG/M metagenome (GOLD analysis project Ga0160472, IMG submission 108267) | Enriched mosquito-associated microbial communities from UW Madison campus, WI, USA - HID1973M_E11 MG | ecosystem: Host-associated > Arthropoda: Insects > Digestive system > Unclassified ... | reverse complement strand
GTGGATGGCCTGCGCACCGGTCTCCCTCGCCATCTCGATGATGTGGTCGGCGCGCAGGTAGCTGTCGCGCGCGGCCGGGCCGCCGATGTGCACGGCCTCGTCGCAGAAGGCGACGTGGCGCGCATCGGCGTCGGCATCGGAGTACACCGCGACGGTGCGGATGCCGAGCCGGCGGCAGGTGGCGGCTACGCGGCACGCGATCTCGCCGCGGTTGGCAATCAGGATCTTGGTGAACATGGCTCCTCCTTGGTATGGGGCGGCGAGCCAGCTGCGGCCTTTACCCCGCGTAACCGTCCGCGCGGATGTCCAGCCTCGCCAGCAGGGCGCGATCGCGCTCGGCCTGCGGGTTGCCGGTGGTCAGCAGCTTCTCGCCGTAGAAGATCGAATTGGCGCCTGCCAGGAAGCATAACGCCTGCAGCGCCTCTTCCATCTCCTCGCGGCCGGCGGAAAGGCGAACCATCGCACCCGGCATGGTGATGCGGGCCACGGCGATGGTGCGGACGAACTCGAACGGGTCGATCGGCGCGGTGCCGGCCAGCGGCGTGCCCTCGACCTGCACCAGGTTGTTGATGGGCACCGACTCGGGATACGGGTCGAGGTTGGCCAGCTGCGCGATCAGCCCGGCGCGCGCCTCGCGCGACTCGCCCATGCCGACAATGCCGCCGCAGCACACGTTGATGCCGGCCTCGCGCACGTGGCCGATGGTGTCGAGACGGTCCTGGTAGGTACGCGTGCTGATGATGTTGCCGTAGAACTCGGGCGACGTGTCGAGGTTGTGGTTGTAGTAGTCGAGGCCGGCGTCCTTCAGCTTCTGCGCCTGCTCGGCCTTCAGCATGCCAAGCGTGACGCAGGTTTCCAGCCCCATCGCCTTCACCTCGCGCACCATCTCCATGACGGGCTCCAGGTGGCGGTCCTTCGGCGAGCGCCACGCGGCGCCCATGCAGAAGCGGGTGGCACCGTTGGCCTTGGCGGCGCGGGCGGCGTCGAGCACTTCGTCGAGCGGCAGCAGCTTCTCGGCCTTCAGGCCGGTGTCGTGGTGTGCGCTCTGCGGGCAGTAGCCGCAGTCTTCCTCGCAGCCGCCGGTCTTGATCGACAGCAGCGTGGAAAGCTGCACGGCGTTGGCATCGAAATGTTCGCGGTGGACTTGCTGCGCGCGGAACAGGAGGTCATTGAACGGCAGGGCGAACAGGGCGGCGACTTCGTCGACGGTCCACGCTTGCGGGCCTTCCGGCTGGCGGACCGGCGCGGCGGTCTTGCGGAGGGAATCGACGGAGATGGTGGTGGTGTGGGTCATGATCGTATGAATGTTGTGTAAGCAGGCGTCCGGGTCAGGCCGCCATGGGCGCGGCGTCGAGGAGCGGCGCGAGGTCGAGGTGGCGGGCGGCGCTGGCGGGGTCGAGCTGCCACGGCAGGTCGCCGAGGCACGGTGCGTCGAGCCAGTCGTGCAGCGTGGCGACGTTCTCGTCGGCCAGCAGCATGTCCGGGTCGATGCGGTTGGCGATCCAGCCGGCCAGCGTGAGGCCGCGTGCGCGGATGGCCTGCGCGGTGAGCAGGGCGTGGTTGAGGCAGCCGAGGCGGATGCCGACCACCATCACCACCGGCAACGCGAGCATCGCCGCGAGGTCGCCGGTGCTCCAGCGCACCGCGCCGGTGTCGAGCGGGACGTGGAAGCCACCCACGCCCTCCACCACCACGGCGTCGGCCTGCCGGCGCAGCGCGTCGAACGCGGTGCGGACGGGGGCGCGCGTGATGCGCAGTCCTTCCCTGGCGGCAGCAAGATGCGGCGAGCACGGCGTGCGCAGCAGCCACGGGCAGGTCAACGAGGCGGGCACGTCGACCGAACTGGCGGCGCGCAGCTGCACGACGTCGTCGTTCTGCCACGCACCATCGCGCCAGTCGCAGCCGCTGGCGATGGGCTTCATGCCGACCGTCGACAAGCCCTTCGCATGGAGCGCGTGCAGCAGCGTCGCGCTCGCATGGGTCTTGCCAACGCCCGTGTCCGTGCCGGTGACGAAGCAGTCGAAGCGCGATGGGACCGTCACGCCGCCTCCTTCCCCGCGATGCGGTGGGCGGCGCAGGCCAGCGTATCGACCAGCCGGGCGACCTGGGCTTCCGTATGCCCCGCCGACAGCGTGATGCGCAGCCGCGCCGTGCCCTTGGGCACCGTGGGCGGCCGGATCGCGCCGACGCGGATGCCCTCGGCTTCCAGCATCGCCGACAGCGCGAGCGAGGCGGCGTTGTCGCCGACGATCAGCGGCTGGATGGCGGTGGCGCTGTCCACCAGTTCCCAGCCGCCCTGGGCCAGCAGCGGCGTGAGGCCGTCGCGCAGTTGCGCGATCAGGCGGCCCAGATGGGCGCGGCGGCGGCGGCCTTCGTCGCCCGCGATCAGTTGCAGGCTCGTCAGCAGCGCATGGGCGACGGCGGGCGGCGCGGCGGTCGTGTAGATGTACGGGCGCGCCGTGTTCACCAGATGCTCGATGATGGTCTCGTGCGCGGCCACGAAGGCGCCGGCCACGCCGGCTGCCTTGCCGAGCGTGCCGATGTAGATGAAGCGTTCCGAGTGCAGGCCGAGGCCTTCGAGCACGCCGCGGCCGTCGTCGCCCAGCACGCCGAAGCCGTGGGCGTCGTCGACGATGATCCAGGCGTCGTGCCGCTCGGCCAGCGCCAGCAGTTCGGCCAGCGGCGCGACGGTTCCGTCCATGCTGAACACGCTGTCGGTGACGATCAGCTTCAGCGGGCTCGTGCTGGCGGCGAGCAGCGCGTCGAGCGCGGCGGCGTCGCGGTGCGGGTAGCGTTGCACGTCGGCGCGGGCCAGGCGCGCGCCGTCGATCAGCGAGGCGTGGTTCAGGGTCTCGCAGAACAGCGTGGCGTCGGCGCTGCCGAGGGCGCTGAGCACCGCGAGGTTCGCCATGTAGCCGGTGCAGAAGAACAGCGCCTGCGCATGTGGAATGCTCGGCGCGAGCCAGGCGGCCAGTTCGGTCTCGAGCTGCGCGTGGGGCAGCATGTGGCCGGTCACGAGGTGCGAGGCACCGCTGCCTGCGCCGTAGCGGCGCACGCCGTCGGCGAAGGCGTCCAGGATGGCGGGATGCGCGGCGAGGCCGAGGTAGTCGTTCGAGCAGAAGGTCAGCAACGGCGCGGGCTCGGTGACGCCGTGGCTGGCCACGGATTGCTCAGGCGCGCATGCGGTGTGCGCGGTGCGGCGGCGGCGGGTGAGTGCCTGCGCTTCGCGCTCGGCGGCGGCACGGGTAAGACGTTCAAGCAGCATGGCGTACCTCCTGTCCTGCGACAGCGTCAAGCGTGGCGAGCAGTTGCCGGCCCAGCCAGCATGCCTGCGCGGCATCGAATATGTAAGGGGGCATCACGTAGAGCGTGTTGCCGATGGGACGGACCAGCAGTTCGTGCGCGCGGGCGGCGACGTGGAAGCGGGCGGAAAAGTCGGCACCAGCCACGTCCTCGCGCACGTCGGCGGCCCAGATCAGGCCGCGCTGGCGCACGGCCTGCAGGCGCGGGTCCCGCGCGAGCGGGGCCATCGCCTCGGCCAGCCATTGGGCGCGCTCGCGGTTGCGGGCGAGCACGTCGTCCTGCGCGAACAGGTCGAGCGTGGCGAGCGCGGCGCGGCAGGCCAGCGGGTTGCCGGTGTACGAGTGCGAGTGCAGGAAGCTGCGGGCGAGTTCGTCGGCCACGAAGGCGCGCTGGATTTCCGGGCGCGACAGCACCAGCGAAAGCGGCAGGTAGCCGCCGCTGATGCCCTTCGACAGGCACAGGAAATCGGGCCACGCGTGCGCCGGCAGGCTCCCTTCGCGCGACTGCTCCCACGCAAAGAACGTGCCGGTGCGGCCGCAGCCGACGGCGATCTCGTCGGCGATCAGGTGGACGCGGTAGCGGTCGCACAATGCGCGCGCGCCGTCGAGGTACGCGGGGTCGTACATCGCCATGCCGGCGGCGCCCTGCACCAGCGGCTCGACGATCAGCGCGGCGATGCTGGCGGCGCGGTCGCGCAGCAGCGTCTCCAGCGCGGCGAGCGCGCGAGTGGCGACGTCGGCGGCCGATTCGCCGGGCTGCGCCTGGCGGGCATCGGGCGACATCACCACGTGGGCGCGGCGGATCAGCGGGTCGTAGGCGTCGCGGAACACCTCGACGTCGGTCACGCCCAGCGCGCCCACGGTCTCGCCGTGATAGCCGTGCTGCAGGCAGACGAACTCGCGCTTGTCGCGCAGGCCCGTGTTGCGCCAGTAGTGGAAGCTCATCTTCAGCGCGATCTCGACGGCCGACGCACCGTCGCTCGCATAGAAGACGTTGCCGAGCGCGCCGCCGGCCAGCGCCGACAGGCGCTCGCCGAGTTCGACGGCCGGCGCGTGCGTGCAGCCGGCCAGCATCACGTGTTCGAGCGTGGCGAGCTGGTCGGCCAGCGCCGCATTGATGCGCGGGTTGGCGTGGCCGAACAGGTTGACCCACCACGAGCTGGTGGCGTCGAAATAGCGGCGGCCGTCGGTATCGATCAGCCACGGGCCTTCGCCGCGCGCGATGGCCAGCGGCGGCGTGGCGTCATCGGGACGCAGCCGCGTACATGGGTGCCAGACCGCGCGGCGGCTGCGCTCGGCGAGCGTAGCCGCTGGGGTGGTTGGAGTTGCCAAGGGGACCTCCTTTGCTGACCGTCCGCGTCGGCGCCTGCCGGCGGGGTGCCGGGGAACGCGTTGAGGCGGACGGAATGGGGAGGCTCATCTTAGGAAGGTCTCTCCGCGCTTGGCAAATGTCCGAACAATGGCAGGTTGGCGGCAGATTGACCGGAGATCCGCGACATAGCGCCACCAATGTCCGCTACTGCGGCGAACAGGCCACCTCGCGAAGGTTACATCTGTGCCGCGGTCAGGAATCGCCTTCGAACGGCAGGCCGAGCGAGCGGAAGAACTCGCCCACCTCCGGCAGCCAGACCGGCACGCCGTCGCGGCTGAGGAAGAGCCGGTGCGAATCGCCGTCGAACTCGCCCACGTCGGCAAAGCGGGCGTTGGCGGCGGCGCCGTGCAGCTCCGCCTTGTAGGCGTTGAACATCTTCTGCGGCAGCGGCCAGGGCCAGTAGCTGTCGTTGTCGCCGTAGACCCACAGCGACGGGTAGCGCGCGGCGCGGCCGTAGTCGCCGAAGGCGGCGACCAGCCGGAATTCCCAGTCGTCGCAGGTGTCGTTGCGCAGGCCGCCGGCGAAGTTGATCACGCCGAGCACGCCGGGATAGTCGCGCGTGGCGAAGGCGACCGTCGCCAGTCCGCCGTTGGACTGGCCGATGACGACGATGCGGTCCTTGTCCACATAGGGCTTGCGGACCATGTAGTCGATGGCGGCGGCCACGTCGTCGGCCTGCGCCTGCCCCGTGCCTTCGATATTGCAGGTGCCGCCCTCGTAGGTGCCGCCCGACGCGCCGAAGCCCTGCCGCATCGGCAGGACCACCACGTAGCCGCGCCGCACGAACTCCGCCGTCTGCGCGAGGAAGCGCGCGCGCCCCTGCAGCTTGGGCCAGCCGGCCGTCTTGCCGTGGTTGATCACCACGAGCGGGAACGGCCCCTTGCCGGGCGGGCGGAAGATCGTGGCCAGCAGGGTGACCGGCGGCGTGGTGCCCGGCTTGGGCAGCATCACGATCTGCTCGTTCATGCGCGGCGGGCGCTGGGCGTGGGCGAAGCTCGTCATGCATGCGGCGGCAATCGCCAGGACGAGCACGCCCAATATCCTCGTCGCCCCCGCGCAGGCGGGGGCCCAGAGTCGTTCAAACGCCGGAGAAAGCCGCTGGGTCCCCGCCTGCGCGGGGACGACGAGTGGAAACGCTAAGGGCATATGGCTGGCGGCTCACATCCGGAAGACGCCGAACTTCATCTCGCCAATCGGCGCGTTCAGGCTCGCCGACAGGCCGAGGCCGAGCACCGTGCGCGTCTGCGCCGGGTCGATCACGCCGTCGTCCCACAGCCGCGCGCTGACGTAGTACGGATTGTTGCGCGCGTCTTCGCCGCCGCCTTCGGCAAGCCTGGCGATCTTCGACCGCAGGTCGGCCACGAGGACACGCATGGCTTCCGCGTTCGCGCGGAAGGCGTCGGAACGGGCGTTGAGTTTGCTTTCCAGCGTGGGCATCGGTTGGTCTCTCTCGTTCGCGCTTGCTTGTGGTCCGCTTCCGTTGCCTCGGGGGCGCCCGGGGCGCTCAGCGCCGTGGCAGTGGATGGCCGGGCATCAGTTCGTAGGGATGACGCCAGCCCGGCAGCGCGCGGATGCGTTCGCGCCATTCGTGGATGCGCGGGTACTCCTTGCGCCAGTGCACGCCGATCTCGTCGTCGAAGAAGATGTAGCCGGCGAGCGAGAAGTCGGCGATGGTCATCGCCTCGCCCTGCACGAACGGATGCGTGCCGAGGTGGGCATTGAGCACGTTCCACGCGCCTTCGCAGCGGGCGCGGAAGAACTGCACCACGGCCGGGTCGGGCTGCTGGGCGAAATTGCGCAGGAACCGGTACGTGGCCGTGTAGGCCGTGAACTTGTGGTTGTCGAACAGCAGCCAGCGCAGCGTCTCGGTGCGCGCGGCGTCGTCCTGCGGGGCGTACACGCCGAGGCGGCGCGACAGCAGGTCGAGGATGGCGCCCGACTGCGACAGCCGCCTGCCGCCCTCGCCCGGGATCTCCAGCACGGGCACCTCGCCCATCTCGTTGATGGCGCGGTACTCGGGCGTGTGCGTCTCGCCGTTGAAGTAGTCGACGAAGCGGGGCGTCCACAGCCGCTGGCCGCGCTGCGCGCCGACGGTCTCCAGCAGCAGCGCCACCTTGTAGGCATTGCCGGACTGGGCGAAGCAGTACAACAGGTACTCGGTGTTTGCGGCGCTTGCGGCGTTTGCGGTATCTGCAGCCTGTGCGGATGGCTCGCTCATATCCCCTCCCCCTCGTTCATCGATGTGCTACGACTCGAACAGATCCCCGTCCACATACTGCCAGTTGCCGTCCTCCCGCACGAAGCGGCTGCGCTCGTGCAGGCGCCACGCGCGCCCGCCCACCTTGTAGCGGGCCACGAATTCCACGGTGGCGTGCGTGTCGTCCTGCTGCGCGTGCGATTTGACCGCCAGGCCGAGCCAGCGCGTGGCGGGGTCCGCCGCGAGGTCGGCCGGGCGGGTCGACGGATGCCAGGTGCGGCGCAGCCACTCGAGGTCGCCCAGCACGTAGGCGCTGTAGCGCGAGCGCATCAGCGCCTCGGCGGTGGGCGGCACGGCCTCGCCGCGGTGATAGCGCCCGCAGCAGGTGGCGTAGTCCGCGCCGCCGCAGGGGCATGCCGACGAACCGCCCGCGCGCGCGTTCATGCCAGCAGCGCCGGCAGGTGGCGCATGTCGTCGAACAGGTGCCCGGCGCCGGCGGCGCGCAGCGCATCGGATTCGGTGCGCGCGGCATAGCCGAACACGGTCATGCCGGCGGCCACGCCCGCGGTGACGCCGGTCGGGCTGTCTTCCACCACCGCGCAGCGCGACGGGTCAACGCCCATCGTCCGCGCGGCCAGCAGGTAGACGTCCGGCGCGGGCTTGCTGCGCTCCACCTCGGTCGACGAGAAGATGTGTTCCTTGTCGTCGACCTGGAACAGTTGCACGAGCCCCGTCCGCGTCAGCTGCAGCTTGACCTTGATGCGGTCCGCGCCCGATGCCACGCACACCGGCGTGCCCGTGCCGACGATGGCATGGATCGCCTCGCGCACGTGCTCGACCGCCTCCACCTGCTCCTCCAGCACCTTGTTGCGGCGGGCGAGCCAGGTCGACAGAAAGTTGTCCGGCAGCGGACTGCCGAGGCGCTTCTCGATATTGGGCAATTCGTCGCGCACCGCGCGGCCGAGGAACCACTGGGTCGATTCCTCGAGCGAGATGTCGATGCCCACTTCGTTGAGCACCTGGTTGAGCACGCGATGGACGATGGGCTCGCTGTCGACGAGCACGCCGTCGCAGTCGAAGATCACGCAGTCGAAACGCAGGGAAGACGGTACGGCGATCATGCGGGTTTCTTTTCCGGTTGGGGTTGCTGGCCGTGCGACACGGCACGCAGGGCGGTGTCACGTCCGGCCTTGAGCAGGGCCTCGAGCTGGTCGAAGCGGTCGAAGCCCCAGAACGGTTCGCCATCGACGATCACGAACGGCGAGCCGAACACGCCCTTGGCGATGGCCACGTCGACTTCGGCCTTCAGTTGTTCCTTGATCGGGAAGCTGGTGGCGCCGGCGTCCAGCGCGTCGGCATCGAGCCCGAGCGACACGGCGACCTTGCGCACCTCGCCCGGCTCGGCGATGTTCGCGCCCTCCACGAAGAAGGCGCGGTAGACCGCCTTGGCGAACGCGGTGGCGACATCGTCGCCGTGGTGGTTCTGCAGCCACAGCATGGCGCGCGCGGCATGCTGCGTGGGGATCGGGAAGGCACTCGGCCGGTTGTAGTCGATGCCGTGGAAGCGCGCGGTGCGCTCGAAGTCGCGCCACGAGTAGTCGCCCTTGAGCGGCACCTGCGTCAGCGGCGCGCACCCGGTGCTCTTGAAGACGGCGCCGAGCAGCACCGGGTGCCACTTGACGATGCGGCCGTACTTCTGCGCGAGGTCGTCGATGCGGGTGCTGGCGAAGTAGCCGTAGGGCGACGAGAAGTCGAAGTAGAAATCGATCACGGTGGACATGGGGCTGCGTTCCTTGTCTTCCTGTTCTGCGTGGGTGGGATCAGGCGAGCGCGCGGCCGATCAGGATCTTCTGGATATCGCTGGTGCCCTCGTAGATCTGGCACACGCGCACGTCGCGGTAGATGCGCTCGACCGGGAAGTCGCTCACGTAGCCGTAGCCGCCGAACACCTGGATGGCCGCCGAGCAGACGCGCTCGGCCATCTCGCTGGCGAACAGCTTGGCCATGGCGGCTTCCTTCAGGCACGGCCGGCCGGCGTCGCGCAGGCTCGCGGCGTGCCACACCATCTGGCGGGCGACCTCGATCTCCGTGGCCATGTCGGCCAGCCGGAACTGCACGGCCTGGTGCTGGAACAGCGGCTGGCCGAAGCTCTCGCGCTCCTTCGCATAGGCCAGCGCCGCCTCGAACGCCGCGCGCGCCATGCCGATGCTCTGCGAGGCGATGCCGATGCGGCCGCCCTCCAGCCCCGACAGCGCCATCCTGTAGCCCTCGCCCTCCTCGCCCAGCCGGTTGGCGGCGGGCACGCGGCAGTTCTCGAAGAGGATCTGCGCGGTGTCGGACGAATGCTGGCCGAGCTTGTCCTCGATGCGGGCGACGATGTAGCCCGGCGTGTTCGTCGGCACCACGAAGGCGCTGATGCCCTTCTTGCCGGCGGCCTTGTCGGTCACGGCCAGCACGATCGCCACGTCGGCGTTCTGGCCGCTCGTGATGAACTGCTTGACGCCGTTGAGCACGTAGTGGTCGCCGTCGCGGGTGGCGGTGGTGCGCAGCGCGGCGGCGTCGGAGCCCACGTGCGGCTCGGTCAGGCAGAACGCGCCGAGCATCTCTCCCCTGGCCACCGGCACCAGCCACTGCTGCTTCTGCGCCTCGCTGGCGAAGGCCATCAGCATCGAACAGACCGGGCAGTTGTTGACGCTGATGACGGTGGAGGTGCCGCCGTCGCCCGCCGCGATCTCTTCGAGGATCAGCGCCAGCGACAGGTAGTCGAGCCCGGCGCCGCCGTATTGCTCGGGGACGGCCACGCCGTAGGCGCCGAGACCGGCCAGCGCCTTGTGCACGTCCTTCGGGAACGTCTTGTCGCGATCCCACTGCGCGGCCTGCGGCGCGATCACCTCCTGCGCAAACTGGCGCACGGCGTCGCGGATCATTTCCTGTTCGGGGGTCAGCAGCATATCGTCTTGATCAAGTAGGCGTCGGCCAGGATCGCGTCACCATGCAATCGGGGTGCCGTCGTAGTTATGGAAGGTGCCGTTGTCGCGCCGCGTGACGGAGGCCAGCACGCGCCGCAGGCCGCTCACGCTCGCCTGTGGCGTGATGTCGGCGTCCTTGCCGCCCATGTCGGTCTGCACCCAGCCCGGATGCAGGGCGATGCAGGTGGCATGGCGCGCATCGAACGACACCGCGCGCAGCGCCGCGTTGACGCCCGCCTTGCTGACGCGATACATCCAGCTGCGGTTGCTCTCCATGCCGGAGATGCTGCCCATGCGGGAGGACAGCACCGCCAGCACGCCGCCCTTGCCCTGGTTGCCGGCTTCGACGAAGGGCAGCACCAGCGGCAGCGCCATCATCGGGCCGTGTACGTTCACGTGCATCACGCTGTCGAATTCCTCGCGCGTGACCGGCTCGGCGCGCTCGGTGCGCGCGCCCACCACGCCGGCGTTGTAGACGGCGACGTCGAGCGTTTCACCGTCGAGCGCCCAGCCCAGCCCGGCCACGGCGCCCGGGTCGGTCAGGTCCGCCTGGTGGGTATCGGCGCCGAGCGCCTTGAGGGCTTCGACGCCTTGCGCGGAACGCGCGGTGGCGATCACGCGCCAGCCGTCGGCGCGGTACTGCCGCACGAACTCCAGGCCGATCCCGCGCGACGCGCCGAGGATGAGGGCGGTAGGCATATGTGGCTCCTTGGTTGGGGAAGTTCCTCCCCTCTCCCGCTTGCGGGAGAGGGGTTGGGGGGAGAGGGTCGGCGCAACTGGCAGCGATGCCGCCCGACGACACGCCTGCCCTCTCCCCCGCCCCTCTCCCACACGTGGGAGAGGGGAGAAAAGACACATCAAACCATCTCGATACCCACCGCCGTGGCCTCGCCGCCGCCAATGCACAGGCTCGCCACGCCACGCTTGCCGCCGGTCTTGCGCAGCGCGCCGATCAGGGTGGTGATGATGCGCGCGCCCGAGGCGCCGATGGGGTGGCCCAGCGCGCAGGCGCCGCCGTGGATGTTGACCTTGTCGCGCGGGATCTTGAGGTCGTGCATGGCGGCCATCGGCACCACGGCGAAGGCTTCGTTGATCTCGAAGAGGTCGACGGTGTCGGTGCTCCAGCCGAGCTTGCGGTACAGCTTGGCGATGGCGTCGACCGGCGCGGTCGAGAACCACGACGGTTCCTGGGCGTGCGAGGTATGGCCGAGCAGCCGGGCCAGCGGCAGCAGGCCGAGCCGCTTCGCGGTGGACTCGCGCATCATCACCAGCGCCGAGGCGCCGTCGTTGATCGACGACGACGAGGCGGCCGTGATGGTGCCGTCCTTGGCGAATGCAGGCTTGAGCGAGGGGATCTTGTCGAGCTTGATGCGGCGCGGACCTTCGTCGGTGTCGATCACCGTGTCGCCGCCCTTGCCCGGCACGGCGACCGGGGCGATCTCCCAGCGGAAGTCGCCCGCTTCGGTGGCCTGCTGGGCGCGGCGCACGCTGTCCATCGCGAACTCGTCCTGCTGGGCGCGCGTGAAGCCGTACTTGGCGGCGCAATCCTCGCCGAAGGTGCCCATCGAGCGGCCCTTCTCGTAGGCATCCTCGAGGCCGTCGAGCATCATGTGGTCGTAGATCATGCCGTGGCCGATGCGGTAGCCGCCACGGCCCTTGGGGACGAGGTACGGCGCATTGGTCATGCTCTCCATGCCGCCCGCCACCGCGATGTCGAACGAGCCGGCCACGAGGCCGTCGAACACGGTCATCGCGGCGCGCATGCCGGAGCCGCACATCTTGTTGACGGTGGTACAGGCAACGCCGATCGGCAGCCCCGCGCCCAGCGCGGCCTGGCGCGCGGGTGCCTGGCCTTGCCCGGCCGGCAGCACGCAGCCGAACACCACTTCCTCAACCTGCTCCGGCCGGATGCCGGCGCGCTCGACGGCGGCCTTGATGGCGACCGAGCCCAGTTGCGGCGCGGTCAGGCCGGAAAACTCGCCCTGGAAGGCGGCCATGGGCGTACGGACTGCCGAGACGATGACGATGGGGTCTTGCATGGTTATCTCCAACGGATTCGGGGGTAGGGAGAAAGGAGCCGCCAGGGCGGTGCGGAGTCAGGGAGCCAGGGACTCAGCGCACCGGCGTGGCGGTCGTGCCGGCGTACTGCCTGTACGCCGCCGTCATCTGCTCATGCAGTTGCTCGTTGCCGCTGGCGGCCATGCCGAGATCGCGCAGCAGGCCGTCGGAGACGCCATAGACCCAGCCGTGCACGGTCACGTTCTGGCCGCGCGCCCAGGCGTCCTGCAGCACGGTGGTCTGGCAGATGTTGTTGACCTGCTCGATCACGTTCAGCTCGCAAAGGCGCGCGTGGGCATCCTCCTCGCGCAGCACGGTGCCGAGGTAGGCGTCGTGCTTGTCGGCCACGTCGCGCACATGGCGCAGCCAGTTGTCGGCCAGCCCGATGCGCTCGCGCTTCAGGGCCACCTTCACGCCGCCGCAGCCGTAGTGGCCGACCACCGTGATGTGCTTGACCTTCAGCACGTCCACCGCGAACTGCACCACCGACAGCATGTTCAGGTCGCTGTGGACGATGACGTTGGCGATGTTGCGATGGACGAACACCTCGCCCGGCGCCAGCCCCAGGATCTGGTTGGCGGGCACGCGCGAGTCGGAGCAGCCGATCCACAGGTACTCGGGCGCCTGCTGGTTTGCCAGCCGCGTGAAGAACATCGGGTCTTCGGCGTTGACGCGGTCGACCCAGTCGCGGTTGTTCTTGAACAGTTGGGCGATATCGTCACTCATGCCGCTCTCCTTGCAGGTTCCTCTGGGTTGCCGTAGCGGCGAATGAAGCGTTCGGATTGGGGGTAAGCAAAAAAGTCATGAACATGCCCGGCCAGCAGCCGGTCCTTGTGTGCCTGCCACATGGCAGGGTCGAACAGATCCTCGTGGTGCCGCAGGAAGAACTCCCGCACGCGCGGGTTGCCCAGCAGGAACGTGCGGTAGGTCTCGGGGAAGATGTCGTGCGGACGGACCGTGTACCACGGCTCGCCCGACATTTCCTCTTCCTCGTTGCGGGGCGCCGGCACCCGTCGGATATTTGTGTCGGTCAGGTATTCGATTTCGTCGTAGTCATAGAACACCACGCGGGCGTGGCGGGTGACACCGAAATTCTTGTAGAGCATGTCGCCGGGAAAGATGTTCGCGGCGATGAGTTCCTTGATGGCGTTGCCGTACTCGACGATGCCGTGTTCCACCTGCTCGTCGGTGCCTTCGGTCAGCACGATGTTCAGCGGGATCATGCGGCGCTCGATGTAGAGGTGCTTCACCACGATCTCGTCGTCGCCGTTGCGTCCGCGCTGGTATTCGATCATCGATGGTGCGTGTTCCTCCAGCTCGCGCACCAGCGCCTCGTCGAAGCGGGACAGCGGGAAGGCGACGTCGGAATATTCGAGCGTATCGGCCATGCGGCCCACGCGGTCGTGCTGCTTCACGAGCTGGTACTTCGACTTGACCAGCGCGCGCGTGGTTTCCTTGGGTGCCGGGAAGAAGTCCTTGATGACCTTGAACACGTACGGATACGACGGCAGCGTAAACACCAGCATCACCAGCCCCTTGATGCCGGGCGCGCTGATGAACTTGTCGGACGAGTGCTGCAGGTGGTGCAGGAAGTCGCGGTAGAACAGGTTCTTGCCCTGCTTCTGCAAACCCAGCGAGGTGTAGATCTCCGCGCGCGGCTTGCGCGGCATGATGTCGCGCAGGAAGGTCACGTAGGCCGACGGGATCTCCATGTCGACCATGAAGTAGGCGTGCGTGAACGAGAACAGGATCAGCAGCTGTTCCTTCTTCAGCAGCACGGCGTCCAGCTCCAGCTTGCCCCCGGCGTTGTGCAGGATCGGGATGGCCAGCGGGTAGGTGCGGTTGCCGTTGATTATGCGGCCGATGATGAAGGCGGCCTTGTTGCGGAAGAACAGCGACGACAGCACGTGGACCTGGAAATTCGGCGCGATGCGGAAGTCGCCGAACAGGTCGGTCACGGCGCGTACCACGTAGCCGATGTCGCGCTTCAGGTCCTCGAACGGCCGTTCGAGCTGGTAGTTGTCGACGATGCGCTCGAAGCAGGCCGCCATGCCGGCGTGGTCGCCCGGATAGTAGGAGCGGAAGGTCGGCTTCGTCGGCGACTCCTCGTTCTCGATGTACTCGGTCGAGACCGCCGGGCGCAGGAAGATGAAGTCGTTGTTGAAGTACGAGCGGTGCAGGATGCGCGTGCAGACCGAGTTGAAGAAGGTCTCGGCCAGTTCCGGCTGGTGGTGGTTGGTCAGCAGGCCGATGTAGTGCAGCTTGACCTGCTGCCAGATCTCGCCCTCGATGTTCTCGGCGTCGTACTCGTCTTCCAGGATGATGCTGGTCTCGCGCACCCGCTCGTTGTAGAAGTCGATGCGGTCGCGCTGGATCTTCTGCAGCCCGTGCCAGTCCCCGTCCTCGAAGCGGCGCTTGGCGTCGATGCTCACCTCGCGGAACAGGCGATAGTGCTTGTCGAAGCCGTCGAGCATCGTTCTCGCCACATCGTAGGCGATCTGCGAGGAGAGCAGCTTCGGGAAATGGGCCATGGGCTGGGCGGGAAGGGGGACGTCCGGGAATTGTAAATGGGTTCGGTTCACTACTGCCGCGCTGTTCTCCCTCTCCCCTCATGGGGAGAGGGGAGACAACCGGCGGGAGATGATTCTTACATCGTCTCCGAGAACAACTCCCTTCCAATCAGCATGCGGCGGATCTCCGACGTCCCGGCGCCGATCTCGTACAGCTTGGCGTCGCGCCACAGGCGGCCGACGGGGTATTCGTTGATATAGCCGTTGCCGCCCAGGATCTGCACCGATTCGCCGGCCATCCAGGTCGCCTTCTCGGCGGTGTAGAGGATCACGGCGGCGCAGTCCTTGCGCACCTGGCGCACGTGGCCTGTGCCCAGCGCGTCGAGGTTCTTGCCGACCGTGTACAGGTAGCTGCGCGCCGCCTGCAGCGTGGTGTACATGTCGGCCACCTTGCCCTGGATCAGCTGGAACTCGCCGATGCTCTGGCCGAACTGCTTGCGGTCGTGGATGTAGGGTGTCACCACGTCCATGCACGCCTGCATGATGCCGACCGGGCCGCCCGAGAGCACCGCGCGCTCGTAGTCCAGCCCGCTCATCAGCACCTTCGCGCCGTTGTTCTCGCCACCGAGGATGTTCTCGACCGGCACTTCCACGTTGTCGAACACCAGTTCGCCGGTGTGCGAGCCGCGCATGCCGAGCTTGTCGAGCTTCTGGGCCACCGAGAAGCCCTTCATGCCCTTCTCGACGATAAAGGCCGTCATGCCGCGCGCGCCGAGGTCCGGCTCGGTCTTGGCGTAGACCACCAGCACGTCGCAGTCGGGGCCGTTGGTGATCCACATCTTGGTGCCGTTCAGGACGTAGTGGTCGCCCTTGAAATCGGCGCGCAGCTTCATGCTGACCACGTCCGAGCCGGCGTTCGGCTCGCTCATCGCCAGCGC
>Ga0160472_100717_pt1 | contig 15416 bp, 15 predicted proteins | sample HID1973M_E11MG_FD_108267 | JGI IMG/M metagenome (GOLD analysis project Ga0160472, IMG submission 108267) | Enriched mosquito-associated microbial communities from UW Madison campus, WI, USA - HID1973M_E11 MG | ecosystem: Host-associated > Arthropoda: Insects > Digestive system > Unclassified ... | reverse complement strand
TATTTTCAGCTGAAGCAGACGGCAATGAAATGCAATTCGCTTAAAAATATTTTCAGCTGAAGCAGACGGCAATGAAATGCAATTCGCTTAAAAATATTTTCAGCTGAAGCCGATGGCAATGAAATGTAATTTCGCTTAAAAATATTTTCAGCTGAAGCAGACGGCAATGAAATGCAATTCGCTTAAAAATATTTTCAGCTGAAGCAGACGGCAATGAAATGCAATTTCGCTTAATTAGATTGCTATTCTTTGCCGTTGGCTTCAGCCAACGGAACTATAAATATGCTTTTCGGCTTTAGCCACATTGGCGCTTTGCAGATTTCGTTTCCTGCAGAGTCAGAAGTTCGTAAACCCGATAGGAGTGATAATACTTTTTGATGCAAATATTCGACAAGCTCAGGCGGGACAATCGCAAAAAGATTAAAACGAATAGCGGGACGAACACCTCAAAAAAGGCTCCTGCCTTTGCTTTCCAAATCAAAAAACTATATCTTTCTAAAAATTTATTAAATATTTATTTTATTGATAATCAGGTGGTAAAACAATATTTTAACTTTTATTTAACTTTTTCTTACCCCTCATGCAACCAATGTTTGTAATCTGCCATCTTCTATATACAAACACACAATGAAATTGACGCGAAGCTATACGATAAACGATTTGATGGAGGGCTGCAAAGCTGGCGACCGGAAGATGCAGGGGCTGCTTTACAAGCAAACTGCATCGAAAATGCTGGCCGTTTGTATGCGCTATGCAAAAGACAGAATGGAGGCTGAAGATGTGTTGCAGATGGGATACATCAAAGTTTTTCAAAAAATTAAAGAATACAGGGGTGATGGTTCTTTCGAGGGTTGGATTAGAAGAGTAATGGTGAATACCGCTATTGAAAGTTACCGAAAAAATTTAAGAAGTCTGAATGTGGTAGAAATTGATGAAGCCTATGAGCAACCTTCAACAGGGTTTGATTTCGGCACATTAGGCATGCAGGATTTAATGAATGTAATACAAAAACTGGCAGATGGTTACCGAATGGTTTTCAATATGTATGTGATTGAGGGTTATTCGCACAAAGAAATTGGCGAGACACTGGGAATATCTGAGGGTGCCAGTAAATCTCAGTTATCGAGAGCGAGAGCAATTTTAAAGGAAGAAATTATAAGAATGGAGGGATTTGGTTATGCAACCTATACAGGATAAGGATTTTGATAAGTTATTTAAAAACGCTTTCGAAGATGCAGAAATTACACCATCGAGAGATTTATGGAGCAGCATAGAAAGTGAAATTGAACCAAAGAAAAAAAGGATTATTCCAATTTACTGGTTATCTGCAGCGGCAGTTTTGGTAGTCGCCACGATTGGGTTTTTGATTTATCAACAGCAAGAAATGCAACCAAAACAGCTTGCAAATAATGTTGAACCTAAAATTATAAAACCGGTTGTTGAAACGCCAGGCTTTGAGGATTCTACAAAAGCTGTAGATGCTCCTTCAGTTAAGATAGACGAGGTTTTGCCCGTTAATTCAAAACCCGAAGAGGCAATAGCAAAAACTGCAAACAGCGAAAATGCGAAGCCTGTTGCTAAAGAAAAAATAGTTACCGCACCTGAAATGCAAAAAAAGGAGTTGATGATTGCGAAAGTTGAGGAACCTACTCAGGATATTAAGGCTAAAATCGATGCACTTGTTTCTGAAACCAATACAGAAACGGTTATTGCATCAACTGCTACAACTGCTAAAGCTGATGAGGTAATGGGAGATGATAATCAAATTGAAAATAAAGGCATTAGAAATGTTGGCGATGTGGTAAACTTAATTGTAAACAAAGTTGATAAAAGGAAAGATAAGTTTATTCAGTTCCGTACTGATGATGATGATTCTTCACTTTCATCAATAAACATCGGGCCATTTAAGTTTGGTAAGAAAAACAGAAAATAATACCAGGATTAATTAGGATTTAAGGATTTCAAGATTAAGTAATTTAATACGCTCATTCAATTATTCTCTCACTCAACCATAAAATAAACACATACAAAATATGAAACATCTGATTTTTACAACACTTTTGGTAAGCGGGCTTATCGGTGTTATGGCTCAAAATGCGTCTGCTCAGCAAGATACGGTGGTTAAGGATACCGTGATTAAAAAGAAAAATAAATACATGGTGAGAATTGGCGGCGGTACATTAATTTCAAAAATGGGAGATTCTACCGAGACCGCAAAAAAGGGTCGCTTTGTTGGTGGTATTACTTTTACCAGAGTTGATTTAGGTTTCTCGAGACTGATTGATAATGGCGACTTCAACTTATCTCCCAACAATGAGTTTTTAGATTACAAAGGCGGCAAAACAAGTACATTCTCTTTTGATGTTTTACAATTCGGATACCGCTTTAACTCAAACTTTAAAGTTTACGTTGCAGGTGGGTTCGACTGGACTTTAATCAGATTAAGAGATAATATTACCATTCAGAAAAACCAACCCACGTTGACGTACATAAACGAGCCTGTTGCATTTTCTAAAAATCGTTTCTCGAGCAGCTATGTACATATTCCGTTAAACTTCGAATTTCGTACAGGCGAAAGTAAAAAAGGAAAGAGATTTTACTTTGTTTTAGGTCCGGAAGTGAGTTTCTTACTAAACGGTAAGGTTAAACAAATTAGCGAAGAACGCGGAAAAGAAAAACAATATGATAGTTATCATTTCCAATCCGTTCGTTACGGTGGTACCGTTAGGTTTGGCTACGGAGGTTTAGGCTTATTTACCAAATACTATTTCAATGATATGTTTACAACACCGGCTCAGGCAGGTTTAAAAAACATGAGCTTCGGAATTACTTTTGGCTTGAATTAAAATACAGCAATACACAAATAAATATAATCCTGTTCGGTTAGGCGGAACAGGATTTTTTTTTGGTCTCTGATTTTTACCCTAAACCTTTACCCTAAAACCCTCAACCTTTATTATCTTTACCCTGTGAGCGATAACATAATCAGTGTTAAAAATTTAACGAAACAGTACCAGGCAGAACAGGCAGGCGGCATTAAAAATATCAGTTTCGATATCAAAGCGGGAGATGTTGTAGCAATTATCGGTGAAAGTGGAAGTGGTAAATCTACTTTACTAAAATCCATTTATGGCTTGCTAACAACCGATGAGGGCGACATCTTTTTTAAAGGTCAAAAAGTTAAAGGGCCAAATGAACAGCTGATTCCCGGACACAAACAGATGAAAATGGTAACGCAAGACTTTTCTCTGAATATTTATGCCAAGGTTTATGATAATATTGCATCACAACTCTCCAATACCGATTTAAAAACCAAGGCTGAAAAAACCCTGGCCATCATGGAGCATCTGCGGATTCTTCCTTTACAAAACAAGAAGATAATTGAGCTTAGTGGTGGCGAACAACAACGAGTGGCCATTGCCAAGGCCATGGTTTCTGATACAAAAGTGTTATTACTGGATGAACCATTTAGTCAGGATGATGCTTTGCTTAAAAACCAATTAAGGGCAGATATTAAACGTATTGCAGCAGAAACGGGCGTAACAGTGATTTTAGTTTCTCACGACCCTGCCGACGGGTTATTCCTTGCCGATCAATTATTGATTCTTCGAAACGGTGAATTGCTTCAAACGGGTAAACCTGCAGATATTTATCAAAACCCAAAACACATCTATACTGCACAAATTTTAGGTAATGCTGTCGTTTTATCTCGTGGCGATGCAGAGAAACTTGGGCTGAAAACTTTTGCAGCTTCAGTGGTTTTCTATCCCGAATGGGCAGAAATTAACAGCAACTGGAGTAGCAGGCGCTTTGAGGTTAAAGATGTTTATTATAAAGGTTTCTATGATGAATTGCTGTTGGAAAGAAATGGCGTAACAGTTCGTGCCTTACAATTGAACAGGGGAGAACATAAAAAAAACGACCACGTTCAATTGAACATTAGTCGTTTTTTAGAGTTTTAAGCCCATTAATTAATTTACGTACTCCGATGGGATTACAACAACTTTTACAAGAATGCGGTAACTTGGTCTAACAGAAGCAGCGAGATTTCTACTATCTTGAACATCAAAGGTTATACCTCCACTAAAAAGTTCATAGCTATAAGCTGTATAGTTAAAAGTGTAAGGAAGTTGTACATCGCTATTGTCATTAGTTGGGTGTGTAAAATATACAAGCACGCCTTCATCATCTAAAGTCACCCCATCAAATTCAGGTTTATTCCATGTAAAAGAGTATGTGCCATTAGAATTTTGGACCCATTGGCTTGGTTCGATATACCTATTATAGGTTTTTGCAGATGGTGGAATAATAATAGTGTCCTTTTTGCAAGATGCCAGGCCTAGCGTGACAATGCAAAGCATTAGAATAGTAAGTTTTTTCATGTTGATGTGTTTAATTTGTGTGTGTACCGTGCGTAACACAAAACAACTGCCAAAAATTCTGAATCACACAATGTGGATTAATAATTGTTTATCTAATGCAACACAACATCGAAATTTGATTTAATATCTTTTAACAATGAGAATAATATTTAGAGTTTTACCATGGCTAATTTTATTGGTTGCCGGTTATTTTTTCATCTCGAAAAAGTTCAGCATTAATACTTCGGTAGAAAGCAAACATCAGCTTTTGGTAGAAAAAATCGAGGCTATAGGCAAACTGGAGCTGGTTCGCTACCAAATCAGCGATGTACTGGAGCATAAAAACAAAACAGATTTCCTGCCCGAAGCGAGTGTTTTACTTATTGTAAAAGCTGAAGCCGTAGGTTGTATCGACCTGACCAAAATTACGCGAGATGATATTGAAATTGAAGCAGATACAGCTGTAGTAAATTTACCACAGCCAGAAATTTGTTACGTAAAAATCGACCATAAAAACTCAAGGGTTTACGACACTAAAATGGCTTTTTTTCGAGAAGCTGGTTTAGTGGATGAAGCTTACAAAGCAGCTGAGAAACAGGTTTCTGCGGAAGTTAAAAAATCAAATATTCTTGCTCAAACTAAAACTAATGCTGCAAGTGTATTAAAACCCATAATTGAAGGCTTGGGTTATAAGAATGTTCGCCTGAATTTTGAATAAGAGGTTTCGATAGAAAATTTAAAAAAATCAACCTTAGATGGCAATTCAAGCTGCCTTTGGTCAAATATAAATTAGATTTCTGGAGATAACTTATTTCAAGAAATCTTCACGATGTGGATTGAAAATATCAATTAATACCCCTGCCTCCAGGCAAACTACTCCATGAAATACCTTTGATGGTGCAAAGAAAACATCACCTTCATTGAGAATCTTTTTATCATCACCCATTGTAACCTCGAAGCTTCCTCTGGCAACATAACTTAGTTGCAAATGTGGATGATTATGTAAAGTACCTATAGCATCTTTTTCAAAATCTACTTTAACTAACATCAGGTTATCATCGAAAGGCATCACTTTACGCTTAACGCCTCCGCCTAGTTCCTCCCAATCTAAATCGTTATCACTTATTAATGTCTTGTTGGTTAAATCTTTAAAGTTCATATTCGCGTTTTTACCATTTAAGGAATATTAGTTCATTTAAGCCTGTGGTTCATGTTGTTGATAGATGAGCACGCTGTATGCCTGTGAAAGCTTATTGCGCTCTATGGTTAATCCATTATTAGACTTTCTACTTTGCTTGCTTTGCGAAAAACGCTGTGCCTTGGCGGTTAAGTTCTTAAACTAAATACTCAAACAAAGTCTGGTCTTGATTTAATTCGATAATCTCGAATTTAAAATCTTTCATGCGTTGTAATAAACTTGCATAATCATGCTTGTTGGAAAGTTCAATACCCACCAATGCCGGACCGTTTTCCTTGTTCGTTTTTTTGATAAATTCGAAACGGGTAATATCATCCTGAGGCCCCAAAACTTCATTCACAAATAACTTTAATGCGCCCGGTCTTTGCGGGAAGCGAACGATAAAATAATGTTTCAAGCCTTCAAAAAGCAAAGATTTCTCCTTTATTTCCTGCATCCGCTCGATGTCGTTATTCCCTCCGCTAATAACACATACAATATTTTTGCCTATAATTTGGTCTTTTACCTGCTCTAAAGCAGCAACAGACAAAGCGCCGGCAGGTTCTACTACAATCGCATCTTCATTATAAAGCTTTAATATGGTGGTGCAAATTTGTCCTTCTGGTATTAAGTATGTAGAACTTAACAATTCCTGGCAGTATTGATAAGTAATCCAGCCCATTCTCTTTACTGCCGCACCATCAACAAAGCGTTCAATGTTCTCCACCGTTATTGGTCCGCCATTTTTTAGGGCCTCACTTAACGATGGTGCGCCCATTGGCTCTACACCGAAAATTTTTACCGATGGCTTTACCGTTTGCAGGTATGCACTAACACCAGATGCCAACCCACCGCCTCCAACAGGAACAATTATGGCATCCAATTCAGGTAAATCTTCGAAAATTTCCATTGCAACTGTTGCCTGTCCCTCAATTACCTTGTCATCATCAAAAGGCGGAATAAACGTCGATGATTTTTCTTCGCAGTAAATTAAAGCCTCTTTCAAACAATCATCAAAGGTATCGCCCACTAACACAATTTCGATATTGGCGCCCCCAAACATATTAACCTGCTTAATCTTTTGTTTAGGCGTAATTTCGGGCATAAAAATTACACCTTTAATGCCCAGTTTTTTGCACGAATAAGCAACCCCTTGTGCATGATTTCCAGCACTCGCACATACAACGCCATTTACCAAAGCATCTTCTGGCAACTGGCTGATTTTATTGTACGCACCACGAAGTTTATAAGAACGAACAATCTGTAAATCCTCTCTTTTTAGGTAAATATTGGCCTTGTATTGAGCAGATAGTCCGGCGTTGAATTCCAAGGGCGTACGTTTTACAACCCCTTTAAGTCGTTGCAATGCAGCATAAAAATCCAGTGTATTTGGTGTTGTCGTATTCATATTTTAGTATCAGTAAGCGATTAATGTTACTTATTTAATCACTATAATTATTTTGATAAAGTATGTTTAGTACTTTTCGGTTGGTACAGCCCTGCTATTCGTTTAAATCTTTTTGGCATTGTCAGTAGGGTTTTCGAATGTCTTCTCCAAAAAGTATTTCCACTACTATCAGGTTTATTAACCTGGGTTGTCTGCTCGAAACGCAAATAACGCCAAGCTTTCATAAAAACTGCAGAAGATGTAAATCCGAATTGAGTTTCTTGCAAGCGTTGGCTTTTTTGCGAATTCAGCTTAAAAATTTAAGCCAAATGCAGTGCAACCAATTGATTCAAGTCAGTGTCGTTGATGCCTTGTTTAGCATCAGCCAAAACTAAGAATTGTTTGTAAACAATATCTAAATGTTCTTTTTCTAACTTGTGGCCCAAACGGTCTAAATGGTGTTTTAAAGCTGCACGGCCGCTCCTTGCTGTGAGTACTATAGTTGCATCAGGGAAACCAACATCTTCAGGTTTGATAATTTCATAGTTTTCACGGTTTTTCAAGAAACCATCCTGATGAATACCAGAACTGTGTGAGAACGCATTCCCTCCAACTATTGCTTTATTTGGTTGTACAGGCATATTCATTTGATTTCTCACCATGTGGCTCATTTCGTAAAAACGAGTGGTATCAATTTGCGTATTCAAACCCAAAATTTTGTGTGTTTTCAAAATCATAACAACTTCTTCCATCGAGGTATTTCCAGCACGCTCACCAATGCCGTTGATGGTGCATTCAACCTGGCGGGCTCCATTCTGTAAGCCAGCAATTGAATTTGCCGTAGCAAGGCCTAAATCATTGTGGCAATGAACCGAAATAATTGCCTTATCAATGTTCTTCACATTTTCTTTTAAGTAAAGAATTTTTGAGCCATACTGGTCTGGCAAGCAATAACCATTTGTATCTGGAATATTTACAACCGTTGCTCCGGCCGCGATAACCGCTTCAACCATCTTGGCTAAGAATTCAATATCCGCCCGGCCAGCATCTTCAGCATAAAATTCGACATCCTCAACATATTTTTTAGCGTATTTTACGGCATCAACAGCACGTTCTAAAATAGCTTCGCGGGTGCTGTTAAATTTATGCTTTATGTGAAAATCTGATGCACCTATCCCAGTATGGATACGTGGTCTTTTTGCGTAACGCAAAGCATCAGCAGCAACATCGATGTCATTTTTGTTTGCACGGGTTAATGCACAAATGATGGGATTGTTAACGGCTTTTGATAATTCAATTACACTGTTAAAATCGCCAGGGCTTGAAACCGGAAAGCCAGCTTCAATTACATCAACACCTAAAAGCTCGAGAGATTTAGCGATTTCTACTTTTTGGTTTGTATCTAACTGGCAGCCTGGAACCTGCTCACCATCACGTAACGTCGTGTCGAAAATATAAACTTTGTTTGGGTCGTGAATCATAATCTTTTATTTAGGATTGAGTAACTTTTTGATTTAAAAATTTTAAGACCAATTTGCCCATTTCAGCTGTGCCCAAAACTTTAAATCGGTTGGTGGTTTGGTCGGCAATATCATGCGTTCTGAAACCTTCTTTCAAAACTTCATCAATGGTATCAACCAACAATTTAGCTTCTTCTTTTAATCCGAAACCAATTTCGAGCATAAGTGCTGCGGATAGGATAGAAGCCAGAGGATTAGCCAAATCCTTACCGGTAATATCATGTGCTGAACCGTGAATTGGTTCGAAAAACCCTGTACTTTCGCCCACAGAAGCAGAAGCCAGCATACCCATAGAGCCTGCAATTTGCGAAGCCTCATCGGTTAAAATATCGCCGAATAAATTTGCGGTTAAAACTACATCAAATTTCTTCGGGTTTTTGATCAATTGCATTGCAGCATTATCAATAAACATGTGCTCAGTTTCCACATCAGGATATTGTTTAGCAATTTCCTGAACGATTTCACGCCATAAACGGGAACTTTCTAAAACATTCGCTTTATCAACAGAGCATAACCTTTTGCTGCGTTGCTGAGCCGCCTGATAAGCTTTATGCGCAATACGCTCCACTTCATAGCGGTGATAAATCATCAAATCTGAAGCAGTATTCCTATCTTCAGAACGGGTTTTTTCACCGAAATACACATCGCCTGTTAATTCACGGAAGAACAAAATATCTGTGCCTCTTAAAATTTCGGGTTTAATGCTTGAGGCTTGAAGAAGTTCGTCAAATAATAATATCGGGCGAAGATTTGCAAAAAGACCAAGTTCTTTACGGATTTTCAGCAGACCTTGTTCTGGTCTAACTTTTAAGCTCGGGTCGTTATCGTATTTTGCATGACCGATTGCGCCAAAGAGGATGGCGTCACTTTTTCTTGCTTTTTCCAAAGTCTCATCAGGCAAAGGTTCGCCAGTCACTTCGATAGCTGCGTGTCCCATCAGCGCCTCATCGAAAATAAATTTGTGTCCGAAAATCTCGGCAATTTTTTCTAATGCTGCTTTTCCCCATGTGGTTACTTCGGGTCCGATACCGTCTCCAGGTATTACTAAAATGTTCTTCTTCATTGTATTATATGTTGCCGTCATTGCGAGGTACAAAGCAATCTCATTTAGAGCGCACTAGGTAAAAGATTGGTTTTTATTTCGTAATGACGAGTTCTGGTGTTTAAATTCTCGACGACTTTTACCTCGCCCTTTTCTAATAATATTCTTTTTTCAATGCAGGTTGGCAGCTGCGATTCAAAGTGGCCAACGTAAATTAAAGTCATTCCATTGCTGCACAACTCATCAACCAATTGATTGAAATGTCTTGTTTGCTGCTGGTCTAAACCCTGGCAGGGCTCATCCAGAATCAGCAATTCCGGATTTTTGATGATGGTTCTTGCCAATAAAACCAATCGCTGTTTTCCCAGTGGGAGTGAACTTAAAAGGTCATTTTTATTTTCCGTTAATCCAAAATAGCCTAATAATTCATCAACTTGAGCACTTTTTGAATAAGGTAGCTGTTGATATAAGCCAACGGTATCGTAAAAACCCGACGCAACACTTTGCCAAACGGTTGAGTTAGCATCGAAATACCAATGAAACTCTGGAGAAATTAAACCAATGTGCTGTTTTATATCCCAAATGCTTTCGCCACTTCCACGTCTGTTTCCAAATAAATAAAGTTCATTGGCGTACGATTGCGGGTGGTCGCCGTTTACAAGACTTAATAAAGTAGATTTGCCAGAGCCATTATGACCTTGTAAAAGCCATTTTTCACCTGCTTTAACTTCCCAATTGATGTTTCTTAGCACCTGTTTTTCACCGTAGCTAATGTTTACATCAACCATTTTTACAATATTTTCTGATCCGTAAACAGGTGATTCTCGTAAAAAACCAGGGATTTCGCCCGAGTGGTTTTCTGTAATTGATGATTGGGTCAGTGAATCAACCTGAATTAATTGACCAGCTCTTATTTCGGCAAAGCGATTAACCGAGCCTGGTAGCTCAGAATCGTTGCAAATCAAAATCAATTGGACACCTTCTTCAGAAACCTCATCCAATAATAGATTCAAGTTTTTACGTGATGCTGCATCCAAACCGGTGTAGGGTTGGTCTATAATTAATAATTGAGGCTTTAACCACAAAGCCTTAACCAATTGAAGTTTTTTATGTTCTCCGCTCGATAACTCAATTAATTGCGAACTGGCAAAAGAAGAAAAGTTCAGCGCCTCTAAAATTGGTTCGACCAAATCCAAGTGAAGCCCTTTTTCTTTGCCGTAACTAACCAATTCTGCGTGAACAGTAAGTGTGTCCTTCGTCTGCTGACTGGTATAACGTTGCTGATAGTAGAAGTTTGCAACACCCTCTAAATTTTTGAACTGGTACCAGCTTTCTACGAATAAAACCTCTGCAGGTAGTTGGCTCTGGTTATCAAAATTGATTTTCACTTCGCCGATTGCGTTTTCTAAGCCTGCAATTATTTTAGCTAAAGAAGTTTTTCCACTGCCGCTAATTCCGCCCAAAATCCAGTTTTCGCCACGAATTATTGTCCAGTTCAAATCCCTTAACACCGATTTTTGCTGGTATTTTAGGTTTAAATTCTGGATACTGACGATACTTTCTTTCATTATTTTTTTATTGACGTTATTGCGAGGCATGAAGCAAGCTCACTCGCAAAATAGATTGCTTCGTACCTCGCAATGACGAGTGAGTTACCTTTTCTCAAATTCTTCTATCAAATCTTTCTGAGCCAAAATAAAATCAATATCATCATAACCATTTATCAGGCAAGATTTCTTGTATGGATTAATCTCAAAAGATTCTTGTGCACCAGTTTCAACAATGGTTACGGTTTGGTTTTCCAAATCTACTTCTAATGGAGATTTAGCATTGTTTTCTACTGCTTTAAAAATTTGCGCTAAAAAATCTTCACTAACCTGAATAGGCAGTAAACCATTATTTAGTGCGTTTCCTTTAAAAATATCAGCAAAGAAACTACTGATTACCGCATCAAAACCTGCGTCCTGAATAGCCCAGGCTGCATGCTCGCGACTACTTCCACACCCAAAGTTTTTTCCGGCTACCAAAACCTGACCACCATAGGTCGGATTGTTTAAAACGAAATCCGGCTTAGGCTGATTATCATTTTCATAGCGCCAATCGCGGAATAAATTTTCTCCAAAGCCTTCACGGGTAGTCGCTTTTAAAAACCTAGCCGGAATAATCTGGTCGGTATCAATGTTCTCGATGTTCAAAGGCACAACTGCCGATGTTAATTTTGTGAACTTTTTCATTTTTTTAGTATCAAGCAGAGCTTATAAAGTATTAAGAACTTTTATAATGCTCTATTATAATGTTATTTATTTGCAGCAAATACTACGAAATTGTAATACTGATAATAGCAATTTGCGTTTTGTAATCCTGCATTTTCAAGCCATTCCAATTGCGGTTTTAAAGGCGCCATAATGTCAACCTTAATTCGCTCGAATGCACTTTGTTTTTCTTCTCCTGTTAAATTCGGGTTCTGTTCAACATGGTTTTTCCAGTTTTCCGTATAAATTTTTTCTGCTAATTCAGTTTCTCCCAATACTTGGTCGGCATTAATGAACCAGCCCCCCGGTTTTAGTGTTGTTGAAATTTTTCTGAACAATTGCTGTTTTAACTCATTCGGTAAATGATGTATCGCCAAGCCTGAAACCACTAAATCATAATGGTTTTCGGGTAAATCCATTGTAGCAAAATCGGCATTTAAAAAACTGATGTTTTCATTTCCCTCAAAACGCTCTTCCGCTTTCTTAAGCATGGCCGAAGAAATATCCACCAACATTATTTTAGCATCCGGGTATTTCTCATGGAAAAAAGCACTCATTAAACCGGTTCCTGCGCCGATATCCAAAATGGTTTCTATAGTCGGGACTTCTTCTGACAGGTCTAGAGCTGTTCCATAAAAATCATCAAAACAAGGAATAAGAAAACGCCTTTGCCTGTCGTACTTTACAGAGACTGCATTAAATTGGTTTTGTATTTCTTGTAATGTTTCCATTTTCTTCGTCTTGTCGTCATTGCAAGGCACGAAGCAATCTCTCATGCGTAATAGATTGCTTCGTACCTCGCAATGACGGGTGTTTTAGCTTTCAGCTTTATTCTTTCTACCTTTTAACCTCAACCTTCAACTTCCAAATAATGTTCAACGGTTGGAAAAGGATCATAAAAATGATGCAACAACTTTTTCCAATCATGGTATTCTGCCGAACCTCTAAATCCTTTGGTATGTGCCTCCAATGTTTCCCAGTTTACGAGCAAAATATATTTATCCGCTTCTTCAATGCACTTTTTCAGTTGATGCGAAATGTAGCCATCCATTGAGGATATGATTTTTTGAGCTTCGTTAAAAGCCTTTTCAAAATCGGCTGATAAACCGGCTTTTACATTTAATATCGCAACTTCTAAAATCATATTTTTTACGTTTCCATCATTGCGAGGTACGAAGCAATCTGTTGTGGAGAGATTGCTTCGTGCCTCGCAAGGACGAGTTTCTTAGGATTTACAATTGATTTCCAGTATTTTAACCTTCTACCTTTTCAAGCAACTCTCTAACATCAGTAATCACACCAGTTACAGCAGCAGCAGCGGCCGTTAGCGGACTGGCCAGTAACGTACGGGCATTTTGCCCTTGTCTGCCTTCAAAATTTCGGTTCGATGTTGAAACACAATATTTACCTGCAGGTATTTTATCTTCATTCATACCCAAGCAAGCACTACAACCAGGTTCACGTAACTGAAAACCGGCCGCTTCAAAAATTTTATCCAAACCTTCGTTTTTGGCCTGTTGTTCCACTTGTTTCGAACCCGGTACAATCCAAACCGTTACGTTATCGGCTTTGCGTTTGTCTTTTACAAAATCTGCAACTTCACGTAAATCTTCGATACGGGAGTTGGTGCAACTTCCAATAAAAACATAATCTACCGATTTTCCGATTAATGATGTATCATCATCAAAACCCATATAATCCAACGCTTTTTGATAAGAAAGTTTTTCTTTCTCAGGCTGAGCGTTAGTGGCCGGGATATTTTCCTGGATTCCCATTCCCATTCCCGGGTTGGTTCCATAAGTAATCATTGGAGCAATATCAGCTGCATCGAACGTTAAAACGCTGTCGAATTTCGCATCGGCGTCGCTGTATAAAGTTTCCCAGTAAGCTAAAGCGTTAGCCCATTCTTCGCCAGCTGGCGCAAATTCTCTGCCTTGAATGTAATCAAAAGTGGTTTGGTCTGGTGCAATTAAGCCGCCTCTGGCCCCCATTTCAATACTCATGTTGCAAATCGTCATGCGGGCTTCCATACTTAAGGCCTCAATTGCCGAACCTGCATACTCAATAAAATATCCGGTGCCACCAGCTGCAGAAATTTGCGAGATGATGTAAAGAATAATATCTTTTGCACCAACACCTTTTTCAAGTACACCATTTACCTCAATTTTCATGGTTTTAGGCTTCGATTGCAATAAACATTGCGTTGCGAAAACCTGCTCAACCTGCGATGTTCCGATACCAAACGCAATGGCGCCGAATGCACCATGGGTAGAGGTGTGGCTATCACCGCAAACCATCGTTTTTCCTGGTAAAGTAATACCCAATTCAGGACCAATTACGTGAACAATGCCTTGAAACGGATGGCCCAAACCATAAAGTTCAATTCCAAATTCTGCACAATTTTTGGTAAGCATATCTACCTGATAGCGAGAAAGCTCTTCTTTAATGGGCAATAACTGGTTTAAAGTTGGCACGTTATGGTCGGCAGTAGCTACCGTTTGTTTCGGACGTAGAACTGGCAAACCTCTCTTGCGTAAACCATCAAAAGCCTGCGGAGAAGTTACCTCGTGTATTAAGTGTGTATCAATGTATAAAATATCAGGAAATCCTTCTTCACTTTTTACAACGTGGGCATCCCAAATTTTTTCTACTAATGTTTTTGACATTTTATTTCGTATTTAATGTTGTCAGTCTGAGCCTGTCGAAGACTTCTTAAAGAATAAAAAAATTCCTTCGACAAGCTTTGGATGACATTTTTTTATTCTATGCAGTTTTAATCGCCTTCATTGCCGTCATTGCTTTACGCAAAGTAGCACCAATTTGCTCTACCTCATGAGAGCGGATAGCTTCATTAACATCGATCAATTTTCTGTTATCAACAGCACCATCTTTGCCTTCGTTAAAGTTTTTACCAACTAAGTCGGTATCAACCTTCTTCATAAAATCGGCTAATAATGGTTTACAAGCCTGGTCGAACAAATAACAGCCGTATTCAGCAGTATCTGAAATAACGCGGTTCATTTCGAATAATTTTTTACGGGCAATTGTGTTTGCGATAAGTGGCGTTTCGTGTAACGACTCGTAATAAGCAGATTCTGGCTTGATACCCGCTTGAACCATCGTTTCGAATGCCAGTTCAACACCTGCACGTACAAAAGCAACCATCAATAAATAGTTGTCAAAATACTCCTGCTCACCAATTTTAACATCCCCCGCAGGTGTTTTTTCGAAAGCAGTTTCGCCTGTTTCAGCTCTCCATTTTAACAGGTTTTTATCACCTGCAGCCCAGTCTTCCATCATTGTGCGACTAAATTCGCCACTCATTATATCATCCTGGTGCTTTTGGAATAAAGGACGCATGATATCTTTCAATTCTTCAGAAATTTCGAAAGCCTTGATTTTTGCGACATTGCTTAATCTATCCATCATTGCCGTTATACCGCCTTGCTTTAAAGCCTCAGTAATAACTTCAACACCATATTGAACCAGTTTAGATGCATAACCGGCATCGATTCCTTTCTCCACCATCTTATCGAAAGATAAGATGGAACCCGTTTGCAACAGGCCGCAAAGAATCGTTTGCTCACCCATTAAATCAGATTTAACTTCAGCAACGAAAGATGATTTTAAGACACCTGCTCTATGGCCACCAGTACCCACACAGTACGCTTTTGCTT
>Ga0160472_100714_pt1 | contig 15530 bp, 13 predicted proteins | sample HID1973M_E11MG_FD_108267 | JGI IMG/M metagenome (GOLD analysis project Ga0160472, IMG submission 108267) | Enriched mosquito-associated microbial communities from UW Madison campus, WI, USA - HID1973M_E11 MG | ecosystem: Host-associated > Arthropoda: Insects > Digestive system > Unclassified ... | reverse complement strand
TGACGACCATAGAGCATTGGAACCACCTGATCCCATCCCGAACTCAGCAGTGAAACGATGCATCGCCGATGGTAGTGTGGGGTTTCCCCATGTGAGAGTAGGTCATCGTCAAGATTAAATTCCGAAACCCCTATCTGCGTATGCAGGTAGGGGTTTTGTTTTTGCGCGCGAAAAAGCCACGGCCATTCACTGATCCTTTTCGCAATTGACCATCCAGGACACCCCGAAACGGTCAATCAGCATGCCGAAGCGTGCAGCCCAGAAGGTGCTCTCCAGGGGCATTTGCACACTGCCACCCTCCGACAAGGCGGCAAACACCCGCTCAGCCTCGGCAATACTGTCGACGTTCAGCGAGATCGAGCAACCGGCCATGTCGTCGACAGGGCGATCGGGTGTGGTGTCGGACCCCATGATCGCCTGATCCCCCACCGCCAGGCGGGTGTGGATGATCAGGTTATGCAGGTCTTTGGGGACGTGTTCGGCAGCGGGGGTTTCACCGAAGGTCATCATCGCTTCGATCTTGCCCGACAAACTCTGTTCATAGAACGAGAAGGCGGCTTTACAGTCGCCATTGAAAATGAGGTAGGGATTGATTTTCATGTTCGGCTCCAGGGGCTGAAGTGATACACATCAAATTGGACGCCAGGTTGCCTGGCAAATTCCGATTCGGTGAGCCGACAAGCAAAGCGCTAAATAGAGGCTGGAGCCTGAATTTCGTTAGTTGTTTTTCTTATAGGCTGAGCAAGGCTTATCGCATCCTGCGCACGCTTGGGCGCCAGCACCTTGTCGATGGCACCACTGATCAGGCTTTCGAGCATTTCATCACGCTCCTGCTCCTCCAGCCCATAAGGAGTCAGCCAACTGGGCGCGCTGTTGAGCAGTGAAGCGACGGCGTGACCGGCCGCCAGCAAGCCTTCTTCGCTCAGTTGCGAGCGCACGCCAAGCATCTTCAGCAATGTACGTTCGTACTGCTCACGGAGCTCTCTGACGCGCGCCTGCTGCTCCTCGTTGAGACAACCGCTATCGCGCTCCACCAGGCGAAAATGCCAGGGCATGTCCCGGTGCAGACTCAGGTGTGCGCGGATCAGGTTATTGAGCTTGTCGCGCTTGCCCGGGGCTTTTTGCTGGATGCGCCCGAGCGCCGCCTGCAACTCCTCGTAGAACTCTTCGATCAGATCGAGCAGCAAGTGCTGTTTGCTGGGGTAATGGTGGTACAGCGAGCCCGGGGAAAGCCCCAGGCACGTTGCCAGCTCACGCATGCCGACCTGACCGAAGCCTTTGCTGGCAAACAACTCCAGCACCTTGTCCCGGTATTCGGCGAAGCGTGAGCAACGTTCAGGCATAGGCATGGAAGCCGCGCCCCGTTTTGCGTCCCAGGTAACCGGCGGCCACCATTTCCTTGAGCAGTGGAGCAGGGCGGTACTTGCTGTCGTTGAAGCCCTCGTAGAACGCTTGCATGATCGCCAGCAGCGTATCCAGACCAATCAGGTCGGCCAGGGCCAGCGGGCCGATGGGCTGATTGCAGCCCAGGCGCATGCCGGCATCGATGTCTTCGGCGCTGGCCAGGCCTTCCTGAAGCACCAGGATCGCTTCGTTGATCATCGGCACCAGAATCCGGTTGACCACGAAGCCCGGGCGGTTGCCGGCGGTGATCGCGGTTTTGCCAAGCGTCGTCGCCATGTCCAGCGCAAGTTGATGGGTCGCGTCGATGGTCTGCAGGCCACGGATGACTTCGATCAGCCCCATCACCGGGACCGGGTTGAAGAAGTGCAGGCCGATGAAGCGCTCCGGCTGGCTGACACTGGCGGCCAGCTGAGTGATCGACAGCGACGAGGTGTTGGAAGCGATCACGCATTCGCTGCCGACCTGCGCGGCGATCTGTTGCAGCACGCGCAGTTTCAGCTCGAGGTTTTCGGTGGCGGCCTCGATCACCAGCTGCGCGTCTTTCAGGCTGCTGTAATCGGTGCTGGTGCGGATCTTGTCGAGGGCGGCAGACTTCTGCTCTGCGCTCAGGGTTTCCTTGGCCACCTGGCGATCAAGATTTTTGCCCACGGTCGCCACGGCTTTTTGCAGGGCGCTTTCGGAGATGTCCAGCAGGGTCACGTTGAAGCCAGCCAGCGCGCAGACCTGCGCGATGCCATTGCCCATGGTGCCCGCGCCGATCACGCCAATGTTTTGCAGATTCATCTTGCCTTCCTTCAATCCAACCTTGCGATACCTTGGCCACGGCCGAAGGCGTACTATTGCCCGCGAGTCTAGAGCTGGCGAGGCGCTTGTCCTATGCCGCAACTGTTCAACGGCTCTGATGTTTTTTGCCATTCGGATGAAGAGAGAGAAGGGTTCAGATGCGGGAAAAGGACTCGGTTGCCGCCTACTTCGTGCAGGCAATGATCCAGGGGCTGGGGGATGATCCGCTGCGGGTGAAGGCCGTTCTGGAACAGGCGGGCATTGATCCGCAGGTCATGCACGAACCGACGGCGCGGGTACCGGCCAGCGCGTTTGCGGCGTTGTGGCTGATACAGATCCGCGAGCTCGACGACGAGTTTTTCCGCCTCGACTCCCATGGCATGCCTCCGGGCAGTTTTGCCCTCATTTGCCGGGCCTTGATACAGGAACCCGACCTGCACAAAGCCATGCGCCAGTGCCTGGTCAATTTCGGCCTGTTCCTGCGCGACTTCCGCGGCACCCTGACGGTACGCGGCAAGCGCGCGGTCATCAGTCTCGACACCCACTCGGCGGATGCCGACGCCAGTCGTTTTGGCGAAGAGACCTTTCTGGTGTTGATGATCAGCCTGCTGTGCTGGCTGGGTGGACGGCGCATTCCGATCGACCGCGCGGACTTTCGTCACGAGCGCCTGTCACTCAGTGACGATCGCTTATTGTGGGGACCAAACCTCACCTTTGGCGCCGAGCGCACCGAAATCGAATTCGCCAGCCATTACCTGCGCCTGCCGGTGGTCCAGGACCTGGCCTCATTGAAGGTGTTCCTGCGCACCGCGCCGCAATGGCTGGTGATCCGCTTCCGCAACCAGCATGGCCTGGCGTCCCAGGTGCATCAGCGTTTGCGCGGCAGTCACTACAGCGAATGGCCGACCTTGCAGGCGTTCGCCCTGGAGCAGCACCTGAGCCCCAGCACCTTTCGCCGCAAGCTCGAACGCGAAGGCTGTTCCTATCAGGAGATCAAGGACGAAGTGCGCCGGGGCGTGGCGTTCGAGCAGTTGCGCCACAGTGGGGCGAGCGTCAGTGACATCGCCGAGCAGCTCGGTTTTCAGGAGCCCAGTGCCTTTCACCGGGCGTTCAAGAAGTGGACGGGAGAAAGTCCCGGTCGCTATCGGGAAAGATTCCAGGGCTGATTGTCGAAGCGTCTGTCAGATGTGACTGATTTTGCCCGCACCCGCTGTTCCCGGTCCCTTCAGGCTGTAAAGTCCGAGGTCATTGTCGCTGTTCAGCAGTGAATGACACGGACGCTACACCTGAGGAAAGGGAGCCCACGACGTGAGTGAATTTGAACGCATCGAAGCTGAATCCACAAAAGCCCCATCTGACCGCTATGTCCAGCTGAGCCGCTGCCTGCTGTGGCTCAACGAGCGCGCCTGGCCACTGAGCATCGGCATACTGCTCACCGCCGGGTTGTATTTGTACCAGTACATCCAGGAGGAAAATATCCCGCTGAGCATCACGTCATCGGCGGTCATCACCGCCTTGCCGGTGATGTCCGCGATACTGGTGTTCATTATTTCGGTGCTGACGGCATTCGTGTTGCTGCCGATCTTCGTCCTGTTCCAGCGGCTCAATCCCGCCGGACAACGCCTGAGCGACGAGTTCAGTTTTGGCCAGCGGGACGCTGCAGCGGGGCGGCGCCATTTGCGTATGTTGGGGCGCTGGGCAGGCGGCCTGCTGATCCTCGGGTCTTACTGCTCGGTACTGATCGCCGCCAGCTCCTACGTCCAGTCCCACTGGCTTTCAACGGGCGCGGCGTTACTGGGTGCCGGGTTAACGATTGCAGCCTACTACTGGCTGATGACGCGGGGCGTGCAGGGGCGGGTATCGAACGAGTTTCGTATCGCCTGTGTGATGTCCGCCTTCGTCCAGTTGGGGGTTATTTTAAACGTCACGATCGTGGCCATCAGCATTGCCAGTCAATACGTCAACCACATCGCCTGGCTGTTCCCGGTGATGCTGGCCGAGTTGTTGATCGTCTGGCTGATCCAGCTTCTCGGTGCACTGTTCGTGCTGAAAGTGCGCGGTCATGAGAACCCGATAGCCCTGTTGGCCATAGCGATCATGGCGGTGGTCATCGGCCTGGGCCTGAACCCTCCATCGGGTGCCAAACTGGGCGGGTTTGCCTTTCAGATGTCGGCGTCCGGTGCTCGCCATTGCTCGATAATGACTTTTGCACCGGACACTAAAGGCCTCGAAGCCATAGCGGACCCGGCTCGACCAGGCATCAGCCGGCCGTTGCGGGTGATCGCCGAGGCCGACGCCACTTACTTTGTCCGTCCCTGGAAGACGGACTCCAAGGCGGTGCACTTTGTCCCCCGTGCCAGCCTCACCGGGATTGATGCCTGCCCGGTCGGCAAAAATACTGCCGATAACGTTCAGGAATCATGAGCGGCGCGAACCTGTGTCGGCCCCGCCATCTGGCGGGGAGCCTTCATCAAAGCGTCGAGCGCCTGCCGGTACTGGCTGCCGGCCAGGCTCATGCTGTTGTTGTGGGTACCACCGGGCACCAGCAGCAGGCGCTTGGGTTCATTGGCGGCATTGAACAACTGCTGGCTGAAACGTGAAGGCATGAACCTGTCCGCCATGCCATGGACCACCAGCAGCGGCATGTCGATGTCGACGATCTTGTCGATCGAGTCGAATTTCTGCGACAGCAACCATCGCACCGGCAGCCAGTTGACCGGCAGATTGTCGTTGGCCACTACCGCCACCGCGTCACCCAGGGAGGTGAAGGTGGACTCGATGACCAGACCGCGCACCGGCACGGCCACCTGCTGTTTTTTCGCCTGTGCGCTTAGCTCAGCCGCCAGGTCGACGGCCACCGCGCCACCCAGCGAATGGCCGTAGATCAGGCGCTTGCCGGCATCCGGCTGCATCACCGTGAAGCGTTCCCACGCGGCGCGGGCGTCTTCGTAGACACTGGCCTCCGACGGCAAGTCGCCCTTGCTCTGGCCAAAACCGCGGTAATCGATGGCCAGCACCGAATAACCCATGGCCCGCAGTTGCTCGATGCGAAACGCCTGGCCGGTGAGGTTCCAGCGTACGCCGTGCAGGTAAAGGATCGACGGTGCATCGCGGCGTGCGGCGGGCCACCACCAGGCATGCAGGCTTTGCCCGGCCTTGAAACCGGCGGGCTCGATGTCGAACTCCTGAACGTCCTGGGGCAGCCCGCGATACCAGCTGGCGGTGCCCGGCTCGATACGGAACAGCAGTTCGCGCTCGGTGTGCTGCAGCACTGCGCAGCTCGTCGGCAGACCGATCACCAGCACGGCCATGCACAGCAGCGACAGCCAGCGTCGGCGCAGATGAGCGAGGAGGGGAGCAGGCATCGGCGGGTCCAAAAAAACGTGAAGCACGGGTTTTAACAGATGAACCCGTGCGTCTGGAGGTTTTTCCGACCATCGTTACAGCGCAGCGGTTACAAATTGCTGCCTGACGATCCTGGCGTCGTATCAGTCCACGCGCAGGACAATCTTGCCGATGTGATCACCCGCTTCCATACGGGCATGGGCTTGCGCGGCATCGGTGAGCGGGTAGACCCGATCGATCATCGGCAGGCATCGCCCGGCGGCCAGCACCGGCCAGACGTGATCGCGCAGTTGCCGGGCGATGGCGGCTTTTTCCTCTCGCGTGCGCGAGCGTAGAAGGGAGCCGGTGACGATGGCGCGTTTGGCCATGATCGCCAGCAAATCGACATCTTTTGCATGGGCTCCGCCAAGGAAGCCGAGCATCACCACGCGACCCTCCATGGCCAGTGCCGCGACATTGTTATTGAGGTACGAGCCGCCCATGATGTCGAGAATCACGTTGACGCCCTGGCCCGCGGTTTTTTCCGCGATGACCTGCACGAAGTCCTGATCGCGATAGTTGATCGCCTCGGCGCCCAGTTCGCGGATCACGGCGCATTTTTCCTGATTGCCGGCGGTGGCGAACGCTTGAATGCCCAGCTCGCGGCAGAGCATCAACGCGGTGGTACCGATGCCACTGGTGCCGCCGTGGATCAACGCCGTTTGACCTGGGCGAGCGTCGCCAAGGCCGAACAGGTTGGCCCAGACCGTGAAGTAGGTTTCCGGGATGGCCGCCGCTTGCAGCCAGTCCACGCCGGCGGGAATCGGCAGCGCCTGGCTGGCCGGAACCACGCAGTACTGCGCATACCCACCGCCATTGGTCAGGGCGCAGACCCTGTCGCCTACGGCAAACTCGCTGACGCCCGCGCCCGTCGCCACCACTTCGCCGGACACTTCCAGACCCGGGTTCGGGTTCATGCCAGGCTTCATCGGGTACAACCCGGCCCGTTGCAACGCGTCCGGGCGATTGACCCCGGCGGCGCGCACGCGGATCAGAATCTCGCCGGACCCTGCAACGGGCACCGGCACCTGGCGTGGTTGCAGGACTTCGGGGCCTCCGGGTTCGGTAATGTCGATCAGGATCATGGTCTGGGGCAGGGTCATTTCATATACCTGTGCAATGTTGAAGGCGGGGGAATCGCTGGGGGATTCCGGCCTTCAGCATATCGAGATTGTCAGAAGCATAAATGCAGCGAATACGCGCTATGCTGATGCGTATTTGCATCAGGGGGAGAACGCTGTGAATTGGGATGACGCCCGGGTATTTCTCGCTGTTTGCCGCGAATCCACGCTGCGCGGTGCCGCGCGGGTGTTGGGGGTCGACCAGGCCACTGTCGGGCGGCGGATCACCGCACTGGAAAAGTCGTTGAGCGCGACCCTGTTCCTGCGCACCTCCGAAGGTTATGCGCTGACGGCGGTCGGCGAAGCCGCCCTCAAGGCCGTGGAGAAAATGGAGCACTCGGCGTTAGAGCTGGAACGGCAGATCCAAGGCCTGGACGATCGCTTGACCGGTACGGTTCGCGTCAGCACCACCGATTCCCTGGCGATTGATTTCCTGATCCCGGCGATTGCCCGACTGCATCGGCAACACCCGGATGTCCGGGTGCAACTGGACGCCACCACGCAGATTCTCAGCCTGGCGAAACGCGAGGCCGACATTGCCGTGCGCAACACCCGGCCGGACAACCCGGACCTGATCGCCCGGCGCCTCGCCCGCTGGCCGGTGGGTTTGTTCGCTTCGCAAGCCTATGTCGACGCCCACGGCGTGCCGGAGCCAGGCTCGGCGTTCGCCGGGCATGACCTGGTGGTGTACCAGCCGTACCTGCAGAGCCACAAGGACCTGACCCTGGTCTCGGAACCCGTAGCGCGGGGACGGATTGTCGCCAGCTTAAGTTCCAGCCTGCTGGTGCGCCGCTCGATTGCGGCAGGGCTCGGGGTCGGGGAGATTCCGCTGTACATCGGGGAGAAGGAAGGACTGGTCAGGTTGTGGCCGGAGCGCTCGCGGCCGTTGCCCTATGACATCTGGCTGGTGACCCACGCGGACTTGCGACATACCGCGAGGGTTCGGGCCGTGATCGATGAAATTGTCGCAGGGTTTGCCGGAACCGGCGAGTAGCCCGACTTCCCCTGTAGGAGCTGCCGCAGGCTGCGATCTGTTGATTCTCAGCGATGTCAGTTCCGCTGAAGGGCAAAGTCAAAAGATCGCAGCCTGCGGCAGCTCCTACCGGGCGACGTGCTGATCACAAATCAGCCCAGAGGGCGTCTGTCATGGCATTTCCGGCAGGTCCTGCGGACGCAGGTCGAACACCAGGACTTCAGCGTCCACGCCGTTGCTCAAGGTCAGTGCCTGTTCATCACGCACCCGCACGCCGTCGCCTTCCTGTAATACCACACCGTTGAGTTCGACACTGCCCCGGGCCACGTGTACGTAGGCATAACGGTTGGCGGCCAATTCCAGGGTGGCGCTTTCCTTGCCGTCGATCAGGCCGGCATATACCCGTGCATCCTGACGCACCTTCAGGGAGCCCTTGGCGCCGTCCGGCGAGATGATCAGTTGCAGGCGCCCGCGTTTCTTCTGGGTGCTGAAGTGCTCTTGCTGGTAACGCGGTTTGGCGCCGCTGACATCGGGCACGATCCAGATCTGCAGAAAGTGCACCGGCCGGGTACTGGAGTGGTTGAACTCACTGTGAGCCACGCCACTGCCTGCGCTCATCAATTGCACGTCACCAGGGCGGATCACCGAGCCGGTGCCCAGGGTGTCCTTGTGTTCCAGGGCGCCTTCCAGCACATAGGAAAAAATCTCCATGTCGCGGTGCGGGTGCTGGCCGAAGCCTTTACCGGCGGCGACGCGGTCGTCGTTGATCACCAGCAGGTCCGAGAAACCCTGCTCTTTCGGGTTGCGATAGTTGGCGAAGGAAAAGGTATGGAACGACTTCAACCAGCCGTGATTGGCCAGGCCACGATCCGAGGCTTTGCGAAGGGTCAGCATGATGAAATCTCCTTTTGGGACGTGAATTCGTCCGAGTGAGGAGCAGGTTAATGGTTATTGGTTGGTGCAATAAGTAGATGGAAACTGAAATGCTGTCTCATTCAGGTTGACAGTTTTTTGTGCAATGAAGACGCTGTGCATGAGGCATAATTTGCCATAGCTCACAGCAGGAAACCTGTGGGAGCGGGCTTGCCCGCGATAGCGGTGTGACAGTCGACATGTGAGCCGGCTGGAGGTCCGTCATCGCGGGCAAGCCCGCTCCCACAGGTTCTAATGTCGGCCCTTAATTTTAATCCAGCGAATTCCAACCCATGAAAACCGTGGCAATGGTGCTGTTTCCCGACTTTCTCCTGCTCGACATGGCCGGGCCCATGGAAGTGTTTTCCATCGCCAATCGTTACCTCAAACCCGACGATCACTACGTGCTGACGACCCTCGGCACCGAGCCCGGCGCATTGCGCGCATCCAACGGCGTGAGCGTCCACGCCGACCGGCACATCGACCAGGCCTGTGAAGGTTTTGACCTGCTGCTGGTGCCCGGTGGCCCCGGGGCCTACAACGAAAAACATCCGCCGTTGCTCGACTGGCTCAGGCACAACGTCAGCCGCAGCGCCGGCTACGGTTCGATCTGCACCGGCGCATTCGTGCTGGGCCATGCGGGATTGCTCGATGGGCATCGCGTCACCACCCACTGGCACTACACCGAGCGACTGATCAAGGCGTTTCCCAGGGCGAGCGTCGAGATCGATCAGATCTTTGTCCATGACCGCAACCTGATCACCTCCGGCGGTGTCACCGCCGGGATCGACCTGGCGCTGTCGGTGGTGGCCCGGGACCACGGCAAGAAAGTCGCCCAGGACGTCGCCAAGGTGTTGCTGGTGGTGATGAAACGTCAGGGCGGACAGGCCCAGTTCAGCCCCTTGATGGCGGCGGTAGCCCCCCATGAAACGGCGATAACCCGGGTGCAGAACCATGTGCTCGAACAGCTTGGCGAGCCCTGGAACATCAACTGCATGGCGGGCCTGGCCAACATGAGCCCGCGGCATTTCGCCAGGGTGTTTGCCAGGGAGGTGAACATGACGCCGATGGAGTTTCTGCAAAGCGCGCGCATCGACTGCGCCCGCAACCTGCTGGAAACCACCGAGTTGCCGCTCAAGACCGTGGCCTTCAAAAGCGGCTTCGGCAGCGTGCGGCATATGCGCTTTCTGTTCAGTGAAAAGCTCGGCCTGACCCCGACACAGTACCGCGAGCAGTTCAGCTGACACCGGTGTCCGTCCTGCGCACCGCAATGGCCGTGACGCTCCCCCCGCGACAGTTGTACGATCACTGAGGCCTGCCAAGATACCGGTGAACTCATTGCAAGGATGGTGAGGAGCCTGGTTGGACTGATGTTCCAGATCAGGCTTCCAGCGGGTGACACCCATGAACAGCCTTACAGATTGGCCAAGCGAAACGCTGCTGCAATTCGGACCCTACACGTTCCACCTCGGTCAGCGACTGGTGCTGGAAGGTGACCGGCCGCTGCGCTTGGGTGGCCGCGCCATCGACCTGTTGCAGGTGCTGGTAGAACATGCGGGCTCGGTGGTCAGCAAGGAGACGTTGATTGCGCAGGTGTGGCCGCGCTCCGTGGTCGAAGAGATCAACCTGCGTGTGCACATCGCCGCCCTGCGTCGTGCCTTGGGTGATGGCCAGAACGGCCAGTGCTACATCGTCAACATTCCCCAGCGCGGTTACAGTTTTGTCGCCAAGGTATGGCATTCGCCGCACACCCTGGCCTTCCCGAGCGATACCGCTGCCAGGCCCCTGCACAACCTGACGGGGCGGCTCACGCCGATCATCGGGCGCGACGCTCTGGTCGGCAGACTGGTACGGCAACTGCCAGCAAGCCGATTCATGACTCTGGTCGGGCCTGCCGGGATCGGCAAGACCACCGTTGCGCTGCGGGTAGCGGAGTTGTTGTTGCAGCACTATCGGCACGGCGTATGGCGGGTGGATCTGGCGGTGTTCGATGATCCGGCGCAAATGACCGATCACCTGGCGCTAACCCTTGGGCTGGATGTCGGGACCCTGCTGGAGGCGTTGGCGCAACGGCATGTGTTGTTGGTCCTGGACAATTGCGAACACCTGCTCGAACACTGCCAGACCCTCATCGAAACGCTGCTGTCTGCGCTGCCTCGACTCTCGATCCTCGCCACCAGTCGTGAACCGCTCAAAGCCGCCGGCGAAACTGTGATAGGTGTGCCTCCCCTGACGGTACCGCCGGCGTCGGCGCTGCGCAGTGTCGCTGAGGTCATGGGCTATTCGGCGGTGCAGTTGTTTGTCAGTCGTGCCCGGACCTGTCAACAGGGCTTCGTCCTGCGCGAGCAAGACCTGAAGGTCGTACGGGAAATCTGCCGGCACCTGGACGGCCTGCCGCTGGCGATTGAACTGGCCGCGGCGCAGATCGATGTGTTGGCGCTGGTGGGGTTGCGGGCTCAACTCGACAATTGTTTCCAGCTGCTGACCCAGGGCCGCCGCACGGCCGTTGCCCGGCATCAGACGCTCAAGGCGGCGCTGGACTGGAGCTACGAACGGTTGAGCTTGCTGGAACAGTCGGTGTTTCAGCGCCTGGCAATGTTCAAGATGGCGTTCACTCAAGACGCCGCGATAGGCGTGATCAGCGGCGACTCGATGCCGGTCGTCGCGCTGATCGAGGTGCTGGGTAGCCTCGCTCTCAAATCGTTGTTGTCGCTGGAGCAGGACAGCAGTGGCCCCCGTTACCGCTTTCTCAACACCACGCGCCGCTACGCACTGGAAAAGCTCGAAGCCAGCGGTCAGTTGCGCACCCTCGAAATGCGATATGCCGGTTACCTCAGTCATATGCGCGCATCTTCAGGGGTTCAAGTGGCATTGCAACTCGTCGAGTAACCGGTGCACCGTCATCAGGTCTGGCGTGGCAAAACCTTCGGTGAAACGCTGGTAGACCGGGGCCAGCAAGTCAAACGCCCTTTGACTGTGACCCTGGCGTTGCCAAAGCTGTGCCAGCGTAGTGGCGCTGCGCAGCTCCCAGGCCAGGGCGCCCTGGGCCTTTGCCACGCCGAGTGCCTCGAGCAGCACAGTTTCGGCCGTCGCGGCATTGAGCGGACAATCCGTTGCCTGTAACGCCCTGGCCCTGGCCCGCAGAATCTCCGCCGTGCTCCAGCCCGCATCACCGTCGTGCGCGCGTTTGAGCAAGGCGTCATCGACGTAGCTGGCGTCCAGCGTGACCATGATGTCCTTGATCAAGCCGACACCGGGTTGCCTGGCAGGCGCGACGTCGACGCCGCCGATCACCTGTGCGTAGTGTTGTGCCCAGTTGTAGAACAGCAGGACCGAGTGTTTCTGCGCCTGTTGCAGCAAGAGGCGCAGGAGTTCGCGGGCATTGCGCGTGTCGCCGTTGTGGTAGGCGATCAGGCAGCCGGCGAGGGCCAGGGTATAGCAGATCGACGTGCCGTGGTCGATCTGCATGGCGATGTCCAGCGCTTGCCGGGCCGCGCGCCAGGCCTGTTCCGGTTGTCCTCGCAGCCAGAGGATGCGCGCATGGATGGTCAGCGCCGCGACGCTCTGGTCGTACTGCACGCCAAAACCATGGGTGAAGCGGTTGAGATGACCACTGTGAGCCATGCGTTGCAGCACCTGTGCGGCCTGTTCGCCGGCCTGTCGCTGTTCGCCGGAAAAGTGCAGGGCGAGCACGCGCAGTCGATGGGTGCTCAGGGACATCAGGGTGTCGTCGTGCAGCCCCAGTTGATCGAATTGCCGGCTTTGCTCCAGGGCCATCCGGTAATGACCGCAACTGAGATTGACCGCCAGGTGACCGGAGACCGCCCGCAGTTGTCCGGCCACATCGTTGAGTTGCACGGCCAGGGCCCTGGCACCGACGAAGGCGCCAACGGTTTCGGCGCTGGCGCCTTGAGCGTGATAACAGGCGCTGCCCAGGGCCAGCTTGAGGACCATCTGCAAACGCGGGCACGGCTTGGCAGACAGCTCGAGCAGGGCCAGGGCCTTGCGCACATAACCGCCGTGTTCCTTGAGCAATGACAGCTCCTGCCACAGGGGGGTAGACGTCGCGGCCAGGCGTATTGCCAATGCCTGTGGTCCTTGCGCGTGCAATCCCCAGTCAAGGGCCTCACGGATGTCCTCCAGGGCCCGCCCGTAGCGCTCGAGCCACAGGGCGGTCGACGTTGTCTCCCAGGCGTCCTGTGCCTGTTGCATCAGCGCCAGACAGCGCCCGGCGTGGCGCTCCCGCGTGGCGGGCAGGTCGGCGGTTTGCCCGAGTTTTTCCATGGCGTAGTGGCGGGTGGTGTCGAGCAGGCGGTAGTAAACATCCTCGTCACCCACCTCCACATTCAACAGCGACTTGGCGACCAGTTGGGTGATCGAGCCGAGTACTTCGTCAGGTTCAATGTGTTCGCCGACAATGACTGCCGCTGCCGATGCCAAGGTAAACCCGCCGCGAAACACGCTCAGTCGGCGCAGGCAGGTCTTCTCGCAGGCGTTGAGCAGTTCGAAGCTCCAGTCCAGCGTTGCGCGCAGGGTCTGATGCCGGGCCAGTGAGCCCTGACCGGGCTGGGTCAGCACCCGGAAGCTGTTTTGCAGCTGCGTCAGCAAGCCGTGCAGGCCAAAGACGCCCACTTGTGCCGCCGCCAGTTCGATGGCCAGCGGAATACCGTCCAGGCGGTGGCAGATGTCGATCAACAGCGGCAGCTCGGCGTCAGTCAATTCAAAGCTGTCATGGCTGGCCGCGGCGCGTTCGACGAACAATTGCAGAGCGGAAAAGCTCATGGCCTGGGCGCGGTCGAGGACGGCGATGGGCGGTGGGCAGTCGAGGGCTTCCAGGCGCTGGACGAACTCACCCTCGGCCCGCAGGCTCTCGCGGCTGGTGGCGAGAATATGCACGTGCGGCGCGCTGCGCAGAATGTGTTCGCAAAGCTGGGCGATGGCGTCGAGCAGGTGCTCGCAGTTGTCGATGACCAGCAGCATCTGGCGGTCGCGAAGATAGTCCGCCAACCCGTTGAGGGGGGCGTCTTCGTGCAGGGCCAGTTCCAGCAGGGTCGCCAGATGCCCGTTGATCATCAATGGGCTGTTGATCGTGGCCAGGTCCAGCAGGCGAATACCGTCCCGGTACTGACCGAGCATGTGTTCGGCGACCCGCAGGGCCACCGTGGTCTTGCCGATGCCGCCGGGGCCGACAAGGGTGATGAAACGCTGGCGGGGCAGCTGCTGCATCAGATGCTTGACCAGGGTCTGCCGGCCGATCATGCGCGTACGGGGTACCGGCAGATTATGCCGGCTCGGCGCGCAGATGGCCGTCGCTGGCGATTGCCCGGCCTGTTCCAGTGAATGCGCGGCAACGAAGCTGTACCCGCGCTGGGCCACGGTGATGATGTAGCGCTGGCCGGCCTGGCCGTCGCCGAGTGCCTTGCGCAGCGCGGCCATATGCACCCGCAGGTTGATGTCTTCGACCACAGTGTCGGGCCACACCCGGGCGATCAGCTGTTGCTTGCTGACTACGTTTCCGGCGTGCTCCAGCAGGATCAACAGGATGTCCATGGCGCGCCGGCTCAGGCGCAAGGGCTGGTCAGCCTCCATCACCAGGCGTTGTCCGGGATAGACCCGGTAGGGGCCGAAATGGATAGCCTGTTCGGGGGGAAGGGGCAACGCATCGCTCCTGCTGCAGCCGTCTGGTTCGCGGTTTTCGAGCATATTCCTCAGGTTTGTCCCGCAGTGCAATGCACCGCCAGGATGACTGATCGGGCAGGCATTGACTCTAGCGTATCGGTCAGCGTCCGTCGGCCTGTGATCATTGGGCGCGACAGGTGGACAGCGGTGGCGGGGGCTTTTTGCGCGCCTGGGGAAAATTAACAACGTTTAACTCGTGCTGCGTCCTCTCTGAGTCCAAAACTCTCGTTCTTCTTCCAGCCAAGGGTAATCGCCCCCCTGTAGGAGCGAGCCTGCTCGCGATGGACGTCAACGATGACGCGGGATACCTGATTACCCGAGTCGCGGCTGAAATTTTCGCGAACAGGCTCCCACAAAGGACAGAGCAATGAGCAACGTGGTGGTGGTCTATCACAGCGGCTACGGGCACACCCGGGTCATGGCCGAAGCCGTCGCCGCGGGCGTTGAGCGGTATCCTGGCAGCACCTGCCTGTTGATCCCGGTCGAGGACGTGGACGAGCACTGGGAGCGCCTGCACAGTGCCGACGCCATCATCTTCGGCGCGCCGACCTACATGGGCAGCGCCTCGGCAGCCTTCAAGGCGTTCATGGAAGCCACGGCGGCGTTCTACCTGGCCCAGCCCTGGCGCGACAAAATCGCGGCGGGCTTCACTAATTCCGGCAGCCTGTGCGGCGACAAGCTCAACACCTTGCAGCAGATGGCGGTGTTCGCCGCCCAGCATTCGATGATCTGGGTGGGGCTCGACCTGTTGCCGGCGCGTTCCAGTACCGGCGCGTTCAACGGGCAACTCAATCGCCTGGGCAGCTCCCTCGGCGCCATGGCCCAGTCGAACGTCGAGCAATCCCCTGACGATGCGCCGCCCTTTGAGGATCGCTGCACCGCTGCGCATCTGGGCGAACGCGTGGCGCGCCTGGCCGATCGTTTGAAAGGTTAAAACCCGGGAACGCCATACAACACTGTAGGAGCCGGCTTGCTGGCGATGGCGTTTGCGATGTTGATACATGACGTGAGGTTGTCATCGCTGGCAAGCCAGCTCCTACAGTTCAGAGGTGTCTGGAAGGGCGACGTACGACTGGGGGGTGCCTGTATTTGTAGGAGCCGGCTTGCCGGCGATGGCGTTTGCGATGGTGATACATGACGTGAGGCCGCCTTCGCTGGCAAGCCAGCTCCTACAGTTCAGAGGTGTCTGGAAGGGCAACCTACGACTGGCGGGTGCCTGAATTTGTAGGAGCCGGCTTGCTGGCGATGGCGTTTGCGATGGTGATACATGACGT
>Ga0160472_100712_pt1 | contig 15558 bp, 17 predicted proteins | sample HID1973M_E11MG_FD_108267 | JGI IMG/M metagenome (GOLD analysis project Ga0160472, IMG submission 108267) | Enriched mosquito-associated microbial communities from UW Madison campus, WI, USA - HID1973M_E11 MG | ecosystem: Host-associated > Arthropoda: Insects > Digestive system > Unclassified ... | reverse complement strand
TGGTGTGGTTCGCAAAACCACCATAGAGACCTGAGCCTCGGTTATGGCCGCCCGCTGCGTGATTTGAGGGCTCCGCACGCGGCCATAACCTTCAGCAGCGCATCATTCCCAACATGCTATGGCGTGAAGTTCCCAAACCGAAGTTGGGACACGACGGCCTCGAGCACATCTTTGGCCGGGTATGCCGCGAACATCCGATCGAACACAGGCCGAGAAAGGTCAAGCCTCTCTGGATCAACGGTCCAAGTCCAATGGACGAAACGCACTGTCAAGGAGGCAACTGTCAAGCGCTTTCATTGCGACGATCACGATCAGCTGCGAACGCACCTCGACAACAGCATCGCCACCCATAACTTCCGGCGCCGACCCAAGACGATCAATGGCCTCAAAGCCTATGAATACACCCGCAAGATCTGGATCTTCAGAGCCGACAGACTCATCGTCAATAGATCCACCAGATCCCGGGACTGAACAGCTAGCAGCCGCTAACGCAGCGCAATGGTTCTTGATCTGAACGTGGCGGGCGTTCCGAAGCTCCTAGGACCGCCCGCCATTTCGGACCATTATCCGGCAGTCGACCCGTGCTGGAACTTCACGACCGGATCTGAGAGCGACTTTCCTGCCTTGATTGCCGCGACGCGTCCGGCTTCCGAGTCGCGCTGGCGGCCTGCAATATCGATTACTCGCCCCAGTTTGGCCTTCGGGATGAAGCAGACGCCTGAGGCATCGGCCAGCACCACGTCGCCCGGCATCACATCGACCCCGAAGATCTTGATCGGGCCGTTGATCTCGGCGGTTTCCAGCGTCCACCTGCCCGTGACGGGAGTCACCTCGGTTGACCAGATCGGATAGCCGGTGGCGCGCACATGCGGAAGATCGCGAATGCCACCGCTCACGATCGCCCCCGCGCCACCCTGCCGGCCTGCGATCTCGGCAGACATGCCGCCCATGTTGGACACGCCCGCGATGCCCTGAATGACAAGGATGTCGCCCGGTTCAGTGATGTTGTGGGCTTCGATCTCGGCTTGGTAAACCTTGGCACGGACGGCGCGTTCTTCCACGCTCAGTCCGTCCGGCAGTAATTCGTTGCGAAGGGTAATGACCGGCCCCGCAATAACCGCGTTCGGATCAACCGGACGCAGCACGGATGCCGCAACGACATTGCCGCGAAGGCCAAGCTCATCCAGAGCGTCGGACACGGTGGGTGTGTCAATGGTTCGAAGCTCGGCGATGAGCGCGGGATCGGGACGCTCAAAGGAAAATGCGGTGATGCGGGCGGGGTCGATACGTCCCAGGGTCTTGTTCATGGGTTGCTCCTGCTGAATGGAGGGAGCGAAACACAACGTGGGCTGATAAGGAATTTCGCGTTGAAAAACCCGCGTTTCGAAATGCGAAACGTCAGGGCAAAAATTCGGCAACCTGCGCGGTGACCCAAACCTCAAAGCTGCGGATGACTTCGGTGCGAGGGGCGTTGCGAGGAAAGATCAGATAGAAGGTCAGGTGGTTCTCCAGTGCGACAGGGATCGGTGCGACCAGTAGACCGCGCTCCATCTCGGACCGGATAAGCGGCGTCTGGGCCAGTGCGAAGCCTAATCCCTCGACCGCCGCCTGATAGGTCAGGGCTGAGTTTTCCAGCGACATCTCACGGCGGGGCATGGCGGACGCACCCATCATCTCCAGCCAACTTTGCCAATCACCAGGCCTGACCAGCGAATTAAGTAGCGTAGCCCTTTCAAGATCGGAAACTTGTCGTACCTCACCGATTTCTCGCAGATAGGCAGGACTGCATACCGGCATTAGTGGCATGGAAACCAGCGGATAGGAGACCGTATCGCGCGGCGGGCCGGGATCCAACCGGATAGCGATGTCTGCCCCGCTGGCCCTGATATCAAGCGGCGTGGCCGAGGTTGCCAGCGTGACATCGAACTGCGGATGCAAGCGGTGAAATTCCGGCAGGCGCGGCATCAGCCAGCGGATCGCAAAGCTTTGCGAGCATATCAGGTGCAATGATGGGCGCGACGGACGCGACATCATTTTTTCCGTCAACTTCCGAACTTCGGCAAAATGGTGCGAGATGCCTTGATAATAGCTGCTGCCAAAGTGTGTCAGCCTGACACCACGATGCTGGCGCTCAAAAAGGGCGGCACCGAACAGATCCTCCAGCGTGCGGATCTGACGGCTGACCGCGCCGGGAGTCACGTTCAATTCTTCTGCCGCCCGGGTCAGGCTCAGGTGCCGCGCAGCAGCCTCGAAAGTTTGGATCGCGCGCAACGACGGTAAGTGAACGTTCATGACTTGCCTTGATTTTAACTCAACTCAATTGCGAAGTTTTGTCGTTTGACGATGAACCTTTCACCCTGCCATGCAAGGGGAAAGCGACAAACAGAGATGAGGAGGATGCTGTGAGTTTGACTGAACCCAGAAAAACCCTTGGACGGATCGACCCTGCGCGGATCGCGTCTTGGGACATCGACCGCCCCGACACGGACCTGCTGAACCGTCTGCGCGCGATCTCCGATCCAACCCCGACGATTTCGGACGTGTTCGACCATCTGGGGATCGTCGGCCGCGTCGTCGGCGCGTCCATTCTGCGTCCGACCATCGACAGCGCGGTAATCGTCGGCCCCGCCGTCACCCTGCGTAACGCCCCGCTAAACGACGATTGTTCCGTGCAGGATCGTGCGCTGTCCAGGACAGTGCGTCAGGCCGAGATCGAAGCCCATAACCTGAGCAAACCCGGCGACGTGCTGGTGATCGATGGCGTGCGCGATTTTTCCAATATGGGGGGGATTTCCGCCGACATGGCGCGGCGTCAGGGCACGATCGGCGCCATCGTCAGCGGCGGCATCCGCGATGTCGAACACGGGCGTGCCACGGCATTCCCGTTCTGGTCGTCGGACCGCACGCCGGTCACGGGCAAATACCGGATTGAGACGCTGGAGATCAATGGCCCAGTCAAAATCTTCGGCGTGGACGTGAACCCCGGCGACATCGTCGTGGCAGACAGCACAGGGGTATGCTTCATTCCGCCTGAGCATCTGCGCGCCGTCGTCGAAGGATGCGAAGAGGTTGTGGCGTTGGAGGCCGTGCGCGTCGCGGGTATCCATGCAGGCGAAGACTTTGCCGACGTCTTCAAGGGGGCGCTCAACTGACCACCGCTGCGGCCGATCCTTGAGGGGAGGCCGCAAAGCTATTCATCCCTGGGGAGGAGAATGAAATGAAACGCATCCATCTGCTGGCATCTTCGGCGCTTGTCGCCCTGTCCAGTCCCGTGACCGCCCAGACCTATCCAGAACGCGAGATCGTACTGGTCGTCCCCTACCCGGCGGGCGGCGGCATCGACAGCATCGCCCGCCCTGTGGCCGAGGAACTGTCCAAACAGCTCGGCCAGCCTGTTGTCGTCGAGAACCGCGCCAGTGCGGGCGCCGTCGTCGGGACCGAATACGTCAAGAATGCCGATCCGGATGGCTATACGATCCTTCTCGCCTCCACCTCCTTCGTTAGCGCGCCAATCCTGAACGGGCAGGGAAATTACGATCCCGCGACGGATTTCACAAAAATCGGGATGGTCGTGAATTCGCCGGTCGTGATGCTGGCCAGCAAGGCAAGCGGGATCACCTCTGTCGAGGATACAAAAGAACAGGCCGTGGAAAAGACGCTCCGCTACACCTCGGCCGGGAGATTCTCGGGGCCCGCGCTCGCCGCGCAGATATTCGCGCGCCAGATCCGGGCCGAGATGCGCGAGATTCCCTATGGCAGCGGGTCCGCCATCGCCACGGCGATCCTGTCGGGAGAAACGGATCTGCATTTCTCCAGCGTGCCGCCCGTCATCGGCCAGATCAACGCTGGCGCCGTCACCACCATCGGCGTCGCGTCTGAAGCGCGCCTTCCCGCGTTACCTGATGTTCCGACGATGCGGGAATTGGGCGTCGATTTCGTCTTCGGCAACTTTTACGGCTTCTTCGCCCCGAACGATACGCCGCCCGAAGTGGTCTCCGTCCTTGAACGCGCCCTGGCGGCAGTGGCCGAAGATCCCGCCTATCGCGAAAAGGTCGAGGCGAGCGGTTCCGAAGTGAAATTCATGGGCTCGGCCGACCTTGCAGCCGACATCACGCGCATGGCAGCATTCTGGACCGACTATCGCGAACAGGTCACGCAGTAAGGAGGTCCGGGATGGCCATCTTCAGATCCACGGATGCGGTTTCCGGGCTTTTGTTCATCGCGTTCGGCACGGCGACATTGGTTGCTGTTCTGACGACGCTGAACGTGGGCACGCCCGGCGAAATGGGGTCGGGATTCTTTCCGCTGGTCGCCAGCGTGTTGCTTGTGATCGTTGGGATCTGCGTCACGGCAAAGGCCATGTTGACCGGCGCGGCGGATGGGATCGAGCAGTTCCACTGGCGCCCCTTGCTGGTCGTCTCGGCCTCGGTGCTGGTCTCGGGACTGCTCTTGGTCAGCGCAGGCCTGGTGATTGCGATCCCCGCCGCGATCCTTGTTCTTGCGCTGGCCATGCCGAACCGCAACTGGCCGGTCATGCTGATCGTGGCGGCGGCGGTGACAGGGTTTCTTTACATCGTCTTCGTGCTGGGCCTGCAAATCCGCATCCCGCTGCTGAGGGTCTGAAATGGACATCCTTGCCAATATCGCCTCAGGCCTAGGGGATGCCGCCCAGCCGGGCAATCTCCTGTATTGCCTGATCGGTGTAGTTCTGGGCACTGCCATCGGTGTGCTGCCAGGGCTTGGGCCCGTCGCAACCATCGCCATGCTACTGCCGATCACCTACTCGCTGGATCCGACGGCGGCGCTGATCATGCTGGCCGGTATCTATTACGGCGCGCAATACGGCGGATCGACCACCGCAATCCTTGTGAACCTGCCCGGTGAAGCGTCGTCGGTCGTCACCGCCATCGACGGGCACGCCATGGCGAAACAGGGACGCGGCGGGACTGCGCTAGCCATCGCGGCGTTGGCGTCGGTCTTTGCCGGGACCATCGCGACGGGGGTGGTGGCAGTCTTCTCACCCATCCTTTCCAGCGTGGCGCTGTCGTTCCTGTCCCCGGATTACTTCGCGCTGGTGGTACTGGGGCTGGTCGCGTCGGTAGTGTTGGCAAATGCTTCGCTGCTCAAGGCGTTCGGGATGGTGTTGATCGGGCTGATCCTCGGCAGCGTCGGGATCGACCCAAACAGCGGCGACTTCCGGTTTACATTCGGATCCGTCGGCCTGACCAACGGGCTTGAATTCGTTGCCATCGCCATGGGCCTTTTCGCCTTTGCCGAAATTGTGCAGAACATCGCCGACCCGGATAGCAAAAGCGTGTCGCTGAACGCGATCTCCAGCCGCTGGCCCACCCGCGATGATTTCCGTCGCGCGGTCCCCGCAGCCGCGCGCGGCACCTTTCTGGGATCGATCTTTGGTGTGCTGCCAGGGGGGGGTGCCGCGATCTCGTCTTTCGCAGCCTATGCGATGGAACGCAAAGTCACCCGCCACCCCGAAGAATTCGGCCACGGCGCGGTGGAAGGCGTCGCTGGCCCCGAGGCGGCCAACAACGCTGCCGCCCAGACCTCTTTTATCCCGATGCTCACTCTGGGCATTCCGTCGAACGGGGTCATGGCGCTGATGATGGGCGCGATGATGATCCACAACATCGTACCCGGGCCGCAGGTTATGGCCGGGAATGCCGATCTCGTCTGGGCGCTGATCGCGTCGATGTGGATCGGGAATGTCATCCTCGTGATCCTCAACCTGCCGATGGTGGGACTTTGGGTACGACTGGTTTCCGTTCCGTACCGCTATCTTGCTCCGGCGATCTTGGCGCTATGCGTCGTGGGTCTTTACGGGATCGGCAACGACATCTTCCCGATCTTCACCGCCGCAGCCTTTACCGTGATCGGCTATGCGATGGCGCGGCTGAAATGCGAACCCGCACCGCTGCTCTTAGGTTTCATCCTCGGCCCAATGTTAGAGGAGAACCTGCGCCGCTCGCTCCTCATTTCCGACGGGGATGTGACGGTGTTCTTCACGCGCCCGATCTCGGCCACGCTTCTGGCGGTTGCCGGGGCGCTGCTGCTGTCGGTCATGCTTCCGACGCTGCGCCGCAAACGTCTGCAAATCATCGAGGAAGGCGACGGCTAGGCCGCCTTCCCGCCCACAAACCCATCACCTCCAAGACCGTAAGCCCTGCGGGGCAACAGGAGAGGCATGTCATGAACACCCCCTTGCGCGTCACCCATCTGGCCGATGCCGCGGACCGCCTTGGCGTCGCCGCAGGTTCGGGCACATTGCGCCATATCGGCGGCGGCGCGGATGCGGCCATCGGTACGGCGATCACTTTGCATCAACGCCCCGGAAACGGCAAAGCCCGCCACGGAGAGCTGGCCGCGCTGGCCGCCCCGGGTCAGATCCTCGTCATCGCAGTCGACGGGGCGAACCAAGGCGCTACATGGGGTGAGGCGCACACCCTGCGCGCTGCGCTGCGCGGAATTGCAGGCCTTTTGACCGACGGCGCGATCCGCGACCACGACGCACTTCGGGCAGGCGGTTTTCCCGTGACGTTCGGTGCGACAACACCTTTCCGCAGTGCGCGCCGGCTGGAAACGGTGGCGGTTGACGCCCCCGTGACCATTGCGGGTGTCAGGATCCGCAGCGGCGATACGATTGGCATGGATGGCGACGGCTTCGTCTGTCTGCCGCAGGAACGCGCGGCGGAAATTATCGCGTTAGCCCGTGAAATCTCTACAGGCGAGGGTGAGCGCGATACCGCCATTCGGGCCGGGGGCGGCGCATGAGACCGCATTATGATCTGGTGGATCTGGACCTGTTCCTGAACGTGGCGCGCTGCGGGAATCTGACGCGCGGAGCTGCAGCGGCGAACCTGTCCACGGGCCCAGCCAGCGTCCGCATCCGCAAGCTGGAGGCCGCACTTGACGTCACCCTGTTCGAGCGCGGAAGGGCGGGGGTGAAGCTCACCTCTGCGGGCCGCGAGCTCTTGCGCCGCGCCCCCGCCGTCTTTGCTCAGTTGGACGGCATACATCATGGGTTGCACGCGGCCGACGTGCCCTTGCGCCTATGGATGACCGCCTCGGGCGCAAGGGGATCGTTGCCCGACGCGCTGGCCGATTTTCTGCGCAGGAACGTGCAGGCGCAGGTGGATGTGGCGGTAGAGACGCCCGAAGTCATCCTGTCTGCCCTACGAAGCGGCACGATCGACATCGCCGCGTCGGGTAGCGCCGGGGATATGCCCTCCGTCGCGTATCAACGCGACCCGCTGGTAGCGGCGATGCGGGCCGATCATCCTCTGGCTCATGCGGGCACGGTGGATTTCGCCCAGCTTGCAGGCCTCGATTTCCTGACCCTTGGCGAGGGAAGCGCCAACCACGCCTTCCTGATGCAGGCCGAGACCGCCATTGACCATCCGCTTCGCATCCGGCTGCGCCTGTCGAGCCTTGATACGCTTTTGGCCATGGTTGCGCGCGGCATGGGCATCGCGCTTTTGCCGTCCTCGGTGGTGGAGGGTCGGGATGATCTGCGCCTTGTCCCATTGCGCGACGAATGGGCCCTGCGCGAGACGCGGCTGTTCTGCCCGGCACCCAGCCCCGCCACCCGCCGCCTGCTTGCCGCGCTTTGCGACTGGCGCGACCGGCATCATCCCATCTCCACTGCAACAACGGAGTTCAACCATGTTCTATGAGCCGCGGCTGGGCAATCACGGACTGCCCCGCGACCCCATCCTTGCCATCGTCGCACCGCGACCGATTGGCTGGATCTCGACGCTGTCGCCGACGGGCGTCGTGAACATCGCGCCCTATTCGTATTTCAACATTTTCGGTCGCCGCCCACCCATCGTCGGGTTCTCCAGCAACGGGCGCAAACACACGATCGAAAATATCGAGGCCGGTGGCGAGTTCGTCTGCAACCTTGCGACGTGGGAACTGATGGAGGCGGTGAACGTCACATCCGACCCCGTTCCCCCGCACGAGAGCGAGATGGAGCATGCGGGCCTTGCGACGGCATCCTCGATCAAGGTCGGCCCGCCGCGCGTCGCTCGATCTCCCTGCGCGCTGGAATGCGTCTGGACCGAGACGATCCCGCTGAAATGCGCGGATGGCGCGCTGTCGGAAAACTTTCTGGTCTGCGGGGAGGTCGTGGGCGTCCATATAGACCCGCAGTATGTCACCGAGGGGCTGCTGGACGTCGCGGCGATGCGGACTTTGTCCCGCTGCGGATACCTCGACTATTCCAGCGTGGAGTCGACCATCTCGCGCCCCCGCGCCTATGTCTCGCATGATTACAGGCCGGTGACATGAGCGGCCTGTCCCACGGCGATCGCGCCGATTGTCTTCAGGTGCTGCACGCATTCCTGCGACACCGCGACCGGCTGCAGGCGGATAGTGCCGCCGAGTGGCTGTCAAAGGACTGCATTTGGGAAAAGAACGGCCAAGAAGTTCGCGGGCCAGAGGCAGTGCGCGACGCCATCGCGGCCGCCCCCGCGGGTGCGATCCTGCGCCATCTGGTCAGCAACGCGGTGATCGAAGGCACCGGCAGCGCCGCCCATGGCAGCGCCAGCTTTGCGGTCTATGCCGCACCGGCGGGGTCCTACCCCTCGCGCCCCGTGTCTGTTCCGGGCCCTGTCTGGGTCGGCGATTACGACCTCGGTTTCACGAACGAGGGAGGATGGAAACTATCCCTCCTGCGCTCGCACCGCGTCTTCGCCGGACCGGCGACCAAGGGAGGGAACTGATGCGCTTTCTTCTCAAACGGCTCACACAGCTTTCCTCAGTCCTTCTGGTGATGAGCCTTGTGGTATTCTCCCTCACCCTACTGCTGCCGGGCGACGTGACCGTCACCATTCTGGGCGAAACGGCAAGCGAGGCCGAACGCGCCGCCCTGCGCGAGGAGTTGGGCCTCAACCGTCCGGTGATCGTTCAATACGTTGTCTGGCTTGGCGACGTTCTGCGCGGTGATCTCGGGACTTCGCTCAAGACAGGCGAGCCGATCGCCGACATGCTGGCCGCGCGCCTGCCCGCAACTGTGGAGTTGACACTGCTAGCGGTGCTGGTTTCGCTGATCGTCGGTGTTCCGCTGGGCGTCGTGGCAGCGCTGAACCGCAACAGCTGGATCGACAGCGCGATCAGTGCGCTGGCCATGTCCAGCGTGGCGATCCCGTATTTTCTGTTCGGCATCCTGCTGATCATGCTGTTCTCGGTCACGCTGCGCTGGCTGCCGCCTTCGGGATACGTGCCGTTCTGGGTCGACCCGGTGGGGAACCTGCAAACGATGATCATGCCGACCCTGACGCTGGGCCTTGCACAGGCGGCGCTGGTGACGCGGCAGACGCGCGCCGCGCTGATCGGGGTCATGTCGCAGGACTTCATTCGCACCGCCCGTGCCAAGGGCGCAAGCGAGGGGCGCGTCGTCGCGTTGCACGCCCTGCGCCACACCATGATCGCGGTGCTGACGGTGGTCAGCCTGCAGATGGGTGCGCTGATCGGTGGGGCCGTGGTGACCGAGACGATCTTCTCGCTGCCGGGTCTGGGACGGATGGTCGTGGACGGCACATTCGAGCGTGACTTTCCGGTGGTGCAAGGGGCCGTGCTGATGGTCGTTGTCGGTGTTGTCTCGGTCAACCTGCTGACAGATATCGGTTACCTTCTTCTGGATCGGCGGATTAAATCATGACCGACACCGCAATCATCTCTCGCGACAAGACTCGCCGCACCGCGCCCACTGTATTGCGCAAGGTCTGGAACCACCGCCTTGGCCGTTTCGGCGTCACGGTGCTGGCCATCGTGATCCTTTGCGCCGCGCTGGCCGATGTCATCAGCCCCTACGATCCCATTGCCGTGGACTACGAAGCGCTCCTCGCCCCGCCAAGCAGCGCCCATTGGCTGGGCACGGACGAATTGGGCCGCGACATCCTTTCGCGAATTCTGCACGGGGCACGAGTCTCGGTGATGATCATGACGCTGGCCATTGGTCTGGCCTTTGTCATTGGCATCCCCATCGGTCTTGCCAGCGGATATTGCGGCGGCTGGACGGACGAGATCGTGATGCGCATCGTCGATGGCCTTCTTGCGTTTCCCATGATGATCCTGGCGCTGGCCATCGTGGCGATCCTGGGGCCGAGCCTCGCGAACGCCATCCTCGCCATCGCGCTGGTCAACATGCCTGGATTTGCCCGCCTTGCGCGCGGCCAAACCCTTGCGGTGCGCGAGGCCGACTTCATCCTTGCCGCGCGGTCGAGTGGGCTGCGGCAAGGACGCATCGTGGCCCGCCATGTCTGGCCCGCAATTCGCGGCAATTCCATCGTCTACGGCTCGCTCAAATGCTCAGCCGCACTGATCACCGAAAGCGCGCTGTCGTTTCTCGGCCTTGGGGCGCAGCCGCCCACGCCGACATGGGGCGGGATGCTGTCCGGCGCGATGCAATACTGGGACGCCTGGTGGATGAGCCTTGGGCCCGGCATGGCGATCTTTCTGACGGTACTTGCCCTGAACTTTCTAGGCGACGCGCTGCGCGATGCGCTGGACGCCCGAATTTCCCACTAATTGAGGACGACATGAACAAACCCCTTGGACGCATCGACCCCGAACGCATCACGCGCGCGGAAATCGACCGCCCCGACCCGGCACTGGTCGAAGCGCTGCGCAAAATCGGCGATCCGACTTCAACCGTCGCCGATGCGCTCGACGATCTTGGCCTTGATCGGCAGATCGTCAGTGCATCCACCCTTGTTCCGGGAATGCCCGGCAAGGTCGTGGTCGGCACCGCAGTCACCCTGCGGAACGAGCGGTTAACCGACAACCTGTCCCCGCTGCAACGCGCGGGCCGCGGCTTGATCAAGCTGGCCGAGATCGAGGCTCACAACCTGAGCATCGACGGCGATGTGCTGGTGATGCAGGGCGTGGCCGGCGTGTCGAACATGGGCGGCGTGTCGTCCGAAATCGCGCGGCGGCAAGGCGCGATCGGCGCAATCGTGAGCGGCGGCGTGCGCGATGCCGAACACAGCCGCGAGGTTGATTACGGCGTCTGGGCATCCGAACGCACGCCCCTGACCGGCAAGTGGCGGGTAGAGACGGTAGAGGTCAATGGCCCCGTCACCATCTTCGGTGCGCATGTCGAACCGGGCGACGTGGTGGTGGCCGACGGTAGCGGCGTCTGCTTCATCCCACGCCGCCATCTGGCGGAGGTGGTCGCGAACGTGCTTCGCAAAAGTGCGACCGAAGAGGCGCGGCTGGAGGCAATCCGCGCCGGCGCGCCCCTGTCCGCCCCGCATGTGCGCCAACCCGACGATCGCTGCTGAAACCCGGCGCCGGGAAGGGCGCCGCAACCGAGAAAAGGGAGGAACGAATGAAACGATCAATCTTCACCATGGCACTGGCCCTATGCCTTGCGGCAACCGCGCCCCATGCCCAGACGACCGGCGGCACCCTTAACATCGCCTTTGACCCCGAGCCGGTATCGCTCGACCCCGGCTTCGGGGTCAGCCCCGGCAAGGACCGCGCGATCTATCGCCAGATGTTCGAGAACCTGTTCACGCAGAACCTCGACGGAACGCTAGCCCCGCAACTGGCCGAGAGCTGGGAGATCGCAGCGGACGGTCTGTCGATCACCTTTCGTCTGCGCCCGGGCGTGACCTTTCACGACGGCACCCGTTTTGATGCGGCGGCGGTTAAGTTCAACCTTGATCGCGTAACCGATCCTGCAGCCAAGGCAAGAGCGCGCGCCTCGGTCGCGGCCATCAGCGGCACCGAAGTGGTGGACGATCTGACCGTGCGAGTGCTGCTGTCCGAACCCTCTGGGGCGGTACTCTCGGGCCTTGCGAACGAGGCGGGGATGATGTCTTCGCCCGCGGCGGTGGCGCAACACGGCAGCGCCTATGGCCGCAACCCGGTGGGCACCGGCCCTTTTCGCTTTCAGGGCTGGAACGGCGGCGACCGACTGACCGTCGTTCGGAACGAGGATTATTGGCGGAAAGATGCAGATGGCGCCCCTCTGCCCCGGCTCGACTCCGTGGTGACACGCTTCATCGCCAACCCTGCGGTCAAGCTGGTGGAACTGCGGTCGGGCAACGTCCACATCGTCGACCTGGTCCCGGCCAAGGATGCTGAACAGGTCGCCGCCCTGCCCGAGGTGGAACTGGTGCAAAGCAATATCGGCTCGGCGCAATATGCTTCGTTCAACGTCACGCGTCCCCCCTTCGACAATCCCGACCTGCGCCGCGCCGTGTCGCTGTCCATCGACCGTCATCTGCTGGACAAGGTCGTCTCGCGCGGACAGGGAGAGATCACCCCAACCTTCGAGCCGTCTACCTCCTGGGCTTTCCCCGAGGAACTGGATCCGCAGTCCCGCGATCTGGAAGCCGCGCGCGAGGCTTATGCCGCGTCTGGCCATAGCGGGCCGATCACGCTGTCTGTCATTCAGCGCGAGCCGGATTCGCTGATCGCACAGGTTCTTCAGGCGCAGCTGGCCGAGGCGGGTATCACCCTGAAGGTAGAGGTGATGGAGCGTCAGGCCTGGTTCGAGAAGGTCCTCGGATACGATTACGAAATGGCACTACAACGCGCGACCACCCCGCGCGCAGATCCTGACATGAGCTTTGGCTACTATTACGGACGCGAGGCTGCGGCGAACTATGCCGGCATCGCGGACAAAGACATCTTTGATCTTGTCGAACAGGGCCGCCGCCTGATCGATATCGACGATCGCAAGAAGGCTTATGCCCAGATCCAGCAGCTGGTTCTGGACCGCCATTACCAAACCTTCTTTGGCTGGCGCGCCAACCAAGAGGCGATAGCCCGCAACGTCCATGGCATCACACGCGAATTGTCCGGCGCTTGGGATCTTTCCGAAGCGTGGCTGGAGGCAGGCCAATGACGGCCACCCTGCGCATCGAGGATTTGAGTGTTTCGTTCCCGGCCGCCGGGATCACCCCCATCGACGGGCTTTCGCTGGAAATCGCACAGGGGGAAACCCTTGCGCTGGTGGGCGAATCCGGCTGCGGCAAATCGCTGACCAGCCTTGCCGTGATGCGTCTTCTTACATCCGAGGCGCGGCTGGGCGGGCGAATCTTGTGGGATGACGGGACGGACCTGCTGGCGCTGGATGCCAAGGCTATGCGCCGGATGCGCGGATCGGCGATCTCGATGATCTTTCAGGAGCCGATGACCGCCCTGAACCCGCTGCACCGCGTGGGCGACCAGATTGCCGAGGCGTTGCGCCTCCACCGCAACGTGGACCGCCGCACCGCACGCAGATTGGCCGAGGATAGCCTGCGCCTGGTCGGAGTTCCCGAACCGGAACGCCGGATGCGCGCCTATCCGCACGAACTCTCGGGCGGGCTGCGCCAGCGCGTGATGATCGCGATGAGCCTTGTCTGCAAGCCGCGCCTGCTAATCGCGGACGAGCCGACTACTGCATTGGACGTGACAATTCAGGCGCAAATCCTCGACGTGCTGCGCCGCTTGCGCGACGAGATGGAGATGGCCGTGCTGTTCATCACCCACGACCTTGGCGTGGTCGCCGAGGTCGCGGACCGCGTCGCCGTCATGTATGCGGGTCGCATCGTCGAATCCGGCCCGGTCGCGCAGGTACTGGAGGCCCCGGCACACCCGTATACGCGCGGGCTGCTCGCCTCGGTGCCGACCATTACGGCAGGGGGCGAACGGCTGGCGCCTATTGCGGGCACGGTGCCCGATCCGCGCGATTTTCCTATCGGCTGCCGTTTCGCCCCGCGCTGCCCTGACGCCCTTCCGGGCCTGTGCGATAGCACCCCCCCACCCTTGCACCGCCGCCGCGACGGCCGCCTTTTGCGCTGCGTCCGGCAGGAGGAGTTGGTATGAACGTGATCGAGCTTAACGACCTTCGCAAATACTATCCCGTGGGTCGGGCCCAGTTGCGCGCGGTGGACGGTGCCAGCCTGTCCATTGCCTCCGGAGAGGTGGTCGCAGTGGTTGGCGAAAGCGGGTCGGGCAAGTCCACGCTGGGACGCCTTGCCCTGCGCCTGATCGAGCCGACCAGCGGCAGCATCCGGTTCGAGGGCACCGACATCAGCACCCTGAACAGCCGCGCGCTTCGGCGGCAGCGCAGACGCATGCAGATGATTTTTCAGGACCCGTTCTCGTCGCTGAACCCGCATATGAGAATTTCCGACATGCTGGCCGAGGTACTGGTCACGCATGGCATCGGCACTGCCACCGATCGGCGGCGGCGGATCGAGGCGCTTTTGGACCGGGTGGGTCTGCGGCCACAACAGGCCGACCGTTTCCCGCACGAATTTTCCGGCGGCCAGCGCCAGCGCATTGCCATCGCTCGGGCACTGGCGGTGGACCCGAGCTTCATCGTCGCGGACGAGGCGGTTTCGGCGCTGGACGTGTCGGTGCAGGCGCAGGTCATCAATCTGCTGCAAGACATCCGCCGCGACATGGGGCTGGCGATGATGTTCATCTCGCACGATCTGGCCGTCGTGCGTCATATCGCAGACCGCGTGGCCGTGATGTATCTCGGCCGCATCGTGGAATTGGGCCCCTGCGACAGGGTGTTCGACTCGCCGCAACATCCCTACACTGACGCTCTTTTGTCCAGCGTTCCGCGCAGCGGTCGCGAGCCCAAGATCCTTCAGGGCGATCCGCCCTCGCCCATCTCCCCACCCTCGGGATGCGGCTTTCGAATGCGCTGCCCCCGTGCTCTACCCGAATGCGCGCAGGTCCAACCCGCGCCGCGTCCGGTGGCAACCGGCTGGAGCACCACCTGCATCCGTAAGGACATTCTTCCGGAAGCTTCTTCATGAAGCTGATCAGACCATTGTCCCCTTCACCACCGAAACCCGAGTTGGAATCCCTAATTGAAGTGTTGCAGCGCACCTCCGCCTTAATCAGAAATCTGCCGGCGCCCATGGTGCGGCACAGTCACGCCAGATGACGGCGGACCGACGGAGTGTCGCACAGCCCGCCCAGCAGGTCGAGCCAATCGGGGCCGCTGCCGCCGCGCGAGCCCCGCTTACCCCTCCTTCGTAAGCGGGGCAGATTTCCGGGCAAGGCAGTTGCGCTAAAGATGATTGGCTGATTCAAGATCGTATGAGCCCACGGTCTGATGATGCTTCTGAGACGCCGAGCGCCGATGCCTTGCGTCGGCTCGTCGTTGATCTGTCGCAGCGGCTTGGCGTCCTCGAGGCACAAGTGGCCGAGTTGCGGGACGAGCTCGAAAAGTCAGAAATTGCCCGCACTAGTCTGCAGGCCGAGAACCAGGATCTGCGCGACGAGATCGCGCGGCTGAAGAACCTGCCCCCCGCGACTGCCGTTCAAACCCTCCGGCATGGACAAGGTCACTGAACAGGAGGTGCGCAAGCCCGGCGGTCAACTGCGGCGCCGCGGTCCGAAGCGCGACAAGGACCGCGTCACCCGCGAGGAGGTTCTGTCGGTAGCTGCGCCGTCGGGATCGCGCTTCAAGGGATACGAAACCATCCCGGTTCGTGATCTGGCAATTTCGGCCGAGCTTATCCGCTATCGGCGCGAACGCTGGCTGACACTAAAGGGCAAGACGATCATCGCGCCCTTGCCGGA
>Ga0160472_100711_pt1 | contig 15569 bp, 11 predicted proteins | sample HID1973M_E11MG_FD_108267 | JGI IMG/M metagenome (GOLD analysis project Ga0160472, IMG submission 108267) | Enriched mosquito-associated microbial communities from UW Madison campus, WI, USA - HID1973M_E11 MG | ecosystem: Host-associated > Arthropoda: Insects > Digestive system > Unclassified ... | reverse complement strand
TGGCGGCCAAGGCCGCGCCGGACGGCTACACCTGGGTCTACTCGGCGGCGCCCATGGCGGCCAGCATGCACATGTACAAGAACCCGGGCTATGACGCGATGAAGGACTTCCGCCACCTCATGAGCCTGACCAGTTCGGACATCGTGCTGATCGTCAACGCCGACTCGGACATCCGCAGCATGGCCGACCTCGTCGCCAAGGCGCGTGCCCAGCCCGGCAAGCTCGACTACGCCTCGGGCGGCATCGGCACGCCGTCGCACCTGGGGGTGGAAATGATCCTCAGCGCGGCGCACATCCAGGCCACGCATGTGCCCTACAAGGGTGCCTCGGAACTGGTGAACGCGGTGCTCGGCCAGCAGGTGATTTTCGGCGCACCGATCTTCGCCGTGGCCTATCCGCACATCGTGGCCGGCAAGCTGCGCGCGCTGGCGGTGGCCGGCGCGCAGCGCAACAAGACGCTGCCGCAGGTGCCGACGCTGGCCGAAGCGGGGGTGCCGGGCGTCGAGCTGACTTCATGGGGCGGCATCTCGGTGCCCGCCGGCACGCCCGTCCCGGTGGTCGAGCGCATCCGCGCGGTCTTCGAGAAGGCCATGGCCGACCCGAAGGTGGTCGCCGCGTTGCGGGCGCAGGGCGGCGACGTCGATGTGCGCGAGGGCGGCGCCTACGAGAAAGCCTTCCAGAGCGAAATGGCCTTCACCGAAGCCATGATGAAAAAGGTGGGCCTGCAGCCCATGTGACGGGCGCGCGCTCAGCCCGCCGCCATCCGCATCAGCACCTTCTCGCCCGTCGCCTGCTTGCCGTAGACGGCGATGGCCTGGGCAGAAAGCGCTTCGGCCAGGCCGACCTCGCGCGTGTAGTGGCTGGCGAAGGTGGTGGTGAGTTCGTCGGCTACGCGCTGCTTGAGCTGGGCCACGCGCTCGGCGCCGATGCGCTGCAGGAAGGGGAACATGAGCCAGCCGCCCACGCCCCAGGCCATGCCGAAGCCACGCGGCAGTTCGATCGGGTTGCGGTCGAGCCCGCCATAGACATAGACCTGCTTGTGCACGCTGGTGCCGTAGCGGCTGTAGACCTCGCCGGGGCGGCGCTGCAGCGCGATTTCCATCGCGGTCAGGATCTGGCCCGCCAGCTTGCCGCCGCCGATGGCGTCGAAGGCCAGCGTGGCGCCGGTGGCGGCCACGGCATCGGTCAGCTGCGCCATGAAGTCGGGCGACTGGCTGTCCAGCACGTGCTGCGCGCCCAGCTCGCGCAGCAGCTTGGCCTGCTCGGGCTTGCGCACGATGTTGACCAGGCCGACGCCGTCTTTCAGGCAGATGCGGTTGAGCATCTGGCCCAGGTTGGAGGCGGCCGCGGTGTGCACCAGCGCACGGTGGCCTTCGCGCCGCATCGTCTCCACCATGCCCAGCGAGGTGAGCGGGTTGACGAAGCACGACGCGCCCTGCGCCGCCGTGCTGCCTTCGGGCAGCAGCAGGCATTGCGCGGCCGGCAGCGCGCGGTATTCGCCGAACATGGCACCGCCCAGGCCGGCCACGCGGCGCCCGAGCAGGGCCTGCGCGGCGGGCGAGGCGCCGGCGGCCACCACGGTGCCGGCCCCTTCGTTGCCGACCGGCATTGATTCGCCGACGCGTGCGGCCATCGCCGTCATCACGGCCGGCGCCAGCGGCGCCGTCACCACCGGGCGCTGCGGCGTGCCGCCGTACTGCGCCGCGCGCATATCGGCGCCACCGAACAGCAGGCCCAGGTCGGACGGGTTGATCGGCGCGGCTTCCACCTTCAGCACCACCTCGTCGGCGTTGGCGGGGGTGGGCATCGGCACCTCGGCCAGCGAGAGTTCGAGCGTGGCGTCGGGGCGGATCAGGGAACGCAATTGCAGGGGCATGGAAAACCTCGGGTCGGTGGAAGGGGGAAGGAAGAAGCGGAATGGCGACGGGCGCTTACCGCCCGAACAGGTCGCGCAGCGGCGTCGGCCCATGGCTGCTGCTGCTGCGCGCCTTGCCCGGGCTTGAGTTGGCGGGCGCGGCGGTGCTGAGTGCGGCCTGGCACGGCTGCGGGTTGGCATTGTGCTGCAGCAGGCGCCCGGCCAGCAGGGTGGCGCCGCTGGAGGCGACGGCCGCGCTCAGCGAGACCGCCTCGCGCGCCGTGCCGAGCACGTCGACCTGCACCGCCGGGTGGCTCAGCGTGCCGCCGATCTTCACCAGGTCGGCAAAGTTGCCGGGCTTGAGGCCCAGGCCCTTGCGCACGGTCGGGCGAATCGCCAGCTCGAGCGTTTCGTTGCCCAGGTCGATGCGCCCGGCCATCACCAGGCTCAGCTTGTCGGTTTCCACCGCCATCGAGCGGTCGACCTCGATCACGCCGTTGCGCAGCGGCAGGCGCGCGGCGGCGCACTGGATGCGGATGGTTTCGCTGGGCGCATGGTTGGGCGTGAGCGCGCGCGCAAAGGCGGCCAGCAGGTCTTGCGGCGCGCTCGCCTGGCCGGCCGTGGTGGCCGCGCCCATGCGCAGCCGTACTTCACCGTCGAGGCTGGCCGCCAGCCGGTGCGGCGAGCTGCCTTCGCCGCGCAGGTCGGCGTCGATCTCGGTGCGCCCGCCCGACAGCACGGCCTTGCGCCGCGTCAGCGCGAGCAGCGAATCCATCGCCAGATTGCGCGCCTTGATGCGCGCGCTGACGGCCGGCGCCTGGCCCGCGGTCACGCGCAGGCTGCCGGAGAGGTTGACGGTGCCGCGCGCCAGCCCGAACGTGAGCGACGACAGTTCGAGCCGGTCGCCCGCCATGCTGGCGCGTGCGCGCACGGCGCCCAGTTCGATACCGCCGGGTAGCACCAGCCGTTCGACGTTGAGTTCGCCGCTCAGTGCGATCGGGCTCGGCGCCAGGCGCGGCAGCGGCGCGTCGGAAAACAGGCGTCCATCGGGCTCGGCGCTGCCGCCCCCGCTGGCCGCGGGAACGAGGCGCGCCAGGTCCAGCCCGTCGGCGCGCAACGCGGCGTGCAGCGCCGGCGGCGTGGCCCGCGGGTTCCATTCGAGCCGGCCGCCCAGCGTCTGGCCGGCGGCGCGCCATTCCATCGGCTCGGCGCGCAGCCGCTCGCGGTCCCAGTCGAGCGTGGCCTTCAAGCTCGCCGGCAGGGGCAGCGTGGCCGGCAGCGCCACGCCCAGCACCTGCGCCAGCGCGGCGCTTTGTTCGACCTGGGCTTCGAGCTGCAACCGGGCCTGGCCGGCCTGTTCGCGCAGGCCGAGGTCGCCGGCCAGCGTGGCCGAAGCGCCGGCCACCGACAGTTGCAGGTCGATCGGCAGCGCGCTCGCCGTGGCGATGCTGCGCAGCGGCCCGGTGCGGCCTGCCACGTGCACGGCCTGGCCGCGGTAGGTGGCTTCCAGCGCGAAGGGGTCGAGGGCGGTGGTTGCCGGGTCTGCTGCGGGTGCTGCGGGGGAAGTGGGACTCGTCCCGGGGCCTGCCTTCGGGGCCGTGCCGACCGCGTCGGCGGCATCGTCGCCCAGCCGCAGCGACTGGATCGCCAGCGTCCGGGTGTTGCCGCTGTGGCCGTTGCGCAGGCTGAGCGTGCTGTCCTGCGCCAGCAGTTGCGCCACCGACACGTGCACCTTGCGCGCGCTCTCGTTGTCGGCGTCGGGCAGCGGCGCCGCGGTATCGGCGCGCGCAAAGCGCCAGTTGGCCTCGCCCTGCGGGCTGGTCTCCAGCAGCAGGTCGGCCCCGCTCAGCTCGATGCGCCCGACCTCGACCCGCCGAGACAGCAACGGCCGCAGCGCGACGTTCAGCGCCAGCCGCCTGGCGCGCAGCATGTCGGGCCGCGAGCCCCACGCGGTGTTGCCCAGCCGCACGTCGTTGGCCACCAGTGCCAGCGTCGGGAAGAACTGCAGGTGCACCGTGCCGCCGATGGCGAAGTCGCGTCCGGTGGCGCGCTTCACCTCGGCGATGGCGCGTGCGGTCACCGCGTCGCGGTCGATCTGGCGGGCCAGCAGCCACGCGCCGGCCCCGGCCAGCAGCAGGACCGTGAACACACCGAGCAGCAGGTTGCGTAGCCACTTGTTCTTCATGCGGCGGGATTCTCCTGGCCGGATTCTTGCGCGTTCGCGCCGGCTTTGCACCGCGGGCAACCCTGTCGGTGCGGCGCCGGCCGCCTGCTCAGGAGCGCGCGTCTTCGCCGCGCGATACGCCGCGTGTGCCGGCCGGCCGCGGCCAGTGCCGCGCCAGCAACACCGCCGCCACGCCGGCCAGGCCGAGCCAGTACTCGACCGGCGCGCCCAGCAGCCAATGCCGGTGCCAGGTCGCGTCGTGCGGGCCAAAGCGGGCCCAGCCAAAGGCGGGGTTGCACAGGAACCAGAGGAAATCCTCGGCGATCCAGAACACGGTGAGACCGGCCAGCGCCAGCAGGGCGTCGGGCCCGTTCCAGCGGCCGTTGAAAGCCAGCGGCGCAAGGAAGGCCAGCGCCATGAACGGGAACACCCAGGCGTGATAGCCCGTCATCGCGCGGCCGCCCCAGAAGATGTCGAGCAACCAGTGGTGCTCGATGCGCCAGGTCGGCAGCGATGCGGCCCAGCCGGCAGCGCCTTCGATCTGGATCTCGGCGTGGGCGAAGAAGAATGCCATCACCAGCACCCAGGCGAAATAGAGCGCGCTGCGGCGCAGCGAGGGGCGCGCGGGCGCGGGCGGACTCAAGCCGCGTGCTCCGCCATGCAGGCTGCGGCGGGCCGCGCGGCGAAGGGGGCGGTGCGCGGCGCCGGCAGCCGGTCGAGCACATGCCCCAGCACGGCACGCGCCGCATCGGGCCGGCCCAGGCGCCGGCTGTTCGCCGCCAGCGCAGCCAGTGCGTGCGGGTCGGCCATCAGGCGCGCCAGCTTGTAGTCCAGGCCGATCGCGTCGTAGGCCAGCCAGGCCGCGCCTTCCTCCAGCAGGAAGGCGGCGTTGTGCTCTTCCTGGCCGGGTATCGGCGAGACCAGCAGCAGCGGGCGGCCCAGCGCCAGGCATTCGGACACCGTCAGGCCGCCGGGCTTGCTCACCACCAGGTCGGCCGCCGCCATGAGCTGGTCGATGTGCTCGGTGAAGCCGATCGCCCGCAGGCGCTGCGGATGGGCCAGCGCCAGCTGCTGCAGCCGCGCGAGCGCCGCCGCATTGCGCCCGGCCACCGCCAGCAGCTGGAAATCGCCGGGCAGGGCGAGTGCACGCGCCGCCGCGGCGGGCAGGTCGCCGCCGCCGCTGCCGCCGGCCATCATCAGCACGGTCCGGCGCGCCGGATCCAGCCCGAGTTCGGCGATGCAGCGTGCGCGCCCGGCCGGCGAGGCATCGCGCTGGGCAAAAGCCGGCATCAGCGGGATGCCGGTGACGTGGATGCGCGCCGGGTCGATGCCGCGTGCGCGCAGCCGGAACGCCACCTCCGGCGTGGCGCCGAAGTAGCCGGAGAGGCCGGGCACGCACCACATGTTGTGCAGGTCGAAGTCGGTCACCTGCAGCCACACCGGGCAGGCCAGCCGCCCGCGCAGCCGTTCGCGCATCAGCAGTTCGGCCGGCAGGAAATGGGTGCAGACGATGGCGTCGGGCGCGCAGCGCCGCACTTCGCGCAGCAAGGCCCGCGCGCTCAGGCGCTCGATGCCGCGGCGCAGCTGCTGCGTGCGTGCGCTGTGCGGCGTGGCGTCGGCCTTCTGGTGCAGGTACGACCAGACTTCCGGATAGTTCTCCACCAGCCGCAGGTAGCCGCTGGTGTAGACGCGGCGAAAGCCGCCCAGCACGTGCGCCATGGCGTCGACGTGCCGCGCCTCGCAAGTCGGACCGAACTGCAGCGCGGCGCTGGCGCACAGCGCCTGCGCGGCCCGCACGTGGCCGTTGCCTGCACTGACGCTGAGAACCAAGAGTCGGGTGTGTTCGCGCATGTCGCCTCGGCCGACGGCACCGGCCGCCGAGCGGGATTTTCACGAGCGTGTGTGACGGTGGCGCGACGCCCAGCATGGCTGGGCAGCGCCAACGGGCATGATCTGGCTGACGCACTGGACGAAAACACGTCCAGGTGGAGGCATCGGGACATGCCGAAAAATCGACATTACACAGGGTTCCTCCGGACACCGCCGTCCATGGCCTGGCTTATCAGGGAGCGAGCGCACCTCCAAGGCACCATCGATCGATGCGACAAGGTGATCGACGAGCATGCGCCGCGCCGGGTGGCGGCCGCGCAACAGCTCGCTTCACTCGACGCAGTGCTTCCTCTTCACGACGGTGTTCTTGTCAACCCCTAAATCGATAGTGTTTTGGTGACGATCTCGTCCTAGAGTAGGCCAATGCGCAGTGGCGCGGCTTTCATCCCCACACACCAGGCAATGAAATCCAGGTGCCCCTGAATTCGACCCCTATGGTGGGTGGTCGTGACGCAATGTGTCCGGGTCGAGGTGTATCGGCAACCAAGGACCAAGATGATCATTTTGCTGAGATTCCTCTGCATCGGCTTGAGTGGAGCATTCCTTGGCAGTCTGACGTATGCACAAGCCCAAGCCACCTTGCCTTCCACCTATGTGGGCAGCGTGGCCGGCGCTCAGGATCCGGCCAGGACTCGCTGGCTAGGGTATTGGCACGGCCGAATCGGGCAGTTCCGCGATGTCGACATGAAGATCGTCGTGCAGGAGATTTCTGAAACAGGGCGCGCGACGCTGGCCTATTCTTGGGCGACAACGACGGACGGCGCAATTTCCAGATTGGTGGCGCCCATTGAGGGCGATGAGATCAACGTGACCATGCGCCGCAACGAAAAGCTTCACTTGACCATGGATCTATCAGGCCAAAAGGTGAAGGTCGAATTCGTCGGGGTGGGTGCTGGCCCGGCAAGAACCAGCAACTACTGGGTCAAAGGCGATCTGGAGAGGCAACCACCCCCGACCGCCGCAGAGATGGACGAGGTCAGAAATTCCGTCATGCAGGGCAACGCCGCCCACGAGGCCGTGCTCGTGCCTGCCAGCCCGCTGGTGCCCGACCCGGAAACTCCCAAGGAGCTCGCGCAATGGGTCGGGCTTTGGCACGGCTGGACGGGGCTACATCGGTGGAGCGACGTCAAGCTGCTGATCGATCACATCGATGGTCATGTCCTGGACGGCACCGACGTGGTGTCGGCTCAGTATGTATATCAAGACAAAAACAGAACCCAGGACCGCAGGCTCAAACTACGCCGGGTCGACGGCGCCTTCGTCCACAAGCAGAAGACAGGTCAGATGACATTCCGGATGCGGCCCTCGGGCGATGCAATTGAAATGACCGACGCCTACGTCGAAGACGGCGTGGAGACAGGGCGGTATGGTGTGCTCTATCGAGTGCCCCTCACGCAAGCCGCGGCCAACCCCAAAACGCCATAGGCACCAGCACCGCGCTGCTTAGGAGCGCCCGGGTGCCGGCTAAGCGACAGCCAACCGAACTGACCGTGGCAGGATGGCCGCACGCTATCCTCGGTACTGCGCGAGCGATATAGCCCGCTTCATGGCTAAGCCCTGCGCTCCAGATGTTCGCATTCCATAACGTGGGGCGTTCGAATCTGATCGAATCCAAGGCGGTCCGATCGGACGCCGCAGGGCGCTTGTAGTTCACTGCTTCAGATCGCCAATGTTGCATGCAACGCTGACGAATGGACAATGAATTGAATCACCGGTCAAAACTGTGCAATTGATCTGGCAGGTCGCGTCGGGCCTTAGCCTCAAGCCAATGTAGGTGCGTCAACTAGAGGATGACGGCGCCAACGAAAAAAGGCCACCGGGTGGTGGCCTTTTGCTTTTCTTTTTCTTCTTTTGCCCCGCGCCGCGTAGGCACCGGACATGAATTGGAGCGGGAAAAGAGTCTCGAACTCTCGACCTCAACCTTGGCAAGGTTGCGCTCTACCAACTGAGCTATTCCCGCGTTTTCAGGAGCCGAAGTATACGACATTTTTCGGGGCCTCCTGGCGGCGTCTGCCGAAGACGCGCCGACGGTTGCGCGCGCGCCGCGCCCTTGGGCGAAAATCGGGGCCACTGCACCGCGGCCCGCGGCGCTCTTTCCTTCATCGCGGCGCGTGCCGCGCGCTTCGCCCATGTCCGAGATTCAACCCGTCCGCCTCAACAAACGCATGGCCGAACTCGGCCTGTGCTCGCGCCGCGAGGCCGACGACTGGATCGACCGCGGCTGGGTGCGCGTGAACGGCGCGCCGGCACCAATGGGCGTGAAGGTGCTGCCGGGCGACCGCATCGAGATCGACCCGGCCGCGCGCGGCCAGCAGGCGCAGCAGGTGACGATCCTGCTGCACAAGCCGATGGGCTACGTGAGCGGGCAGGCCGAGGACGGGCACGAGCCGGCGGTGGTGCTGATCAACCCGCGCACGCACTGGCGCGGCGACCCGGGCAGCCAGCGCTTCTCGCCGCCGCAGTTGCGCGGGCTGGCGCCGGCCGGGCGGCTGGACATCGATTCGGTCGGGCTGCTGGTGCTGACGCAGGACGGCCGCGTGGCGCGCCAGCTGATCGGCGAGGACTCGAACATCGAGAAGGAATACCTGGTGCGCGTGGCCTACGGCCCGATCAGCTCGAACCCGCAGGCCTCGTTTCCGCCGGCCGAACTGGCCCGGCTGCGCCACGGCCTGAGCCTCGATGGTCAGCCGCTCCAGCGCGCGCAGGTCGACTGGCAGAACCCCGAGCAGCTGCGCTTCGTGCTGACCGAAGGCAAGAAGCGCCAGATCCGCCGCATGTGCGAGCTGGTCGGGCTGAAGGTGGTCGGCCTCAAGCGCATCCGCATCGGCCGCGTGGTGCTGGGCAACCTGCCGGCCGGGCAGTGGCGCTACCTGGGGCCGGGCGAGCGCTTCTGAGCGATCAGTAATTGACGAACACGCGGACCGTGTCCTTGTAGGTGTCGGCGTTGAAGTTGGTGTTGCCCACGGTCGCGTAGACGGGCAGGGACTGGTCGCTGCCGTTGCCGGTGCCGGCTACGCCGTTGCCAGTGCTGGTGGACGTGGCGGTGTTGCCCCATATCGGCCCGACGGCGCTGCCCGAGCGCAATTGGTAGGGCACCTTGTCCGTGTTGGTGCCGGTCCCCGACATCAGGCCGGCGCCGTTGACATCACCGTTGGACGGCAGCAGGCCCACGTTGTAAGCGGTCTGGTTGGGGCAGTTGACGACGATCGCGCCGCTGGCTGCGGCATTGCCGGTCGTGCGCGAGACCGTACCCAGGTTGATCGATGAGGCCGACACGGTGCAGGCGTTGCCAATGGTGGCGGCCACGTCGAGAGAGAATTCCCGACCGGATAGATCCCCGACATGGGATTGGCAGGTCGCGCTGCCACCGGACAGGAAACCCAGCACTGTGTTGTAGAAGCTGGCGCTGTATGTTCCCGCCGGAGCGCCGGCCTGGTTGCCCTGGATCATGCCGTAGTAAGTGAATGATCCGGTGACCGTTGCGAACGTGCTGTTGTTGTTGGTCGAGCCCGGAATCGTGAACTGGGTCTGCAGCGGTGACGAATTCCGGACCCAGAGCCGCGAAAGGGCCGCATCCACATACAGCTGGAAGCGGAGCTGGCCCGGGCCCTGCATCACCGGCTGGCCGGGCACGCCCGGCCAACTGGGGTTGCCAATATCCAGACATAGCGTCACCGGTGTGGGCGATTGGCTCCAGTTGGTGCATGAATAGCTGACCGTGCCGCTGCCGGGAGCGCCGCTGGGGTTGCTCACGTTCACCGCCCCGAAATTGAGTGGCGCGACGGTGGCCGAGCAGTCCACGTTCGCACGGGCCGCACCCGGCAGGCCCAGGCCGACGCACAGCAGGCAGGCCAGCAGCCACAGCCGCCATGGCCAGGGGATGGTCGGAAACGTCATGGGGCAACTCCAGGAATGCATTGCAGCGGGCCGATCTGCGCGATGCCGCGCTGGGTCGGGAAGTCGAAGGCGGCGTGGCAGGGGCCGGCCGGGGTGTCGACGGCGAGCATGTTGCGCGCACCGAGCGCGTCGAAGTACACCGCGCCATCGAAGCCCACCGTCACCGGTGCGCTGGTGCTGCCCGCCAGGCGCGCCCGGCTGCCCATCGCCACCGGCTGGCCCTGCGCGTCGACCAGCGCGATCGAGGCGGCGCGGATCGGCGTGATGCCGAAGCGCACCACGGTGCCGGCGCGGTCGCTCGGCGTGGCGTTGGCATCGACCTGCGCCACGCGCACGTCGGGCGGCAGGTCCATGGGGTCGATGCTCAGCTTGTTGTTCTGGTAGGGGTTGAGCGGCGCCACCAGCAGCAGGCCGTCCTTGTCGGTCGTGCCGATCACGTTGTTCTCCAGTTTCACGGGCACGTCGGGTACGCCGTCGGTGGTCACCACGGCGAAGCCGTTGTAGATGGTGCGCGTTGCCTTCACGTGGCCTTCCATCAGCACCAGCGCGCCGGTGGCGCTGGCAAAGCCCGTCGTGTTGCCGCCGAAGGTGGACACGCCGGCCTGCAGCTGCCCGTAGCGTCCGAGGTAGTCGATCTCGCCCTGCGTCGAGCGCACGTCCTCGCCCTGCTGCGTCTGCGCCCGCCAACCCCAGCCGCCTTCGATGGGGATCGACTTCGAGGCATTGGCCGAGAAGATGTTGCGCTCGCCGCTGCGCTGCGCGCTGGTGCCCATGAAGAGGTCATCCATCGCCACGTTGAGGGTCAAAAAGACGTTCCGGTCGCGCGACTGGTCGAGGTTCTGGTTGAGGTTCAGGCTGAGCGACACGTTGCGCCCGAGCGAGCGCGACCAGCTGAAGCTGCCGTAGCGGTTGGTCTGGGTCTCGTCGCGCAGGTGCACGTAGCCCAGGCCGAAACTGCCGAGCAGCGGCGTGTTGTAGCCCACCTGCGCGCTGGCGCTCAGCTCCGGAGGCGGGGCGCCGTACAGCGTGGCCACGTCGCGGTAGCCGCGCTCGGCGCGCGTGCCGTTGGCCGAAGCGTAGAACCGGCTGTTCGACCAGTTGTAGCCCAGCCCGAACTGCGATCCGCTGATCCCCTCGCCGCTGCTGTGCGCGGCCGAGCCCGAGACGATCCCGCCCGCCTGGCCGAGCAGCCACGCGGCGCCGACGCCGGCGTTGACCAGGTTGCGCGTGGCCTCGCCATGCGCCTCGGCGGTGAAGCCGTCGGTCACGCCGTGGCGCCAGGTGCCGCTGGCGACCGGGTCGTGGCCGTAGCTGAAGGAGGTGAGGCCGTAGTCCTGGCGCACCATGCCCAGCTCGGCCGACCAGTCCGTCAGGCCCGCCTGCAGCAGGTTCGGCGTGTTGTAGAGCGCGAAATTCAGCGCGGTCTGGCGGCCGAGCGCGTCGGTGAGCAGCACCTGCGCATTGCCGGCGCCGTTGATGCCCGGCACGGTGTTCAGCTGAAACGGCCCGGCCGGCACCTCGCCGGTGTACTGCTTCATGCCGTTCACGTACAGCTCCACCTGCGAGGGCAGTGCGGCGGTGCCGAGGAACTGCGGCAGCGGCGTGGTCACGCGGTAGGGCTGCAGCGCGAAATTGGTGCCGATCTGCACGCCGCCCAGGCGCGTCGGGCGCGACCAGTCGGTGGCGGCGGTGAGCGTGTCGCCCAGGCGCACGCTCAGCAGGCTGTCGGGGAAGGAGGTGGTCCAGCTGGTGTCCAGCCGCACCGAGCTGGCGGCCCAGCCGTTGTCGGCGCGCGCCAGTTGCGACAACTGCGTGCTGCTCAGCACCCCCATGTTGTTGAAGGCGCGCAGCTCGGTGAAGGCGCTGCCGTTGCTGGCGCCGCCTTCGCCCTGCGTGCCGTACAGCGTGTAGTTGAGCAGCATGCCCGGCGTGGCGTTGGCCACCGGGTTGCGGTCGAGCGGGGCGCCCAGCATCTGCGTGGGCAGGTCGAGAAAGCCGACGGGCGCTGTCAGCGTGGCAGTCTGGCTTGCCGCGCTGTATGCCGCCTGGAGCCCGTTGAGGCTGTCCAGCCGGATCGGGCTGGGCGTGTCCACCGGCAGCCGAAAGCCGAGTTGGCGCAGTGTTTCCGTGCTGGCCCACAAGGCGCCGTCACGAAAGTCGAAGTGGACCAGGCCGCGCTCCGCGCCATTGAGCGTGGTTTCCAGGTACAGCTCCTGCCCGCCGCCCGCGGCCATGAAGGCCGTTGCGTCGGCCACGACCACGGGAGCGGTCTGGCCGGGCGGCGTGGCGGCAGGCGCTGCGGCGGCCGCGCCCGCGTGGGCGAAGGCCATGAGCAGTGCCTGCACCAGCAGGCTTTTCCTAATTGGAGGCGCGAACCAGGGGGAGACTTTGCTGCTTGACCGGCGCGCCATTGACGAGTGCTTCGAGCGTGCCGCTGCCCGCGAATGCGGCGGCGGCTTGGTTCAGGGGCCAGCGCATGGTGGCGCCTGGCAGGACGTAGCCGAGCAGCCCGTCGTGAAGGGTGATCGGGGCGCCGGAGGCGCCCGTGTAGATGAGGCGGGCGAGCTGGGCGTGCTGCGTGCCGGTGTTCGACACCTGCAACGCGACCTTGCCGCCGCTCTCCACCAATTGCCAGCTGAGCTGGTGCGCCAGCGGTGTGGTGGCGGGCGGCTCGACGAAGACAGGAACCGAGTAATGCAGCACGAACTGCAAGCCGTTCTTGCCCAGGTTCGCATTCGAACTGGTGTTCGGACTCGGATTCGGGCTCGCGCTGGGCAGTTCATCCACAGCCAGGCGGAACGCGTCTTCGCTTGTGCCTGCCGGCGGTGCACCGGTGCGGATCACGCGCACCAGTTGCTGGCCGCCGGGCTCGATCGACAACTGTGGCGGGCTGATCACGAGGCCACGCGAAGGGGCGAGCTGGTCCTTGCCGTCGGCTTGCGTCCATTGATAGACGCGCACCTGGGCTTGCAACGGCTCGGTCCCCGTGTTGCTCAGCGTCAGGCCCTCGGCGTTCTGGGTCGCGACGAGGCGGACCGAGACCGGAGAAACCTGGAGTCCGCTCGCCCAGGCGACGCAACCGAGGATTGCAAGCACACAGGCAGACAGGGCCCGACGAATGGCAACTCGCATGGCGGCATCAATCTCAGTAGTTCACCGTGACGGTGATGGTGTCGCGGTAGGTGTCGGCGGTCTTGTTGGTGATTTCGCTGCCCGGGACCTTGACGTAGACGCTGTGCGAGAACGCGGTCAGTCCGTCGTCGCTGGTACGGCCCGCGCCGTTGCCGACGTCGATCGAGGTGGCGGTATCGCCCCATGCCTTGCTGAAGTCAGGGGTCTGGAAAAGGGCGTAGCCGATGGTGTCGGCGTTACCGGTCGAGCCGCTCATGGTGCCGGTGCCGTTCGTTGCAGCGTTGGCCCGGGTCGAGCGCAAGCCGATGTTGTAGGGCGTGCCCTTGGAGCAGGTGACGCGAATCGCGGTCGTGCCGCTCAGCTCGGTCGTGCGACGGGCAGCCACAGTGCCGAGGTTGACGTTGCTTGCCGCCACCGTGCAGGCGGTCTTGATCGTCATGGATACGTCGAAGGACGTGGTCGCCGTGGCCCCCGTAGCCGCATTGGCCACGAACGGCATCAGGGCAGCAAGGACCGAAACAGCAAAGATTTTTTTCATGATGCGAAGTTTTTTGAGGTTGGGTTTAACAAAAAGAAACCTTTTGTTGGACGGAGTGTAGGCAGCGTCTTACACAAATTTCGGAACAATCCGGGTAATACATTCGAAAGCGTTAAATAAGCCGCATTACATTCGTGGCGCCGACCCGTCACTTTTTCCGTGATGCGGAAAAAATCACGGAAATTTGGATGCTGAAACCCAAAAATGGGGTCCAAAGTTTTCGCTTTGGGTGTGCCCGACACGTGCGCGACACGTACGCGACAGATGCTGGTGCCCTTGGCGCCGCCGTTTCAGCGGCCCGGAGCGGCGCCGATCCGGCCCGTCGCGCCAGCTTTCGTTGCCGTCGTTGGCCGATCCCCGGCCCTCATCGCCAAAAGGGGCGCCCCGAAGCGTTGAAAATGACGCCCCCGGCGCCATCTCGATGCTTCCAGGCGGGCCGCGCACTTTCGGGTGCCCGGCCCGGCGCCTTTTCCCGGAAACCTCTTCTCTGCAAAAGCAATGACCAGCGCATCCAGCAAACTCCCCTTCCAGGCCGAAGTGGCCCAGCTCCTGCACCTCGTCACGCACGCGCTCTACTCGAACAAGGAAATCTTCCTGCGCGAGCTGATCTCGAACGCTTCTGACGCGTGCGACAAGCTGCGCTTCGAAGCCATCAACAACGGCGCGCTGTACGAAGACCAGCCCGAGCTGGCGGTGCGCGTGTCCTTCGACAGCGCCGCACGCACCATCACCATTGCCGACAACGGCATCGGCATGTCGCGCCAGGAAGCCATCGACCACCTGGGCACCATCGCCAAGAGCGGCACCAAGGATTTCGTCAGCCGCCTGTCGGGCGACCAGAAGGCCGACTCGCAGCTCATCGGCCAGTTCGGCGTGGGCTTCTATTCGGGCTTCATCGTGGCCGACCGCATCACCGTGGAAACGCGCCGCGCCGGGCTGCCGGCCGAGCAGGGCGTGCGCTGGGCCAGCGGCGGCGCGGGCGATTTCGAGGTTCAGGACATCGAGCGCGCGCAACGCGGCACCGCGGTGATCCTGCACCTGCGCGACGATGCCGACGAATACCTCAACCTGTGGAAGCTCAAGTCGGTCATCGCCAAGTATTCCGACCACATCTCGCTGCCGATCCTGATGGAAAAGGAAGAGTGGAAAGAAGGCGAGAACGACCAGCCCGGCGAGATGGTCAAGACCGGCGAATGGGAGCCTGTGAACCAGGCCAGCGCGTTGTGGACGCGTGCCAAGAAGGACATCACGCCCGAGCAGTACGTCGACTTCTACAAGAACATCAGCCACGACTTCGAGCCGCCGCTGGCCTGGAGCCACAACCGCGTGGAAGGCAGCACCGAGTACACGCAACTGCTGTACGTGCCCTCGAAGGCGCCGATGGACCTGTGGAACCGCGACCACAAGGGCGGCGTGAAGCTGTACGTCAAGCGCGTCTTCATCATGGACGACGCCGAGGCGCTGCTGCCAAGCTACCTGCGCTTCGTCAAGGGCGTGATCGATTCGAGCGACCTGCCGCTGAACGTGAGCCGCGAGCTGCTGCAGGAAAGCCGCGACGTGAAGGCCATCCGCGAGGGCAGCACCAAGCGCGTGCTGGGCATGCTGGAAGACATGGCGAAGAAGCAGAAGACCGCCGCCGACAGCACCGAAGGCAAGACCGACATCGGCTCGGGCGAGTCGGTGCCGGCGCCGCAGCCGACCGATGGCCTGAACGATGTCATGGATGTGGCGGACAAGAAGGACGTGCAGCCGGCGGCCGACGCCGCGGCCGAATTCGCCGACGAATCGGGCAAGTACGCGCGCTTCTACGCCGAGTTTGGCGCGGTGCTCAAGGAAGGCCTGGGCGAGGACTTCGCCAACCGCGAACGCATCGCCAAGCTGCTGCGCTATGTCTCGACCACCAGCGACACGCTGAGCGTGAGCCTGGCCGACTACAAGGCGCGCATGAAGGACGGCCAGGACGCGATCTACTACATCACGGCCGACACGCTGGCCGCCGCGAAGAACAGCCCGCAGCTCGACATCTTCCGCAAGAAGGGCATCGAGGTGCTGCTGATGACCGACCGCGTCGACGAGTGGGCGCTGAACTACCT
>Ga0160472_100708_pt1 | contig 15698 bp, 17 predicted proteins | sample HID1973M_E11MG_FD_108267 | JGI IMG/M metagenome (GOLD analysis project Ga0160472, IMG submission 108267) | Enriched mosquito-associated microbial communities from UW Madison campus, WI, USA - HID1973M_E11 MG | ecosystem: Host-associated > Arthropoda: Insects > Digestive system > Unclassified ... | reverse complement strand
GCCGGCGACCACGTCGGCGTTGATGTTGTAGGCCTGGCCGTCGTCGGAGAAGCCGATCGGCGAGATCACCGGGATGAAGGCGTCGTCCTGCAGCGCCTTGACCACGGCCGGGTTGATCGCCTCGATGTCACCCACGAAGCCGATGTCGAGGAAGGCGCCCGGGTTCTCGCGGTCGGGCATCTGCAGGCGCTTGGCGCGGATCAGGCCGCCGTCCTTGCCCGTCAGGCCCACGGCCTGTCCGCCGTACTGGTTGATCAGCATGACGATGTCCTGCTGCACCTCGCCGCCAAGCACCCACTCGACCACTTCCATGGTCTCTTCGTCGGTCACGCGCATGCCCTGCACGAAGGTGCCGACCTTGCCGACCTTCTTCAGGGCCTCGTCGATCTGCGGGCCGCCGCCGTGCACCACGACCGGATTCATGCCGACCAGCTTCAGCAGGATCACGTCGCGCGCGAACCCGTGCTTGAGCTTCTCCTCGGTCATGGCATTGCCGCCGTACTTGACCACGATGGTCTTGCCGTGGAACTTGCGGATATAGGGCAGCGCCTCGGCGAGAATCTCGGCCTTCAGGGCAGGGGCAATGGCGGCCACCGCAGTTGCTGCGGCAGGCACGGGATGGTCGGCGTTCATGGCTGGGGACGTCCGTGAAATCAAATGGGGATGGCAAATCGCCGCGGGCTTGACTAAAGTGCGCCATACCCCGCGGCAGGCGCGATTTTACAAGAATCCGCCGGACACGCGCCTGCACGGAACGGCGATGCCCGGACATGCGTAGCGCAGTGCACCATGCCGTCCCATCCGTGCAACACGCAGACATAGAGAGCATAGTCCGTGGCAACCCAGTCCCGCGCCAACGGTTTGCCATGACCACGCCGACCGCCCTTCCCGCACCACCCGCCCCGACCGACCGCTGCAGCCAGTGCGGCGCGCTCTTCGTCTGCGGCTACGCCGCCGGCCTGGGCGACTGCTGGTGCGCCAGCCTGCCGAAGCTTCCCGCCGGCGAGATCGTGCCCGGCCAGCCCTGCCTGTGCCCGGCCTGCCTGGGGGCGCGGGCCACGGTCGCCAATCCGCCCGTCCCCTGAAGGGGCCCTTGTCAAAAGAATTCCAAATTCCGCGACGGCGCGGCTATCATTCGCCGCATGAATAGCCTACGCGGAATCGACCTCAACCTGCTGGTGGCGCTGGAAGCACTGCTGGCGGAACGCCACATCTCGCGCGCCGCGCTGCGCCTGCAACTGAGCCAACCGGCGGTGAGCCACTCGCTCGCCCGGCTGCGCCTGCTGCTCGACGACCAGATCCTCGTGCGCGGCGAAGGGGGACTCGTGCTCACCCCGCGCGCCCACGAACTCGCCGGCCCGCTGGCCGAGGCGCTGGCGCAGGTGCGCATCCTCCTCGGCCCGGGCAGCTTCCAGCCGGCCACGGCGCGCCGCACGTTCCGGCTGGCCATGTCGGACTACGGCGCCCTGGTGGTGCTGCCGCGACTGCTGCGGGCGGTGCGAAAGGCGGCGCCGAACATCGACCTGGTGGTAACCCAGTCGAGCCGCGAGACCATGACCGCGCAGGTGGCGGACGGCGGCATCGACCTCGCGCTGGGCGTCTTCGCCCACCAGCCCGAAGGCGTGCGCGCCACGGCGCTGTTCGACGAGCAATACGCGTGTGCGGTGGATGCCGCAACGGTGCGCGACACCGGCAAGCTCGACCGGGTGGCCTACATCGCCCGCTCGCACGTACTGGTCGCCACGCACACCGACCGCCCGGACACCATCGACGCCACGCTGGCCAGGCAGAATGCGCGCCGCAAGATCGCCTGCACGGTGCCGCACTGGAGCGTGGCCCCGGCGCTGATCGCCGGCACCAACCTGGTCCTGACCACCGCACGGCGCAGCCTGTCGGCGCTGGAGGACGACCCGCGCTTCGCCATCTTCGAGCCGCCCTACCCGCTGCCGGACTTCACCTACAGCATGCTCTGGCACGACCGGACCGACGCCGACCCGGGCCACCGCTGGCTGCGCGAACGCGTGGTCGCGGCGGCGCAGGCGGATGAATCCGCCGAGGGTGGCGGCGCGCGCATCAGCCTGCGCGGCTGACGGCGCAGGGGGCTGGCGACATGCGCCAGCGTCCCTCGCCGCGGGTCAGTGCTTGTGGTCGCCGTGGCTCATGTCGCCGCCGGCCGAGGCAGTCATGTCGCGCACCTGCGCGTTCACCTGCTTCTCGATCACCTTGCCGCCCTGCTCGATCCTGAGCGTGATGGGCACGGTATCGCCGGCCTTCAACTGCCCCTTCAGGCCCGTCAGCATCACGTGATAGCCGCCCGGCTTGAGGTCGACGTTCTGCATCTTCGGCAGGTCGATCGACTGCACGGCGCGCATGCGCATGACGTTGCCGTCCATGGCCATCTCGTGCAGCTCCGCCGTACCCGCCGGCGACGACACACCCACCAGCTTCGCGGCCTCGTGCGCGTGCAGGGTCATGAAGGCCCCCGAGGCGGTCTGCGCCGGCACCGTACCGCGCACCCAGGCATTGCTGACGTCGACCTGCGCCAGCGCGGCGCCGGACATGAGCAGGCCAGCCACGCCGGCGGCAAGGACGAGGGACGGAATTCGCATGATGGGTTCTCCATTGAAGATTCAGGCTGTCAATATGCCAGATCGCCGGCCCCGCCGGTCAGCGGTACGCCTCGCCACATGTGGCACGCACGCAACTCCACCCGTGTGCGGCACTGTGACGCAGCACCCGGCTGCAACCGGGCGCATTGCTACACTCGCGGCATGCCTACCGCTGCCACTTCTGCCGTCGCTCCCCCTTCCGCGCCCGCCACGGACGCCGCGCGCCTCGTCGCGCCTTTGATCCAGCACAGCAGCCACAGCCTCGTCAGCCTGCGCCGGCTGACGCGCATGCGCTGGGCGCTGGTCGCCAGCGAGATCGCGCTGCTGGCCGGCTGCGAGGGGATCGCCGGCATCATGCTGCCCCACCAGCCGCTGCTGACGATCTTCGGGCTGCAACTGCTGTTCAACCTGGTGACGGCTTGGCGCCTGCGCCAGCACCGGCTGCGCAACTCGGCGCCCGGCCACGCCGAGCTGATGGGCCAGATGCTGGTGGATCTCACCGCGCTCTCGGCCCTGCTCTTCTATACCGGCGGCGCGACCAATCCGTTCGTCTCGTTCTACCTGCCCGGGCTGGCGCTGGCTGCGGCCATCCTGCCGTGGCGGCTGGTGGGCGCGCTCGCGCTGTACGCGCTGGCGTGCTATTCGGTGCTGTTGTTCTCCTATGTGCCGCTGCACCTGCACGACCCCCACAACGCGATCAATTACCACCTGTTCGGCATGTGGCTGAACTTCGTCGCCAGCGCCGTGATGATCGCGGTATTCGTGGCGCGGCTGTCGGGCGTGCTGCGCGAGCGCGATGCGCAGCTTGCGTCGGCGCAGGAGCAGTTGCTGCGCGAGGCGCGCGTGGAGTCGCTCAACGCGCAGTCGGCCGGGGTGGCGCACGAGATCGGCACGCCGCTGTCGACGCTGGCGGTCATCGCGGGCGAACTGCGCGCCGACGCGGCCGACGCCAGCCGGGGCAGGACGCCCGTGTCGGACTACCTGCCCGACCTGCAGACCATGGAGCAGCAGCTTGCGCTATGCCGCTCGACCCTCGCGCGCCTGCGGCAGGACCACGAGACCATGGCGCCGCTGCGCATCGACGGCTGGCTGGCCTCCTTCGTCGAGCGCTGGCAGCTGCGCCATCCGCAGGCCAGCCTGCGCGCCGACGCCGCGCCGGACGCGCGCGCGCAGGCCATCGAGCCGGCCCGTGTCGGCCAGATCCTCACCATCCTGCTCGACAACGCGGCCCGCGCGCAGCAGGAGACCGGGCGCGGGCAGCAGCCGCTGTCGCTTTCGATTTCGATTTCGGACGCCCTGTCCAACCCGTCGCCCGACGGCGCCGGCGCGCTGCTGTTCCGCGTGGCCGACCGCGGCGCCGGCATTCCTCCCGCGCTGCGCGCCCAGCTCGGCGAAGGGCCGGTGGCCAGCGCGCACGGCGGCCAGGGCATCGGCCTGTACCTGGCGCAGAGCGCCGCCCGGCAGGCCGGCGGCGGCCTCGCCTGGCACCCCCACCCCGGCGGCGGCACCATTGCCGAATTGCGGCTCCCGCTGATCGCCAATTCCGAGAGCAAAGCCTGATGGACCAGACGGATCCGACCGACGCCGGCGACCGCTTCCTCGTCATCGACGACGACGAGGTCTTCGCCGGCACCCTCGCCCGCGCGCTGGGGCGGCGCGGCTACGCGGTGCAGGTGGCACACACGGGCGCCGCCGCGCTCGCCCTCGCCGAACAGACGCCGTTCGACTACGTCACGCTGGACCTGCACCTCGGCCCGCCGGCCGACGCGGGCAACGGCGCCGCGGAGTCGGGGCTGCACCTCGTGGCGCCGCTGCGCGCCCTGCTGCCCGACGCGCGCATCCTGATCCTGACCGGCTACGCCAGCATCGCCACCGCCGTGGCGGCGGTGAAGCAGGGCGCGGACGAATACCTCGCCAAGCCGGCCAATGTCGATTCGATCCTGACGGCCCTGATGGCCGGTGTCTCCGAAGATGCCGCCGAAGCCGCGCTGGAGGAGCCGGTGCCGCTGTCGGTGGCACGGCTCGAATGGGAGCACATCCAGCGTGTACTGGCCGAGCACGGCGGCAACATCTCCGCCACGGCGCGGGCGCTGAACATGCACCGGCGCACCCTGCAGCGCAAGCTCGGCAAGCGGCCGGTGCAGCGCTGAGGCGCCACCACCTGCGGCACCATGCCGCAGCCTGGACACGGCGAACCGGCAGGGATCGCGGCTAGACTGCCGGGAAAAATCGTCAGGGAGAAACCGACATGACATGGAGAACCACGGCCGGGCTCGCATGCGCGGCGCTGTTCGCCGCCTGGGCCGCGCCGGCCGCCGCCCACATCGTCTTCGAGCAGAAGCAGGCCACCGCGGGCACCTACTTCAAGGGCACGCTGATGGTCGGTCACGGCTGCAACGGCAGCGCCACGCGCGCCATTACCGTGACGATGCCGGAGAGCGTGCACGGCGCGCACCCGCAGCCCAAGCCTGGCTGGAAGCTCGACGTGGGCCGCGTGGCGGTGCCCGACCCGTTCGAATCGCACGGCAAGGTGATGCGCGAGGACGTGCGCACCCTGCGCTGGCATGGCGGCTCGATTGCCGACGCGCAGTTCGACGAATTCTCGTTCCTGGCGCGGCTGCCCGACACTCCCGGCAAGCTCTACTTCGCGGTGCGGCAGGAATGCGAGAACGGCACCACCGAATGGTCGCAGGTTCCCGCCGAGGGCCAAAGCCTGCATGACCTGAAGACGCCGGCCGCCGTCCTCGAACTGCTGCCGCCGGAACAGTCGCGCGCCAGCGCGCACTGAGGCTCCCCGCACGGAAGCGCTGCTGCACTCGCAGTTCGCGCGGAGTACAACGCCTGTTGCGCGCGTAGCTGGCGGCCGGCACCGGGTGTGTACTGATTCGCGCCAAGGCACGGCCTATACTTCCGGGCGATCCGCGTGGCCGGCATCCGGCCGCCATGCCAACCGGAGTACCGCGTGACGCCTTCCCTCGTTCCTTCGGGCTGGTTTGCCTGGGCCCTGCTGTCCGCCGTGTTCGCGGCGATGACCGCCATCTTCGCCAAGCTCGGACTGGCCGGCATCGACGCCGACATGGCGACGCTCGTGCGCGTCGTCATCATCTTCTTCGTGCTGGCGCTGTTCGTGATGGCCACGGGTAAGTGGTCCAATCCGCTGGCGTTCAAAGCCGATACGTGGACGTTCCTGGCGCTGTCCGGCCTGGCGACCGGCGCATCGTGGGTGTGTTATTTCCGCGCGCTGAAACTGGGCGACGCCTCGCGCGTGGCGCCCATCGACAAGTTCAGCGTGGTGCTGGTGGCGCTCTTCGCCGTCGCCTTCCTCGGCGAGCGGCCCGTTGCGAAGGACTGGCTCGGCATCGGGCTGGTGGCGGCCGGGGTGATCGTCCTGAGCCTGCGGCGGTAGCGCGCCTGCGGCATCGCTACAGGCGGAGCTGGACGTAGTCCCAGCCGAGGTCGTCCGACCCCGCGTTGTCTGCGACCTGCGCGGCGATATGGGCGGCGTCGCGCGCATGGCGGTCGGCCAGCACCACGAGTTCGCCCGACTGCATGGCGGCCTGGATGGCGGTCTGCCATGCGGCGGTGCGAAGGCCATCGCCCGGCACCGGCGCCGCGGACGGCCGCGCGCACAGGAACACCGTGGCGCCCGCGAGCGCCGCCAGCAGCGTGGTGGCTGCCAGCACGGCGCGCGTCTGTTGTCTGATCCCCGTTTTCTTCATCCTTGCCTCCTCCTCTGTTTTCTCTGGAAGGTGCGCAAGGGTCCCATTTGGACGGGGACCTGGGCCAGCGGACTTACCAATGCTTACGCCACGTTACGACGCGCCGCCGGCCGGTCGCTTCAGGGCTTGCAAGGCGCGCGCAAAAGAAAAAGGGCGCGCCCTCGCAGGCACGCCCTTCCTTGCTAGTCAGGCCATGGCGCCTTGCAGCGCCCGGCGCATCAGAGCACGTAGCGCGACAGGTCCTCGTTGCCGGCCAGGTCGCCCAGCCGCTCGTCGACGTAGGCCGCATCCACGGTCAGCGTCTGGCCCGCCGTCTTGCCGGCGTGGAACGAGAGGTCTTCCAGCAGCCGCTCCATCACCGTGTACAGCCGGCGCGCGCCGATGTTCTCTACCTTCTCGTTGACCGAGAAGGCGATTTCGGCGAGGCGGCGGATGCCGTCCGGCGCGAACGCGAGGTTGACGTCTTCCGTCGCCATCAGCGCCTGGTACTGCTTGGTCAGGCTGGCGTCGGTCTGCGTCAGGATGGCCTCGAAGTCCTGCACCGACAGCGAGTCGAGCTCCACGCGGATCGGGAAGCGGCCCTGCAGTTCGGGAATCAGGTCGCTCGGCTTCGACAGGTGGAACGCGCCCGACGCGATGAACAGGATATGGTCGGTCCGGATCATCCCGTACTTGGTGTTGACCGTGGTGCCTTCCACCAGGGGCAGCAGGTCGCGCTGCACGCCCTGGCGCGACACCTCGCCGCCGCCCAGCTCGCTGCGGCTGGCGATCTTGTCGATCTCGTCGAGGAACACAATGCCGTTCTGCTCGACGTTGGCGACCGCCTTGTGCTTCAGTTCCTCGTCATTGACGAGCTTGGAAGCCTCTTCGTCGATCAGTAGCTTGGCGGCTTCCTTGACCTTCATCTTGCGGCGCGCCTTCTTGCCCTGGCCCAGGCCCTGGAACATCGAGCGGATCTGGTCGGTCATGTCTTCCATGCCCGGCGGCCCCATGATGTCCATGCTCGGCAGGCCGGCCGCCACCTCCAGCTCGATTTCCTTGTCGTCGAGCTGGCCCTCGCGCAGCTTCTTGCGGAAGACCTGGCGGGTGTTGGAGTCCCTTTCCTCGGGCTGGCTGAAGCCGATGTCGCGCGGCGGCGGCAGCAGCACGTCGAGCAGGCGGTCCTCGGCCGCTTCCTCGGCCTTCACGCGGACCTTCTTCATCTCGGATTCGCGCGTCTGCTTCACGGCCATCTCGGCCAGGTCGCGGACGATAGTGTCCACGTCACGGCCGACGTAGCCGACTTCCGTGAACTTGGTCGCCTCGATCTTGATGAAGGGCGCGTCGGCCAGCTTGGCCAGGCGGCGCGCGATCTCCGTCTTGCCGACGCCGGTCGGGCCGATCATCAGGATGTTCTTGGGCGTGATTTCCTGGCGCAGGGGGTCGGCCACCTGCTGGCGGCGCCAGCGGTTGCGCAGCGCGACGGCCACGGCCTTCTTGGCCTTGTTCTGGCCGATGATGTGCTTGTCGAGTTCGGAAACGATTTCCGAAGGGGTCATGGTGTGCGACATGTATCGGGATTCCGTGCGTTCGTTGGACGCTTATTCCAGCGTTTCGATGACGAAGTTGGTGTTGGTGTAGATGCACAGCTCGCCGGCGATCCCCAGCGACTTCTCGACCACGTCCTTCGGCGAGAGTTCGGTGTTCTCCACCAGCGCCTTGGCGGCCGACTGCGCATACGCGCCGCCCGAGCCGATGGCCGCGATGCCGCCCTCGGGGTCGAGCACGTCGCCGTTGCCGGTGATGACCAGCGTGGTGTCGCGGTCGGCGGTGATCAGCATGGCCTCGAGCCGGCGCAGGGCGCGGTCCGAGCGCCAGTCCTTGGCGAGGTCCACGGCGGCGCGGGTCAGGTTGCCCTGGTATTTCTCCAGCTTGGCCTCGAAGCGGTCGAGCAGCGAGAACGCATCGGCCGTGCTGCCGGCGAAGCCGACCAGCACTTTCCCGTTGTAGATGCGGCGCACCTTGCGGGCGGTGCCCTTCATCACGATATTGCCGAGCGTGACCTGGCCATCACCGCCGAGCGCGACCTGGTTGCCGCGCCGGACGCTGACGATAGTGGTGCCGTGATACTGTTCCATGGTGCCTTGTTGGTGTCCGGTAGGGATCCGCAAGGGATCCGGGAATGGGTCTGGAAGCCTAGGTGGCGACGCCCTGCCGTCGTTTCAAGGGCCACAAACGATCCCACCAATATAGACCGCGAAGCAAAAGGCCACGCGCGCGGCGTGGCCTTTTCGTCTCTTGCTGCGCGATGCGGTGTGCAGGTCAGTCCGCGTAGACCCCGGCCTTGCGGATCACCGGCGTCCACTTGCCGATCTCGGCCGCCAGGTACGTCCGCGCCGACTCCGGCGTCGCGCGCTGGGCCGGCACCGCCTCGGCGCCGAGTTCGGCCATCTTCGCGCGGAAGTTCGGATCGGTCACCGATTTCTGCAGCGCGGCCTGCAGCTTGTCGATCACCGGCTTCGGCGTGCCCTTCGGCGCATACATCATGTGCCAGATCTTCACTTCCACGCCCGGGAGGCCCTGCTCGGCGGCGGTCGGGATGTCCTTGAATGCCTCGACCCGGCGCCCCTGCATCGCCGCGTACGGCTTCAGCGCGTTGCCGCGCAACTGGCCCGCGATATTGGTGGTCTGGTCGCACATCAGGTTGACCTGGCCGCCGAGCACGTCGGTCAGCGCCGGGGCGGTGCCCTTGTAGGGGACGGTCGTCAGCTCGGTCTGGATCGCGCTCTGGAACAGCAGCCCGCACAGGTGCGAGGCCGAGCCGATGCCGGCGTTGGCCAGCGACAGCTTGCTCGCGTTGGCCTTGATGTACGGCAGCAGGTCCTTGAACGTGGCCGGCGGCAGGTTCTTGTTGCCGACCAGCACCATCGGCACGTCGGCAATCTCGCCGATCGGCTCGAAGTCCTTGAGCGGGTCGAAGCCGAGGTTGCGGTACAGTGCCGGGGCCGTCGACATGCCGACGTGGTGGATCAGGATCGTGTAGCCGTCGTTCTTCGACTGCGCGACCTTCTTGGACCCGATGGTGCCGCCCGCGCCGCCCAGGTTCTCGATGACGATCTGCTGGCCGAGATGCTTCGACATGATCATCGTCAGCTCCCGCGCGACCTTGTCGGTGGGACCGCCCGCGGCAAACGGCACCACGGCCGACACCGGCCTGCTCGGAAACTCGTCCGCCGCCCGTGCCACACCCTGCATGCCCAGCGTACCGGCCGCCAGCGCGGCGGCCATGACCATTGCGATTCGTTTCATTGTTCCTTCTCCTGAAGTACCCGTTGATTCTTTTGTTCGGGAAACAGGCGAATGCTAGCAATGGTCAATGGTTCGGAAACATCAGGTGTTACCCCGCGACCGCACGCAAGATACCGGCCGATCGAATCATGTTGCGGTGCAGTTGCGCGCGATCAAACGAAGAAGCCGAGCATTTCCTGCAGCAGCGCGTCCGGCGCCTCCTCGGGCACATAGTGCCCGCAGGGCAGGGCAGCGCCCGCCCGCTCACGTCGTCCGCCACCGCCTCCCACAGCGCCAGCGGCTCGAAGCAGCGCGCCACCACGCCGTGCTCGCCCCACAGCACGCGCAGCGGGAGGGCCAGCTTGCGGCCGGCGTCGCGGTCGGCGCGGTCGTGGTCGAGGTCGATGGTGGCCGCGGCGCGGTAGTCCTCGCACATGGCATGCACGCGTGCCGGATCGCGCATGGCGTCGGTGTAGGCGCGCATCGCGTCGGGCGCAAAGGCCGCCAGGCCCGCGTGGCGCAGCCCCATCAGCTTGTTGATGTAGAACTCGGGCACGGCGTTGATCAGCGTCTCGGGGAAGGGCGACGGCTGGATCAGGAAGAACCAGTGCCAGTACGCGGCGGCGAAGGCCATGCTGGTGTGCTCGTACATGGCGAGCGTGGGCGCGATGTCGAGCAGCATGGCGCGGCTCACGGCGTCGGGGTGGTCCATGCAGAGGCGGTGCGCCACGCGCGCGCCGCGGTCGTGCGCGCACAGGGCGAACCGGCGGTAGCCGAGCCGGGCCATCGCGTCGACCTGGTCCTGCGCCATGCGGCGCTTGCTGTACGTCTCGTGCGCGGGGTCGCCGGCGGGGGCCGAACTGCTGCCGTAGCCGCGCAGGTCGGTAGCGATCACGGTGAAGCGGTCTGCCAGCGCCGGGGCCACGCGATGCCAGATCAGGTGGCTTTGCGGATGGCCGTGCAGCAGGAGCAGCGGCGGTCCGGACCCGCCGCGCACGCCGGCGATGTCGATGCCGCCCACGTGCAGGCGGATGGCCTCGAAGTTGGGGAACAGCAGGGCGCTGGCGTCGTTCAGCATCGCATGTCTCCTGTAGCTTCCGGGACTTTGCGGGCCCCGGTTGCAGGCGTTCGCGGGTGATGTGCAGGCCATCATAGGCGATGGGCGGGGCACCGTGCCCTGCCCCGCTCCACGCCTGCGGGCCGCTCTCGCAACTGAATTGCAACAGGCCTGCCACTGTGGTAAAAGATCCCTCATGAGCCATTCCAGCCCGGCCTCCCCCGACGTCTCGCCGGCAGCCACCCTCGAAGCCGCCCAGGAACGCCTGCGCCGTCTCGGCGCGCGCGTGACGCAGCCGCGCGTGGCTATCCTCGCCTGCCTGATCGGCAGCGACGACCCGCTCACGCACCAGGCCGTGATCGACCGCCTGCCCGGCACCGGCGAGACCATCGACCGCGTGACGGTGTACCGCGTGCTCGACTGGCTGGTCGAACAGGGCGTGGCGCAGAAGCGCGCCGGCAACGACCGCGTGTTCCGCTTCAGCCTGCTGGAACACGAAGAGGCCCGCGCGCAGGCGCACCGCCAGCACAGCCACTTCCACTGCACCCGCTGCGACCGCACCTTCTGCCTGGAAGACGCGGGCTTCCCGCAGGCGGAAGCCGCCCCGAGCGTGCCGTCGGGCTTTGCCATCGAACATGTGGAGCTGACCGTCAACGGCGTCTGCGCCGACTGCGGCCGGCGACGCCCCGCCAACTGAAATCCTCCCCGGAGCCAGCAAATGTCCAAACTGATCCCGGTCACGATCCTGACCGGCTTCCTCGGCAGCGGCAAGACCACGCTGCTCAAGCGCATCCTGACCGAGCAGCACGGCATGAAGATCGCCGTCATCGAGAACGAGTTCGGCGAGGAAAACATCGACAACGAGATCCTGGTGCAGGACGGCCGCGAGCAGATCGTGCAGATGAGCAATGGCTGCATCTGCTGCACCATCCGCGGCGACCTCGTGCAGGCCCTGTCGAACCTGATGACGCAGCGCGACGCCGGCGAAGTCAGCTTCGACCGCGTGGTGATCGAGACCACCGGCGTGGCCAACCCGGGCCCGGTCGCGCAGACCTTCTTCATGGACGACGAGATCGCCTCGCGCTACCTGCTCGACGCCGTGATCACGCTGGTCGACGCCAAGCACGCCCACCTGCAGCTCGACAAGCAGGAAGAGGCGCAGCGCCAGGTCGGCTTTGCCGATGCCATCTTCATCACCAAGTCGGACCTCGTCAGCGCCGACGACGTGGCCGAACTGCGCCACCGCCTGGTCCACATGAACCCGCGCGCGCCGATCCGCACCGCCAATTTCGGCGAGACCCCGATCGACACGATCTTCGACCTGCGCGGCTTCAACCTGAACGCCAAGCTGGAGATCGACCCCGACTTCCTGCGCGCGGAGGATGACGACCACGACCACGCGCATGACCACGAGCATGGCGAGCAGTGCGGCGCCGACTGCGGCCACGACCATGATCACGATCATGCCCATGGCCACGCGCACGACCACCACCATCATCACCACCACGCCGACCGCATCAATTCCTTCGTCTTCCGCAGCGACAAGCCCTTCCACTACGGCAAGCTGGAAGAGTTCCTGTCGGGCATCCTGCAGGTGTATGGCGAGAAGCTGCTGCGCTACAAGGGCGTGCTCTTCATGCAGGGGGTCGACCGCAAGGTCGTGTTCCAGGGCGTGCACCAGCTCATGGGCAGCGACGTGGGCGCCAAGTGGGACGACGAAACCCCGGGCACGCGCATGGTGTTCATCGGCGTGGACCTGCCGCGCGAAGCCATCCTGAAGGGCCTGGCCGCCTGCCTCGCCTGAGTCTGGCCGCCGCCACTCCCCCCTCTCCTCCCGCCGCCCTGTCAACGGGGCGGCGCGGCACCCCCGGGCCGGGAAAACACCGAAGCTTTTGTCCGGCTTTCTCCCATATCTCGGAAAAATTTGTTCAAGTACAATAGTCCGGATTTGATGCGGCTGGCGCACCTTTTTCCCGCCCGACGCATCCGGCCCGCCTGTCAGGGGGCCTGCAGGGCGGCGGACTGTCGTCAGCACGAGGCGGCCGCCGGCAGGCGCGGTCGCAGGGCTTTCGTGCGGAGACCGCCCTCCGCTCGGGCACTTCGGTTAGCGCCGTCGTCACAGACCGACGCGAGAGAGGTGTCCCATGACAGCCGCAACGAAGACGAAAGAAAGCCGCAGCAAGACCGGTAGTGCCGCGGCCGAGACGCTCACGGCGCAGTCGGCCAAGGCTGCGCCCACTCCCCGCGGCGGCACGGCACACGCCGGCGCGGGCGAGCCCAAGGGAGGCAAGCGTAGCAGCAAGACTGCAGCCAGCCAGAGTGAAACGTCCACCCCGCACAAGCAGGCGGACAGCGCATCAGAGCGGCCCGAGACGCCGCCGATCGCTTCAACACGAGAATCAGCAGCAACCATGAGCAGCAACAAACTTCTGACTGAAGCTGAAATCCTGAAGATGAGCGACAAGGATTACATGAACGAGGCGCAACTGGCCTTTTTCAAGCATCGCCTTGAGCAGCTGCGCGACGACATCCTGAAGAACGCCGACCAGACCACGGAACACCTGCGCGAGACGGTGATCGTGCCCGATCCGGCCGACCGCGCCACCATCGAGGAAGAACACGCCCTGGAACTGCGCACCCGCGACCGCGAGCGCAAGCTGCTGAAGAAGGTCGAGCAGTCGCTGACCCGCATCGAGTCGGGCGACTACGGCTGGTGCGAGGAAACCGGCGAGCCGATCGGCGTGCCGCGCCTGCTGGCGCGTCCGACCGCCACGCTGTCGCTGGAAGCCCAGCAGCGCCGCGAACTGCGCCAGAAGCTGTTCGGCGACTGAGCCGCGGCGCGCATCCTGCCTGCCTCGAACGGCCCGGGTTTCCGGGCCGTTTTCATTTTGTGGGCCTGTCTGTGGGACTGTCGCAACGGCAAGCCCCCGGTTTTGCAAACCCGTCACCGCTTTTGAGAATCGTCTGCCTTGTCGCACGGCAGCCACGGCCTACCATACGAGGAACGCGGCAACTGTCGCAGCCGCCACAACGGCTGTCCCGGCGGGCGGCTTTCTGCTACAGTCGCAACTTTGTTGCAATAACGAACCTCAAGCGCTTTCCACCATGGCCCATCGCCTCCCCGTCACCGTGCTGACCGGCTATGCAGGTGCCGGCAAGTCCACCCTGCTGGAATACCTGCGGGCCAACGGCGGCATGCGGGTGGGCGCGGCGTCCGACGTGGCCGGGCTGGCCGCGCTGGCCGGGTCCGGGGACGTCGACTGCCTGCTGATGGAAGCGCCCGCGCTGGACGATCCGCTCGCCGTGGCCGAGGACTTCGCCTTCGAGGAAGGGCTGTCGAGCCCTGCCGGCAAGGCGTTGCGGCTCGATACCGTCGCCACCGTGGTCGATGCCTCGACCTTCCTTGCCGCGCTGCGCGATGCCGACTTCCTGGCGGGCGAGGAAGGTGAGGGCGGCGGCGACCGCACCATCGCCGACGTGCTGATCGCGCAGGTCGAACTGTGCGACGTCATCGTCCTCAACAAGACCGACCTCGCCGGGTCCGACGAGACCGCCCGTGTCCGCCGCGCGCTGCACGCGCTCAACCCGCGCGCCGACCTGCTGGAAGCGAGCTTCGGCAACGTGCCGGCCGAGCGGCTGCTCGACACCGGCCTGTTCGACTTCGAGGCGACCGGCTCGGGTCCGGGCTGGATGGCGGCGCTGCGCGGCGAGCCGATTGGCGGCGCCGGGGACGTCGGTGTCGTGGTCTATCGCCGCCGCCGCCCCTTCCATCCGCAGCGCTTTGCCGACCTGATCCATACCGAATGGCTGCGCCAGCATGGCAGCGTGCTGCGCTCGAAGGGCCTGTTCTGGCTGGCGAGCCGCATGCACATCGCGGGCGACTGGAGCCAGGCGGGCGGCGTCTGCCGCCCGGCCGCCGCCGGCGCCTGGTGGGCCGCGCTCGACGAGGCCGACTGGCCGCGCGATGCCGCCGACCGCGCCGAGGTCGAGGCCGACATGCTCGACGAAGGCCAGCCGTCGTCCTGGGGCGACCGTCGCCAGGAACTGGTGCTGATCGGCGAGCAACTCGACCAGCCCGCGCTGGAAGCCCTGCTCGACGCCTGCCTGCTGACCGATGCCGAAATGGCGGCCGGCCCCGACGCCTGGGCCGCCTACCCCGACCCGTTCCCGGCCTGGGAAGAGGATTTCGACGACGAGCACGATCACGACCATCACGACCACGATGGCGACTGCGACTGCGGCGATCCCGGCCACCATGGCAATCATGGCGGGCATGCGCACTGAATCCTACCTGTCGCTGACGCGCCTGCGCGCGCGTGGCCTGCACCTGTGGCAGGCCGCGTGGCTATGCGTGTGCCTGCTGCTCGCGCAGCACGCCGGGCTGGTGCACCGCGTGGAGCACGGCGGCCTTGCGGGCTTCGGTTCGCCTGCACTGCTGGACGCCACCGGCGATTCGCAGGCCGACAACGACGCGCCGCTCGCCCAGAGATCTTCCGGCCACTCGTGCGTGCTGTTCGACGGCGCCACGATGGCCGACCTGCACTGCGGCGCCCCGCCGCCGCTGGTGCTTGCGTACGGCAAACCCGTCGACCCGGCCGCGCTCGCGTGGCGCTGGCCAGACCTGCCGCCCCGCCATCCCTTCCGCTCGCGCGCGCCCCCGGCACAGGCCATCACTGCCTGAAAGCCGGGCGGTTGCTCCCCTCTCCCAAAGGAAGAGGGGAGCAACCACCTTCCGTAGCGTCCTTAGCCTTCCGTCGCTGACCGTCCCGCCGCCATGACCTGCACCCGATGTGCCGGCATGGCGATGGCGGTCGCGCCGTCATCGCCCCGACATCGCGAGCCATGTCCCTGTCATCCGCTTCGCCCCTGCGGCGCACCCCGCTGGCGGCCTTTGCCGCCCTGGCCGTCTCCACCGGCGTCTTCGCCCAGACCGCCCCTGCCAACCCCGCCACGGGAGCCCCGGTGGCGGCGCCCTCGGCACCCGCCCCGGCGCCCGCTCCTGCAACGCCCGCCGCCCCCGAGACCACGCTGAAGGAAGTCGTCGTC
>Ga0160472_100707_pt1 | contig 15706 bp, 17 predicted proteins | sample HID1973M_E11MG_FD_108267 | JGI IMG/M metagenome (GOLD analysis project Ga0160472, IMG submission 108267) | Enriched mosquito-associated microbial communities from UW Madison campus, WI, USA - HID1973M_E11 MG | ecosystem: Host-associated > Arthropoda: Insects > Digestive system > Unclassified ... | reverse complement strand
ACTTCCTGACAAATTTCCACGCCCGTCTTTTCATAGCGGTCAATCCTGACATCAAGTAAAACCAGGTCAGGATTGATGTCAAGAATTTGCTGGGCTGGAAGACCTGTATTAAATATCAACGGTTCAAACCCCTCACCCTCCAGTAAGATATTCAGTATTTCCAAAATGTCTTTATCATCATCAATCACCATTATTCTTTTCTTCATTTTTAGTTTATTAAATATTCCGCCCTTTACTTATAGTAATTCATCCACCTCGATGCCGTAGATTTGCTTAAACATTTTTCTAAAATGACTCGCCGATGCATAGCCAGCGATTCGTGATAAAGCTGGAACGTTACTTTCCAAGCCCGAGGCTATCATTTCCCATACCAGGTGAAACCGGATCAACCTGACAACCTTTTTTGGCGTCATGGATATAATCCTGTTCATCTGTCGATAAAGCTGCCGCTCACTTGTGGCCATTTCACGGCTGAGCAGTTTAAGGTTTAAATTTGTTCTTTTGGCATTTTCCCTTACAAGTGATTCAAATTTGGTCAGCCAGCGTTGATCCAGAGCAGAAAGCTTGTTGGAAACGCCAAGCCACTCGCTACTTATTCCCTGTCCATTTGCATGGCTTCTTACCTGAACAATTTCCATCGAAAAGCGCTTTTGCTGCTCTTGATTGAGGCGTTCCAAGATTCTTGCTAACTGTTCATCCTCGCTAATTGAATGTTTATCGGGGCTGTTTCTGGCAATTGCGAATATAAATTTGTCACGCTCAACTAGTATCGAGGTCCAGGAAAGCTCCAAAACCTCACCATCTTTAGTCATGCAGCGAGCCTCATATTCTACAAAAAACTCACCATTAACTTGTTTCTGCCTGATGCCTAATGACCTAGCCCGGTCAGCCGGATGAAGAAATTCCTCAATCACTGCTTGATGAAGATCACTTTCCGAATAACCGAGAAGCAGTGACACGGCAGGATTTATTTTTTTTATGTAGCCATCATAGCCAACAACAAAAAGCAGGTAGGGATAAATCTCGAAGATATGTTCCAGGTCAAGCCGCTCATCTGTGGTACTATGTCTCATCATCAAAAAATGCTTGTCTTTACTCGTGCATATCTAAACTGCCCTAATATATTACAATCGCAACATTTTAATAATGTGATTGTTTCACTTAAGACTAACAATGGTGATTTTGTCAGTTTCTATATTCAATTGGCAGTTTTTATTTTCCGCAGAAACGCCTTGATAGAGATTAACAAGATAAAGGGCAAGATGACCAAGGCTAACTGGCTTAGAGCATTGATACTGGAAAGTTGTTTTTTATCTTTTACATATCATCTGCATCAATCCATTTCCCAATCCAAAAAAGGTTTAATGGGTTTAACTTTTTTTGAACGTTTAAACCGGCTTTCGCAGTTACATGGAAGATTTTCTTAGCCAAGTGGAATTTAGCAATTGGTTTACCATTAATATTGCTAAGAGTAATGTTTGAGCGTCATTTTAGATTTGATATCAGAAAACGATTTGACTTCAATAATAGATAATTTGTTCGATTAAAAATTATCAAAAGCCTCCACTTTTATTTTTTTGCTGCTTTTGAGATTTTCCTGTAAGATATTGCTGGGTTTTTATGTTCTCCCACATGATGAGTTTGTCCTCGAGCTTTGAAAAGGCCCGAATATCTCCGTCTTGCGAGATGACAAGTCCCAGTGATCCGGGATGGTTCCAGCAATAGGCTATCATCGAGCGATGTCTGGTACCATATTGCTTTGGATCATGTGCTTCCAGCGATTTAGAAGTTGCTGTTGCGGTTGAAGATATGTATATCTTGCGTGGCATTTTCTTCGCTCGTAGTACTGCTCCAAAACCATTACTTATCATATTCCGATCAAAAAGCACTACCCCATCAACACAGGTTTGAGATGCAATGAAGCTAATCGCTCCTTTAATCTCATCTCCCGTGCCCTTTTTCCGATAAAACGAACCTGACTCCTGCAGATAAAGCAGCTTTGGAACTGACCTTTTACCATTGTTTAAATTCCCCTCAACGATACTTTCCGCTACGAAATTATCGATCGCGGCTTTGGAATAGGCAACCATTGCAAGGGTAAGCCGTTCATAATGAATTCTGTATTTTACATCTAAATCCAGACTATCATCAGCAATGAGTATTGCCCCACCATGCTGGTAGTTTTGAATCTTCAGTAACAATCGGGAAAAAGTTTGTATCCAAAGTCCATCTAGAAAATCTTCCCACTCAGTGTAGTTCTCATTTGGATAGCCTTTCTCGATATATTCCCGAATGGCAATCTTTAAATAGTCAGCATTTTTTCTAAGCATTTTAGAAATCGGGCCGATAGTCAATACATCCAGGTACCGCTTAACTAAGACATTATGCTTTAGAGTCGCAAGCAACTCGTAATCAAAAAGAACATTTAGGGTACCGATATCGCTGACAGAAACCTGAAATAATCCAGGTTGTTCAGAGCCGGTATCAGATTCATAGTTCAAAAAATTTTGGTAATGCATTGCCTGATCAATCATACCCCAGATAAAAATACGTCCTTTATCATCGTAATATACGGCCAGCGATGAACTGGCCGGATCCGCAGCCTTGGAAAGTTTAGCCAAGGCCTTAGTGGTCATCGAGACATGATGATTGAAAGAAACACAGCTCCAACGTTCAGGTACGATTTGCTTGGGTGGTGAGGGATCAGGATTAGCGGGATCTATGAAAGTTACCGTAACTTTAATAAGTTCACTTTCTTCCTTGCACATGCTCGAATAATACAAACAATCAAAAAATTCTTCCAGAACCTTCAAATCAGGCAAAGGAAGTTTGTTCTTCGTTAATTTAAGCTTGTTCTGGACGAGCAATGCCAAGTCTGAGGGACGTGAATTTTCCACAATATGTCTTTAATGCTCTAACAGTAAAAGTTAAAAATCGTTTGGTTAGAATATAATTAATAAAGCTTTGAAATTTTTACTGTGAAACGATTGACCTACACATCTTCAAAATAAATGCCGGAAATATTGGCACCCAAGATTTTTAAAAGTTTATTTAATATAAGAAGAGCTAAAATTTTATGAGCAAGCAATGCCCCGCCCGAAAAATAACAAGCTAACCTGAAACATCGTTTCGAAAGAAATTACCTGTCCGCCTAATACCAATTCAAGAATATATAAAAGAGAGAAAATAATACTGTGCGGGCGAGATACCGAACTGTTGCACTTCCATCTGCAAAGTACACTGCCCCCAAAAAGTTAGACACTATTTGGGGGCAGTGTATAGTGGGGCTCTTTATGCTTGGCAACTGGTTTTCTGAATTGTGAGCGTGGGATTAATCTCCTAATTTAGAATTACGGCTAATTAGGAAAGATATCGCCTAAGCTAATAATTCACCCAAACCAAAAGCTTTCAATACATTTGCGTATTCAACTTCCACCGCTTTGTTAGCAGCCTGAACAATATGCCCTGTTGCTTTGTCAACATTGGTTCTCAATGGCCTTTGCCCTTTTGGTAAGTTAATTAGGTCTACAATAGCATCTGCAACATCCTGAGGGTTGGGATTGGTTGATTCGAATATCTGACCAATCGCTGCGCCCATTTTATTTGGAAAATCAGCAATTACACTATAATCGTCTGCAATCGATGCATCAGAACCAAGCTGGACTTTCTGAGACATTTCAGTAGGAAAAGCCCCGGGCTGAATAATAGCCACATCGACACCAAGCGGTCGGACTTCATAATGTAAACCTTCGCTTAAGCCTTCCAGGGCAAACTTAGAGGCTGCATACACTGCAGAAAAAGGCGCTGAGAACCTACCCCATCCACTCGAAATATTGATTATCAATCCATCTGATTGCTTACGCATGTAAGGTAGAGCTAATTTCATTAACCTCCACGGTGCAACAACATTAACATCCAACATTCGCTGTAAATCTTCTGGGGTAGCACTTTCAGCCACTCCAAACATTGCTGCACCGGCATTGTTTACCAATACATCTATTTTTCCCTCTTTTGCAATGAGTGTTTCAATAGCATTTTTGACGCTATTTTCATCCGTTAAAGAAACATCGAGAACTGTAATATTTTCCAACTGTTCAAGTGCTGAAGCTCTATCGGCATTCTTTCCTTTGGTATCTCTTATTGTAGCATAAACGATATGCCCTAGAGCAGCAACAGATTTGGCAGCAAGCCATCCAAATCCGCTGTTTGTGCCTGTAATCAAAACAACTTTCTTTTCCATTTCTTGTTATTTAAATAATTTATGCAAATATTGAGTTCTTTGAAAACAAACCTTTTACCATTTGGTAAAAAGTAATTTTAGCGGATATTTTTTCTTATTCTGCTAAAGGATTGTTGAGTAATTCCAAGATAAGAGGCGATATGAGCTAGCGGAATTCGATTAACTAAACCTGGAAAATGCTCAATAAAGGATTTGTATCTGGTCGTTGCATCTTCAGAAACAAGTGGGCTCCTTCTTTCAATTGTTTTCAACAAGCAGTTTTTCAATATTAAACTTGTAATTTCATGCCACCCGAGGATTATATTTCCGATCTCATCCCAGTCTTTCTTTGAAAAAACAAGAAGCTTACATTTGGTTACTGCCTGGATGTATTCTGAGGCTACTATTTGCGCTTCAAATCGTTGTTGGTCTGAAACAAAGTTATGCTCATCAATAAAGTACTGCGTAATTTCTTCGCCCTTAGCGTTGTAATAGCAGAAGCGAACCACACCTTCAATAATGAAGCCTACATACCTGGGAATTTTCCCCGCTTCAGAGAAATACTGGTCCTTATCGAGTTCCAGCACAGCAGATTTACTTAGTATAAGATCAATCTGTTGACTGTTTAAATTCCCAAATTGTAATATATAATCAATAAACGCTTTCATAGCGTAAAGTTCGGTATTAATTCAACTGATTTATTTACCATATGGTAACTAATGCATACCCGATGTCACCTCCTGGATTCACTTGCTGTTTTAAATTGATGATTTCGGCAGTTGAAGCTGCGCCAAATACCGAACCGATCGGTGTTTGTTGTGATTTGTGATTTTCCATAGTATAAACTCTACACACAAATCTATGTTCGTTCGATGATTCAGACTTTGTTTAAAGGGTGTTTTTACTTGCTCAGAAGACAATTGATTTGTGCTAACAAATAGCATCAATAAGAGCCGGTAGCATTACATTTCTACAAATTTAATGCACTGAGTGAAGCCCTGCGTATAAAAGCTGATGCTCTACATTGCAAATCCATTTTTGTTCCTCCATTGTATTTCTTCGTCCGAAGAGGGCAGAAGTTTACCTAACATTTCTACTGCACCGGTTTGCACTTCTTTTATCAGCGGTTTTAGAGTTTCATTATATGAAGCAAAGGCAAGGCTATAATCGCCATTATGTTTTTGAAAAGCATCCGCTAATGCTGTAGCACCTATTATAGCTAACGAACCGCCCATGCCTGCTGCCGGTGAGGCGCAATAAGCTGCATCGCCAATTAATGCCACACGGCCTTTCGTCCAGGATTCCATTTTTACCTGGCAAAACTTGTCGAAGTAGAAAGATTTAGAGTTTAATAGTTCTTCTCTTAATTCAGGAGCTCTCCACTTCATACCTTTCATTTGTTCGAAAACAATATTTTTAATTTGTTCTTGGTTACGAAAGTCGTAAGAAATTTCCTCTTTGGGCTTAAACGTAAAAATGATGTCGGTTTTGTTGTTGTAAGCGTAAAGCGCAAAACCTTTGTTGGGCTCTGCATACATTTGATAAGTACCTTCTTCCACCAGCAATTTATCAGCAATTGCAATAGAGAAATACTGCCCTAAGAATTGTGTAAATTGCGATTCATCGCCAAACCAGATGTCTCTTACGCCCGAATGGATACCGTCACAACCAAAAACCAAATCAAAATTATCCTGATGGCCGCCCTTAAATGAAACATTCAAAAAATCTCCATCTTCTGTTATTGAGCTAATGTTATTGTTAAAAATAAAATCACAATCATGCTTTATAGTGTCGTAAAACATACTGAGAAGTACATCCCTTTCTATTTCGAATTCATCATCCGATGTATGCTCACCAGGCTGTCTGAAGACGGCGACATGTTCCGTAATATCCTCAGCATTCTTGAATTCCAACTTTTCCGGCCCAATTCTATTCGCTTTTATTTTTTCAAAAAGCCCCATTCTTTTCACAATATCGACAGTTGAATCCTTAATATCAACAGGTGAACCACCCATTTTAAGATTTTTTGCAACTTCAACAATAGTTACCCGATACCCCATTTTGATCATCCAAAAAGCAATTGTCAGTCCGGCAAAGCTTGCTCCAGCTATTAGCACTTTTTTATTTTGTTCCATTTTGTTCCATTATTTGGTTACAAAAATCAACTAAAATACTATTTGGGAAAATGACTAACCGAAGCAAGTATTGGACTAATCAGGGTTTTTATTTCTAAATTTTAATGCAGACATACCACTTGCTTTGGCAAACAATCGGGTAAAATATGGATAATCAACATAGCCCAACTCAAAAGCTATTTCTTTGACAGACTTGTTGGTATGATGAAGCAATCTCTTTGCTTCCAAAATAACTCTGTTTTGAATATGCTGGGAAACCGGAAAACCTGTTGTGTTCTTTATACATTCATTCAGGTAAGCTGTTGAGATATTCAGTTTCTCGGCATATTCATTAGGTCGCTTTAATTTAAAATAGTTCTCTTCCAGCGTATGTTTAAAAGATTTCGCAATAAGTTCATACCTGGAATGATTTGTATCAGGGTTATTTTGATGTAAAACATTTGAGATTAAATATGCTATTAAAGTATTGCAGCTATCTTTCAAAAGCGAAAAGTGGAGCTTGCTATTTCTCTGATTTGAAAAATTGAGACCTAGTGAAATCAAGTTCAGCACAACTAAAAACTTTCCTTCAGACATTTGAATGGGCTTTAAAGGAGCTAATTCTTCCAAATGGTTAAGATAATCAGGATTGATATTTTCGTTACTAATAGCCAAAGAGTTGACGGTGACATTTTCGAAATTTAAAAGCCGGTGCACCTGACTTGGATGCATGTATACAACCGATGGCGCCGAGATAATATAAGTTAGAAAATCAATTTCAATCTCAACAGTACCGGTTTCCAGTATGTGAAATATATGCCCTTCATCACGATGGGATTGTAATGCTTGGTCTTTTTGGTGCCCCTGTTTAAAATCGGATTTGTTAATCCAAATCTTGTCTATGGAGATGCCCTGTGATAAAATACCATCCATTGAATTAATTGGAACGTTTGTGTTCTTTTTTGGCATCTTTTTAACGATATATTTATAATTAGGCACAATATAGCTGCCTGATTCCTCTACATTTTTTTTAAAAATCTTTTTGTCTTTTGATTTTCTTTTTTGAATTCAGTATATCGAAATTATTGACCACCACCGTATAGCTCGATGTAATAACTCATCGGGATTTAAGCAAACCGCCATCTATGGGGATATCTGCACCAGTAATGTAGCCCGCTAAATCTGAGGCTAAAAAAGCAACCAGATTGCCAAATTCTTCGGGTTTTCCAAATCTTCTCATTGGAATGGCATCAGCTCTTTGCTTGCGGAGCTCCTCCATCGATACGCCCTTTAAAGCGGCTTGATCTTTAATAAGTTTTTCAATTCTTTGTGTATCAAAGTTACCGGTTAATATGTTGTTTACCGTAATGTTATGGTGGGCAACTTCGCTTGCCAGCGTTTTTGCCCACGCAGCAGTAGCGCTTCGAATGGAATTGGACAATACCAGGTTCGCAATCGGTTCGGCGACAGATGTTGAGCTGATGTTTATAATACGGCCATGTCCCTTTCTTATCATTTGGGGAACGGAGAGCATGGTGGTTTCAACAACGGTTTTAAACAGCAAATCGAAAGCAGATTGGTAACTCTCAGTATCAGCAGCTATAGCTGTTGTTGGTTGTGGCCCATTTGTATTGTTTACAAGTATATCTATCTCCTGATTTTTCAAGAAATCCTTGATTATAGTTTTAAAAAGCGGATAATCGGAATAGTCTGCAACAAGGTAACCGTGCTGTTGCTTCGCATGCTCCACGGGCAGTTTAGCTAATGAAATTTTTAATTTATCCTCGCTTCTAGCCATGAGAAAAACATTGGCTCCGCATGCCGCGAGAGACATGGCACTTGCAAAGCCTAAACCCTGGGAGCTGGCTCCGACTAAAGCCGTTTGATTTGTTAAATCTATCTTCATCATTATAACGCTTTATAATCTTCACGAACCGGACAGAATATATCAACCAGCTCACAATCCGTTAAGGCAACGCCGCTATGCATCTCTCCTGAAGGAATAACGGCAACTTTACCCTTCGAATAAATATGGGTCTCGCCATTTATGGTCATCTCAAACTCGCCTTTTTCCACCTGGGTTATTTGTTCGTGTACATGACTGTGCAGGGGAAGTTTAGATCCCTTTTCCACGTTCCAGTAGCCCAATGTAAGCGAAGCGGTATGGATGAACCTGGCATGGAAGCCCTCAATAACAGTTATCTCTTTAATAGAAGAAGTCTCAATATACATGTTCTTTGTCTCACTTTGATGTTTGCCTCTTATCGCTCATTTGCCATATTTCCCCGAATTCTACTTAATGATTCTGCGGTAATGCCCAGATAAGATGAAATGAAAAGCAGAGGTACTCTTTTGGCAATATTGGGATGCTTAACAATTAGTACAGTAATTACGATTTCTATGGTTGGTCCTGAAATTAATTTTAATAAATGGCCACCCTTAACAGTTCCATCTTCAACCGCCGCAGTAGTATGTGTATGGGTTACTGGTTCCCCGTTAAATAGGGTAATGTTCCCAATTATAGAGGTTACCTCAGCAACGCCTACTTTCATAACTTTGTATTGCAATCGTTCAAAATCAAACCATCCAAGATCTAAACTAAATGCACTGCCAAGTCCTTGATAATGTGCGCTTTTAACGGTATATTTTTTCGCAAATTCTGTTAATCCTGAAACCACTTCATCTTCTTTTGAGAAAACAATCATATAGGTTTTCGATGCTCCGTTTTCACTAAGCAATTTGACTTTCATACCTGGAGCATTTCCTGTTTCCACAGCTAAGTCAGCTGATCTATATTCAATTTCTTCCATAACCTATTTTCTGTTTAAGTGCACCTGTCTAACGCATATATTACGATACCGCTTTCGAGAACAAATCAAGATATGCAGTAACAGCTGCTTTTAGAAAGCCCTGTGTTTTTTCATTAAGTTTGCTACCCGTTTCATCAAAACAATCGGCCACCTTCGCTATATACACTTCAGGCTGCTGCATAATCGGCATATCTAAAAACACAAGACTTTGTCTTAAATGGTGATTGGCACCAAATGCAGAAAGATTACCCGGCGAATTGCTGAATATTGCTGCAGGCTTACGGCTCCATATACTTTTACCGTAAGGACGAGAACCAACATCAATTGCATTTTTCAAAACTCCGGGAACAGATCTGTTGTATTCCGGGGTGATAAAGATTACACCATCAATGGCGGTCATTTGCGCTCTGAAGATTTTATAGCTCTCAGGGACATTTCCCTCATCGTCAAAGTCCTGATTGTAAAGCGGGAGGTCGGCAATAGAAATGATTTCGAAGTCAAATCCGGCGGGCGCCATAGCTACTACCTCGGCAGCTATCTTTTTTGAAAAGGATTCTTTGCGAAGACTTCCTGCGATAATTCCAATTTTCTTGTTCATGTCTGTTTATTTTAAGTTAAACGATATTCGGTATTGAACAGCATTCCAAAGTTAAGCCACCTGAATTTTCTATGCCATGTTCAGATGGCAGAAATGCATATCTAAAAAGATAGATCGGGCGGCGAACCGCCCAAATTTTTAATAGGCTTCTGTAGCGGCAAGATCCACGTTCCAAAACTTTCCTGTTTCGGTATTTTCAAGAATTGCCTTATAAATTCCGTTTACAGAGTCGGCTATGGTTACAGGCGCAGTTTCGCCACCCATTCTGGTTTGTACCCATCCCGGATGTAGAGGTGTTACCCTGATGTGCTCACTAGCTAAACGTTCACTTAACATTACGGCATAAACATTCAATGCTGCTTTAGACATGCGGTAGGCCGGTGCGGAAGGATTAACATTACGTATTAGCGCCATGGCTGTTGATAAAAATACAATGTGACCACCTTTATTTAAAAATGGAAGCATGGCTTCAGTAAATAAAACCGTACCAATGGTATTGGTATCAAAAGAAATTTTCATTAACTCGGCTGTCGGGATTTCATCCGAAAGATCTACACCCACGCCTGCATTGTTTACCAAATAATCAAGTCTTAAGCCTTTTTCCTGAATTGTTGTGGCAATTGTCTTTATGCTGTTTTCATTACTGATATCCCCTTTTAAAACAAGCAGATTTTCTGCAGATAAATTTGGAACCTCTCCTGAACGTGTTACGGCAACAACCTGAAAGCCTTCTGTTAGTAATTTTTGGGTAAGTGCTAATCCGATTCCATTACTTGCGCCAGTAACCAGTATTGTTTTTTTGTTATTATTCATAATGTATTTTTAATTGTTATTTATTTTTCTGAAAGCCAATAAAAGGAACGATATCTGCCCATACAGCATTGAAATTTTCTTGAAAAGCAGGATGTGGCGCATTTGGAATAATACCAAGCCGGGCGTTCGGCAACATATGGTAAGCCTCAATTACGGTTGGTAACGGCGCATTTTGGTCTAATTCTCCGGCCATGATTAATACTGGTATTTTTATGGCTGCAAAAACTTCTTTACCAACATTTAAGGCGTTGTAATAACGATTTAAGGAGGTAAACCATTGATCTATTTTCTCGGGCTGAGGCATCAGCTTTACCTGTTGTTTCCAGTAAAGGCTATCGAGACTAAATGCTATTTGTTTTGAAAGGTTAAAAGTGCGTTCTCCTTTTTTCAATACGCCTGCACCGATTGCAATGATCTTTTTAACCTTTGCAGGAAACTGGCCAGCCAGGTAGTAGCTTGTATATGCGCCGTCACTAAATCCCAAAACTATCGCACTATCCTTTGTTTCTTTAGCTAGTACTGCCTTTACATCTTTCGCCTTTTGTTCGTAGCTAGGTTCTACATTGCCCATTTCTGATTTTCCATGTCCTCTTGTAGAAACTGCAATAACCATGAATTTCTTGGATAGGCTATCGATAAAGCGGCCAATTTCATAAGTGGAACCAAATATTCCGCCATGAAGGATGACCAGTGGCTGACCTTTTCCATAAACCTCATAATAGATTTTGGCATCATCCGATTGGATGTAGTGGCCAGCTTTTGGATTAGCTCCATAAGGAATGGCATTTTTAGGAGAAGGGCCATTCTGCATAAACGACCTCAAAGCGTTACTTTGTGAAAAAGCTTGTTGACTAAAACCTAGCGTTGCGATTAAAAGTATGAAGATTGATCTAACATTTAAAGTATTCATTTCCAATTATTTTTTTTTAGGTTATGGTATAACCTTTCAACATATCTGCGGCTAACCAGTTAACCAGAAGCAAAGATGGCCATAGATTGACTGTTGATCGTTTGACCAAGGTTAAGAAATACCCTTAAACTAGTTTAAGGGTAAATCGATTAAGACGGAATTTTCCGGCAATGGAGAGAGCATCGAACGGCAAAAATACAGATCCAAAAAAAAGAGCTCCGAAGAGCTCTTTTTTTGCTTATAATGAAACCTTATGCGGCATCGATTGCCTCACGAAGTGCTTTTGCTGCTGCCGCCGGGTCTTCAGCGCCATAAATTGCTGCTCCTGCTACTGCAACCTGAGCACCAGCTTTAATTACTGCTGCTACGTTATCAATGTTTACGCCACCAGCGATTGAAACCGGCACGCCAGCTCTTGCAGCCTCATCAATCAACACCTGGATTGAGTAACCTGCAGTCCACTGCTCATCAAGTCCGGCATGGAGTTCAACAAACTCTACACCCAACTCAGTTACTTCTTGTGCCCTCTTAACTCGGTCAGGATAGCCGATGGTATCTACCACAACCCCTTTGCCGTGTGCTTTTGCTGCTTTAACTGCGCCAATAATTGTTGCATTTCCTGCTGCACCCATTACGGTAACTAAATCTGCACCAGCTTTAAAAGCGATATCTGCCTCAAGCTCTCCTGCATCAGCAGTTTTCAAATCTGCAAAAACCAGTTTATCGGGATGTGCGTTTTTCATTGCGGTAATCACGGTCGATCCCATGTTTTTGATTAATGGGGTACCCAGTTCAATGATATCAACATAAGGCGCAACCTTTGCTGCCAGTGCCAATGCTTCTTCTGTTGTCAATAAGTCTATTGCTACTTGTAATTTTGCCATGATTGTATTTATTTATTATTTGATATTCAATTTTATTTTTATTCGAGGTTTGCATGTCGTTCCCAGAGCACTTCCGCTGGCGTTCCATCCATTTTCCAAAGCGATTGGAAAACCACATCCATTAAAAGAAACAGGAACTGTTCAAAAAGACTTCCTGCATATTGTTTGGATTTACCACCATCAAAATCCTGTTTTCCTGCAGCGGGTATCAAAACGGTATGGAAAGCCAGTTTTGCCAGGTCAGATTCCGGGTCTGTTGTTATTGCTATTACCCTTGCACCAATAGAAATAGCCTTCTGAGCAGCCCTCACCATCGATGCGGTGGTTCCCGATCCCGAGGCGACGATAAGTAAATCATCTTCTTTTATGGCCGGGGTTGTTGTGTCGCCCACAAAATAAACCGTCAATCCAAGATGCATCAACCGCATCGCCGCAGCTCTTAGCGCAAAACCAGATCGCCCCGCTGCTATCAAAAAGATCCTATTTGAATGCTGAATGGAATTGATAAGCGGAATGAGATTTTCGGTATCTATTTTCTTGGCTAGCTTGAAGTTTTCTTCGAGCACTAGATCCAAATTTATCTGCAATTCCCAATTCAGTCGCTGAAAATCCAGGCTTTCAAGTTCTATTCCCTCTGTATTCATATTATTATTTTTCCTTGCCCAAAGGTAGATTCATAAATGGCGCTGATGGTTACACAAACAGCGCATTTAGTGGTACTATCCGGAAATTCGGTAGATAAAAAGTCATATTTGTGCGTCATTTAATTATTAATTTCCGAATTGTCCACCATAATTATCCATTTGTCCAATGTGAATTATGTGAACACTATATCTTTGCAATATGAATGATGAAAATACCCCGGGACTTGAGCGGGCGGTGCTCTACATCCGTAATTTGAACAATTGCCCGCCAAGCTACTTGAACGATCCTGGTAGAAAGGATTTCTTTGAGATCGTATGGTTGAAGAATGAGGATCCCTTACATGGAATTTCAGATCCGGCCTATAGAATTAAGGGAGACTGGATTTACCTGATTCCGCCCTATAGGGTTCATCAGCTTAATAAGGCCGGGAAGAATGGAGAGCTTATTTCCTTTAAGCGTTCTATGTTGGAGGAGGAGGATAAGGATTTTCTGCTGGACCTTTTCCGGATTTTCAATGTACAGGGCGAATTTTCCTGCCTGAGGCTTGATGAGGATGCAGCCAAGGAACTTGGCAGTATCTATAGTATCATGGAAAGTGAATATCAAAAGGAGCACAACTATGGCATGATGAAAGCCTTGCTCAAAGTGCTTCTTTTAAAGTTGATATCCGTTAAGGATCTTGAGTTTACCTCCCACGATATCCATCAAAAAAGGGTTTATGAGTTTTTGATGCTTTTAGAGAGTAATTTCCATTCGGTAACCAATATTGATTTCTATGCCGGAAAACTCGGCATAAGTTCAAAAAGGCTTAACCAGATTTTGAAGGAAAAACTCGACAAGACCGGTACGCAGATCATTCACGACCGGATTATATTGGAAGCTAAACGTAAGATTATCCATAGCGAGGTCACCATCAAAGAAATTGCCTACGACTTAGGATTTAGTGACCGGCCCTACTTCAGCAGGTTTTTCAAAAAACAGACCGGACACACGCCTGAAGAATTCCAGAAAATGGCAAGGGCACACATTGAATCTAACAAAAACACCTTGATTTAAACCTAGTGCATAAACTTGTAAAGTTAGGCTTGTACTAGTTTAATAGTGTTACTTAAACTATATTATTGACAGTTGCTGAATAGATTATGGAGATTTGCATTCGAAATCAATCGGAAATATTTCGCTCGGTTATAAATGACTGAAAATAAACAACTTAATTTAAAACCAAGAATGGTTTCAGCATATTTTTTTTTATTAGATGAGCATATATTTACATAACCATTAAAGATGCGATTATGATGAGAGCAGCATGGTATAAAAGAGTCGGTACAGCGCTAGAGGCTATAAAGGTTTATCTTTAAGAGATCAGCGGGAAATACTATAGAATATCGCGACAGAAAAATATTTCAATTTCAAAAATAAGAACAGATGTGATCCGGGTGGCAACAAAATAGAAAAAGGCTTCGAGTTTCGAAGCCTTTTTCTATTTACGGGGCAGTAAATGCATTTTGCCAACCCAATCAAAAAGTTAAAGAAAAGAAGCTGCGATAGTTTCCAAATACTCTTCGATGGGTACCGAGTTACGCAAGCTCATAAGATAATTACCCGATGCACCTACAACAGTTCTGAATTTTTTGCTTTCGCCGATAGCAAGCCTATAAATAGCGTCGACAATGATTGCCGGATCATCCTTATGTTCATCCCCGGCAGTGGCAAACAAGTGTTTTAGTTTGCTGGTTAGTTCATCATATGCCGTTATTTCAGGATCAGTATTCCAAACCACATTATCAACAAAACTGTTATCCTTTGAGCCACCTTGCTCTATCAATCTTAGTTCAATGTTTAAAGGTTTCAACTCGTAATAAAGTCCTTCGGTTAGGCCTTCTAAAGCAAATTTAGACATATTATACAGCGACCCCAACGGAGCTGCAGTAGTAATCCCCATGAAGGAGCTGATATTGATAAACATGCCTCCACCAACTTCTCGCAAATGTGGTAAAAACGCACGGATCACATTTATCGGTCCGCGTGTATTCACGGCAAATTGCCAGTCGATATCATCCTCTTTGGCGAGTTCCAGTGCACCATAAGTACCCATACCAGCATTATTCACTATTACATCTATCTTTCCAAAATAAGCAATAGCTTGAGCGGTCGCGGTTTTTACTTGTTCTATATCGGTTACGTCCAGTTTAAAAATTTTGATATTGCCGTAAGCTGTTAATTCAGTCTCCTTTTCGGGGCTGCGCATGGTGGCGGCTACATTCCAGCCTTGTTGCGCAAAATATTTAGCGGTTAATTTTCCAAGTCCGCTGCTTGTTCCAGTTATAAAAATTGTTTTTGCCATTATATTATTAATTTATTGCAAAGATATCTACAATTTGATATAACTTTGTAACCAGTATCACAGAGTATACCAATGAAAAGTAAAGCAAACATATTAAGCAACCCCAGAAACCAGGCCGGAGAAGTACAGGCATTGCAGGATACCATTTATGTGATTGGAGGCAAATGGCGCCTGCCCATCATCAACTCTATCTGTAATGGCAACAAACGATTCAGAGAAATCGAACGCAGCATCCCCGGCATTACTACACGCATGCTATCACGCGAGCTTAAGGAAATGGAACTGAATAAAATTATTAAGCGGACAGTTTATACTGACTCGCCTGTTTTAGTAGAGTATGAGTCGACTGAGTATTGCACTACCTTTGGT
>Ga0160472_100705_pt1 | contig 15721 bp, 10 predicted proteins | sample HID1973M_E11MG_FD_108267 | JGI IMG/M metagenome (GOLD analysis project Ga0160472, IMG submission 108267) | Enriched mosquito-associated microbial communities from UW Madison campus, WI, USA - HID1973M_E11 MG | ecosystem: Host-associated > Arthropoda: Insects > Digestive system > Unclassified ... | reverse complement strand
CAAGCTGTCCCAGCTGTACGTCGACGTGAAGGAATACACCGACCTGCCTGCCCTGCTGATCCAGCAGATCGAGCACTTCTTCGCCAACTACAAAGACCTCGAAAAAGGCAAGTGGGTGAAGATCGAAGGTTGGGCTGGCGCAGACGCCGCTCGCGAAGCGATCACCAAGTCGGTTGCGGCCTACAAAGGCTAAGCCCGACTGCAGCCTTGCGCTGCAAGCAACTAGAAAAACCCCGGTTGATCCGGGGTTTTTTGTGGACGCAAGAAAAGCAGGATTTACACGCTTTGTTTAACGTCGCTTTAATTCGGTATTTTCTGTTTAAAATTCCCCAATGTCGTCTTACATCCCGTCTTGAAATTCCCGCCCATTTTGAACAATGCGTTTATTCAATGGCTTACGCCGCGCCAGTAAACTCCTGTTTATGAAAAAGAACACCAGCGGCCCTCGTTTTAAAGCGCTCCTCGAAGCAGCGAACATCACGACAACAGGATTTGCCGACTTCCTCGACACGGCACCGCAAAATGTACATAACTGGTACACCCGCGGCGTGCCTGCCCACTGCATGGAAGAAGTCGCCAGAAAACTGTCCGTCAACAGTGACTGGCTGAAAACCGGCGAAGGCCTGAAAGACGCCCGGCACCTGCGCCTGGTCGACGACTGCGGCCTCACCTTCGACGCGCAGACCATTCGCGGCGTCTACACCGTCGTCGAACCCACCGACATCGAGCTGCCCTTCTACAAGGAAACCGCCACCGCCCCCGGTTCGCAGAAAACCCACGTCGTCGAAGACCGAGAACTCTCCATTCGCCTGCCCCGCAGCCATCTCGACGCCCTGGAAATCAAACACGCGGACGCCATCTGCGCGCAAATGATCGGCAACAGCATGGCGGAGAAAATCGAAGACGGCTCAACCCTGGCCATCGACCGCGGGCTGACCCAGATCGTCGATGGCGAGATCTACGCCATCGAACACGACGGCATGCTGCGCATCAAATACCTGCACCGAGTCCCCGGCAACGCCCTGCGCATGCGCAGCCACAACCGCGCCGAGTACCCGGACGAAATATTCAGGGCGGCGCAGATTGAAGAGCAGAACATCAGGATATTAGGGTGGGTGTTCTGGTGGTCAACGCTGAACAAACGACGGCCGCAGGTGCCGTTTCTTTGAAGCGCAATAGGCAGCCGAGCCGCAGAGACCTGCGGCTGCACACCGGCACAATCGCACCATCGGGCACGCCAGACTGGGAATTCCCGAAAAAAATCAGTATGCTGCGCCCCACATTTGCGCATCGACCCGCCTCGCGGCCCTGATCGCACTGACCTGCAGATGACTTTCTCCCCAGGTCCCACAGCCGGACGCCAGATCCGGATGTACGTTTTGAAGGCTGGCGCGGTTTACCAAAAATGAACCAAGCCAGTCCCCGAGAAGCCGGCCACAAGCCGGCTTTTTAATGCCCGCTTCTCAGGGATAACTGAATCCCTTCACCAACGTCAGCTCTCCCACCGCCCGCATCGGCACCAAAAACGTCTCCATCTTTTCGCTTGGCGTTCCTTCCTCGGTAATCACCGTCACCTGCGCCGTGGTCAGCGCCTGTGCCGCGTCTTCCTGCCCGTCTTCGTCACTGCGATAGCCACCCCCGAAGTAGTTCACATACACCAGGTACTGCCCCTTGATCGGCGCGGGCATGGCGAAGATTTCCGGGCCGTAGCCGGTGGTCACGTCGACGTCCAGCGCCGCGCCGTTGGCGGTAACGCGGTCGCCGTACCAAATGTGGGCCCCGTCGGGGGTGATGAGGTGCAGGTCGAGGTCGGTGTTGTCGCTGTCCCAGGCCAGCAGCACGCGCAGCTTGGCCGGGGTCGCGCCGCCGCTGGCGTTGAGGAACTGACTGTGCTGGCGCTGTTGGCCGTCGGGGCTGCGCACTTCGACGCTGTTGCTGCCGCTGGGAAAGGAGAACGGGCGATCGAAGCGGCCGGCGGAGTCTATTTTCAGGGGCATGCTCACGCCGTTGACGATCAACCTGCCGGGCTCCGTGGATTTGGGCGTGGCCTTGATCTGGCCGCTGATGCGCGCGGTGTTGGCCTGGCCTGCCGGCGTGTTCACCGAGGAGGCCGGGTAGTTGACCGTCTGGCGGAAGTTTTCCCCTTCGCCTTCAATCGCACCGGTACGCCAGCCGCCGACCGGGGTGTCGAGTTTGACGTTGTCGGCCGCCATTACCCACGGCGAAGTCGTCAGTGAGCAGAGCAACAGCAAGAGCTGCGGATAACCGGATTTCATGGCCTATTCCAGCAAGAGGTGGCGGGCAAGCCCTTCGATGTAGGTTTCATCCTGGCCATTGGGGTGTGCCTCAAAGGCCAGGTGCAGGTATTCGTGGGTCAGGTCGAGACGGTCTTGCAGCGACAGCACGCCGCGCACGTAGATGCGCTGGCGTTCCCGATCGACATAGGGGCGACCGAAAGCCAGGCGGCACACGGCGAAGGTGCCGGTTTCGTTGTAGCCGGACTCGCTTTCCAGGCGCTGGCGCCAGTTGCGGCGTTGCTTTTGCAACCAGTCCTGGGCGGCGGGCAGTGCTTCGCAGGACGCGACCGGATTGTCCCAGCGGCTGAGGCTGGCGCGCGGATAGGCGTGCAGCAGGATGGCGTCGTAACGCTGCCCGGCTCGCGCCTGCTCGACTGCTTGTTGCCAGGACATTTTGTCCTGGCCGGCTTGCTCGGAGTGATAGGTCACAGGACTGCCGGCCAGTACCAGGTCGCTGGTCCATGCCGCGATGTGTCGAGCTTCGGCGCTCGCCGGGCGTGGTGCGACCCGCTGACGGTGACTGCTGTCCTCAATGCTCAGGCAGTCGCCGTTGCGGCTGGCGTTTTGCAGCAGATAAGTGCGGATGGCGATGGCCAGGGCTTTGGCAGCTTCCGCAGGTTCCGCGCTGGCTTCCCGCTGGAGGACGCGGGCGACGTACTCTTCGCGGTCCAGGCGGGCGAACAGCTTGCCGTTCAGCAAGAACAACTCGCCGTCACCGTTAATATCCAGGGCATTGCCGTTTTTGAATTCGATGCGGTAATCACCGCGCAGCGGGCCGGACTCAACGACTCGCTCCTTCGCCAAAACCCGTGATAGCGGATAACGCGAAAACAGGCCGACCTCGACGCAGCGCCCCGCCTCCGCCGGCCAGTCGACCGGCAAAACCGCAGACAAGGCCTGTGCGTAATCCCCTAGCACCCGCTGACTGGTGCCGCGCCCGCCGGCCCAAATCGGTCTGGCGTCTGCCGTCCAACCGGCGAACCCACCCTGACGCGATGCCGGATCGCGATCATCCAGCCAGCTCCAGGTCTTCACCCGCAAGCGACCGCCGAGCTCACCCACGACGTTGCCGTCGGCGGCATTCAACAGCACATCCAGCAGGACACGCCGGGCCTGCTCCTGCGCCGGAAGCCTGGCCAATACTTGCAGCAATTGCGCTACCGACACCCGCGTGGCAGGTTGCAAAGCCTTCAAGTCCTGCAACCACGACGGCGCCTGTCGAGCCTGCCAGTACTGTCGCCATTCAGCGTCATTGATGCCCAGCCGTGCCGGCTCGAAGTACAGGCCGCAGGATTTCACCAATGCCTGATCGCGCTCGATCCGACCTCCCGCCGTGCAGCAATACACTTCTTCCTTCGACTGGCCGCGACACTGATACACCGACTCCCCTGCACCGGTGTCCACCAGCCAGGCGTAGACAAACAACTTCCACACGCTGCCCAGGGGTGTTTCCAACGTCGGGGATAACGCTTCGCGGGACATCACCTGAGTCCGGCTCAACGACAGCAATTCCTCGTTGAATGCCAGGCGCAAGGGGGCGTCCTGCGCCGTGGCCAGCGCAGGTAGCAAACACAGCAGCCACCCCAGCAGAGCGCTTCGCATCAGTGAACCGTGACCTGGCCCAGGGCCGGTTTCTGTTCGACGGCCTGGTGTTGCGGCGCATAGACCTGGGCAAAACGCACCGGCGGCAGGTTGAACTGGCCCTTTTGCGAGAAGCGCACCAGGTGTCGCACTCGCAGCTCACCGCTCAAGGCATCGACCGCAATGGCGTAGGCCATTTGCCCCGGCTCGAAGCGCGCTTTCTCCAGCGCCGTCGCTTCGGTGCCCGGCTTGCCCATGAGCTTGATGCCCCAGGTGGTGCGCTCGACATCGGCGCCCGGTGGCAGTGGCACTTCGAGCATGCCGTAGCGCAAGGGCCTGGCGGCTTTGCTGGTGAGAATGATTTCATCCAGATACAGGCTGTCGCTGGACAACGGCGCGTTGCCGACTGCCTCCAGTTTGAAGGTGAACGCCTCGTCACCTGGGACCAGCCGCGACAGGCGGCGGGTGACGGTCACGGCCATCGGATCGATCGGGGGCTGTTGGCTCTGGAAGCTCAACATGGCGCGCAATGGACGCTCTTGCTCCCCGCTCAACGACAACACCGTCGGTACGGCCGTAGCACCCTGCCACGTCCAGTACATTTCACCGGTGTCCCCGTGTTGCTTCTTCCAGCCCTCTCCAGGAGTCAGCGCGAGGGTAGGCGAAGCCTGCTCGAGGCTGCGTTGCAGCCAGGTCAGCGCCAGCGCCCGTTCGAGGGTCGATTGCTGCGGCAACAGACGTCGCAGCAACGCTTGTGCGCGCCCCTGATCGAAAGGTTGCAGCGACAGGCTCAGCGCTTCGGCAAACGGCTGGGAACTGACCGCCAGGTGTTGTTGCGCATCGGCCAAATGCCGGCTGAAGGCGTCCGGCAGGGCGACCTTTGCCTGCCTGGCCAATGCCGCAGTCAAGGTGCGTGCCGCCGCCAGGCCCAGTGCTGAATCGGGGTCGCTCATGACCAGGCTGTCTTCGCCGTCCTCCATCAGGTTCGCGGCAGCGCCCTCGCCGGCTTTCGCCAGATCGTCGAGCAAACCGCCGAGCAGGGTATTGACCGGCAGTTGCATCTGCCGGGCGAACGACAGGATCAGCGCCCGCTGCAGCAATGGCGTGTTTTTCGCCTGCTTGGCATAGACCTCCAGCACCCGCTGCCAATGCTCCGGCGGCAGGCTCAGCTCCAGCACCTGGCTGGCGTGCCAGTCGGCGTAGTAGGCATAGGCGGTGAGAAACGCATCCGGCTCGCCGTCCATGCCCCACCAGGTGAAGCTCGCCGACGGGCCGGCCATCTGCACCAGGCGCAGGCGGCTGTTCTGCATGATCAGGCGCAGGCGGTCGCGGATTTGCGGGTTGGACGCCAGCGTCGGGTAGGCGATGCTCAATGGCAACAATTGACTGGCCGTCTGCTCGACTCCGCCGTAGGGGTAACTCAACAGATCGTCCAGCGCCGAACGGAACAGCGCCTGCGGGCTGTCATCCAGACGCAGGCGAATGTCGCTGGCGTCTGCCGGCAAGGTCAGCGCTGTGTCGCCGCTGGCCACGTCCAGACTCTGGCTTTGGGTGACCTGCCACCCTTCGCCGGTCATGGTCAGGCGCACCGCCAGTGCATCGGCGATTTCACCGCCCTGAACCAACTGCGCAGTCCATTCGCCACTGGCCATAGCGAAGGCCGGCAATGCAATGTAATTGATGCCGTTGTTCAGCGTGACCGGCAGCCGTTGCTCACTGGCTGCGTAATGAATCACCAGTTCGGCCTTGACCGGTTTTTCCGCCTGGCTGAACGCAAAGACACCGAGGTCAGGTTTGTCGCCACTGCGGAATTTGGTCGGCCCGCTCCACTTCAGGTACAGCGGTTTTTCCGAGCGTGCGAATTGCTTCTTCTGCCCGACCTGACCGTCATCGGCAATCGCCCTGGCGGTGATGCGCCAGCGGGTCAGGGAGTCGGGCATCGTGAAGGTGAAGCGGGTCTTGCCGCTGGCATCGGTCAGCAGTTCCGGCTGCCATGCGGCGGTGTCGACGTCTTCGCGGCGCGGTCGCTCCAGCACCTTGACCGCGCGCTCGCTCCGATTGGCCTTGCCCGGTGCACCGGGGCTGCCGGGCAAGGCGACGTCGTAGCTGATGAACGACAGGCTGGCGCTGGTGCGTACGTTGTTACGGCGCGGATGGTAGAAGAACTGGTCGATCCCCGGCGCCACTTCCGGTTGCAGGGCATAGACCATTTCGTCGACCACGCTGACGGTCAGGTGCGCCGGAACCGGTTTGCCGGCGAACTGGGTGGTGAGGTCTACCGAGACCGTTTCGCCGGGCAGATAGGTCTCCTTATCCGTCTTGATGGTCACGTCGATCTGCGGCGTGATCACCTTGATCCCGGCGTTCTGGAAGCTGTATTGACCGCCCTTGGTGTAGAGCACCGAGAAGGTCAGGTTGGGCGCAAAACCGTCCTTCACCGGGATGCGCGCGCGGTATTGGGTGTCGCCGAGTTTTTCCACCTTCAGCCAGTCGCCGCCCCTGGACAGCAGGGCCGTGGCTTCGACTTTGTCGCGCTCCAGCGACAGCAAGGCGTCGTTGACCGGCTCCGGGAATGTGATCAATGCCAAGGCTTCATCGCCGGCTTTGTACTCGGCCTGGTCGAGGACGATTTCCACGGTGCCGGGCACTGCCTTGACGCCTTCGCCGGTGACCGAATGGCCAGTGGCACCGAGCACGCGTCCATGGTCGTCCTTGAGGGTCAGGTTGTAGGTACCCGGGCGATCGAAGGCCAGGGTGAAACCCGAGTCAGTTGCTGCGAGCTTGCCCTCGCCGGTGCTCTGGTCTTCGAGACGCACCCAGGCGTAGGCACTTGGCGCGACCTTTTCCGCGTTCTCGCCTTCCGTGCGGTAGCTGAACGTGACGTTGTCGCCCACCGCGCTGAAGCGCTGCGGTGCGCTTAAACGGAAACTGGCGGCGCCGCGGTCGATGAGAATTTCCTTGGTGGTCCGTACCCGATACGCCGCGCCGTTGCTGGCAAAAACGCTGAGCATGTAACGGCTCGGTTTTTCCGCGGCGGGCAGGTCCAGGCTGGCGTTGCCCTTGGCATCGGTGGTCAGCTCGGTACTGGTCAGTTCCACCGGAAATTGCCCGAGGTATTGCAGTTCGTTGTCGACCATCGACAGTTGCTGGGCGCGCAGGCTCAGGCTCAAGCGGGCATCGGCCACCGGCTTCCCATCCGGGTACAACAGCGTCAGATTGCCCTTGACCGGTTCACCCGTGCGGTAATCCTGCTTGGCCAGGTTCAGCGAAATTTCGAAGTGCGGCTTGATGTATTCAGCCACGCGAAAGGCGCTGCTGTAGGCCTGGTCCTTGTAGGTGAAACGCAATTCATAACCACCGGCCACGGCATTGTCCGGCAACTGGAAGCGGCCTTGGGTACCCGCTTTGGAGTCGAGTTTCAGCGCCAGGGATTGCAGGGCCGTGCCGGTGGCATCCAGTACGGTCACATTGACATCGGCGGCGGCTGGTTGCACCGAATCCCGGGCGTTCTTGAACTCGCGCCCGACGATTTTCAGTGACACCCAATCCCCCGGCCGATACAGCGGCCGGTCGGTGAAGGCGTAGAGTTTGGTGTCGTAGATTTCGCTGTCGTAGTAGAAGTTTTCCGAGACGAAAACCCCGCCCTCTTCGTCCTCGCCGATCACGAACGAACGCTCGGGGCTGACGTGTTTCAGGCGCAGCAGACCCTCGCTATCGGTGGCCCCGCTGGTCATCACTCCCAGGCCGTCGGTCCACAGCACGTTGACCTTGGGCACCGAGCTGCCTTCGTGTTTGCGTGCAGCCCACACCAGCAATTCGTCACCGGCAATCTTGCTCACCGCCACCGTGTTGGAAACAAACACCATGGTGGTCGCGCGGTACTTGCCGATCAACGCTTCCACCAGGTACAGGCCCGGTTTCAGGTTGCCCAGCGGGATGTACACATTGCCCGGCGCGACGCTGACGAACTCGCTGGAGGAGCCGGCCAGGTTCACGCCTTCAGGCGGCTGGATCGGCTTGGCTTCCCACAGCGGATAACGGAACTGACTGACCACCGGCAATCCCGGAATCAACGCGAATTGCGGTTGTGCGTCGTAGGGCGTTGGCGCGGCCATGGCGTTGCCCATCTTCAGTTCCGGCACTTGCTCGGTGACCTGTTTACGCGACTCGTAGGAAAATGCCCGCTGCATCACCCGACGGGATTTGCGGTACCAGTTGTCCCACAGGTACGCCAGGGTATTGGACAGCCCTTCGCCCTTGAACTGGCCATCGCTGACCACCCGGTGCAGGTTCTTCTGGCGCTTGAGGAAATCCAGCGGCTTGTCGATGCGGTACACGCGGATATCGGCGCCGCCGTAGGGTTCCATGCGAAAGCGGCGATAGTCGCGGCCTGGTGCTTCAAGGCGCACCATCGCCTGTTCGTCACTGGTGAAGCTGCTGTCGGCCAGCAGGAAAAAACTCTCGCCGGCCACCGGCGTATAGCCGCTGGGTTCGACGCTATCGTCGGCAGTGGCCACAGAGAACGGCAGCAGCAATACCAGGATTAAAGGCAGCAAACGCAACATGCGGACACCGGTCATTGGGAGAGAAAATTCAGTCGATAGACGCCGATGAAGTTGGGGTTGGCTGCGTCGGGTATCCATCGGGTGTCCTTCCATGTCATGAGTTGCTGCAGGCTTGCCGAACGCATGCCGTTGTCGGTGGGTGTGGTGGTGCCGGTGTGGTAGGCGATGTAGCGGCCCATCCAGATCATCAGGTGCTGGTCGTCGCCCTGGTCGAAGAACATCAGGTCGCCGGGGCGCGCCTGGGCCACGTCACGGCCGATCAGGTGGCTGTTGAACTGAATCAGCTTGATCGCGTTGACGTACGGCCCGACCTTGCCGCCGCCCTGTTGCCACTGTTGGGCGAGGCTGCGCTGGGCGTCGCTCAGGGACAGCTCGGGTGGCAAGTAGCGGTTGGACAGGCCGTTGCTGCGCAGCCATTTTTCGTCGTGGACTTTTAATGCTTCATTGGCGGCGAACCGCACCAGCCCGGCGCAATCCTGTTGATACCAGCGCGGGCTCGGCCCCTGGCTCAGTTGTTCCTGGGCGATGCGCACGAACCAGGCACGAAAGACCTGGGACTGCTGCGGATCCAGCGCAGGCGTTTCAACGGCCCGGACAGTCGTGCTCAGCACTAAAGCGAGCACCAGCAGTCTGCGGATCAGCGCGATCACAGGGCTTTCCACTGCAGCGGCAGCCATTGCCAATGGCCGTCAGGCTCGCTGCCTTCAGGCAGGGTCAGGGCATATTTGCCATAGCCGCCGAGCTTGCGCAGTTTGGGAATCAGGTAGGTTTGCGCGGCGTTGTAAAACACCGGTTCCATGTCCTGGGGCAAGCTGTCGAGGGTTTCCTGCTGCATCAGTTGCGCCATGGAATCCGGGCCGAAATAGACCGGCATCAGCAGGTCCTTGGGCACCAGATCGGCCATTGGCGGGAAGCGTTTATCGAGGGTGCCGAGGGCCTTGTCGAGCAGCTTGTCGTCGAGTGAAAACAGCAGCGTCGAACCGTGCCGCGCCAGACCAACCTTCATGAAAGCCTTGCCGGTGATGGCATCCGGGTCCGCAGCCTCCCTGGCTTTGTACGGGCCGAAACTGGAACTGACCTGGCGTTGCCATTGATGGGTGTCGCCTTCCTGTTTTTCCACCACAGGGAACGCGCCCTCTTCGACATTGGCCTCGAAGGCACCGACCATCGAACCGAATAATCGTCCCAGGTCGGCATCAAGGCTGGCACTGTTGCTGTCGCTGAGACTGGCGACCAGCAGCGGTGTGTACAGGCGTGAATCGGCATACCAGCACAGGCCCGCCGCGCCGGCCATGTGCCCGGTCAGCGCCTTGGCCGTGGGCTCATCGGCGCCGAGTTTCACCAGCAGCGGCTGCTGCTGTTCGGCCGCCAGCGGCAAGGCCACGCAAGCGCTGGCGCCCATCGGCATGGCTTGCCAGATCGGCTTGAAATCAAAGTCCGGCTGGTTATCGACTTCATCCATTGCCAGAAAGCTGTGCCAGCCCTGGTCGTCCATGTCGAAGCGCAGCCCGGCGAAATTCGGAATGAAGCGCTGGTAACCCATGGCCAGCACGCTGGCGTTGACCGACAGGCGCTGCTTCACCTCAGGCGTGCGCGGTGGCAGGCCGAACGCTTCGGGGAACAGTTTTTCGCCGTTGAGCAACGCCGCGATGGCCTGGGTCGAGACGTCGCCGGTCTGCCTCGCTGCATCGCCCTGCGAATCGTAGAGCTTCGCCGGGTTGGACAGCACCACCAGCTTGTCGCCGTGGGAAGCGAACAACAGCGCCTTGCTGGCGTTGTAGGAGAGTTGGTACAGCGGCACCTCATCGGCACCGACTTTCACTTCGGCGACCTTGCTCAGCTGGGTATCGTCCAGTGCCACTTTAGCCAATGGCTCCAATACCCTGGCCAGTCCTCCGCGATCCATCACCAGCAGGAAATCCTTGAGCCGCCCGTCCGCCCCGCGCCATAGCGCCACGTCCGCCGGTTGATCGAAGAGCTGTTCGATCAAGCTGTCCTGCAACTTGAGGTCATGTTCGTAGATGATTCGCCGCAGACTGCCAATCAAGCCGAGCCGGTCGGCATGGGTCTGGTAGTAGAAGACGAAATCTTCCGTCAGGGATTCCTTGAGAAACGGCACCGCCAGCAAGTCTTTGGGCAACTGACTCAGGGAATGGGTTTCCAGCAGGCCGTCGGGGCGGCTCATGCCCAGCTTGTCACTGGCGAGCACGGGCGCGGGGACCTTGGGTTTATGCAGCAACCAGCCCATACCCGCCGCCACGCCCGCCACCAGGCACGCACCCAGCACCAGTGCCGGCCAGCGCCGGGAAAATTTGCCCGCAGGTTCGGCGGCCGGGGTAGCCGCCGGTGAAACAGTGCTATCGCTCATCTACACAAAACCCGAATGTCATCCGTGGAACGGGATGTTTAATAGTTGAAAGTCTTGACCAGCAGCAGGTCACCGATGGCGCGCAAAGGCACGATGAAGGTCTCGCGCTTTTCGTCGACGGTGTTTTCGTTGAGCACCAGATTGATCTGCGAGGTGATCACCTCGTTCTGGTTGCCACGCTCATCGAAGTTATAGCCGCCGCTGCCGAAGTTGCCCCAATAGTTGACGTAAACCAGATAGGTGCCACGCAGCGGGGCGGTCATGGTGAACATTTCCGGGCCGGGCCCGTCGACGCCATCAGGGTCGAGGCCGCCGCCATTGGTCAATGCCGGGCGCGCCCAGAAGGCATGCTGGCCGTCTGGCGTGACGATGTGCAGGTCGAGCTCGGCCTTCGGATCGTCCCACCCCAGGACCACGCGAATCCTCGCCGGAGTACGCAGGTTGTTGGCCTCATAAAATTGAACGCGCTTGAGCGACTGGCCTTCGGCACTGCGCACTTCAACGCTGTTGGACCCGGCACCGAACGCATAGGGCCGGGCGAATCGCCCCTGATCGTCGGTGTACAGGTTAAGGGGATTACCGTTGACCGCCAGGGTATGCGGCCCGCGCTGGTTGCCGAGGGCCTTCAACTGACCCTGGATCATCGTGCGATTGCGCTGCACGCCGCGGTCGATGGGGGGTGTGGGATAGGCAACCTGAGGATTTTCGGTGCGATCGAGCAATCCGCTGTAACGCCAGCCGCCCACGGGTTCCGACAGTTCGGCCACCGGTGCGGCCAGCATCACCGGGGTGCACAGCAAACCGATCAGCAGCAAAAGAAATGAGCGCATGTAAGGCCTCCAGCCATGCAGGACGAAACCTTGCGCCCGATCCTCGGCGCGTTACAGCGTTTCGTCTGAAAGACCCTGGATGATTGGGTCATCAATGGGGGCGAAGATTAGTCACCCATGCGTTTCTTAACAATCGGAAACGTCTGATAAACACGACAGGAATTTCCCCGACAGGTGGACTGTGAGCCGAATAAGCGTCATATTCGGCTCATATAATGAGCCGAATAACCTTTCTAATCGGCTCATCCTTTCAGGAGCAGCAAATTCATGGCGCCCCACTGGATCTGGCAGCAATCCGATTGGCCGAGCTTCAACTGGCAAAGTGAACGCCTGGCGGCGCTGCTGCGCGAATGTGTGCAGGCCCAGAGTCAGCTCATGGGCATGGCCAGTTCCGTAGGCAGTTCGCTCAGTGCGCAGGGCGAACTGGATACGCTGCTACAAAATATCGTGACCTCGTCCGCCATCGAAGGCGAACAACTGAATGTCGGATCGGTGCGCTCATCCTTGGCACGACGTCTGGGCCTTAAGCAGGTGGATGGCGATCACGTCAGCCTACGCAGCGAAGGCCTGGCGCAATTGATGCTCGATGCCACCCAACGCTTTGCCGAACCTCTGACACTTGAACGCCTGCTGGATTGGCATGAGTGGTTGTTTCCTGAACAGCAAACCGATCTGGGCGCCCGTAGCATTCGTGTCGGTGCCCTGCGCGGTGATGAGCCGATGCAGGTCGTCTCCGGCCGCCTCGACAGGCCGACCGTGCACTTCGAAGCGCCACCGCGCCAAGGCCTGGAGCGTCAACTCGACAGTTTTCTCGGCTGGTTTGAAAGCAGCCGGCATCAGGCCGGACTCGACCCACTGCTGAGAGCCGGCATCGCGCACTTCTGGTTTGTCACGCTGCACCCTTTTGACGATGGCAATGGGCGCCTGACCCGAACGATCACCGACCTTGCGCTGGCTCAAGGGGAAGCGCAGGCCATCCGTTTCTACGCCATGTCCGCAAGCATTCTCGATGATCGCAGCGGCTATTACCGCATCCTGGAAAAAAGCCAAAAAGCCAGCCTGGACATCAGCGAATGGCTGGAATGGTTTCTTCAAACCTTGCTGCGCAGCTTGCAGCAAGCCATGGCCCGGATCGAATCCGTGCTGGGTACAGCGCGCTTCTGGCAGGCACACCGCGAATCCGGATTGTCGGCAGAGCAAATCAAGGTGCTCAATCGTCTCCTCGATGGAGGCGAGCGCGGATTTAAAGACGGGATCAGTGCGGCTCAGTATCAGGCAGTAGCAAAAGTGTCCAAGGCCACAGCGACTCGTCATCTGACTGAACTGCTGGAAAAAGGCTGCCTGCAACGCCTGCCCGGTGGAGGACGTAGCACCCGATATACGATGCGCTTCCCAGATAACGCGTAATCACTGTAGGAGCTGCCGCAGACTGCGATCTTTAGATCTTGATTCCTTAGAAGCAAATTCAAAAGATCGTCCGAACGCGGCCCGAGCCTGCGGCAGCTCCTACGCGGTAGGTATGTCTCTGGTGAGTTTGCCCATAACCCCCCTATCTGCTAGTGTCGCGCCGGTTTAACGTCAACCGGAAATCGCCGCCATGGCCCGCAAAAAAGCTGCACTGGATTTCGAACAATCCCTCGCCGACCTGCAAACGCTGGTGGAGCGCTTGGAGAATGGCGAATTGTCGCTGGAGGATTCGCTGGCCGCTTTCGAGCAGGGCATCGGTCTGACCCGTGATTGCCAGGCGGCGCTGGCCCAGGCCGAGCAGAAGGTTCAGGTGCTGCTCGAGCGAGATGGCGAGTTGGCCGAGGAACCCTTCGACGCGGACCAGCCAGAATGATTGAAGCGTATTCGGCGACCAGCCAGGCCCGCGTCAACGCGGCCCTTGAGTCCTTGTTCACGGCCCCAAGCCCTGAATTGGCACGGTTGTATGAGGCCATGCGCTACAGCGTGATGAACGGCGGCAAGCGCGTACGTCCATTGCTGGCCTATGCCGCCTGTGAAGCCTTGGGCGGCAAGGCCGAACAAGCCAACGGCGCAGCCTGCGCGGTGGAGCTGATCCACGCCTACTCGCTGGTACACGATGATTTGCCGGCCATGGACGACGACGACCTGCGCCGCGGTCAGCCCACCACCCACAAGAAATTCGATGAAGCCTGCGCGATTCTGGCCGGTGACGGCTTGCAGAGCCTGGCCTTCACCGCCCTGCTCGACCCGCGCCTGAGCGATGCGGACACGCCAATCCGCCTGCAGATGGTCAGCGCCCTGGCCCAGGCGGCAGGTCCTGCGGGCATGGTCGGCGGCCAGGCCATCGACCTCGGGTCGGTCGGCCTCAAACTCGACCAGAAAGCCCTCGAATACATGCATCGGCACAAAACCGGCGCATTGATCGAAGCCAGCGTTAAACTCGGCGCTCTGGCCAGCGGCCGCGCCGAGCAAGATGAACTGAAGTCCCTGCAGACGTATGCACAGGCCATCGGCCTGGCATTCCAGGTCCAGGACGACATTCTCGACGTCGAAAGCGATACCGAAACCCTCGGCAAACGCCAGGGCGCCGACATTGCCCGGGACAAGCCGACCTATCCTTCCCTGCTCGGCCTCGACGCCGCCAAGGCCTACGCCCTGGAGCTGCGCGACCAGGGCCTGCATGCGCTGCGACCGTTTGACGCGGCGGCCGAGCCTTTGCGTGAACTGGCCCGCTATATCGTCTACCGGCGCAACTGACGGCGTATCCGCCAAAACAGTCCTATGCGTGGGCAGGGTGCGATCCATCAGGTAAACTGCCGCATCTTTTATACCTATAACGATTCGCCTGATGCCCACGACGTTTCATGAGATTCCCCGCAAGCGCCCGACCACGCCTCTGCTCGACCGCGCCAACACGCCGGACGGGTTGCGCCGGTTAGGTGAAGCCGAGCTGGAAACCCTAGCTGATGAGTTGCGCCTGGAATTGCTCTATACGGTCGGCCAGACCGGTGGGCATTTCGGTGCCGGCCTGGGCGTTATCGAGCTGACCATCGCGCTGCATTACGTCTTCGACACCCCGGACGACCGTCTGGTGTGGGACGTGGGTCATCAGGCTTATCCGCACAAGATCCTCACCGGTCGTCGCGAGCGCATGGGCACCCTGCGCCAGAAGGACGGCATTGCCGCGTTCCCGCGCCGTTCCGAGAGCGAATACGACACCTTTGGCGTCGGCCACTCCAGCACCTCGATCAGCGCCGCGCTGGGCATGGCCATTGCCGCCCGCCTGCAAAACAGTGATCGCAAGGCGATTGCCGTGATCGGCGACGGCGCCCTGACTGCCGGCATGGCGTTCGAGGCGCTGAACCATGCGCCGGAAGTCGACGCCAACATGCTGGTAATCCTCAACGACAATGACATGTCGATCTCGCGCAACGTTGGCGGGCTGTCGAACTATCTGGCGAAGATCCTTTCCAGCCGCACCTACGCGAGCATGCGCGAAGGCAGCAAGAAGGTCCTGTCGCGCCTGCCCGGCGCCTGGGAAATCGCCCGTCGTACCGAAGAATATGCCAAGGGCATGCTGGTCCCCGGCACCCTGTTCGAAGAGTTGGGCTGGAACTACATCGGCCCGATCGATGGCCACGACCTGCCGACCCTGATCGCCACCCTGCGCAACATGCGCGATCTGAAAGGCCCGCAGTTTCTGCACATCGTCACCAAAAAAGGCAAGGGTTTCGCCCCGGCGGAAGTCGACCCGATCGGTTATCACGCCATCACCAAACTCGAACCGCTGGACGCCCCGGCCGCCGTGCCGAAGAAGGCCAGCGGGCCGAAGTACTCCGGCGTGTTCGGTGAATGGCTGTGCGACATGGCGGCGGCCGACCCGCGCCTGGTCGGGATCACCCCGGCGATGAAGGAAGGCTCCGACCTGGTGGCCTTCAGCGAACGTTTCCCGCTGCGCTACTTCGATGTGGCGATTGCCGAACAACACGCGGTGACCCTCGCCGCCGGTATGGCCTGCGAAGGCGCCAAGCCGGTGGTGGCGATCTACTCGACGTTCCTGCAGCGCGGCTACGACCAGTTGGTGCATGACGTCGCGGTGCAGAACCTCGTCGT
>Ga0160472_100704_pt1 | contig 15746 bp, 9 predicted proteins | sample HID1973M_E11MG_FD_108267 | JGI IMG/M metagenome (GOLD analysis project Ga0160472, IMG submission 108267) | Enriched mosquito-associated microbial communities from UW Madison campus, WI, USA - HID1973M_E11 MG | ecosystem: Host-associated > Arthropoda: Insects > Digestive system > Unclassified ... | reverse complement strand
GTCAGGAAGCCGTGCGCGAACACGTTGGTCGGCGTGCGGTAGCCCGAGAAGCGCAGCATGGCCGGCCAGAACAGCGTGTGGAAGTAGAGGATGTCCTTGCCGATGAAGTGGTACTGCTCGGCATTGGAATGCTGGCCGACCCACGCGTCGAAGTCGATGCCCTTCTTCTCGCACAGGTTCTTGAAGCTGGCGTAGTAGCCGATGGGGGCGTCGAGCCACACGTAGAAGTACTTGCCGGGCGCGCCGGGGATCTCGAAGCCGAAGTAGGGGGCGTCGCGCGAGATGTCCCAGTCGGACAGCGTCGAGCTTTCATTGTCGGCGCCGAGCCATTCCTGCATCTTGTTGGCGGCTTCGGGCTGGGCGAGGTCGGCCACCCACTCGCGCAGGAAGGTCTCGCAGCGCGCGTCGGACAGCTTGAAGAAATAGTGCGTCGACGACTTGCGCACCGGCGCCGCGCCCGAGACCACCGAGTACGGGTTCTTCAGGTCGGTCGGCATGTAGGTGGTGCCGCAGACCTCGCACGAGTCGCCGTACTGGTCCTTCGCGCCGCACTTCGGGCATTCGCCCTTGATGAAGCGGTCCGGCAGGAACATGTTCTTGACCGGGTCGTAGAACTGCTCGACCTCGCGCGCGTCGATCAGGTCCTCGGCCTTGAGGGCGAGGTAGATCTTCTCGCACAGTTCGCGGTTCTCGTCGGCGTCGGTGCTGTAGTAGTTGTCGAACGAGACCAGGAAGCTGTCGAAGTCGCGCTTGTGCTCGGTCCAGACGCGGTCGATCAGCTGCTTCGGCGTGATGCCTTCCTTCTCGGCGCGCAGCATGACCGGCGTGCCGTGGGTGTCGTCGGCCCCCACGTAGTAGACCTCGTTGCCCATCATGCGCTGGAAGCGCACCCAGATATCGGTCTGGATGTACTCCACCAGGTGGCCGATGTGGATCTGGCCGTTGGCGTAAGGCAGGGCGGAAGTGACGAGGATACGACGTGCGGTCATGGAATCTTGCCGGGAGGGATTGCCGGGGAGGCCGCCGGCGGGGCGCGGGTAAGGCGCCCCGGCGGGACGGGAAAACGCCTATTTTAGCAAGCGCCGGCGCCGTCCATGCCGCTCTTGCGGCGTCGCCGGTCGCGCTGTCATCCGCCAACCACCCGCCTACCACCCGCCTACCACCTGTAGGCGGCGCCGGCGCTACCCATGCTGGCGCTGCCACGGCGGCCGTACTGGCCGTCGTAGCGCAGATAGGCCTCGCCGTGACGGCCGACTGGCAGGGTGGCGGCCAGCGCCACGCGCGCGGCGTCGCGGTCGGGGCTGGCCCCGTACAGCGTCATGGCGCCCGGCGGCGCCGCCGTGAAGGTGGCGTCGACCTTCCGAGTCAGGCTGCCGAATTGTCTGGCCCACGCCACTTCAGCGTGGATGCTGGCGGTGCCGAGGGGACGCGTCCACTGCGCGCCGAGCAGGGAACTGAAGGCAGTGGCGGACTGGCGCGCGACGTTCAGGCCAGCCGCGCCGGCGCCCGTTTCCGTCAGGCCGGACAGCGACACGCGCTGCGCCTCGACCCCGGCGAAGGGCGCCAGCACGCCGACCTGTCCGGCCTGTACGTCGACCCCCGCGCGCAGGAAGCCGAAGGCTTGCGCACTGTCGCTGCGACCTTCGGCCGTGCGCGGCGTGTCGCTGAACGGAAGCTGGCGCCGCATGCGGTCATTGCCGATCGCGTAGCCCGCCGCGCCTTGCGCCCAGGCCGCGCCGGCCGCATGGCTGCCATAGAGCGAAAGCTGGTACGTGTCGATGGTGCCGCGGGCGGGCAGGGTGTCGGTGCCGGTGGTGGCGTGGGCATAGCCGAGCGCGACGCCGGCCACGGTGCCGGTCCGGAACGCGTGGTCGGCGCCGACCATCACGCCGCCGAGGCGCACGCTCTGGCCGAGCCAGGTGTCGTGGCCGGCGGTGCGGCTGGCCTGGCCGAGCGCGGTCGCCCAGATGGCATGCGTGCAGGACCTGTCGGCGGTCGTGCCGCTGGCGCAGCGGTCCGCCAGGCGCTGGCGCATGGCATCCATGCCCGCCTGCCCCGCCGCGAAGTGGGCGCCCGGCAGCGCCGTGTAGGCCTCGGGGCCAAGCTGGTCGAGCGCGGCGTAGGCGGCTGCGCCGTCGGTGTTGACGAGGGCGCGCAGGACATTCCAGAAGTCTTCGTCGAGCGGCGTGCCGGTCGCGGCGCCGGCCACGGCCCGGTCGAGCGCCACTTCCACCGCGCGCTCGTTCGGCGTGCCGCCGGCCTGCTGGAAGCCGCGCGTGACGTCGAGCCAGACGTCGTTGGCCTCGTAGCGCAGCGTCGGGTGGGCGAACGGGTTGGCGGTGAACACGCCGTCGAACGCGCCCGTCACGCCGCCGCCGGCGGTCAGGATCCGGTAGCTGTCGGTGGGCGAGAACGATGCCGCGCGGATGCGGGCGGCCACGGTGCCGCCTTCGAGCGTCGCGGGGCCGCTCACATGCAGCAGGTCGTTGGCGCCATGGCCGATCTCGATGAGCCAGGCGCTGCCGGCAAGCTGGCGGTAGCTGCCGTCGATGCGCAGCGTGCCGGGCGCGAGCGGCGGCAGGTCGGGGTGGTTGCGCAGCGTGTCGAGCGTGACCGGCAGGCCGGGCGTGCGGGTGGGCACGGCGTCGCCGGTCGAGAGCACGCCGCTCATCATGACGTTGCCGGCCACGGTTCCGCTGCCGGCGAGCACGGCGCCGTGCGCGACGTCGACGGTCGGGCTGGCCAGCGTGCCCGAGACGATCAGCACGCCGCTGTCGAGCGCGGTGCGGTTGGCGCTGACGCTGCCGGGCAGCGTCCAGGCGTGGCCGGTCATGGCGACGGTGTCGAAGCCGTAGGTGGTGGACCGCAGCGTGCCGTCGCCTTGCAGCACGAGCGTATTGCCGGCCCCTCCGCCGTCGAGGTCGCCCGCCGTGCTGCTGCCGCCCGCGAGGACGAGTCGGTTGCCGGCTCCCGTAAAGCGCACGCCGCCGGACAGGGTGCCGGCATTCGTGACGACCGTGTTCGAGCCGGCGACGATGGCGGGGCCTTGCGCGTTGTGGAGGCGGGCGCCGGGCGCGATGTCGATGCTGCGTCCGACTGCGTCCCCCGGCGCCGTGATGCTGCCGGCAAGCTGGCCACCCACCACGAGCCTGCCGCCGTCGACCTGCCATGCCTGCGGGGCGGTGTTGGTGCCAGAGAGCGTCCAGGTGCCGGCGCCGTCCTTGTACAGGCGGTCGAAGCCACGGTATTGGGCGTCGGGGCCGAGCGCGGCCACGTCGAAGATGCCGGGGGTGTCGCCCGTCAGCACGAGCGTATTCGATCCCGCGCCGCCGTCGACGATGCCGGTGATCGACGAGCCGCCGCGCAGGACCAGCGTGTTGTCGGCGCTGCCGAACCGGATGGCCGTGCCGCCGCCGCCGACCAGCGTGCCGCCGTTGGTCACCACGCTATTGCCCGAACCGCTTTCCGTGAGATCGATGGCCGGGCCGTGCGCGGACTGGATCAGGCCGTCGTTGTTGACGGTCGACCCGGCCGCGGCCCATACGCCGTAGGAATAGGCGCGGATGCGTCCGGTGGAGAGATTGTCGACCTTCCCGCCGTAGGGCAAGTGGACGCCGGCCTGCTTGTCGGCCTTGTCGTACACATCGCCAAGGATGTCGCCCGCGTTGGTCACGGTGCTGCCGGCGCCGCTCGCGTAGACCCCGTCGAGCTTGCCGGCGATCACCCCGCCTTCGAGATTGGTCACGTTGCCGCCGGCATACAGCGCGACCGACGTCGTGTTCGGGCTCAGCAGCTTGCCGCTGTTCGCGACGATGGCCCAGCTGGTGAAGCGCAGCGCGAAATTGCCGCCATGCACTTCGCCTGCGTTGCTCAACTGCCAGGTGGTGCCCTTGGTCGTTCCGGAGATGGCGTTCGACCTCGACGCGCGGGTGTCGACGACGACACCCGGGGCGATGGTGTACGGATTGCCCGCGGGCGCGAGCGTGATGGCCCGGGTCGAGTTGCCGATTTCGGTCGCGTGCGCTACCTGCCACAGCGAGGCCACGGCGGCGGCGAGCACGAGCCGCGGGGAAGGAGGCCGGGGACTGCTGCGCCACAGGTCTGCTCGTTGGTGATCTGCCCGTCCGGGCAGGCTGAAGCGCAGGGTGCTGGCAGTCCGCATGGCAGCAAGGCTCGGGGTAAGGTGGGATAAGGGAACGGCCAGTCTAGGGCGCCCCCCGCACGCACCCCGTCCGCGCGAAGCGGATCATTGACCTGACCCGGCATTCGCCAGATCGCCCACCCACAAACCCCACAAACCGCCGCACCAAAAAAAAGCGCCGGTCAGAGCCGGCGCAGCTTTCCACAACGGAAAAGGAGGAGAAATCAGGTACCGCCCGGGAGGTCAGCCACCCATCGCGAGCCAGCAACGGTGGCAAGCGGTACCTGTCTCTATGACTAGGTCATCCCTGAATTGGTTTCAAATAAATTTCGACCCGGCGGTTTTGTGCGCGACCCGCCTCGGTGGTGTTGTCGGCCACCGGCTGCGTCTGGCCCCGTCCTTCGGCGGCGAGGCGCGTGCGTGCGACGCCGCGATCACCCAGGTACGTGGCGACGCTCTGCGCGCGGCGCTGCGACAGTTGCAGGTTGTAGTTGGGGTTGCCGGTGCTGTCGGTATGGCCGATCACGGTGGCGTTCACGTCCTGGTGTTGCGACAGGGTCTGCGCGACCTGGTCCAGCACGCTGCGGAAGGACGGCTTGATGGACGAGCTGTCCGTATCGAACGTCACCTGGCTGGGGATGTTCACCTTCAGCGAGCCGTCCGGCTGCTCGGTGATCTGCGTGCCGGTGCCGGCGGTGTCCTTGTTCAGCTTGCCGCGGATGGCGTTCCAGTTGTAGCCGGTCGCGCCGCCGACGGCGCCGCCGACTGCCGCGCCCACCAGCGTGCCGGTGGTGTTGCCGCCGATCAGGTTGCCGAGGCCGGCACCCACCGCCGCGCCTACGCCGGTCCCTACAGCCGTATTCGTTTGCTGCTCGGTGGCGCAGCCAGCCGCCAGCAGGGTGGCGATGGCAATGGAGGCGGTGACGAACTTACGATTCATGCTGCTTTCTCCTTACTGGGTTCCCAGAAACTTCGATCCTTGCCGGTGGCCCGACCCGTGCCGCGTTTGATCCACCCGCGGTCCCGTGCCCGGAGATTACGGCCGCACATGGACTCGCGCAAGGAGGCGGTCCTCGGTACCGCCGGATTCAGGCGCACTACAATAGGGATATGACGGGCCATGCACAAGCACACGGGCCACGCATTTTGTAAATGTCTGTATCGCACCACCCGGCGGGTGATGGCAATGCGGACAGCCGGGGCATGAGCGCCCGATGCCCTTATTTTGATACATTACCCGTCACCCTATCTATCAGAAAGTTCGGAGAATCACACTTGAGCGCCACCCCCGAGCAGGTCACTGAAGCCCTGCGCACCGTGATCGACCCGAATACGGGCCGCGACCTCGTTTCCACCCGCAGCGCACGCAATATCCGTGTGGACGGCGGCGACGTGTCCCTTGAAATCGAACTCGGCTATCCGGCGAAGACGCAGATGGAGCCGATCCGCCAGCAGGTGGTTGCTGCGCTGCGGCAAGTGCCCGGCGTGAGCAACGTCAACGCGACGGTAACCATGAAGATCGTCGCCCACGCGGTGCAGCGCGGCGTGAAGCTGCTGCCCGGCGTGAAGAACGTCATCGCCGTGGCATCGGGCAAGGGCGGGGTGGGCAAGTCGACCACCGCCGTCAACCTGGCGCTGGCGCTGGCCGCCGAGGGCGCGCGCGTGGGCATGCTGGACGCCGACATCTACGGCCCGAGCCTGCCGACGATGCTGGGCATCGAAGGCCGTCCCGAATCGAGCGACGGGCAGACCATGGAGCCGCTGCAAGGCCATGGCATCCAGGCCAACTCGATCGGCTTCCTGATCGAGCAGGACAACCCGATGGTGTGGCGCGGCCCCATGGTCACGTCCGCGCTGGAGCAGCTGCTGCGCCAGACCAACTGGCACGACCTCGACTACCTGATCGTCGACATGCCGCCGGGCACCGGCGACGTGCAGCTCACGCTGTCGCAGAAGGTGCCGGTCACCGGCGCGGTGATCGTCACCACGCCGCAGGACATCGCGCTGCTCGACGCCCGCAAGGGCCTGAAGATGTTCGAGAAGGTAGGCATCCCCATCCTCGGCATCGTCGAGAACATGGCCGTCTACTGTTGCCCGAACTGCGGCCACGTCGAGCATATCTTCGGTGCCGGCGGCGGCGAGAAGATGAGCGCGGACTATGGCGTCGACCTGCTGGGCAGCCTGCCGCTGAACCTGTCGATCCGCGAGCAGGCGGACGCCGGCCGCCCGACCGTGGTGGCCGAGCCCGACAGCCCCATCGCCGAGATCTACCGCGCCGTGGCGCGCAAGGTCGCCATCAAGGTGGCGGACAAGGCACGCGACATGACCGCCAAGTTCCCCAGTATCGTGGTGCAGAACACCTGACGTTCACCTCACATTGCACCGCACCTTCAGGAGGGTCCAGCAATGAGAATGGCAAAGACGGCACTGTTTGGCGTGATGGCCTGCGCGGCGATGTCCGCGCAGTTGGCCGCGCATGCGCAGAGCGGCGACACGGCCGTGGCGACGCTGGAAGGGCGTAGCGGTACCAGCACGTCCGGCACCGTGACCTTCACGCAGCGCGGCACCGGGGTCATGGTGCGCGCCGACGTGACCGGCCTGCCGCCAAACTCCGAGCATGGCTTTCATGTGCACGAGAAGGGCGACTGCTCCGCCCCCGATGCCATGAGTGCGGGCGGGCACTTCAACCCGGCCGGCAAGCCGCACGGGTCGTCGGCCATGCCCGAGCATCACGCCGGCGACATGCCCAACCTGAAGGCCGACGCCAGCGGTCACGCGCAGGCCACCTTCGAACTGGCCGGCATGACCGTCGCGCCGGGCCCGGACAGCATCGTCGGCCGGGCGGCCGTGGTCCACAAGGACCCGGACGACTACCGCTCGCAGCCGGCCGGCAATTCCGGGCCGCGCGTGGCATGCGGGGTGATCGCGGCCAGGTAGGCATCCCGAGGCGGCCGCAAACCTGCCATGTCGCTGCGCCCCCAACTCACCCAGGCCGCGGTGCCCCTGATCGAGGAAGTCGAAGTCGTCGACGAGCAGGCCCGCGTCCGCCCGGCCTTCCTGCCGGGCGAGCGGCCCCTGACCGTCTATCTCGACAAGCGCGAACTCGTCACGCTGATGACCCTCGGCGGCGCGCCCGAGCACCTCGTGCTCGGCTATCTGCGCAACCAGCGGCTGGTGGAGTCGCTCGACGACATCGCCGCCGTGCAGGTGGACTGGGAGACCGATTCCGCCGCCGTCACCACCCGTTCGGGTGTGGACCGCATCGAGGAACGCACCGCCCGCCGCGTGGTGACCACCGGCTGCGGGCAGGGCACCGTGTTCGGCTCGCTGCTGGACGAGATCGACGGCATCCGCCTGTCCGGCGAGGCGACGATGGACCAGGACACCCTCTACGGCATCGTCGACACCATCCGGCTCCAGCAGTCGGTCTACAAGCAGGCCGGCTCGGTGCACGGCTGCGCGCTGTTCCGCGGGCGCGAGTTGCTGATGTTCATCGAGGACGTGGGCCGGCACAACGCGGTGGACGCCATCGCCGGCCGCATGTGGCTGGAAGACATGACGGGCAGCGACAAGATCTTCTACACCACCGGCCGCCTGACCTCGGAGATGGTCATCAAGGGCGCGCAGATGGGGATTCCGTTCCTGCTGTCGCGTTCGGGGGTGACCCAGATGGGGTACCAGATGGCGAAGCGAGTCAACATGACCTTGTTCGCCCGCTGCACCGGCAGGCACTTCCTGATCTATACGGGACGGGAGCGGTTCCGGCATCAATTGGCGGAACCCGCTGTGGCGTAGGCGCCGCATTGCCGCTTGCCCGACGTTCGCGCGCGGAAGCAACAGGATGCCGGCGGATTGGTTGTACAATTCGCGCACTTCAGCCCAGTCCAGCCAGTCTTCGAGCCCTATGAGCATCAAATCCGACAAGTGGATCCGCCGCATGGCGGAGCAGCACGGCATGATCGAGCCCTTCCAGCCGGGGCAGGTGCGCGAGTCCGACGGGCGCAAGATCGTCTCCTACGGCACATCGAGCTACGGCTACGATATCCGCTGCGCGGACGAGTTCAAGATCTTCACGAACATCAACAGCACCATCGTCGACCCGAAGAACTTCGACGAGAAGTCCTTCGTGGACTTCAAGGGTGACGTCTGCATCATCCCGCCCAACTCCTTTGCGCTGGCGCGCACGATGGAGTACTTCCGCATCCCGCGCAACGTGCTGACCATCTGCCTCGGCAAGAGCACGTACGCGCGCTGCGGCATCATCGTCAACGTGACGCCGTTCGAGCCCGAATGGGAAGGCTACGTCACGCTGGAGTTCTCCAACACCACGCCGCTGCCCGCCAAGATCTACGCCGGCGAGGGCTGCGCGCAGGTGCTGTTCTTCGAGAGCGACGAGGTCTGCGAGGTTTCCTACCGCGACCGCGGCGGGAAATACCAGGGCCAGCACGGTGTCACACTGCCGAAGACCTGAGCGGATTACAATGCCGGCGCTGGCCCCGGATCGGCCAGCAAGAATTGAATGAGCCACATGTCGCCGCCGCGGGGAACCTCTCGCCGGCCATGTGGCTCAAGTCCTTTTATGTGTTCCCGTCGTCCCCGAAGGATGCCCGATGAAATTCCGCTTTCCCGTCATCATCATCGATGAAGATTTCCGCTCCGAGAACATCTCCGGCTCGGGCATCCGCGCGCTGGCCCAGGCCATCGAGCAGGAGGGTATGGAGGTCATGGGCCTGACCAGCTACGGCGACCTGACCTCGTTCGCCCAGCAGTCGAGCCGCGCCTCGACCTTCATCGTCTCGATCGACGACGACGAATTCGTGCGCGACGACGACCAGCCGGAGGCCGCTGCGATCGAGAAGCTGCGCGCCTTCGTCAACGAAGTGCGCCGCCGCAACTCGGACCTGCCGATCTTCCTGTACGGCGAGACCCGCACCTCGCGCCATATCCCGAACGACATCCTGCGCGAGCTGCACGGCTTCATCCACATGTTCGAGGATACGCCGGAATTCGTCGCGCGCCACATCATCCGCGAGGCCAAGGTCTACCTCGACTCGCTGGCGCCGCCGTTCTTCAAGGCGCTGATCGCCTACGCGCAGGACTCGTCGTATTCGTGGCACTGCCCGGGGCACTCGGGCGGCGTGGCCTTCCTGAAGAGCCCCGTCGGCCAGGTGTTCCACCAGTTCTTCGGCGAGAACATGCTGCGCGCCGACGTCTGCAACGCGGTGGACGAACTCGGCCAGCTCCTCGACCACACCGGCCCGGTGGCGGCGTCGGAGCGCAATGCGGCGCGGATCTTCAATTCCGACCACATGTTCTTCGTCACCAACGGCACGTCGACGTCGAACAAGATGGTGTGGCACGCCAACGTGGCGCCGGGCGACATCGTCGTGGTCGACCGCAACTGCCACAAGTCGATCCTGCACGCGATCATGATGACGGGCGCGATCCCGGTCTTCCTGATGCCGACGCGCAACCACTACGGCATCATCGGGCCGATCCCCAAGAGCGAGTTCGATCCGGAGACCATCCGCCGCAAGATCGCCAGCCATCCGTTCGCGAGCAAGGCCGTGAACCAGAAGCCGCGCATCCTGACGATCACGCAGGGGACGTATGACGGCGTGCTGTACAACGCCGAGCAGATCAAGGAGATGCTGGCGTCGGAAATCGACACGCTGCATTTCGACGAGGCCTGGCTGCCGCACGCCGCGTTCCACGAGTTCTATCACAACATGCACGCGATCGGGAAAGACCGCCCGCGCAGCAAGGACGCGCTCGTGTTCGCCACGCAGTCCACGCACAAGCTGCTGGCCGGCCTGTCGCAGGCGTCGCAGATCCTCGTGCAGGACTCAGAGACGCGCAAGCTGGACCGCTACCGCTTCAACGAGGCGTACCTGATGCACACCTCGACCAGCCCGCAGTACTCCATCATCGCCTCGTGCGACGTGGCCGCGGCCATGATGGAAGCGCCGGGCGGCACCGCGCTGGTGGAGGAGAGCATCCAGGAGGCGCTCGACTTCCGCCGCGCCATGCGCAAGGTCGAGGGCGACTACGAGGCCGGCAACAACGGCGACTGGTGGTTCAAGGTGTGGGGCCCGGACGCGCTGATCGAGGACGGCATCGGCGACCGCGAGGCGTGGATGCTCAAGGCCAACGAGCGCTGGCACGGCTTCGGCGACCTGGCCGACGGCTTCAACCTGCTCGACCCGATCAAGGCCACCATCATCAATCCGGGCCTCAACGTGGACGGCGAGTTCAGCGAGCGCGGCATCCCGGCGGCCATCGTCACCAAGTACCTGGCCGAGCACGGCATCATCATCGAGAAGACCGGGCTGTACTCGTTCTTCATTATGTTCACGATCGGCATTACCAAGGGCCGCTGGAACTCGCTCGTCACCGAACTGCAGCAGTTCAAGGACGACTACGACCAGAACCAGCCGCTGTGGCGCGTGCTGCCGGAATTCGTCGGCAAGCACCCGCAGTACGAGCGCATGGGCCTGCGTGACCTGTGCGACGCGGTGCACAGCGTCTACAAGGCCAACGACGTCGCCCGCGTGACCACCGAGATGTACCTGTCGGACATGGAACCGGCGATGAAGCCGTCGGATGCGTGGTCGATGATGGCCCACCGCGAGATCGAGCGCGTGCCGGTGGACGAACTGGAAGGCCGCGTCACCGCCATCCTGCTGACGCCGTACCCGCCGGGCATCCCGCTGCTGATCCCGGGCGAGCGCTTCAACCGCATCATCGTCCAGTACCTGAAGTTCGCGCGCGAGTTCAACAAGCTGTTCCCGGGCTTCGAGACCGACGTGCACGGGCTGGTCGAGGAAGAGGTGGACGGGGAAGTCGGGTATTTCGTGGACTGCGTGAAGCAAGCCTAGTCAGCCGTCTTTCTCCCCTCTCCCTCCGGGAGAGGGGAGCGATTCCCTTCTACCGCTTCCCCACGATCAGCGACAGCGGCTCGTCCCCCATCCCCGGCATGTTCTCCAGCCGTAGCGACTGCGGCGCTGAAAGGGAAATTTCCGCCGCGCGCAGCCGCTTCAGGATCTCGAACAGCAGATCGCTCTTGGTCCCCGCCGCGACGCGCGGGCTGGCCACGAAGCCCGTCACGCTCAACGTGATGCCGTTGGCCGCAAGCTGGCTGAAGGTCACCGACGGGGCCGGCTGCTCGAGGATCGCTTCGTTCTCGCGGTAGGCGTCCAGCAGCAGGTCGCGCACCTGCTCGGGGTCGATGTCCAGCGGCAAGGTCAGTTGCAGCGTGGCCGTGCCGAGCGTGTTCTGGCTCATGGTCACGTTACGCACGTTCTGCGAGATGAGCTGCGAGTTCGGCACGATCATGGTCGAGCGGTCGCCCAGCTGGATCTCGGTGGCGCGCACGTTGATGCGCCGGATGTCGCCCTCCACGCCGCCGATGCTGACCATGTCGCCCACCTTCACCGGCCGCTCCGTCAGCAGGATCAGCCCGGAGATGAAGTTCTTCACGATCTCCTGCAGGCCGAAGCCGATACCGACCGACAGCGCGCTGACGATCCAGGCCAGGTTCTCCCATTTCACGCCCAGCAGGGACAGCGCCAGCAGCACCAGCAGCACGTAGCCCACGTTGCTGTAGAGCGTGACGAGCGACGCCCGCAGGCCGGGCTCCATGCACATCTTGGGCAGCAATTCGGCATCGAGCCAGCGCCGCACGGTGCGCAGCAGCCAGATGCCCACCCCCAGCGCCACCACGGCATTCAGGATGCGGTCCGGCACGATGTTCAGCGCGCGCAGCCGCTCGCCGCCGAGCACGTTCAGCAGGCTGGTGAGCAGCTCGCCGGGCGTGGTGCCGAAGCCGCCGGTGAGCAGCGCCACCACGGCCACGACCAGCAGCAGGCTGGCGGCGAGGCCCGACAGCACCGTCGCGGCCTGTTCGAGCCGGAGGTCGTCGGTGCCGAACATCTGCTTGAGGACGCGCCCGCTGGCGTGCTGGGGCGAGAAGGCGGCGTCGCTGATGTCCCGGGTGAGCCGGGTCAGCAGGTAGAGCGAGCAGAGGACGATGTCGAACCAGACCAGCTCGTAGGTCAGGAAGCGCGCCACGCTGATGTAGCCGACCAGCAGCGCGCCCAGCGAGACGATCACCACCAGCGTCACGCCGACGTGGATGAAACCGGTCAGCGCCGAGCGCTCCTCGGCCCGCTCGCCGGCCGCGGCCAGGTCGGTGCGCACGCGGTTGGCGCGCAGCAGCGCCGCGCCGATGGTCAGCACGACCACCAGCGAGACGATGCCGCGGCCGAGCAGCGTTACCGGGACGCTGGTGTCGGCCAGCCGGCTCACCAGTTCCAGCGTGCCGGCCAGCAGCAGCAGGCCGGCCAGCGCGCGGGGGAAGGGGCGCAGCGCGCGCGCCACCGGGTCGGCCAGCGCCGGCAGGCGCCACGACGGATGGCGCGTGCAGAGCAGCGCGCGGCCCAGCCCGGCGATCAGCGCGCTCGTCAGCATCAGCTTAGAGAAGCCGCCGAGCAGGTCCTCCAGGTCGGGCGACAGGCTGTCGCCGCGCGTGAGGGCGAGGTAGGCCACGTGCACGGCCAGCGCGGTGGTGACGACGGTGGCCAGCGCGGTGGTCAGCGCCAGCGCGCTGCGGCGCAGGCGGGTCGGCGGCAGGCGCGTCAGGCAGAAGGCGGCCAGCGCCCGTTCGATCAGCCGGCGGCCGAGCGTCCAGATCAGCAGGCCGATGGCCAGCAGCACGGTGGTCGTGGTCCGCTCGCCGGGCACCCATGCCTCCCGGGCGACCGCGCCGAGCTCGCTGGCGAAGGCGCCCAGCCGGTCGCGGTCGTCGGCGGACGGATGGAAGAGCGGCTGCCAGAACTTCGGGTTCAGGATGCTCTCCGAGCGCAGCGCGAGCTGGTCCTTGATATGGCTGCGCTGGAGCCGGGCGACCTGTCCGTTCAGGTTGGCGATATTTGCCTTCGTCTCCGCCGTCAGCCGCAGGTCGTCATCCAGCTGTGCCCGGCGGGCAACGAGGTCGGCACGCTGGCGGGCGACCGCGGCCGCCTCGGGGGCCTTGCCCGGCACCGGTGGCGGGCCGAGCACGTCGAGCTGGGCCTGGATCTGGGCGCGCTGGGGCGTGAGGTTGGCGGCCAGCGTGCCGGCATCGGCGGCGAGCGACTGGATGGTGTCGTCGAGATCGTCGAGCCGGGTGTCGCTGTCGACAGCTGACGCCATCTGCTTGACGCGGTCCTGCTCGGTCTGCAGGCGCTTCAGCTCGGCAACGGCCTGCGTGTGGGTCAGTGCGGGCGGCGCCGCGTCCGCGCCGGGCGCGTCGGCTGCGAGCGCCCGGGTCAGCGTGGCGGGCGCCAGATGGATCAGCAGGGCCAGGACGAGGCCGAGCACCAGCTTCGGTAATTTGCGCATGGCGGTGGCACGTGGCGATTGGGTGGCTGGCCGGCCTCGCGGGCATGGTGGCGGCTGGCGCTGCGGAGCGCGGCAACCGGGATGCCCGACGGCACGGAGCGCCGCGGATAAACACAGGAAGGGAGAACGGGGGTGCGTCGCTCCACTTCGGCGAAGTCCGGTCAGCGGCCGGGCGGCGATGCCGCGGCTGGGGGCGCAAGGGGCTTGCTGGCCGGTGGGTCAGCGGTCGCCTGGCTGGCGACGTGACGACGGAACGGGGATTATACGAAAAGCGTTCTCGTCACACGGCTTTGCGCCGGTTCTGCTCCCCTCTCCCGCGCGCGGGAGAGGGGCTGGGGGAGAGGGAGAAAACCAGGCTGGCTCCGGTCAGTTCTTCTTCTCGAACTCGAACTGCGGCGCCGCCGGCTCGGCCGGGGCCGTCGAACCCGGCAACTCCAGTGTGCCGGGCGTGGAGGCCGGCTTGTCGGGTTTGTCATCGCCCCCAAGCGGGATGCTCACCTCCGCCGAGTTGCTGTGGTGCAGCGAGCCCTTGTCGAGCAGCGCGGTGACCATGCCCGGCCAGAACATCACCAGCAGCACCATGATCAGCTGCAGGCCGACCCATGGCAACGCACCCCAGTAGATGTCCGAGCTTTTCACTTCCTTGGGCGCGATGCCGCGCAGGTAGAACAGCGCGAAGCCGAACGGCGGGTGCATGAACGAGGTCTGCATGTTCACGCACAGCATCACGCCGAACCAGACCAGCGCGGCCGTGGCGGAGGCTTCGGGATTGCCGCCCATCGAGGCGGCCACCACCGGCGTCAGCACCTTGACGGCCACCGGCGCCAGCATCGGCACCACGATGAAGGCGATCTCGAAGAAGTCGAGGAAGAAGGCCAGGAAGAAGATGAACAGGTTCACGACGATCAGGAACCCGATCCAGCCGCCTGGCAGCGAGCTGAACAGGTGCTCGACCCAGGTGCCGCCGTCCACGCCCTGGAACACCACCGAGAAGCAGGTGGAGCCGATCAGGATGAACACCACCATCGCCGTCAGGCGCGCGGTCGACTGGTAGGCCTCGACGATCAGCAGGCGCAGCGCGGTCAGTTGTCCGGCGCGTACCAGTAGCCAGAGGATCACGAGGTAGGTCACGGCCAGCGGCACGCGGAAGGCATGCGTGCCGAGCGCGAAGAAGCTGGCCGCCATGGCCAGCAGCGTGGCGACGATGGCGATGCGGTAGAGCGTGCGGTCGAGTTTCGTGAAGCCCGGATCGCGGATCACGGCCAGCACCAGCGCACCGACGGCACCCATCGCACCCGATTCGGTGGGGGTGGCAATGCCCAGCATGATGGTGCCCAGCACCAGGAAGATCAGCACCGCGCAGGGGATGATGCCGCGCAGGCATTTGCGCCACAGCGCCCAGCCGCGCAGCGTGCGCGCCTCGGGCGGCACCGGCGGCAGCCAGTCCGGCTTGATGCGCGCCAGCACGAAGGTATAGAGCGCGAACAGCGCGATCTGCACGACCGACGGACCCCACGCGCCCAGGTACATGCTGCCCACGTCGGCGCTGCCCGACTGCGTCTTGAGCTGGTCGGCCAGCACCACCAGCACCAGCGAGGGCGGCACCAGCTGCGTGATGGTGCCCGACGCCGCCAGCACGCCGGTGGCGTACTTCATGTTGTAGCGGTAGCGCATCATCACGGGCAGCGAGATCAGCGCCATGGCGATCACCTGTGCCGCCACCGTGCCGGTGATGGCGCCCAGGATGAAGCCGACGATGATCACCGAGTAGCCGAGGCCGCCGCGCACCGGGCCGAACAGCTGGCCCATCGAGTCGAGCATGTCCTCGGCCAGCCCGCACTTCTCGAGGATCGCCCCCATGAAGGTGAAGAACGGGATCGCCAGCAGCAGTTCGTTGGCCAGCACGCTGCCGAACACCCGGCTCGGCACGGCCTGCAGGAAGCTGACCGGGAAGAAGCCCCACTCGATGGCGAGGAAGCCGAAGGCGAGCCCCACCGCCGACAGCGAGAACGCGACCGGGAAGCCGATCAGCATGAATACCACCAGGCCGCCGAACATCAGCGGCGGCATATATTCCAATGGAATCATTGCACCGGCCTCTCGTATTTCGATTCGATGCGCACCAGTCCCTTGAGGGCGGCGAAGCGCTTGATCAGTTCGGATACCCCCTGCAGGCCGAGGAGGGCGAAGCCGACGGGCACTACCAGCTTGATCGGGTAGCGCG
>Ga0160472_100703_pt1 | contig 15837 bp, 18 predicted proteins | sample HID1973M_E11MG_FD_108267 | JGI IMG/M metagenome (GOLD analysis project Ga0160472, IMG submission 108267) | Enriched mosquito-associated microbial communities from UW Madison campus, WI, USA - HID1973M_E11 MG | ecosystem: Host-associated > Arthropoda: Insects > Digestive system > Unclassified ... | reverse complement strand
GGTAGGCACCCAGCGGATCGGCTTCGTCGTCGATCAACTGGTGGGCCAGGAAGAAGTGGTCATCAAGCCATTGGGCAAAATGCTCCAGGGAACCCCGGGCATGTCGGGCGCCACCATTACCGGTGACGGCCGCATCGCGCTGATTCTCGATGTACCGAGCATGCTCAAGCGTTACGCCACACGGCGTATTTGATTCTGGTGGGGCGCGGCGACTGAGCTTCGCTCCATCTAATGGAGTTTTTATGGCAGTCAAAGTCCTGGTGGTGGATGATTCGGGGTTCTTCCGCCGCCGCGTCTCGGAAATCCTTTCAGCGGATTCGAATATCCAGGTCGTCGGCACCGCGACCAACGGCAAAGAGGCGATCGATCAGGCGCTGGCCCTCAAGCCGGACGTGATCACCATGGACTACGAGATGCCGATGATGGACGGCATTACGGCAGTGCGGCATATCATGCAGCGCTGCCCGACGCCGGTCCTGATGTTCTCTTCGCTGACCCACGAAGGCGCCCGGGTCACCCTCGATGCGCTGGACGCCGGTGCCGTGGATTTCCTGCCGAAAAACTTCGAAGACATCTCGCGCAATCCCGAGAAGGTCAAGCAACTGCTGTGCGAGAAGATTCTGAGCATCTCGCGCAGCAATCGTCGGGTCAGTCATTTCAGCGCTCCGGCAGCGGCACCCATCGCGGCGCCGACTCCGGCAGCGATGCCGGCACCGTCCCACGTCAACACCTTCAGCAGCCCTGCGCCAGTACGTCCGGCCCCGGCACCTGTACCTGCCCGCACACCGGCGGCCAGCCCGCACTCGCCGGCGCCCAGGCGCAAAGCCTACAAGCTGGTGGCCATTGGCACGTCCACAGGCGGCCCGGTCGCCCTGCAGCGGGTCCTGACTCAGTTGCCAGCCCATTTCCCGGCGCCGATCGTACTGGTCCAGCACATGCCGGCAGCCTTCACCAAGGCTTTCGCCGAGCGTCTGGACAAGCTCTGCCGCATCAGCGTCAAGGAAGCCGAGGACGGTGACATCCTGCGCCCTGGCCTGGCGCTGCTGGCGCCGGGTGGCAAGCAGATGATGATCGACGGCCGCGGTGCGGTGAAAATCCTCCCGGGCGATGAGCGACTCAATTACAAACCCTGCGTGGACATCACCTTCGGTTCGGCGGCCAAGTCGTACGGCGACAAAGTTCTGGCGGTCGTGTTGACCGGCATGGGCGCCGACGGTCGCGAAGGCGCGCGCCTGCTCAAACAGGGCGGCAGCAGCATCTGGGCCCAGGACGAAGCCAGCTGCGTGATCTACGGCATGCCGATGGCCATCGTCAAAGCTGATCTCGCCGACGCGGTGTACAGCCTGGACGATATTGGCAAGCACCTGGTCGAGGCGTGTCTCTGATGGATGTTCTAAGCCTGATTGGCATCATCATGGCCTTCGTCGCCATCGTCGGTGGCAATTACCTGGAAGGTGGTCACCTCGGTGCCCTGGCCAACGGCCCGGCAGCCCTGATCGTACTTGGCGGGACCATAGGCGCAGCCTTGCTGCAATCGCCGATGAGCGCGTTCAAGCGCGCCATTCAGATCCTCGCCTGGATCCTCTTTCCACCCCGTGTCGACCTCGCCGGTGGCATCGACCGTGTGGTGAACTGGAGCCTGACCGCGCGCAAGGAAGGTTTGCTCGGCCTGGAAGGCATCGCCGACGCCGAACCCGACAACTATGCGCGCAAAGGCTTGCAACTGCTGGTCGACGGCGCCGAGCCGGAAGCGATCCGCAGCATTCTGGAAGTGGATTTCTTCACCCAGGAAAGCCGTGACATCGAAGCCGCCAAAGTCTTCGAAAGCATGGGCGGCTACGCGCCGACCATCGGCATCATCGGTGCGGTGATGGGCCTGATTCACGTCATGGGCAACCTGGGCGATCCGTCGCAGTTGGGTAACGGCATCGCCGTGGCCTTCGTCGCCACCATCTACGGTGTGGCCAGTGCCAACCTGGTGCTGCTGCCGATCGCCGCCAAGCTCAAATCCATCGCGCTGCGCCAGTCGCGTTATCGCGAGATGCTGCTCGAAGGGCTGCTGTCGATCGCCGAAGGTGAAAACCCTCGTTCCATTGAGTTGAAGCTGCAAGGTTTCATGGATTGAGGAGCTGAGAATGGCACGTCGTCGCCAGCATGATGAACACGTCAATCACGAACGCTGGCTGGTGTCCTACGCGGATTTCATCACCTTGCTGTTCGCGTTTTTCGTGGTCATGTACTCGATCTCATCGATCAACGAAGGCAAGTACAAGATCATTTCCGAAGCGCTGATCGGGGTTTTCACCGATACCGATAGCGCCCTCAAGCCGATTCCGATTGGCCAGGAGCGGCCGAAAACCGTGACCCCGGCCAAGCCGCTGGTCAAGGACAGCGAGCAGGTCGATGCCGGTGTTGCCGGTTCCAGCGACCCGCTCAAAAGCATCGCCGACGACATCAGCGCAGCGTTCGGTGATCTGATCAGCTCCAGCCAGATGACCGTGCGCGGCAACGAGTTGTGGGTCGAGATCGAACTCAATTCGAGCCTGTTGTTCGGCAGCGGCGACGCCATGCCCAGTGACATCGCGTTCAACATCATCGACAAAGTCGCGAAAATCCTCAAACCCTTCGACAACCCGATTCACGTCGAGGGCTTCACCGATGACCAGCCGATCCGCACCGCGCAATACCCGACCAACTGGGAGCTGTCCTCGGCCCGTTCGGCAAGCATCGTGCGCATGCTCGCAATGCAAGGGGTGAACCCCGGTCGCCTGGCCTCGGTGGGCTACGGTGAGTTCCAGCCAGTGGCCAATAACGCCACCGCCGAAGGCCGCGCGCGCAACCGTCGCGTGGTGCTGGTGGTGTCGCGCAACCTCGATGTGCGCCGCAGCCTGACAGGCACCGGCACCGCCCATGCGCAACCGGATGCGGCATTGAAGCGTGCTGGCACACAAACTGCACCGACCAGGGTTACGACGCCGGGACGCGAGAGTGCCGTCAATTCTCCGTCACCCGCACAAACACGTTGAGCTATTTCTCGGCCGATCCTTCGGACCGGGAGGAACAATCCGAATGAGAGTCTGGGCAGTCGCCAATCAAAAGGGTGGTGTTGGCAAAACCACTTCCTCCATCGCCTTGGCCGGTTTACTGGCCGAGGCGGGCAAGCGCGTGGTCGTGGTCGATCTCGACCCGCACGGCTCGATGACCAGTTACTTCGGCTACGATCCGGACACCCTGGAACACAGCAACTACGATCTGTTTCTGCACCAGGGCAGCGTGCCGCAAGGCCTGCCCGGCCAGTTACTGTTGTCGACCAGCGACGAACGCATTTCCCTGTTGCCCTCCAGCACCGCGCTGGCGACCCTCGAACGCCAGTCGCCGGGCCAGAGTGGCCTGGGCCTGGTGATTGCCAAGAGCCTCGCACAGCTGTGGCAGGATTTTGATTACGCGATCATCGACAGCCCGCCGTTGCTCGGTGTTCTGATGGTCAATGCCCTGGCCGCGAGCCAGCAACTGGTGATCCCGGTGCAGACCGAGCATCTGGCCGTCAAGGGCCTGGAGCGTATGGTCAACACCCTGACGATGATCAACCGTTCGCGCAAACAGTCATTGCCGTTCACCGTCATCCCGACCCTGTTCGACCGCCGCACGCAGGCCTCCCTCGGCACGTTGCGGGTGTTGCGCGACAAGTACCCAGAAGATATCTGGCAAGGCTACATCCCGGTCGACACGCGCCTGCGCGATGCCAGCCGGGCCGGCCTGACGCCGTCGCAGTTCGACGGCAAGAGCCGCGGCGTTGTCGCTTACCGTGCACTGCTCAAGCATCTGCTGACGGCACAACTCGTTCCGCAGGTGGCCTGACATGACCCTGATCCCCCCGATCCCCGTAGGAGCTGCCGCAGGCTGCGATCTTTTGATCTGCTTCTGCTTTTGTGGCGTTTTCGAGACAGTTAAAAGATCGCAGCCTGCGGCAGCTCCTACGGTGGGGGCGATCCAATGAATCGGCCGCTCAAGATAACTTCGCGCCCGCAACTGGCGTTGCAATCCTATCTGGACAGTTTGTTGCTCGACGCCACCGAAGCGCCTGTGCTGCCCGAAGTCGAAGACATCTTCGATACCCTCGCGCAAGTCGAGGCCCAAGGTGCGCTGGATGAGTTCCAGGCGGCCGTGCTCGAAGAGCAGGTCCGGGATGCAAGTAACCACTCGGCGCCGGCCGCCTCGGTGGTAGCGCCCGCGGAACCGATGAACCGGGCGCCGACTGCCGTGGTTGAAGCCCCGGCGCCGCTGGCGTCGGTATCGACGCTTGCACCGATGCTGCAAGCCCTGGCAGTCCCGGTCGTCGAAGAGCCCGATGTCGTGGACCCGCCGGTCGCACCTGCGCAGCAAGCGCTGGTGGAACCCGTCGTCGAAGTGTACCTGCCGCCGGGCAACACGCCGCCACCGGTAAAAACCGACGGTCGTCCCGCCTGGGCCGCCGAGCCGTTCGAATGCCTGCTGTTCGACGTCGCCGGCTTGACCTTGGCCGTGCCGTTGGTGTGCCTGGGCTCGATTTACCCGTTGGCCGGCCACGACCTCACGCCGCTGTTCGGCCAGCCGGAATGGTTCCTCGGCATCCTGCCCAGCCAGGCCGGCAACCTGAAGGTGCTCGATACCGCGCGCTGGGTCATGCCCGACCGCTATCGCGACGATTTCAAACAGGGCCTGCAATACGTCATTTCGGTCCAGGGCTACGAATGGGGGCTGGCGGTGCATCAGGTCAGCCGCTCCTTGCGCCTGGACCCGAACGAAATCAAATGGCGAAGTCACCGAGGTCAGCGGCCATGGCTGGCCGGCACGGTGATCGAACACATGTGTGCCTTGCTCGATGTCGCCTCGCTGGCCGAGCTGATCGCCAGCGGCGGGGCAAAGCCTATGTCCGGCAGCAAACCGATAAACATTAAATAAACAACAGCGACGGCACTCGATGGCGTCGCACGGAACACACACCGCCAGGGGCGGTTTCTTGAGGGGTCAGGGTATGAATGACAAGGCAACGGCGGCAAAAGGTTCCGAAGATCCGATCCTGCAATGGGTCACCTTCAAGCTGGACAACGAGACCTACGGCATCAACGTGATGCGCGTCCAGGAAGTGCTGCGCTACACCGAAATCGCCCCGGTACCGGGCGCCCCGAGCTACGTGCTGGGCATCATCAACCTGCGCGGCAACGTCGTCACCGTGATCGACACCCGCCAGCGCTTCGGCCTGATGAACGCCGAAATCAGCGACAACACCCGCATCGTCATCATCGAAGCCGACAAGCAAGTGGTCGGGATCATGGTCGACAGCGTGGCCGAGGTGGTTTACCTGCGCCAGTCGGAAATCGAGACCGCACCGAACGTGGGTAACGACGAGTCCGCCAAATTTATCCAGGGCGTGTGCAACAAGAACAACGAACTGCTCATTCTGGTCGAACTGGACAAGATGATGAGCGAAGAAGAGTGGTCGGAACTGGAGAGTATCTGATTGATGCTTGAGGTAGCGGTCATTGTCCTGTTCCTGTTTTGGGCAGGCACCCTGGCAATGTTTCTGTCGTACATACGCGCGCAGAAACAGATCGCCGAGCAACAGGCCCGGGGGGATGCGTTGCGTGATCAGCGTATCAAGGACCTGGCCAAGCGCGTGGACGATTACCAGAACGGCAGCGTGCGCATGGGCGAAAGCCTGCACGAACTGCGCGCGATCGTCGCGCCGTTGCCGGACAAGCTGGCCCAGCTTGAGCAGCGCGACCCCACCAGCCTGTCGTTCGCCCAGGCGGCGCGCCTGGTGGGGATGGGCGCCAGCGTCGACGAACTGACCCAGTCCTGCGGCTTGACCCAGGCTGAGGCGGAGTTGATGAGCAAGTTGCACAAGAACTGAAGGGTTAAAGATCGCAGCCTCGTTGCACTCGACAGCTCCTACAGGGTGTACGCCATTCCAATGTAGGAGCTGCCGAGTGCAACGAGGCTGCGATCTTTTACATTCACCCCGAATTCAATAATCTTCCCCACGCCCGGTAATGTCCTTCTCCACCATCCCCCCGTCCCGATCCAGCCCCGCCGGAAACTTCCCCTTCAAATTCCACGCAAACGCAATGATCTCGGCAATCGTCAGGTACAGCTCCTGGGGAATGCTGTCCCCCAGTTCCATCCGCGCCAGCAACCTCACCAGCTCGGCGTTTTCGTAGATCGGCACTGCGCTTTCCCGGGCGATCCTGAGGATTTCTTCCGCCAATTCTTCGTCACCCTTGGCCGTGAGGGTCGGGGCGTGGCTGCCGTCGTATTTCAGGGCGATGGCCTGGCGTGGGGTGTCATGGTTGTTCATGCGGTTTCGTCTACCCAGCGTTGGTCCAGGCGGGTTTGTGCGCCCAGGGGCGGTGTGCCGAGGTGGCAGTCGAGGTCGCCGACGTTCAAGCCGGCGGTGACCAGGCGCTCGCGCAGCCCGGCCAGGTTGCTTTCGATCAGGCTGGCGGTATACGGCCGCTCGGCCCAGAGCTGGCCGGACAGGTTGCCTTGGCTCAATAGCGCCTGGATTTGCAAAGGGCCCAGTGGCTCCATGGCAAACGCCAGCTCGACGCGCCACAGTTGCTGTCTGGGTTCGCGTTCCTCGCGCCGTTCCTTTGGCTGTTGTTTCTCGGGGGCGTCTTCGCGCTGGAACTTGACCTGCAAGGGCACGATGTCCTGCAGGTTGCGCATCGGGATTTCCAGCTGCCAGGTGCTCATCAGGCGCCCGTCAGCGGTGACGCCGGTCTGCTCCAGGCTCGACAGCTGGTGGCTCTGCAAGCGTGAAACCGCCGCAGCAGCCAGGCGCAGCAGGTGTTCGAAGTCGTCTTCACCCTCGGCGCTCTGCAACAGGCGCTCGGGCAGGGGGAAACTGGTCGGCGACGGCTTGGCGCTGACCCGGTCGAGCATGCCCAAGGCATTACGCACGAAGCTGGGCATCGCCTGGGCCAGGGTGTTGGCAGCGATGATTGCATTGAGATTACTGTTGGCCGGCAGCGCCGGTGTCAGCTGGGCGATGAGTTTGAGCAAGTCGCCTTTGAGGTCGGGCGCGAGTGTCGGGTTTTGCCCGGCCAGCAATTTGCTTTCCAGAAACACACCGCTGTTGAGCAGCGCCTGGGCCAGGCCTTTGGGGGTAGCGAGTTGTTGGGCATCAGGCAGGCCGGCCAACAACCGCGTCGCGATCGAGCGCAGTTCCACGGAGGTTTGATCAGTGGCCTGCAGGTCTTGCAGAAGGTTGAGCAGGCCATCCAGTGAACCTTGGCGACTTTGCTGAACCACCAGTTGCTGAGTCACGGCCAGTTGTTCCTGGCGGTTGCTCAGCGGCACGAATCTCAAGCTCTGGCCATCCTCCACCCGGGCGCTGAGCAAGGTCCCGACACGCAGGGGTTGTGGGCTTTCAATGCTCAAGGTGCTGCCACTCAGGGCGGTATTGAGCAGGCTGACCATCGAGCGAAATACCGACGGCTGCCCGGGCACCTGGGGCAGGGCCTGGGAAGTCAGGACCTTGCCTTGCAGCAAGGTGCCGACCGGCAGTTGTGCAGTGTCGAGGCGGGTGAGGGCGGCGACGCTGGACGAAATGGCCTGCTGCACGCTGATTGCCAGATTACCCGCCGAAGGCTGGGTCACCAGCAGGCTGGTGCCCAAGGCCAGCGGCTGGTTGCTCAGGGTCTGGATCATGGTCTGGCGACCGCTGTCGAGGGTGAGCTTGAGCAACAGCTGAAAGGCCTGATCCGCCTGCTTGAGCGACAGCACTTCGGCCTGGGCCGTCTGGCCGGCGCTGATCAGCCCTTCCCTGGGCGTCAGCAACTGGAGCAACTCACCGCTGACCGCTGGCGCACGGGAAGTCGCCGGAGCCGTTTGCGGTAGCGGGGGAATGTTCATTTCGCCTGTCATACGCGGTCACAACCTGAGGAAAATGCACTCTTTAGACCAGGGTCTGGCATGTATAATGCCGCGCCGTTGTATCCAAAAATGGCGAAAACTTTGCAATAGTTTGACGCAGCTCTCCAGAACAAGGCGTCGTTGCATCTATGCTGCATCTCTTTAACGGCCGCGCGCGTGCCGACTTGAACCGTATAAGGCCCGTGATCCCTTGACCAGTCCTGTCCTGCAAACCGTTGCCCTCGCTTGTGAGCGAGACCTTCGGCTGCTCTTCGAAAATCTCGATTTGCGACTGGCCGGTGGCGAAATGGTACAGATCAGTGGTCCCAACGGCAGCGGCAAGACCAGTCTGCTGCGCCTGCTCTCGGGGCTGATGCAGCCGACGGCCGGTCAGGTGCTGCTCAACGGCCAGCCGCTGAGCGAGCATCGCGGTGAACTGGCGCGCAATCTGCTGTGGATCGGCCACGCCGCCGGGATCAAGGATTTGCTCACACCGGAAGAAAATCTCAGCTGGCTGTGCGCCTTGCATCAGCCGGCCAGCCATGAGGCGATCTGGCAGGCACTGGCAGCGGTCGGCCTGCGCGGGTTCGAGGATGTGCCCTGCCATACGCTGTCCGCCGGCCAACAGCGCCGCGTCGCGTTGGCGCGTCTGTATCTGGACAGCCCTCCACTGTGGATCGTCGACGAGCCTTTCACCGCCCTCGACAAGCAAGGCGTGGCACAGCTTGAGGAACACCTGGCGGCTCACTGCGAGCGGGGCGGTATGGTGGTCCTGACCACCCACCACACGCTGAGCCGGATGCCGGCCGGTTACCGTGACATCGACCTGGGGAAGTGGGCCGTATGAGTGTTTTCGGCCTGTTGGTCGCCCGCGAGGCCCGTCTGCTGTTCCGCCGTCCCGCGGAACTGGCCAATCCGTTGGTGTTCTTCGCGATCGTGGTGTCGCTGTTCCCGTTGGCGGTCGGCCCCGAGTCTCAATTGTTGCAAACCTTGTCTCCGGGCCTGGTCTGGGTGGCGGCGCTTTTATCGGTTTTGCTCTCGCTGGACGGGCTTTTCCGCAGTGATTTCGAGGATGGATCCCTGGAACAGTGGGTCCTTTCGTCGCACCCCCTGCCTCTTCTGGTTCTGGCCAAGGTACTGGCACACTGGGCGTTTTCCGGCCTGGCACTGGTCTTGCTCGCACCCTTGCTCGCCTTGATGCTCGGTTTGCCTGCCGCCTGTCTGCCGGTGTTGCTGCTTTCGCTGTTGCTCGGTACACCGGTGCTGAGCCTGCTCGGTGCGGTGGGCGCGGCACTGACGGTGGGATTGAAGCGCGGCGGCCTGTTGCTGGCGCTGCTGATCCTGCCGTTGTACATCCCGGTGTTGATTCTCGGCAGCGGCGCCTTGCAGGCCGCCCTGCAGGGCATGCCGGCAACCGGTTATCTCTTGTGGCTTGGTAGCCTGACCGCCCTGGCGATAACCCTGACACCTTTTGCAATAGCTGCTGGCCTGAAGATCAGCGTCGGCGAATAATGAGGTCTGATCGTTTTTTGATCAGCAAAGACCCAGGCTCTTCACAGTAAAGAGCAACCGTGATGGAAACAGTATGAACTGGACGTGGTTTCACAAACTCGGCTCGCCCAAGTGGTTCTACGGCATCAGCGGCAGGCTGCTGCCCTGGCTGAGCATTGCGGCATTGCTGCTGATTGGGGTCGGCGTGGTCTGGGGCCTCGCTTTCGCACCGCCGGACTATCAGCAGGGCAACAGCTTTCGCATCATCTATATCCACGTGCCGGCCGCCATGCTGGCGCAGTCGATCTATGTGATGCTGGCCGTGTGCGGCATCGTCGGGCTGGTGTGGAAGATGAAACTGGCCGACGTCGCCCTGCAATGCGCGGCGCCCATCGGCGCCTGGATGACCGCCGTGGCGCTGGTCACCGGGGCCATCTGGGGCAAGCCGACCTGGGGCTCGTGGTGGGTCTGGGATGCGCGCCTGACCTCGATGCTGATACTGCTGTTCCTGTACTTCGGTCTTATTGCACTGGGCAATGCCATCAGCAATCGTGACAGCGCGGCCAAGGCCTGCGCGGTACTGGCGATCGTCGGCGTGATCAACATCCCGATCATCAAATACTCGGTGGAATGGTGGAACACCCTGCACCAGGGCGCGACCTTCACCCTCACTGAAAAACCGGCGATGCCCGCCGAAATGTGGCTGCCACTGCTGCTGACGGCGTTGGGTTTCTACTGTTTCTTCGGCGCGGTGCTGTTGCTGCGCATGCGCCTTGAAGTGCTCAAGCGCGAAGCCCGGGCCAGTTGGGTGAAAGCCGAAGTGGAAAACAGCCTGGAGGCCGCTCGATGAGTTTTGCTTCATTCGGCGACTTCATCGCCATGGGTCATCATGGCCTGTATGTCTGGTCCGCCTACGGCATCTGCCTGGTGGTCCTGGCCCTCAACGTGGCGGCGCCGATCCTGGCCCGCAAGCGGTATCTGCAACAAGAGGCGCGACGTCTGCGCCGGGAGAACGGCAAGTGAATCCGCTGCGCAAAAAGCGTCTTATCATCATTCTCGGGATTCTGGTCGGGGTCGGCGCTGCCGTCGGCCTGGCCCTGAGCGCCCTGCAGCAAAACATCAATCTGTTTTACACACCGACCCAGATCGCCAATGGCGAGGCACCCCAGGACACCCGCATTCGTGCCGGTGGCATGGTCGAGGCGGGTTCCCTGCAGCGCTCCGGCGACTCTCTGGACGTGAAGTTCGTCGTCACCGACTTCAACAAGTCCGTGACCATCAGCTATCGCGGGATCCTCCCGGACCTGTTCCGTGAAGGGCAGGGCATTGTCGCCCTGGGCAAAATCAATGCAGACGGCGTGGTCGTGGCCGACGAAGTGCTGGCCAAGCACGACGAGAAGTACATGCCGCCGGAAGTGACCAAGGCGTTGAAAGACAGCGGTCAATCGGCTCCAACGCCCGCGAAGGAGGGTTGATCCATGACATCCGGTCTCTTTGTACCCGAGCTTGGCCACCTGGCCATGATCCTCGCGCTGTGCTTTGCCCTGGTCCAGGCCGTGGTGCCCTTGCTCGGCGCCTGGCGCGGTGATCGCCTGTGGATGAGCCTGGCGCAGCCGGCTGCGTGGGGGCAGTTCACCTTTCTGGCGTTTGCCTTCGGTTGCCTGACTTACGCCTTCATGGTCGACGACTTCTCCGTCGCCTATGTGGCCAACAACTCCAACTCGGCCTTGCCGTGGTACTACAAGTTCAGTGCGGTGTGGGGCGCCCACGAGGGTTCCCTGTTGCTGTGGGCGCTGATTCTCGGCGGTTGGACCTTCGCGGTGTCGATCTTCTCCCGGCAGTTGCCCCAGGTCATGCTCGCCCGGGTGTTGGCGGTGATGGGCATGATCAGCACCGGCTTCATGCTGTTCCTGATCATGACCTCGAACCCGTTCAAGCGCATCCTGCCTCAGGTGCCGACCGATGGCGCCGACCTCAACCCGCTGCTGCAGGACATCGGCCTGATCGTGCACCCGCCGATGCTGTACATGGGCTACGTGGGTTTTTCGGTGGCCTTCGCCTTCGCCATCGCAGCACTGATGGGCGGACGCCTGGACGCCGCCTGGGCGCGCTGGTCGCGTCCGTGGACCATTGTCGCCTGGGCCTTCCTCGGCATCGGCATCACCCTCGGCTCGTGGTGGGCCTACTACGAACTCGGCTGGGGCGGCTGGTGGTTCTGGGACCCGGTGGAAAACGCCTCGTTCATGCCATGGCTGGTGGGTACGGCGCTGATTCACTCCCTGGCGGTCACGGAAAAACGCGGCGTGTTCAAGAGCTGGACGGTGTTGCTGGCCATCGCCGCCTTCTCCCTGAGTCTGCTCGGCACCTTCCTCGTGCGTTCCGGCGTGCTGACCTCGGTGCACGCCTTTGCCTCCGACCCGGAGCGCGGCGTGTTCATCCTGATCTTCCTGCTGTTCGTGGTCGGTGGTTCGCTGACCCTGTTTGCCCTGCGCGCGCCGGTGGTCAAGAGTCAGGTCGGCTTTAACCTCTGGTCGCGGGAAACCCTGTTGCTGGGTAACAACCTGGTGCTGGTGGTGGCGGCTTCGATGATCCTGCTCGGTACCCTGTATCCGCTGATTCTCGATGCGATGACCGGCGCCAAGCTGTCGGTCGGCCCGCCGTACTTCAACGCGTTGTTCATTCCGTTGATGGCCTTGCTGATGGTGGTGATGGCGGTCGGCATGCTCGTACGCTGGAAAGACACACCCGTGAAATGGCTGGTGAGCATGCTCACACCGGTCCTGCTCGGCAGTGCGGCCATGGCCGTGGTGGCCGGTATCGCCTACGGCGACTTCAACTGGGCGGTGCTTGCGACCTTCATGCTCGCCGCCTGGGTATTGCTGGCCGGTGTCCGTGACATCTTCGACAAGACCCGTCACAAAGGCCTGATCAAGGGCCTGCCGACCCTGACCCGCAGCTACTGGGGCATGCAGATTGCCCACCTGGGCATCGCCGTCTGTGCCTTGGGTGTCGTGCTGTCGAGCCAGAACAGCGCCGAGCGCGACCTGCGCCTGGAGCCGGGCGAGTCCATGGACCTGGCCGGTTATCACTTCGTGTTCGAAGGCGCCAAGCACTTCGAGGGGCCGAACTTCACGTCTGACAAGGGCACCGTTCGGGTGATCCGTGAAGGCAAGGAAGTCAGCGTGTTGCACCCGGAAAAACGTCTGTACACCGTGCAGAATTCGGTGATGACCGAAGCCGGGATCGACGCCGGTTTCACCCGTGACCTCTACGTCGCCCTCGGCGAACCCCTGGGTAATGGCGCCTGGGCCGTGCGGGTGCACGTCAAGCCGTTCGTGCGCTGGATCTGGTTCGGTGGCTTGCTCACCGGCTTTGGTGGTCTGCTGGCAGCGCTGGATCGGCGTTATCGGGTCAAGGTAAAAAGCCGGGTGCGCGAAGCACTGGGCATGTCGGGAGCCACTGCATGAAGCGTTGGTTGATGGTCTTGCCACTGGCGATTTTCCTGCTGGTGGCCGTGTTTCTTTACCGCGGGTTGTACCTCGACCCGGCTGAATTGCCGTCGGCGATGATCGGCAAACCGTTCCCGGAGTTTTCCCTGCCGGCGGTGCAGGGCGACAAAACCCTCACTAAGGCGGACATCCTCGGCAAACCGGCGCTGGTCAACGTCTGGGGCACCTGGTGCATTTCCTGCCGGGTCGAGCACCCGGTGCTGAACAAGCTGGCCGGGCAGGGCGTGGTGATCTACGGCATCAACTACAAGGACGTCAACGCCGATGCCTTGAAGTGGCTGAATGATTTCCACAACCCCTACGTGCTGGATATCCGTGACGATGACGGCTCGTTGGGCCTGAACCTCGGGGTGTACGGCGCGCCGGAAACCTTCTTCATCGACGCCAAGGGTATCATCCGCGACAAGTTCGTCGGCGTGATAGATGAGCAGGTCTGGCGCGAGAAACTGGCGGCCAAGTACCAGGCGCTGGTCGATGAGGCCAAGCCATGAAGCGCTGGATTGCCGCCGTCGTCCTGGGTTTGAGCCTGGCCGGCGTGGCCCACGCGGCCATCGACACCTACGAATTCTCCAAGGAAGGCGATCGCGAGCGTTTTCGCGAACTGACCAAGGAACTGCGTTGCCCCAAGTGCCAGAACCAGGACATCGCCGATTCCAATGCGCCGATTGCCGCCGACCTGCGCAAGGAAATCTTCCGCATGCTCGGCGAGGGCAAGGACAACCAGCAGATCATCGACTTCATGGTCGATCGCTACGGTGACTTCGTCCGCTACAAACCGGCCCTCAACGCCAAGACCGCACTGCTCTGGTTCGGCCCTGCCGGCCTGCTGCTGGGCGGCGTGGTGATTATTGCGGTGATCGTCCGCCGTCGCCGCGTGCAACGCGCCGACACCCCGGGCTCGCTGAATGCCGAGGAGCGCTCGCGCCTCGACCACCTGTTGGATAAAAACCAAGAATGATTGATTTCTGGCTCGCTGCAGGTCTGCTGCTACTGGTTGCCCTGAGTTTTCTGTTGATCCCGGTGTTGCGCAGTCGTCGTGCCCAGCTCGAAGAGGATCGTACCGCCCTGAACGTTGCGCTGTACCAAGAGCGCGTGGCCGAGTTGCAGGCCCAGCAGGAAGAGGGCGTACTCGATGCGGCGCAGATGGACGCCGGACGCGCCGAAGCCGCCCGTGAATTGCTGGCGGACACTGAGGGCGTCGAAGCGCCACGTGTCTCGCGTCTGGGCAAACCCCTGCCGTTGCTCGCGGCCATCCTCGTGCCGGTGCTGGGCCTGGGGCTGTACATGCATTACGGTGCCAGCGACAAAGTCGAACTGACCCGCGAATTCGCCCATGCACCGCAATCGATGGACGAGATGACCAAACGCCTGGAGCGTGCGGTCGCCGCCCAGCCGGATTCGGCCGAGGGCGTGTACTTCCTTGGTCGTACCTACATGGCGCAGGATCGCCCTGCGGACGCGGCGAAAATGTTCGAGCGCACCGTCAACCTGGCCGGTCGTGAACCCGAATTGCTCGGCCAATGGGCCCAGGCGCAGTACTTCGCCGATGGCAAGAAATGGTCGGACAAGGTCCAGGCCCTGACCGACGAAGCGCTCAAGGCCGATCCGAAAGAGGTCACCAGCCTTGGCCTGCTGGGCATCGCTGCGTTCGAAAGCGAGCGTTATCAGGACGCCATCGACTACTGGAATCGCCTGCTGGCACAACTGCCGCCGGAAGATCAATCCCGCCAGGCGCTGCAAGGCGGCATTACCCGGGCCACGGAAAAACTGCAGGCCAGTGGCGGCAAGGTCGCGCAAGCACCGGCGGCCAAGGCTGCGGCGTTGCTCAAGGTCAGCGTCGACCTGGCCGCGGACCTCAAAGCCAAGGTCCAGCCGGGCGACAGCGTGTTCATCTTCGCTCGCGCGGTCTCCGGTCCTCCGGCGCCTCTGGCGGTCAAGCGCATGACCGTGGCCGACCTGCCGGTAACCGTCGAATTGGGCGATGCTGACGCAATGATGCCGCAGTTGAAACTGTCGAACTTTCCTGAAGTCCAACTGGTTGCGCGCATTTCCCGTGCCGGCAAACCTACCGCCGGTGAGTGGATCGGTCGCAGCCAGCCCCTGGCCAGCAGCACCACCGCGCCCCAGACATTGACCATCGACAGCCCGGACCAATAAGCGCCCGGGTAACAACAGGAAAACACCGTTATGACCGCCATCGCTCGTATTACCCTGCTCAGTATGGTGTTGGGCTTGAGCGCTTGTGCGGTCCAGCGGCCCCCTGAGCACCCGACCCCGCCACCGATTCCGCCCTCGCAACCGAGCCCCACGCCGTCGACTTCGCCGACACCGAGCAAGCCGAGCGTTCCGGCCAAGCCTGCGAAGCCGTTGCCGCGCACCTCGGCCAGCTTCGCGCCGCCGCCGGGGGGCAATAGTCATTGGGATCCGAAGCTGGGGGTTTATGTGCTGGATGATCAGCCCAATACCTTTTACCGTCAGCGCACCTATTACCGCTGGGATAATGGCTGGAGCCGCTCGATCAGTCCGAAAGGGCCTTGGGAGGAGACGGATATCCATGGGGTGCCGGGCGGGTTGGGGCGCCAGTTCGGGCAGTGATGCAAAAGGGCGATCTTCGGATCGCCTTTTTTATCGGGGCTTGAAAATTCGATTCGATTTGATTTGGAGTATCCCTGTGGGAGTCAGTCTGCTGGTCTGAGGTGACTGATTTTTGTCTGTCTGGCCGCGCTGCGCTGCGCTGAGCTGAGCTGAGCTGAGTACATATCCATTTCTGCGGTCACGGCTGCTATTGGTTCCGCCCTTACGGCGGGTCACTTGGAAGAGCCCCAAGTAACCAAGGGCTTGTGCCCCTGTCGTTCGGTGCCTCGCTGTGGCTCGGCATGCCCTCGCTCCGGTCCTGCTCCGTGGGCGCGCCGCGACCGGCCATCCATGGCCTGACGCGGCT
>Ga0160472_100702_pt1 | contig 15889 bp, 13 predicted proteins | sample HID1973M_E11MG_FD_108267 | JGI IMG/M metagenome (GOLD analysis project Ga0160472, IMG submission 108267) | Enriched mosquito-associated microbial communities from UW Madison campus, WI, USA - HID1973M_E11 MG | ecosystem: Host-associated > Arthropoda: Insects > Digestive system > Unclassified ... | reverse complement strand
CGGCCACGGATGCGGCGCGGTAAGCAGGGAAGGCGCTGACAAAGTAACGCAAGGCCATGCGGTCAGATCTCCGGTGGTGAGGGAATGGGCCGCGAGACCTGCGCGCGAAGCAGCCGGGTACAGATCACGGGGCAGCCAAAAGGCTACTCCGTGCAGATCTGGATTGATATGGGGCGATTCCTACGAATCGTACTGTCGTGACAAAAGTTCACATTTCTTCTCGCCAGCGGGCCTCTGCCTGTTGACCGGAGAGATCTCGCTGCAGGCTGACTTCGGAAGCTGGATCTTGCAAGCAATCTGACCGCCCATGATATCGGTATCGCTTTTGGCCAAGGAGGCCCGGGATGAACTAGCAAGGCCCTTGCGACGCATGCGATTCTCAAGAGCGTATTTCTTCAGCCAGAACACCCAACCATCCGGGCAATTGACGCGCTTGCAGCCTCAAAGCTGGCTCATGCCGCCGTCGACGATGATTTCCGTGCCGACGATGAACGCCGACTCGGGCGCCGCCAGATGCAGCACGGTGGACGCCAGTTCGGCGGGCGTGCCGAAGCGGCCGAGCGGGATCTGGCCCTGGATGGCGGCGGCGGTCTTTTCCAGCGTCTCGGCATCGAAGCCCAGCTTGCCGTAGAGCGGCGTGGTGATCGGCCCGGGGCTGACCACGTTGACGCGCGCGCCCTGCGGCAGCAACTCGGCCGACAGCGTCTTCGCCAGCGTGATCAGCGCGCCCTTGCTCGCCGCGTAGACCGACGACGCCGGCATGCCGACGTGGGCGTTGATCGAACCGTTGAGGATCACCGATGCGCCCCGGTTGAACAACGGCGCCAGCGACTGGATCTGGAAGTAGGCGCCCTTCACGTTGGCGTTGAAAGTTTCGTCCCACAGTTCTTCCGTCACCTCGGCAAATGGCGCGAACTTCGCCACGCCCGCGTTGATGAAGACGGCGTCGAGGCGCACGCCCTGCTCGCGGATCTGCCGGGCAAGCTGGCGGGCGGCGGCGACCGGGCCGGCTTCATTGCGGATGGCGGTGGCATCGGGGCCGAGCGTGGCGCGCGCGGCTTCGAGCGAGTCGGCATTGCGGCCGGTGATGATGACCTGCGCGCCTTCGGCGGCAAAGGCCTGGGCGGTGGCGAGGCCGATGCCGCTGTTGCCGCCGGTGACGAGGACGGTCTTGCCCGCGAAGCGCTTGCTGGTGGTGGGGGTGGTCGGGGTGGTCATGGCGTTCTCCTTTTTTGAACGTGTCCTGATGGTGACTTCATGGTGGACCACCAACCCCTGCGGGATATACGGCGCAGGCGGGGGAAACGTGCAGGTTCGTCGAACAAGTCCGGGCGGCTCGTTCAGGGTGCCGGGAAACGTCAGGGAAAGAGGTCCATGCCCTGCACCAGCACCCGCGCCAGCCGCTCCTCCGCCAACTGCCCCAGCCACCACTGCAGCGCCCTGCCGTCTTCCTGGTCGCCGCGCCAGCCCAGATACAGCACGTTCGGCTCGCGCGGCGTGGCCGTGCGCATCTCCACCAGTTCGCCGCGTTCCAGCAGTCCCGCCACGCGCTGGCGCGGCAGCCAGCCCACCCCGAGCCCGTCGCGCTGCGCGAGGATCTTGGCGCGCATGCTCGGCACCGCCAGCACCGGCTGGCCGCCGACGGTGCCGTAGCCGCGGCCCGCGCCCTGCCGCGAGCTGTCGGCCACCACCACGGCGCGGTGCCGCACGATGTCGTCGCGGGCCAGCGGCTGGCGGGCGCTGGCGAGCGGGTGGCGCGGGGCGATGGCGAACACCCAGTCCATCACGCCCAGTTCGGCCCAGCGCAGCGTGGGCATGGCGGGCGGCTCGTTGGTGGCGCCGATGACGAGATCCGCGCGGCCATCGCGCAACGCCTCCCAGGTGCCCCCGAGCACTTCGGTCGTCACCCGTAGCGCCACCCCGGACCGGAGCGCATCGAAGGCGTGAATGACGGGCATCAGCCACGCGAACTCGATGATCTCGTCGGTGACGATCCACAACCGGTCCTCCCAGCCGCTGGCCACCTGCCGCACGCGCTGGGTCATGCGGGCGACGTCCTGCATCAGCCGCGCCGCCTCCTCCGCCAGCAGGCGCCCCGCCGGCGTGAGCTGCAGGCGGTAGCGGCGGCGGTCGAACAGCAGCGCGTCGAAGCGCGCCTCCAGTTGCCGCGCGGCGTGCGACACCGTGGACGGCGCCTTGCCCAGCCGGGCGGCCGCCTGCGACAGGCTGCCGCTCTCGCGGATGGCCTCGAGTAACGCCAGTTCGTCTTCGCTCAACATGTTCTGTCCTGTCGCATGAGTCGGGAGCTGACGTTAGCGTAGGCGGCATCGCTGCGCCTTGCCGTCCTTTTCCCGGATACCGCCGCCTATCTCCTGAAGGAGCCATTGTTGTCGGCCTTGCTTGTCTGATTTCGAATACACGCTAAACACAAATAGGAATGATTTGCGTTACACTTACGCCTCGTTCGTAACACGCCACTACAACTCTGTAACAAAGAAGGAAGGCAATCGTGAAAGGACAGGACAATATGCGCTTCACGCCGCTCGCCGCAGTCGCGGCGGGGACCCTGGCAGTCGGGATGCAGGCCGCCACGGCGCAGGAGCTGGCCCAGGCCCAGGGAGCGCAGCACGTGACGCAGGTAGCACAAGTGGGGGAACTCGCGCCGGTGACGGTGCGCAGCGAGCGTGACGACGGCTTCAAGGTCGACGCGGCCCAGTCGTCCAAATTCACCGCCCCGCTGCTCGACACGCCCAAGTCCGTCACGGTTGTCCCGGCCGAAGTCCTGAAGGCCACCGGCTCCAACTCGCTGCAGGAAGCGCTGCGCACCACCCCCGGCATCACCTTCGGTGCCGGCGAAGGCGGCAACCCGATCGGCGACCGTCCGTTCATCCGCGGCTTCGACTCGATGTCGAGCATCTATGTGGACGGCGTGCGCGATACCGCTTCCCAGACCCGCGACACCTTCAACATCGACCGCGTCGAGATCATCAAGGGCCCCAGTTCCGCATTCGGCGGCAAGGGCTCGGCGGGCGGGATGATCAACATTGTCTCCAAGCTGCCGACCACCGAGAATTTTGCCGAGGCCAATATCGGCGTGGGCACCGACAGCTACTTCCGCACCACGGCCGACGCCAATTACGTCCTGAACGACAACACCGCCGTGCGCCTGAACGCGATGGGCCAGACCCTCGACGTGCCGGGCCGCGACGCCGTGGACAACCGCGCCTGGGGCTTCGCGCCGAGCGTCACGTTCGGCCTGCACTCGCCCACGCAGGTCACGCTGCAGTACTACCACCTGCAGGGCAACGGCATGCCCGACTACAGCATCCCGTATGCCCGCCCGGCCGCGCAGTCGAGCAAGGCCAACCCAAGCGCCCCCGCCAACGTCGACCGCAACAACTTCTATGGCCTGACCGACCGCGACTTCCAGAAGACGCAGGCCGACACCGCCACGGCCCTCATCCAGCACGACTTCCGCAACGGACTGGTGTTCCGCAACACCACGCGTTGGGGCCGGTCGTCGAACAACTACATCGTCACCAATCCGGACGACAGTAAGGGCAACGTGGCCAACGGCTTGCTTTACCGTGCCACCAAGAACCGCGACTCCGCCACCGAGACGCTGACCAACGCCACCGAACTGGCGGCCGAGTTCAATACCGGCAGCCTGAAGCACAACGCCTCGTTCGGCGTCGAGTTCAGCCGCGACGAGACCAATAACAACCCGTACAACGTGGTGTCGCTGGTGTCGGGCACCACCTGCAATCCCGCCCTGCTCGGGAGCTTCGACTGCACGTCGCTCTACAACCCGAACCCGGACGATCCGTGGCGCGGCAAGATCACGAAGATGCCGTACACCACCACGACGACGACCAATATGCAGTCGGTCTACCTGTTCGACACGGTGGAGATCACGAAGCAGTGGCTGCTCAACGGCGGCGTCCGCTGGGACAACTACGACACCCGCGCATTCACCAACGCCTACACCAACCCCAACACCGGCGCGGCCGTGGCGACGGCGGACATCCGCAACAAGTCCAGTTTCTTCAACTACCAGGCGGGCCTGGTCTACAAGCCGGTGGACTACGCGAGCGTCTACGTCTCGTATGGCACGGCGTCCACGCCGCCGGGCTCGACCAACGGCGACGGCGCCGACAACATTGCCGCCGCGCAGCGCAACCTGGACCCCGAGACCAGCCGCGCGGTGGAAATCGGCACCAAGTGGGACGTGCTGGCCCGCCGCCTGTCGCTGACCGGCGCGATCTTCCAGATCGAGAAGAACAACGCCCGCGTGGCCGTGGACGCCAACACCACGATCAACGCCGGCAAGCAGCAGGTGAAGGGCTTCGAGCTGGGCTTTGCCGGCAATGTCACCGACAAGTGGGCGGTGTTCGGCGGCTACACCTATCTCGACAGCGAACTGAAGGACAACGGCCCGCAGGCCGCCAACGCTGCCAACAACGGCAACCAGTTCCCGAATACGCCGAAGAACTCGTTCAGCCTGTTCAGCACGTATCAGGTCCTGCCGGCGTTCACGGTGGGCGGCGGCGCGTACTACGTCGACAAGGTGTACGGCAACCCGGCCAACTCGCTGTACGTGCCGTCGTACTGGCGCTTCGACGCGATGGCCGCCTACCGCTTCAACAAGCACCTGACGCTGCAGCTCAACGTCAACAACCTGTTCGACAAGACCTACTACACCAAGGCCTATGCGTCGCACTACGCGGCGCTCGGCCCGGGCCGCAACGCCATCCTGACGGCGACGATCCGCTACTGACCGACTGGTCGCACCACCCCGCCCCGGCCTAATGCCGGGGCCGGGGCCGCCGCACCTTCGGGCCGGCGGCCCTTCTTCCATTCGGGGTCGGCCGGCGCAGTACAATCGCGCTTTTCCCCACCCAGCCCCCGCCACCATGACCACGCTCGGCACGCCCCTCTCCCCTTCCGCCACCAAAGTGATGCTGCTCGGCTCCGGCGAGCTGGGCAAGGAAGTGCTCATCGCGCTGCAGCGCCTCGGCGTCGAGACCATCGCCGTCGACCGCTACGAGAACGCCCCCGGGCAGCAGGTGGCGCACCATGCGCGCACCATCACCATGAGCGACCCGGCGCAGCTGCGCGCGCTGATCGAGGCGGAGCGGCCGCACCTGGTGGTGCCGGAAATCGAGGCCATCGCCACGCCGGAACTGGAAGCGCTGGAAGCCGCCGGCATCGTGCGCGTGATCCCCACGGCGCGCGCCGCCCGCCTGACGATGGACCGCGAAGGCATCCGCCGCCTGGCCGCCGAGACGCTCGGCCTGCCCACCAGTCCGTACAAGTTCTGCGACTCGCTGGCCGAACTGCAGGCCGCCATCGACGGCGCGGGTGGCGAGGGTATTGGCTATCCGTGCGTGGTGAAGCCGGTGATGAGCAGCTCCGGCAAGGGCCAGAGCAAGATCGACGGCCCGCAGGACGTGCAGGCCGCGTGGGACTACGCCATGGCTGGCGGACGCGTGAGCCACGGCCGCGTGATCGTCGAGGGCTTTATCGACTTCGACTACGAGATCACGCTGCTGACCGTGCGCGCGCCCGGCGCCGACGGCACGATCGAGACGCACTTCTGCGAACCCATCGGCCACAAGCAGGTTGCCGGCGACTACGTGGAAAGCTGGCAGCCGCACCCGATGCCGCCCGCGGCGCTGGAAAAGGCCCGGCAGATCGCCGCCGCCGTCACGGCGGACCTCGGCGGACAGGGCCTGTTCGGCGTGGAACTGTTCGTCAAGGGCGACCAGGTCTGGTTCAGCGAGGTCAGCCCGCGTCCGCACGACACCGGCATGGTGACGATGATCACGCAGCAGCAGAACGAGTTCGAACTGCATGCCCGGGCCATCCTCGGGCTGCCGGTCAGCACGGCGCTGCGCGCGCCCGGTGCGAGCGCGGTGATCTATGGTGGCGTGGATGCCGCCGGCGTGGTGTTCGACGGCGTCGACGCGGCGCTGCGCGTGCCGCAGACCGAACTGCGCCTGTTCGGCAAGCCGGAGAGCTTCGAGAAGCGCCGCATGGGCGTGGCGCTGGCCTTCGCCGACGACGTGGAAACGGCCCGCGCCCGGGCGCGGGAAGCCGCGGCGAAGGTAAAGCCGCGCGTGGCCTGACCGGTCGCCCCGGGGCACGGCTTATGCTGCTGCGCCGCAGCGTGGCGGCTTGTCATTCTCCCGTCACGCGACTATCACTCTCTTTACCTGCCCCGCACCGCGATCCGGCCCGCGGGGCACCTTGGGGGAGTGGACCATGGACGTCAGGGATGGCTTTGTCGGCGCAATCGGCCGCACGCCGCTGATCCGGCTGGCCGGGCTGAGCGCCGAAACCGGCTGCGAGATCTACGGCAAGGCCGAATTCCTCAACCCCGGCGGCTCGGTCAAGGACCGCGCGGCGCTCTACATCCTGCGCGACGCCGAGCGCCGTGGCGTCCTCAGGCCCGGCGGCACGGTTATCGAAGGCACGGCGGGCAACACCGGCATCGGCCTCGCCCACCTGTGCGCGGCGCGCGGCTACCGCTGCATCGTGGTGATCCCGGAGACGCAGTCGCCCGAGAAGATGGAGCGCCTGCGCATGCTCGGCGCCGAGGTCCGCGCCGTCCCCGCCAAGCCCTATGCCGACCCCGACAACTACCAGAAGATCGCCGGCCGCCTCGCGGCGGAAACCCCCAATGCGATCTGGGCCAACCAGTTCGACAACCTCGCCAACCGGCAGGCCCACTACGAGACCACCGGCCCCGAGATCTGGGCCGACACCGCCGGCCGGCTCAACGTCTTCGTCTGCGCCACGGGCACCGGCGGCACGCTGGCAGGAGTGTCGCGCTTCCTGAAGGAGCGCAGCCCCCACGTGAAGATCGTGCTGGCCGACCCGCACGGCAGCGGGCTCTACCACTACATCAAGCACCATGAAGTCAAGGCCGAGGGTAACTCGATCACCGAGGGCATCGGCTCGACGCGCGTGACGGCCAACCTCGAAGGCTCGCTGATCGACGACGCGGTGCGCGTGGACGACCGGACCTGCGTCGACATCGTCTACCGGCTGCTGCGCGAGGAAGGACTGTTCGTGGGCGGCTCGTCGGGCATCAACGTGGGGGCGGCGGTGGCGCTGGCGAAACAGCTCGGGCCGGGGCATACCATCGTCACGCTGCTGTGCGACCGGGGCGACCTGTACTTCCAGCGGCTGTTCAACGCGGAATGGCTGCAGGGCAAGGGGCTGACGCCGGCGCCGTTCGACCGGGAGGCGCACAAGCCGTCGCGGAACGGGAATGGGAATGGGAACGGGAATGGGAATGGGGCGAAATCCTGACCTAGGTGCTTCCCGCGGGATGAACCATACTTCAGCCCGTCTACCTTGGATTTCCCCCGCAACCTGAGGAGCCCTGCCATGAAGCTGATCCGGATCGCCGTATTGGCGTTCGCACTCGCAGGATGTGCGAACCAGGGCGCGCCAACCAACATGCAGGCGTCGCGCACGGAGAACTGCAAGGCGACCTCCGAGCAGGAGATCGCGGCGCTGTTCGACCGGTGGAACCAGTCGCTGCAGACAGGTGATCCGCACAAGGTGGCGGTCAACTATGCGGATCGCTCCATTCTGCTGCCGACGGTATCCAACAAGCCACGCCTGACCGTCGCGGAGAAGGAAGACTATTTCCAGCACTTCCTGCAGGATCGTCCGTCCGGCAAGATCGACTTCCGCGTCATTGAGCTGGGGTGCAACACCGCAGTCGACGCCGGCCTCTACACCTTCACCTTCGCGCGTACGGGTGCCGTGGTGAAAGCCCGCTACACCTACACCTATCACTGGGATGGCGCGCAATGGCTGATCACCAGCCATCACTCGTCGGCCATGCCGGAGAAGATGTAGGAGGCGCGTAGGCTTCAGCTCCTGGAAGCCTGCGCCTCGACGTCCCCGGCGAACTTCTGCAGCAGGCGCACAAGTTCGTCGATGTCTTTCGGCTCCCACCGGGCGAACAGCGCCCGGCCCATCTTGTCGCGTGCCGCATCCACCGCGTCGGTCATCGCCTTGCCCTTCGGCGTCACGACGACCTGGCGGACGCGGCCGTCCTCCACGCCGGCCCGCCGCTCGACAAGGCCGTGGCTCTCCAGTTTCGCCACCTGCCTGCTGACCGTGGTGTGGTCGCGCCCCACCCTTCCGGCGAGATCGACCACGCCGATGGGCCCCAGCCGCTCGACGATGACCAGCAGCGGAAACAAGGCACGATCGAGGGAAATGCCCGCCTCGCGGGCCATCCTCTCGTCCAGTTCGGGGCGGTTCATCACGCTGACGATGCTGATCAACGCCAGGTGCAATTCCCGGATTCGCTCGTGGATATGTGTATATTGCACATTCTTTCCGGACGGCATACCATTCCTCCTGTTCCGTGCATATTACACATATCGAGGTGGAAAATGGCGAAAGATCCGGTTCTCGACGTATTGATCTGCGGCGCGGGCGCCGCCGGGCTGACCCTGGCCATCGAGCTGGCGCGGCGAGGCGTGTCGTTCCGGCTGCTGGAGAAGATGAACGAACCATTCCGGGGCTCACGCGGCAAGGGCATCCAGCCGCGCACGCAGGAGATCTTCGAGGATCTCGGCATCCTCGACCGCGTGGTCGTGGCGGGTGGCACGTACCCGCCGCAGCGGGAATATCGCGACGACGGCAGCTACGTCGACTCGGACGTCGTGGAGCGCGCATCACCGACGCCGGCGGAACCCTATCGCCTGCCGCTTCTGGTGCCCCAGTTCCTGACCGAGTCGGTCATGCGCGAGCGTCTCGCCGAACTGGGACATCGCGTGGACTACGGCTGCGAGCTGGTCGGCCTGGAACAGGATACGGACGGCGTGGTGGCACGGATTGCCGCCCAGGCGGGCGAGCAGACCGTCCATGCGCGCTATCTGGTCGGCGCCGATGGCGGCCGCAGCTTCGTCCGGTCGACACTTGGCATCGGCTTTCCGGGCAAGACGCTCGGCGTGCGTGCCATCGTGGCCGACGTATTCCTGACGGGCCTGGGGCGCGACGCCTGGCATCGCTACAGCGAGGGTTCGATGGCACGGCAGCTCGCCATCTGCCCGCTTGCCGGCACGGACCTCTTCCAGATACAGGCGCCCATCCCGCCGGAAGGCGACGTCGACCTCTCCGCCGAGGGCCTCGCTGCCATGGTGGCCGAACGCACCGGCCGCGACGATATCCACGTCCACTCGGTATCCTGGGCATCCGCCTATGCGATGAATGCGCGCCTCGCCGACCGCTACCGGGACGGCCGCGTGTTTCTCGTCGGGGACGCCGCGCACATCCATCCGCCGACGGGCGGCCAGGGCCTCAACACGAGCGTGCAGGATGCGTACAACCTCGGCTGGAAGCTGGCGGCGGTGCTCGCCGGCGCCCCGGAAGGGCTCCTGGACAGCTACGAGGAAGAACGCCGGCCGGTCGCGGCCGACATGCTCGGTCTTTCCACGAAGCTCCTCGACGCCATGAAGCAGGGCGAGCTTCGGCGCGGGCGCGAAGTGCAGCAACTCGACATCGGCTACCCCGGGTCTTCGCTCGCGATGGCGTGCCCCGAACGCCCGGCCAGCCTGCTCGCGGGCGACCGTGCGCCGGATGCGCCGATTCGTCGCGCGGCCGGCCATGCCACGCGTCTTTTCGAGTTATTCAGGGGCACGCACTGGACGCTCCTCGGCTACGACGTCGACCGCAGCGAGGTGGCGCCGCGGGCGGGCCTGCACATCCATACCTTCGGCGCTGGCGGCGATGTCATCGACGACGGCGGCCATTTTCGCGACGCCTACGCCATGGTGTCCGGCGATTGGGTGCTCGTGCGCCCCGACGGCTATATCGGAGCGAGCGTCGCAACCGGCCGGGTCAAGTCACTGGAGGACTACTTGCACACCGCCGGACTACACTGCTGGCCATGAGCCAAAGCCCTCAAAACCCCGCTCCCCCCCTCACCTCCTATTTCTGGAGCGGCGACGCCATCCGCAGCCGGAGCGTGAGCGGCGTCGTGCTGTCGGGCAAGGTCGAAATCCCCGAGCCGCCCCCACGCCTGCGCGCGGACTGGGCAAGGGAAATATCGTCCCGCATGACACTGGAGCCCGGCGACGTCGAGGTGATGCCGCTCGCGCGTGCGCGAGTGCGCTGGCCGGACTACTCGCGCTGTGTGCGGGCGGTGTCCGGCTGGACGGGCACGCTTGGCCTGTCGGACGTGCTTGCCGCGAGCGACATCGCGCTCATGGCTTGCCGTGGCGCGAGGTATCACCATGACGGCGAGCAGTATGGCGGTGCGGCCTTCTGCAACCTCTTCGTGAGCGAAGACAAGGGGCTCGACGTACATTTTCCGTCGTTGGACCTTCGCATCCCCCTGGACCGGGGCACGGTGCTGCTATTCGACACCTGCCAGCCTCACGGGGTGATTCCACGCGACGCCAGCGGCTTCGATGTGTCCGACTTCCCGCCCGACCGGGACCTGACACAGCTATTCCTGACCTGGGAGCTTCCCATCGAGGATGCCCGTATCGCGCAGACGCTCAAGGTCGACTTCGACATCGACCCTTCGATGGCGACGATGGTGAATGAAGAGCAGGTCCGGCTGAACGGAGAGCGGGCCAGCGTGCGCCACGAATCGGGCGAGTGGCAGCACGCCGACTAGTCGGCTCGATCTTCGAATACTCCTACCGGGGAAGCGCCATGCGAAATATCGACTTCAGTTCCTGGCAAGCCCTTCTGTCCACCCTGCTCGGCCTGGCCCTGATCACGCTGATCGGGGTCGGCATACGCCTGCTGGTCATGCAGACCATCCAGCAGCGGCGCGAGCGGGAGAACCGCCAGATCAACGAGCGCCTGCGCACGCTGATTGCCGCCTACAAGACGCTGGGCGGGTCGTTCACGGGCAACCTGGCGGTAGACCCGGCGCATCTGCGCGACGCCAGGCGAGCGACGCAGGCCGCCCCGGCGAGCCCGGCCGGCGAGATGGCCTGGACATCGACCGACCGGTCGCGGCGCATCCGAGACGCCGTCGAGGCCGCGCTGTCCGACATCCTGCTGCTCGGCACCGAGGAACAGGTGGCGCTGGCCGCCCGCGCCGCCGCGGACCTCGTGGCGGGGCGATCGATCGACACGAGCGAACTCGTCGTCTCGCTGCGAAACTTCATCCGCAACGTCCTCGACCTGGATCCGATTCCAGGCCAGTTCGTGATTCCCCGGCAAGGGCCGACGCGGCCGGGGGGCGCATCGCGCAGCAAGGCTGGCGATCGGGCGGAAGGCAGCGGAGGCGGAGGCGGTGGAAAGGGAGCAGGCGGCGCCGGCATGGGCGGCGGGATGGGCGGCGGGATCGGCGGCGCAACGGGCGGCGGCATGGGCGCCGGGTTGGGAATCGGCGTCGGCGCAGGCGCCGCCCATGCGCATGCCGACGAGGACGAGGACGATTCCCGGAACTGACTGCGGCGCCGACAGTGGGGCCGGAGTTCGCAACGCGACGCAGCATCCCGGGTATCAGACGTCCAGCACCAGTTCCCCGCATCTTGCACGCGATACACAGATCAATATGGACTGGTTCGCGTTGCGTTCGTCCTCGCTCAGCACATAGTCCCGGTGCTCGGCCTCGCCGGACACGAGCGGGACTTCGCAGCTTCTGCAAAGGCCTTCCCTGCATGCCGACGGCAGGCACAGGCCATTTTCCTCGAGCACCTCGAGAATGCTGCGATGCCCGGGAATGGCGAAGCTGCCTCCGTGCCGTAGCAGGCGGACGCTGAACGCCTGGTGGGGCGTCACCGCACTCTGCGGATCGGCGCCGAACCGTTCCAGATGTACCGCGCCCGGGCTGATGCCGGCCGGCCGGGCAAGATCACAGACCGCGTCCATCATCGCCGCGGGTCCGCAGGTATAGACGTGCCATCCTTCCGGCAAGGCATCCATCGCGCCCCGGATATCCGCCCTGCCCTCATGTTCGTCATCGGCATGGACAATCACGCGATCCCTGAATGGCCCGAGCTGGTCGAGGTATGCCGCGTTGCGCCGGGATCGGACGCAGTACAGCAGGCGCCAGTCGTGGCCCAGCCCGACGCACCGATGGATCATCGCGAGGACCGGGGTGATGCCGATCCCGCCGGCAACGAAGAGGTGGCCGGCAGCCTCCTCCCGGAGACGGAACAGGCAACGGGGCTCGCCCACGTCGAGGACGTCTCCCACGCGCAGGTGCTGATGGGCATAGCTCGAGCCGCCGCGGGAATCCGGCGCACGGCCGATACCCAGCCAGTAACGCGCCCTGTCTGTCGCGGTGCCCGCAATCGAATACTGGCGCGTGAGCCCGTTGGGAAAGCTGACGTCGACATGCGCCCCAGGCTCGAACGGCGGCAGCAAGCCGCCCGCACCATCCCGCAGTTCGACCCCAAGCACACCCTCCGCCTCGAGGCGTAGCGTCGTGACGGTCAGCTTCATCATGCCACCTTTGCCTGTGGCGCCTGCCCCTGCGCGGCCTCCACGGCCAGCCTGCGCTCGACCGCCCAGCGGAACTGCGACAGCGCCGCGTCGATGGAGAACGGAATCATCCTGAAGTCCGGCGCCAGCGCGAGCGATCGCTGCTGGGCGGTGATGATGTCGCGGTCCTCGTCGAACGCCGCTACCACGCTCTGGTGAATCGAGCGCGTGACCTCGGGGTTGTCGATGGCGAAGTTGTGCGGATGGGCGAAGAAGTAGTGCGTGGAGGTTTCGGTTTCCGGCGTCAAGGCCTGGCAGCCCCGGAACTCGGCGGCGTCGAGGCGCTTCCCCTCAGGCGCGCCGGTCCCGGTCGGCGCCATGCCCGAGTCCATCAGCAGGATGCCCGGGATCGTGAAGTTGTAGATATTCCATCGATCCACCTTGCCGGGCCAGTTCTTGACCTGCTTCGCAAACGGCGGTGCCTCCGTGTCGAGCGTCCAGCGCGTAATGCGAACGCCGTCCGGCAGGCGCTCGACCTTCGGCTGGGCTGACGCATAGTCCTCGCCACCACCCAAGGTCGTGGGATGGACAAAGGGCAGATGCGAGAAGTCGAGCAGGTTGTCCGCGATCAGGAGGTAGTTGGTGTCGTAGTGGATATAGCCGTCGAGGCTGCGCCAGGCCGGGTCCGCAAGCCAATGGGTATCGGGGATGAGGTCCGGATCGGCCTGCTCGGCGTCACCCATCCAGATCCAGATCCAGCGGTTGCGTTCCACCACGGCGAACTTGCGGACGCGCGCCTGCGGCGGAATGCGCTGTTGCGCCGGCGCTTCCACGCACTGGCCCGTCGCATTGAACTTGAGGCCGTGATACATGCACCGCACACAATCGCCCTCGCGCCGCCCGATGGACAAGGGCGCGCCCCGATGGCAACAGCGGTCCTCGAGCGCGTGAAGCGCGCCGTCGCCGGTGCGGTACATCAGTACGGGAATGCCGATGATGGTGCGGGTGAAGAGGCTGGTGTCGCCAACTTCCTTGTCCCAGCCGGCCACATACCAGGTGTTCTTGATGAACATGCTTGTCTCCTGTGAATGACGCCTTCTGCGAGGCGCGTTGACAGGAGGTTAGGGACGGGTTCAGCATGCGTCAATCTCATGCCAATCATGCAATGAATGTACACCATGCATAACGAGCCATTTGACTACAACCTGCTCGCCGTGTTCGACGCCATGCTGCGGGAGCGCAGCGTGACGCGCGCCGCCGCACACCTCGGACTGACGCAGAGCGCGATGAGCCACGCGCTCAACCGGTTGCGCGACTATTTCGACGATCCACTATTCGTCAAGACGGGCGCCGGGATGACGCCGACGATCAAGGCCGAGGCGTTGTCCGGAACGGTTCTAGAAGTCATGACGGCGGTGCGCACGCGCGTCCTGCCGCAGGCGAGCTTCGATCCGTCCTCGCTGCACCGGACGCTCACGCTGTGCATGACCGACATGGGCGAACTCGTGTTCCTGCCGCCCTTGATCAAGCGGTTGCGCAAGGTCGCGCCCCATTGCACCCTGCGCACGTTGCAGGTGCCCATACCGCAAATCGAGGCGCTCCTCGCTTCGGGCGACGCCGACCTCCTGCTCGGCTCCGTGCAGACCGCGCCGGAATCGTTGTTCCAGCAGCAGTTGTTCATGCATGGCTTCGTCACCATCGTCAGCAAGAAGAACAGGCAGGTGGGCGATACGCTGACGCTCGAGCAGTTCGAGTCCATGCCCCACGTGTCGGTCAGCCTGGCCGGCCGGAACAGTCCAGCCTACGACGCGGCCTTCGAACGTCACGGACTGAAGCGGAACGTCTACCTCCACACGCCGCACTTCCTTGCGATCCCGCTGCTGATGGAACAGCAGCCCGAGTTGATCGCAACCGTGCCCGAGGAACTGGCCAATGTGTTCAGCCGATACGGCATCGTCCGCGTCGTCAAGCCACCGGTGGCCTTGCCCCCGTATGCCCTGAGCCAGTACTGGCATCCGCGCTTCCACCATGACCCGGCCATCGTCTGGCTGCGGCAGCTGGTCAAGCAGACGTTTGACCGGTACCCGGAAACCGATGAGGTGTCATCCAGCCACTGAAAGCGCTTTTCACATTGCGGAACCCGCCAAAAGTTTCCCCAGTTTTTCTTTTCGCGCCTTGAAAACGTGTTCCACATCGCAAAAACAATCGGCTATCTCATTGAAAGATAACGGAAAACCAACTCTTATGTCTTATATAAGACATCGCCGCAACGCATGAGGAACGCCCTACAATTGTCGTCACGCTTCTGGCTTTGACACCCGGCGGCACAGTCAACCACGTTTTCAAACGCCCTTTAGGAAATTCCCATGGCCCAGTATCAAGACGACATCAAGGCAGTTGCCGGTTTGAAAGAGAACAACGGCAGCGCGTGGAATGCCATCAATCCCGAGTATGCCGCCCGCATGCGTGCCCAGAACAAGTTCAAGACGGGCCTGGACATCGCGAAGTACACCGCCAAGATCATGCGCGCCGACATGGCCGCCTACGACGCCGACTCGTCGAAGTACACCCAGTCGCTGGGCTGCTGGCACGGTTTCATCGGCCAGCAGAAGATGATCTCCATCAAGAAGCACTTCAACAGCACCGAGCGCCGCTACCTGTACCTGTCGGGCTGGATGGTTGCCGCGCTGCGCTCCGAGTTCGGCCCGCTGCCGGACCAGTCGATGCACGAGAAGACCTCGGTCAGCGCGCTGATCCGCGAGCTGTACACCTTCCTGCGCCAGGCCGACGCCCGTGAACTGGGCGGCCTGTTCCGTCAGCTGGACGCTGCCCAGGGCGCCGCCAAGGCCGCCATCCAGGAAAAGATCGACAACCACGTCACCCACGTGGTGCCCATCATCGCCGACATCGACGCCGGTTTCGGCAACGCCGAAGCGACGTACCTGCTGGCCAAGCAGTTCATCGAAGCGGGCGCCTGCTGCATCCAGATCGAAAACCAGGTGTCCGACGAGAAGCAATGCGGCCACCAGGACGGCAAGGTCACCGTGCCGCACGAAGACTTCCTGGCCAAGATCCGCGCCATCCGCTACGCCTTCCTGGAACTGGGCGTGGACGACGGCATCATCGTGGCCCGTACCGACTCGCTCGGCGCCGGCCTGACCAAGCAGATCGCCGTGACCAACACCCCGGGCGACCTGGGCGACCAATACAACTCCTTCCTCGACTGCGAAGAACTGTCGGCCGACCAACTGGGCAATGGTGACGTCATCATCAAGCGCGACGGCAAGCTGCTGCGTCCGAAGCGCCTGCCCAGCAACCTGTTCCAGTTCCGCGCCGGTACGGGCGAAGCACGCTGCGTGCTGGATTGCGTCACCGCGCTGCAAAACGGCGCCGACCTGCTGTGGATCGAAACCGAAAAGCCGCATATCGCCCAGATCGGCGGCATGGTCAGCGAGATCCGCAAGGTCAT
>Ga0160472_100700_pt1 | contig 15956 bp, 11 predicted proteins | sample HID1973M_E11MG_FD_108267 | JGI IMG/M metagenome (GOLD analysis project Ga0160472, IMG submission 108267) | Enriched mosquito-associated microbial communities from UW Madison campus, WI, USA - HID1973M_E11 MG | ecosystem: Host-associated > Arthropoda: Insects > Digestive system > Unclassified ... | reverse complement strand
TCCCGCTCGGCAAACAATGCCTGGACAAAGGGTTCTGCTTCAAAGGTACGCAAGTCATCGATGCCTTCACCGACGCCGATGTAGCGGATCGGCAGGCCGAACTGCTTGGCCAGGGCGAATATCACCCCGCCCTTGGCGGTACCGTCGAGCTTGGTCAGCGCCAGGCCGGTCAATTCGACGGTCTGGTTGAACTGTTTGGCCTGATTGATTGCGTTCTGACCCGTACCGGCGTCGAGCACCAGCAGCACTTCGTGCGGCGCGTCGGCGTCGAGCTTGCCGATCACCCGGCGAACCTTTTTCAGCTCTTCCATCAGGGTGTCTTTGGTGTGCAGACGACCGGCGGTGTCGGCGATCAGCACGTCAATGCCACGGGCCTTGGCGGCCTGCACGGCGTCGAAAATCACCGAAGCCGAGTCGGCACCGGTGTGCTGGGCGATGACCGGGATCTTGTTGCGCTCACCCCAGACCTGCAACTGCTCGACCGCCGCCGCACGGAAAGTATCGCCCGCAGCGAGCATGACTTTCTTGCCTTCCAGCTGCAGCTTCTTCGCCAGTTTGCCGATGGTGGTGGTCTTGCCGGCGCCGTTGACGCCCACCACCAGGATCACGAACGGTTTGTTCTGCGAGACGATCTTCAGCGGCTGCTCGACCGGCTTGAGCATGGCTGCCAGCTCTGCCTGCAGGGACTTGTACAGAGCATCGGCATCGGCCAGCTCCTTGCGCGCGACCTTCTGGGTCAGGCGCTGGATGATCACCGAGGTGGCTTCGACGCCAACGTCGGCGGTCAGCAGGCGGGTTTCGAGGTCCTCGAGGAGCTCGTCATCGATGGCCTTCCTGCCCAGGAACAGGCTGGCCATGCCTTCGCCGATGCTCGCGCTGGTCTTGGACAGGCCCTGCTTGAGGCGGGCGAAGAAGCCGGCCTTGGATTCTTCGGTGCGTGCGGGCTCGACCGGTACTTCAGCGACGGTTTGGGGCGGGGCGATGACCGGCTCAGAAACCGGAGCTGGAGCTGGAGCAGGCGCCGGAGCAACAACCAGATCAGGCGTTGGAGCCGCGACCGGAGCAGGTGCTGGAACAAAGGCTGGAGCAGGTGCCGGAGCAGGTTCAGGAACAGGTGCCTGCACCACTGGCTGAACAGGCACCGCCGTTGCCGGCGCTACGTAGGCTTGCACCACTGGCTCGGCTATCACGGGGGCCGGCGCAGGCTCGGCCACCGGAGCAGGCACGACGACCGGCTCAACGCTTGTCGGCACAAAGGCTGCCGGGGCCGGGATCGGCGGTGTTACATGGGGCACCTGATCATTTTCGACCAGCGCCACCGGTTCTTCCGCCACTGGCAGCGTCAGCCAGGGCTCGGCAACCGGTGTCGACGCCAAAGGCGCGGTGACTTCGGCAGCAGGTTCAACCTGCGCCTCTACCGTCGGCTGCAACACCGGCTCGGCAATCGGCAGGACCACCGGTGCTGGCGCTACTTCAGCTATCGGCGCCGGCGCGGGTTCAGGAATGGGTTGTGGCTGTTCGACGACGGGTTCCTGCGGCTTTTTGCGCAGCCATCCGAACAGGCTTTTCTTCTCGCCAGCCGCAGCTGGGGTCTTCTTGTCGTCGTTGGAACCAAACATGGAGGACGGCTATCTCACGGTAGCGACGCGCCAATGGCGCCTCGGCAATGAATATTCGATGCAGGAACAGACTGCGATTGATCCAGCTTGTTCACGCGCAACATTTTGTCGAGGTGCAAACGGCACCTTACAAAAACGATTTCACGAAGGACTGAAGCGGCAAAATCGGCGAAAAAGCATAGTTTAGTCGATAAACCGTAGCCTTCTGCCGCAAACCCATACAACCTGATCAAACCCGATGGCCTGATAGGCGTGGCCGCCAGTAAAACGGATCAGTATCCTAGCACCCTCTCGCCCGCTGACGCTAAGACCAAGCAGGCAGCCCCAAAGGTTTAAAAACGAATGAATGCTCTAGCCCGCCGCGCTGCAGGCCTGCTGCTCAGCACAGTTTGCCTGCCCCTTTCGGCCCTGGCGGCCGACCCGCAACCCACCCACGAATTCACCCTCGACAACGGGCTGAAAGTCATCGTGCGCGAAGATCATCGTGCGCCGGTGGTGGTGTCCCAGGTCTGGTACAAGGTCGGCTCCAGCTACGAAACACCCGGCAATACCGGCCTGTCCCATGCCCTGGAACACATGATGTTCAAGGGCAGCGACAAGGTAGGGCCCGGGGAGGCCTCGTTGATCCTGCGCGACCTCGGCGCCGAGGAAAACGCCTTCACCAGCGATGACTTCACTGCCTATTACCAGGTGCTGGCCCGCGACCGCCTGGGCGTCGCCTTCGAACTGGAAGCCGACCGCATGGCCAGCCTGCGCCTGCCGGCCGACGAGTTCGCCAAGGAAATCGAAGTCATCAAGGAAGAGCGCCGCCTGCGCACCGACGACAAGCCGATGTCCAAGGCCTATGAGCGCTTCAAGGCCATGGCCTACCCGGCCAGCGGCTATCACACACCGACCATCGGCTGGATGGCCGACCTCGAGCGGATGAAGGTCGAGGAACTGCGCCACTGGTACCAGACCTGGTACGTGCCGAACAACGCCACGCTGGTAGTGGTCGGCGACGTCACCCCGGACGAAGTCAAAACCCTGGCCCAGCGTTATTTTGGCCCGATCGCCAAGCGTGAAGTGCCGGCGCCGAAAAAACCGCTGGAGCTGGCCGAACCCGGTGAACGCCAGATCACCCTGCATGTGCAGACCCAGTTGCCGAGCCTGATGCTGGCCTTCAACGTGCCCAGCATCGCCACGGCCGAAGACAAACGCCTGGTCAACGCCCTGCGCCTGATCTCGGCCCTGCTCGACGGCGGCTACAGCGGCCGCATTCCGACGCAACTGGAGCGTGGCGAAGAGCTGGTGTCCGGCGGCTCGTCAAGTTACGACGCCTACACCCGAGGTGACAGTTTGTTCACCCTGTCGGCAACCCCCAACACGCAGAAACACAAAACCATCGAACAGGCGCAAGCTGGCCTGTGGAAGCTGCTTGATCAGTTGAAAACCACTGCCCCGTCCACCGAAGAACTGGAGCGCGTTCGCGCCCAGGTCATCGCCGGACTGGTCTTCGAGCGCGACTCGATCACCAGCCAGGCCACCGCCATCGGCCAGCTGGAAACCGTCGGCCTGTCGTGGCAATTGATGGATACGGAACTGGCCGATCTGGAAAGCGTGACGCCGGAAGATATCCAGAAAGCCGCCAAGCTGTATTTCACCCGCGAACGTCTCAGCGTCGCCCATGTTCTGCCTCTGGAGACGACTCATGAGTGAGCGTAAAAACCCCCGCCTGGCCCTGATCGGCCTGGTTGTCGTCGCCCTGCTCGGGTCTGGCGTGTTTTATCTGTATCGCTCCGGCGAGACCAATGCCAGTGAAGCCCTCGACAAGGCCAAGGCCAGCCAGAAACTGCAATCGCTGGCCGAGCTCAACGGCAAGGCACCGCAGCACCGCAAGCTCGACGTGCAGACCTGGAACACCGCCGAAGGTGCCAAGGTGCTGTTCGTCGAAGCCCGCGAGCTGCCGATGTTCGACATGCGCCTGATCTTCGCCGCCGGCAGCAGCCAGGACGGCGATGCCGCCGGCCTGGCCTTGTTGACCAACGCCATGCTCAATGAAGGTGTGGCCGGCAAGGACGTCAGCGCCATTGCCCAGGGTTTCGAAGGCCTGGGCGCCGACTTCGGCAACGGTGCCTACAAGGACATGGCCGTTGCGTCGCTGCGCAGTCTCAGCGCCGCGGACAAACGCGAGCCGGCGCTGAAGCTGTTCACCGAAGTCGTCGGCAAACCGACCTTCCCCGCCGATTCGCTGGCGCGGATCAAGAACCAGATGCTCGCCGGTTTCGAGTACCAGAAACAGAACCCCGGCAAACTGGCCAGCCTGGAGCTGATGAACCGCCTGTACGGTGATCACCCGTATGCGCATTCCAGCGATGGCACGGCGAAAACCGTGCCGGTGATCAGCCAGGCGCAACTGCGCGCGTTCCACGAGAAAGCCTATGCCGCGGGCAATGTGGTGATCGCGCTGGTCGGCGACCTGTCGCGCGCCGAAGCCGAGGCGATCGCTACCCAAGTGTCGAGCGCCCTGCCCAAAGGTCCGGCTCTCGCGAAAATCGCCCAGCCGAGCGAACCCAAAGCGAGCATTGGCCATATCGAGTTCCCGTCGAAGCAAACCAACCTGATGCTCGCGCAATTGGGTATCGACCGTGACGACCCGGACTACGCGGCGCTGTCCATGGGCAACCAGATCCTCGGCGGCGGCGGCTTCGGCACCCGCTTGATGAGCGAAGTGCGCGAGAAGCGCGGCCTGACCTATGGCGTGTATTCGGGCTTCACCCCGATGCAGGCGCGCGGCCCGTTCTTGATCAACCTGCAGACCCGCGCCGAAATGAGTGAAGGTACCCTCAAACTGGTACAGGACGTGCTGGCCGACTACCTTAAAACCGGCCCCACCGAAAAAGAACTCGACGACGCCAAGCGTGAACTGGCCGGCAGCTTCCCGCTGTCCACCGCCAGCAACGCCGACATTGTCGGCCAGCTGGGCGCCATTGGCTTCTACAACCTGCCGCTGAGTCACCTGGAAGACTTCATGCAGCAGTCGCAGAACCTGACTGTCGAGCAAGTCAAGGCGGCCATGAACAAACACCTGAGCACGGAGAAAATGGTCATCGTCAGCGCTGGCCCGACCGTGCCGCAAAAGCCGTTACCGGCCCCTACTGATAAACCTTCCGAGCAGCCGCTCGGGGTTCCGGAGCATTAATGGCCAGTCCCAAGAAACCTGCGAAAAACGTCCATAACGGCGTGAATCAGCTGCGCATCATCGGCGGCGAATGGCGCAGCCGCAAACTGAGCTTCCCCGACGCCCCGGGCCTGCGCCCGACGCCGGACCGGGTGCGCGAAACCCTGTTCAACTGGCTCGCGCCTTATGTGGCTGGCGCCAAGGTGCTGGACCCGTTCGCCGGCAGCGGCGCGCTGTTCCTCGAAGCCCTGTCCCGTGGCGCTGCCATGGGTCAGGCGCTGGACGCCAACAACATCGCCGTGTCCAGCATCAAGGAACACCTGGGCACGTTGCGCTGCACCACCGGCCAGATTCAGACCGCCGACGCCCTGCGCTACCTGGAAACCCAGACCGCCACCGCTTACGACCTGGTGTTCCTCGACCCGCCGTTCAACCAGAACCTGCTGCCAGCGGTGTGCACTCTGCTCGAAGAGCGCCAGTGGCTGGCCGACGACGCGTGGGTGTACACCGAAAGCGAAAGCGCGCCTTCGACATTGGGCCTACCTGCTAACTGGCGCCTGCACCGGGAACAGAAGTCCGGGCGGGTCTACTACTCGCTATGGCAGCGAGGCGTCTGAAATATTTGCTTGAAAGATTCTGGACAGGCCCCCCTGTCCAGTCAGAGGCATTCGCAACCTGCAATACATCAGTTTTGGCGTAAGCATCCGCTTTCAGGTCATCGTGCTCCGGCGAAATATCTCGCTCGAACACAATAGGCTATTCACGGATGAATACATCAACCACACAACCGTCTTCTCAGGCGACACATGAGTTCTCACTCGAAAATGGTCTGAAGGTCATCGTTCGCGAAGATCATCGTGCACCCGTAGTGGTGTCCCAACTTTGGTACAAGGTCGGCGCCAGCTACGAAGCGCCGGGGCAGACCGGCTTGTCCCACGCCTTGGAACACATGCTGTTCAAAGGCAGCAAAAAGGTTGGCCCCGGCGAACTCTCGCGGATTCTGCGTCACCTGGGTGCCGAATCGAATGCTTTCACCAACGCGGACGTAACGGTCTATTTTGAAGAAATGGCCCGCGATTATCTGGGTGTGGCGTTTGAGCTTGAAGCCGACCGTATGAGTTGCGCACGCCTGCCCGATGATGAGTTCATCCGGGAGATAGAAGTCATCAAAGAGGAGCGCCGACTGCGTATAGACGACAACGCAGGTGCCGTGGCCTTTGAACGCTTCAAGGCCATCGCCTATCCAGCCAGCGGTTACCACACGCCGACCATTGGCTGGATGGCTGATCTGGAAAGAATGACCATCGAAGAGCTGCGTCGGTGGTACCAGACCTGGTACGCGCCTAACAATGCCATATTGGTAGTGGTCGGCGATGTCAAATTGGATGAAGTCAAAACCCTCGCTTGGCGCTACTTTGGCCCAATTCCCCGGCGCGACGTGCCCGAAGCGAAAAAACCGCTGGAACTGGCCGAGCCCGGTGAAAGGCAGATCACTTTGCATTTGCAGACACCGGCACCCAGCCTGATGCTCGGTTTTAACGTCCCGAGTCTCGCCACTGCCACAAACAAGCGTTCCGTTCACGCGTTGCGCTTGATCCGCGCCCTGCTGGATGGCAGCTATAGCGCCCGCATCCCGATGCAACTGATTCATGGCGAAAAGCTGCTACGCAGCGGATCTGCGGGCTACAACGCGCTTAGTCGCGGCGATAGCCTGTTCACCCTTTCCGCCAGGCCCGACGCCCACAACAACATCTCGGTCGCCCAAGCGGAAGCCGGCTTGTGGAGGCTGCTCGATCAATTGAAAGCCACCCCGCCATCAACCGAAGAACTGGTCCGGGTACGCGCGCAAATCGCTTCGAGTGTGATTTTCACGGGTGACTCGATTGCCAGTCAGGCTTCGAACATTGGCAGACTGGAAAGTATTGACCTGTCGTGGCGCATTCTGGACCGCGACCTGGCTGAACTTGAAAGCGTCACTCCGGCCGAAATCCAGGAGGCAGCCCGAACCTGGTTCACTCGCCAACGCCTATGCATCGCACATGTTCTGCCCATGACCGAGCCTCCTCATCCCTCCGCAGCTCCCGGCGCCGATAAGCGCGCAGCCATCGACAAGCCCGATAGCGAACGAAAGCTGCAATCACTGGCAGAGCTCGAAAACAAAACACCCCGTTCCCGCAAGGTGGACGTGCAAAGCTGGATAACCGCCGAGGGTGCCAAAGTCATGTTCGTCGAAGCCCGTGAACTGCCCATGTTTGACCTGCGCCTGACTTTCGCCGCAGGCAGCAGTCGGGACGCTGACAAGCCTGGCTTGGCCATGATTACCAATTACCTGCTCAACGAAGGTGTCGCAGGCAAAAACGCACAGCAGATCGCGCAAACGTTCGAAGCGCTGGGGACTGCATTCGAAAACCAGACGGGCAAAGACATGGCCAGCGCCTCGTTGCGCTGCCTCAGTTTTGCAGACAAGCGCGAACCGGCCCTGAAATTGTTTGCCGAGGTCGTCGGCAAGCCGACCTTTCCTGCCGACTCGATAGACCTGTACAAACAAGGGGCACTCGCCAATTTTTCTTCAAATAAACAGTCCCCTGAAGAACTGGCCAGCATCGAGCTGGATAAACGCCTGTTCGGCGATCATCCGTATGCCCGCCCCAAGGAGGGCGATGCAGATAATCTTCCTTTGATAACACTGGCTCACATTCAGGCGTTCCATAAAAACGCCTATGCCGCCGGCAACGTGATCATTGTACTGGTCGGCAACCTGACCCGTGACGAGGCGCAAACAATTGCTGCACAAGTCTCGGCCGCCCTGCCGGAAGGGCCGGCCTTGGAGAAAATCGAACGTTGCGCCGAACCGCAGTCGGTCAGGATCCACATCGAATATCCGTCAACGCAAACCGATTTGCGCCTGGCGCAAATCGCAATGGACCGCAACGATCCCGACTACGCAGCGCTATCGATGGCCAACAAGATCCTGGGGGGTGGCGGTTTCGGCAGTCGGCTGATGCGCGAAGTACGCGAGCGGCGTGGTCTGACCTACCACATAGCGTCGCAAATGAGCCCGATGCAAGCTGGCGGGACGTTCACAATCCACCTGAAAACCCGTGCAGAAATGACTGAAAGCTGCTTGAAGCTGGTGCAAGACGTGGTCGCCGATTACCTCGAAACCGGCCCGACCGAACAAGAGCTCGACGATGCCAAGCGAGAACTGACTGGAAGCTTCCCCCTGTCCACCGCGAGCAATGCCAGTATCGCCGACCACCTGGGGACCATTGGTTTTTATGACCTGGCCTTGAGTGATCTGGATGATTTTGTGCGGCAATCCCGCAGCCTGACTGTCGAACAGGTCAAAGCCGCGCTTAACAGGCAGCTGAGCACAGCTAAAATGCTCATTGTCAGTACAGGCCCGAGCGTGCCGCAAAAACCATTGCCTCCACTGGATACGCCATTTGCGCCATCCATCGACGATGGATCGAAGGTCCTGTGAATACCGCTTGTCGCGCTTCTGACGAGATTGTGGCAAGTTAGATTTCACAACATGACAAGGTCGGTGAAAGCCGGCCGCGTCATCTTGCCGCCTTGTGAAGACTTTCTCCGAGAATTGATGTGCACTCGCACCCCGCAATGGTTCAGCCACCTTCATTCAAACCGGCATTGGGTCTCGGCAACCCGCACTTGCAAACCTTGTGGGGGCCGCTGTGGCGCAAAACCCTGCACATCGAGCGTGAACGTGAGCGCCTGTGGCTGGAAGACGGTGATTTCCTCGACCTCGACTGGCACGGCCCCCATAGTGCCGAAGCGCCTTTGGTGTTGGTGCTGCACGGCCTTACCGGCTCATCGAACTCACCCTACGTGGCCGGAATGCAGCAGGCCCTCGCGACCCAGGGTTGGGCCAGCGTCGCCCTGAACTGGCGCGGCTGCTCGGGGGAACCGAACCTGCTGCCACGCAGCTACCATTCCGGGGCCAGTGAAGACCTGGCGGAAGCCATCAACCACCTGAAAGCCAAACGACCATTGGCGCCCCTGTATGCCGTCGGCTACTCGCTGGGCGGCAACCTCCTGCTCAAACACCTGGGTGAGACCGGCAGTGACAGCGGCGTACTCGGCGCCGTCGCCGTGTCGGTGCCTTTTCGTCTGGACCAGTGCGCCGACCGTATCGGCCAGGGATTTTCCAAGGTCTACCAGGCGCATTTCATGCGCGAGATGGTCGCCTACATCAAGAACAAGCAGCGCCAGTTCCAGCACGATGGTCGCGAGGATGGTCTGGCAGCCCTGGCAGCCCTCGGCTCGCTGGAAAACATGCGCACCTTCTGGGACTTCGATGGCCGCATCACCGCCCCCTTGCACGGATTCGCCGATGCCGAGGACTACTACCGCCGCGCCTCCAGCCGCTACTTTCTCGGGGAAATACGCACGCCGACTCTGATCATCCAGGCCGCCGACGATCCTTTTGTCTTCCCCCACAGCCTGCCTGAAGCCGCAGAATTGTCCGCCTGCACCCAATTCGAATTGCAGGCCAAAGGCGGACACGTCGGCTTTGTCGACGGCTCCTTCCGGCAACCGGGTTATTACCTGGAACGGCGCATCCCGCAGTGGCTGGCCGCGCTGGGGTGCGAGTCGAGCGATGGATAACGATCAGGGCGAATCGATCCACTTCTGGCAAACGGCACCGCTGACCGGCGTCGAGTTGTTGTCCGCGCGTTACATTGATCACCGCTTCGCCCCCCATGTGCATGAAGGCTTCGTGATCGGCATGATCATGGCCGGCGCCCAACGCTATCGCTATCGCGGTGCCGAACACCTGGCAGGCAGCGGCACGCTGGTATTGATCAACCCCGACGAATTGCACACTGGCCACAAGGGCACTGAAGACGGCTGGCTGTACCGGGCGTTTTATCCCGAGAGCGAGCAGATTCTCTCGCTGCTGGGCGAACTGGAACTGCCCACCCGGCACCTGCCAGTATTCGGCGCCACCTTGTATCGGGATCAGGATCTGGTCAACGGCTTCTGCCAGCTGCATCGCTTGCTCGAAAGCCCTTCCACGGCCCTGCAACAACAGACCGCCTGGCGGGAAATGATGCTGTCGTTGTTGCAACGCCACGGGGGCGTTGCGGATGCCGGCAAACCCGGCAAGGAGCACCGGGCGGTGAGCATGGCCAAGGAGCTGCTGCAAGCACGCCTAGCCGCGCCGCCGTCTCTGGAAGAGCTGGCGACCGCGGTGAATCTATCGCCTTTTCACTTCGCCAGGGTGTTTCGCCGGGCCACGGGCATGCCGCCGCATACCTGGCTGATGCAACAACGCATTGCCCAGGCGCGGGCGCTGTTGCAGAACGGATGCTTGCCGCTGGAAGTGGCCATGCAGCTGGGTTTTGCCGACCAGAGTCATCTGAGCCGGCAGTTCAAGCAGGTGTATGGGGTTGGGCCTGGGGCTTATCGCACGGCGCGCTTGTTGTAGAAGCAAAAGATCGCAGCCTGCGGCAGCTCCTACAGGGGTACTGGCTTCCAGCAGGAGCTGCCGCAGGCTGCGATCTTTTGCTCTTTACTCGCCCGTAGCCACGCCCCGCGCTGGATCGTTGATCCACTCACTCCACGAACCTGCATACAGCGAACCCAGCGGATAACCCGCCAGACACAACGCAAACAGGTTGTGACACGCCGTCACCCCGGACCCGCAGTACGCCACCAGATCAGTCGGCGAACGATCACCCAGTTTCGCGGCAAAACGCTGCTTGAGCTGATCGGCTGGCAGGAATCGCCCATCGCTGCCCAGATTGTCGGTGAAGGCTGCGCATTGAGCGCCGGGGATGTGTCCGGCAATCGGATCGATGGGTTCCACCTCACCCTTGAAGCGCGGCAAGGCACGGGCATCGAGTAAGGTTAGCGCCGGTTCGGCCAGGCGTTTTTGCAGTTGTTCGGCGCTCAGCAACAACCCGGCATCGGGGCTGCCGTTGAACGTGCCGCGCGTCACCGACGGTTTATCCAGGCTCAGGGGCAGACCTGCCGCATGCCAGGCCTTGAGGCCGCCATCGAGAATAAACACGCCCTCGCGCTTGCCCAGCCACGCCAGCAACCACCAGGCCCGTGCGGCAAAAGCACCCGGACCGTCGTCGTACAGCACCACTTCACTGTCGGCGTTGATGCCGAAAGCCTGCAGGCGCTCGATCAACTGCGCGGGCTCCGGCAGCGGATGGCGCCCGGTCACACCCTTGATCACTGTTCCACTGAGATCCCGCTCAAGATCGGCAAAGCTGGACCCGGCGATGTGTCCTTCGGCGTAGCTGCGCTGGGCGTAGTCCGGGTCTTCGAGGGCAAAACGACAATCCAGAATCACCAGCCCCGACTGGTCCTTTTTCAGGTCCAGTGCTTGCGGGCTGATCAATTGCGCAATGGGCATAACGGGCTCCCGTGATGAGTCGAATCACGATCCTACTGCTTTTTCCCACTCACTGCGTCAACTCACAACTCTTCGAGGGCCTGAGTCAGCGGCACGTAAAACTCTTCGAACAGTGCTTTGACCTCGGCACGGGACTCATCGGTGACAAACCCGGCCTCCAGCACCAGCACCTGATAAACACCGCGTTTAATCGCCTGTTCGCTCAGATGACTGGAGTTTTCCCGGGTCGTGCACAGGAAGCGCACCCAGGACGTGAGGATGATCCAGGCATTGAGGGTCAGGGATTCGATCTGCACCTGATCCATCTTCAGGATCCCGGCCGCCACGAACCCTTCGTAGATAGCCGCGCCCTGGATCAGGCAGCGCTGGGAAAAGCGCCGATAGCGGTCGGCCAGGTCCTGGTCGCTGTCGAGCAAATGCTCGAGATCGCGATGCAGGAAGCGGTAGCGCCACATCGCCGACAGCAGCTCCTTGAGATAGAAGCGCTTGTCTTCCACCGTGGCAGCACGCCCCTGGGGCGGGCGCAGGAAGCTGTCGACCAGGCATTCGTACTCGCTGAACAGCACGGCGATGATCGCCTGCTTGTTAGGGAAGTGGTAGTACAGGTTGCCCGGGGAAATTTCCATGTGGGCAGCGATGTGATTGGTACTGATGCTGCGCTCACCCTGCTGGTTGAACAGCTCCAGGCTGTTCTGCACGATGCGCTCGCTGGTTTTGATCCGTGGGGCCATGGCTTGAGCTTTAATTCAGAGTGCGTTGACGGGGCATCTTACGACCTAACGGCGAGCGGATAAAACACTGCTGTGCCGTGATGTCATTTGACTTTTTAGAGTATAGACTCTAAAAAGAGCCTCATTACAATAAATCCGGAGCCGACAATGACTGCTGACATCTCCTACCTGCAAGATCTGCAGAAGCCACTGGACGAGCTCCAGTCAATGTTCGACGCCCAACGCGCAGCCTACGCCGCCAACCCGATGCCGCCGGCTGCCCAGCGCCAACAATGGTTGAAAGCGTTGAAAGATTTGTTGAACAGCGAACGCCAGCCCCTGATCGATGCGATCAGCCAGGACTTCAGCCATCGCAGCGCCGATGAAACCCTGGTCGCCGAACTGATGCCCAGCCTGCACGGCATTCACTACGCCAGCCGCCACCTCAAGGGCTGGATGCGTTCCTCACGGCGCAAGGTCGGCGCGGCCTTCCAGCCAGCCTCAGCGAAAGTGGTGTATCAGCCCCTCGGCGTCATCGGGGTGATCGTGCCGTGGAACTACCCGCTGTACCTGGCCATCGGCCCGTTGGTGGGCGCACTGTCGGCGGGCAACCGGGTCATGCTCAAGCTTAGCGAGTCGACCCCCGCCACCGCGTTGCTGATGAAGCAATTGCTGGCGCGGGTCTTCCCCGAGGATCTGGTCTGCGTCGTCCTTGGTGAAGCGGACATGGGCATCGCTTTTTCGCGACTGCCGTTCGATCACCTGCTGTTCACCGGCGCCACCAGCGTCGGCAAACACGTGATGCGCGCCGCCGCCGAGAACCTGACGCCGGTCACCCTGGAACTCGGCGGCAAGTCCCCCGCCATCGTTTCCCATGATGTACCACTCAAGGACGCTGCTGAACGCATCGCCTTCGGCAAAACCCTGAACGCCGGGCAGACCTGCGTGGCCCCGGACTACGTGCTGGTGCCGCAGGAGCGTGTCGACGCCTTCGTGGAAGCCTATCGGTCAGTCGTTCGCGGGTTCTATCCGACACTGGCCGACAACCCGGACTACACCGCAATCATCAATGAGCGACAGCTGGCTCGACTCAATGGCCTGGTCAGCGACGCCACCGGCAAGGGTGCGCAATTGATCCCGCTGTTCGACCAGGGTCAGGGCCGGCGCATGGCCCATAGCCTGTTGCTCAATGTCACTGACGACATGACCGTCATGCAGGACGAAATTTTCGGCCCGCTGCTGCCGATCGTGCCGTACAAGGACCTAAATGAGGCGTTTGCCTACATCAACCAGCGCCCTCGCCCGCTGGCGCTGTACTACTTCGGCTACGACAAACGCGAACAGAACCGCGTGCTGAGCGAAACCCATTCCGGTGGCGTGTGCCTGAACGACACCCTGCTGCATGTGGCCCAAGACGATATGCCGTTCGGTGGCATCGGTCCGTCGGGCATGGGTCATTACCACGGCCACGAAGGTTTCCTGACGTTCAGCAAGGCCAAGGGTGTGCTGATCAAGCAACGCTTGAACGCGGCGAAACTGATCTACCCGCCCTACGGCACCTCCATTCAGAAACTGATCCAGAAACTGTTCATCCGTTAACGATCAATACCGCCGGGTAACAACAATAATGAGCCCAAGCCTGTCCGATACACCCGCGCTGTCACGGCGCGGCTTGCTGAAATTCAGCCTCGGCGCCAGCGCCTTTCTCGCCACCGCCGGGTTGGGCGCCAGCCTCAGCGGCTGCTCGTCGAGCACGGCGGCCAATGGTTTTGCCGCGCTGCGCGATGGCGACCTGGCGTTTCTGCGCGCCCTGCTGCCGGTGATGCTTACCGGCGCCGTGAACAGCGAGGGCATGCCCGCCGCCGTTGATGGCACCCTGAAAAGCCTGGATTACAACCTTGACCACCTGTCGCCGGAAATGCTCAAGCTGACCCGGCAATTGTTCGACGTGCTGGGCATGGCCGTGACCCGCGGACCACTGACCGGGATCTGGGGCAGCTGGGAAAACGCCAGCGCCAACGATATCCGGCTGTTCCTCAAGCGCTGGGAAGACAGCTCGTTGAGCCTGCTGCGCATGGGTCACAGCTCGCTGGTGCAACTGGTGATGATGGCCTGGTATGGGCGCAAGGAATCCTGGGCGCATTGCGGGTATCCCGGGCCGCCAGCTGTCTGAGACCGAGGCGACCCTATCGCCGGCAAGCCAGCTCCTACAGGTTTGAGGGTGTTCCCCCCTTCTGCGAACGACTCGGCCCTGTAGGAGCTGGCTTGCCAGCGATGAGGCCCGCCGCCACACCACAAACTCCGATAATAAGAAGAGACCCAGAAAATGCCCGTACCTGATCCGTTCCGCGAAGGCATGGCCCGTGGCTGGAAAACCTATAACGGCTCGCAACTGACCCACGACCTGACCCTCGAAGCGGATGTGGCGATCATCGGCAGCGGTGCCGGTGGCGGCACCACCGCGGAAATCCTCAGCGCCGCCGGCTACAAAGTGTTGCTGATCGAAGAAGGCCCGCTCAAGACCAGCACCGATTTCAAGCTGCTCGAAGACCAGGCCTACGCCAGCCTCTATCAGGAAGGCATCGGCCGCATGAGCAAGGATGGCGCCATCACCATCCTGCAAGGCCGCGCGGTGGGTGGCACCACGCTGATCAACTGGACCTCCAGTTTCCGCACCCCGGAGCCGACCCTGGAACACTGGGCCAGCGAGCATGACGTCAAGGGCCACAGCCCGGCCGAAATGGCGCCCTGGTTCGAGAAAATGGAACAGCGTCTCGGCGTTGCACCCTGGATGGTGCCGCCCAATGCCAACAACGACGTGATCCGCAAAGGCTGCGAGAGCCTGGGTTACAGCTGGCACGTGATCCCGCGCAACGTGCGTGGCTGCTGGAACCTCGGTTACTGCGGCATGGGCTGTCCGACCAACGCCAAGCAATCAATGATGGTCACCACCATCCCGGCGACCCTGGAAAAAGGCGGCGAGCTGCTGTACCTGGCTCGCGTCGAAAAACTCACGCTCAGTGGCGACAAGGTCACGGGCCTGCTGTGTTCGGCGATGGATGAACGCTGCGTCGCGCCGACCGGGCGCACCATTACCGTCAAGGCGCGGCATTACGTGCTGGCCGGCGGCGGCATCAACAGCCCCGGTCTGCTGCTGCGCTCCGGCGCGCCGGACCCGCATAAACGTCTGGGTAAACGCACCTTCCTGCACCCGGTCAATATGTCTGCCGCGCTGTTCGACGAGGTGATCAACCCCTTCTACGGCGCGCCGCAGTCGATCTACTCCGACCATTTTCAGTGGCTCGACGGCGCCGCCGGCAAGATGTCCTTCAAACTCGAAGTGCCGCCGCTGCACCCGGCCCTGGCCGCGACCTTGCTCGGCGGTTTCGGCCAGGAAAACTCCCAGCACATGGCCAACCTGCCCCACACCCACGCCATGCTGGCGTTGCTCAGGGACGGTTTCCACCCGGACAGCCCGGGCGGCAGCGTCGAGTTGCGCAGTGACAACACGCCGGTGCTGGATTACCAGGTTTCACCCTATGCCTGGGATGGCTTGCGTCGGGCATTCCACACCATGGCCGAGATTCAGTTTGCCGGTGGTGCCAAGGCCGTGATGCCGATGCACGCCGACGCCAACTACGTGAAAACCCTTGCCGAAGCCCGCACCATGATCGACGGCCTGAGCTTGGAGCTGTATCGAACGCGCCTGGGCAGTGCCCATGTCATGGGCGGTTGCGCCATGGGTGAAAACCCTGCCAATGCCGTTGTCGACAGCCTTGGACGGCATCATCAACTGGCCAATCTGTCGATCCACGACGGCTCGCTCTTCCCCACCAGCATCGGCGCCAACCCGCAGCTGTCGGTCTACGGGCTGACAGCGCAACTGGCGACGTCCCTGGCCGATCGTTTAAAAAACCCGTGAAAAACAGGATCATTCCTGCTGTCTATAGTGCTTTCTTATCCTACAGGCGACTTTCCCGACCGGAGCGGCTGCGATACCATCCGATTCCCCAACGGATTCCCGCCAGGACGACGCGATGAACCGAGTGTTGTACCCAGGTACCTTCGACCCTATT
>Ga0160472_100699_pt1 | contig 16028 bp, 16 predicted proteins | sample HID1973M_E11MG_FD_108267 | JGI IMG/M metagenome (GOLD analysis project Ga0160472, IMG submission 108267) | Enriched mosquito-associated microbial communities from UW Madison campus, WI, USA - HID1973M_E11 MG | ecosystem: Host-associated > Arthropoda: Insects > Digestive system > Unclassified ... | reverse complement strand
CCATAACAACGTCGACATCCAGGAATTCATGGTTCAGCCAGTTGGCGCCAAGTCTTTCTCGGAAGGCCTGCGCATGGGCACCGAGATTTTCCATCACCTCAAAGCCGTGCTGAAGGCCCGTGGTCTGAGCACCGCCGTCGGTGACGAAGGTGGTTTCGCGCCGAACCTGGCGTCCAACGAAGACGCTTTGAAAGTGATCTCGGAAGCTGTGGCCAATGCCGGTTACACGCTGGGCACCGACGTGACCCTGGCCCTGGACTGCGCGGCCAGCGAATTCTACGAAGACGGCAAGTACAACCTGTCCGGCGAAGGCCAGGTGTTCACCGCTGAAGGTTTCGCTGATTACCTCAAAGGTCTGACCGAGCGTTACCCGATCATCTCCATCGAAGATGGCCTGGACGAGTCCGACTGGGCTGGCTGGAAGATCCTCACCGACAAGATCGGCGAGAAGGTTCAACTGGTAGGCGACGATCTGTTCGTGACCAATACCAAGATCCTGAAAGAAGGCATCGACAAGAAGATCGCCAACTCGATCCTGATCAAGTTCAACCAGATCGGCACCCTGACCGAAACCCTGGAAGCCATCCAGATGGCCAAGGCCGCCGGCTACACCGCCGTAATCTCGCACCGCTCAGGCGAAACCGAAGATTCGACCATCGCCGACCTGGCCGTGGGTACTTCGGCTGGCCAGATCAAGACCGGCTCCCTGTGCCGTTCCGACCGCGTTTCCAAGTACAACCAACTGCTGCGTATCGAAGAGCAGTTGAATGGCAAAGCCAAGTACAACGGCCGCAGCGAGTTCCGCGGCTGATTGAGTGCCGTGCCTCGCCAATAGTGGTGAGGCACGGCACTGCGTGGTAAAAAAGACAGCGGATTGTGTCGGAAAAGTCGCTACAGCGTCGTTTTTGCCACTAATCTGATGCCTTATCAGCACAAGCCTGGATCTTCCAGGCTTCGTGCTATCAGTAATCCCCCGTTTTGGTATGGCTGTCTTTTTTCACTGGATACCTGATATTCGATGCGCAGTCCCAATTGGTTGTTTCTCGTCTTGCTCCTGCTGCTGGCTGGCCTGCAGTACCGCCTGTGGGTGGGAAATGGCAGTCTGGCGCAAGTGGCCGAGCTGACTCAGCAGATTGCCGATCAGCAAGCCGAGAACCAGACGTTGCTGGAACGCAACCGGGTGATGGACGCCGAAGTCAGTGAGCTGAAAAAGGGCATGGAGACCGTAGAAGAGCGGGCTCGCCATGAGTTGGGCATGGTCAAGGACGGTGAAACCCTTTACCAGCTGGCACAATGAACCAGACCTTACCGGCCTTCTGGGCCGTGATTCCTGCCGCGGGCGTTGGTGCCCGTATGGCCGCGGACCGTCCCAAGCAATATCTGCAACTGGGCGGGCGCACTATTCTCGAACACAGCCTCGGCTGTTTCCTTGATCACCCATGCCTTAAAGGCCTGGTGGTCAGTCTTGCTGTCGATGATCCTTACTGGCCGAATCTTTCGTGTGCTCATGATCCGCGGATTGCCCGGGTCGAGGGTGGCGCTGAGCGTTCCGATTCAGTGCTCAACGCCTTGCTGCATTTGCACGCCCAGGGCGCCGATGATGAGGATTGGGTGCTGGTGCACGATGCCGCACGGCCGAACCTCGCTCGCGACGATCTGGATAAACTGCTCGGCGAACTGGCGGACGATCCGGTCGGCGGGCTGTTGGCGGTTCCGGCGCGGGATACGCTCAAGCGCGTCGACAAGCAGGGCCGCGTTGCCGAAACCGTCGATCGCAGCGAAATCTGGCAGGCCTACACGCCGCAGATGTTCCGCCTTGGGGCGTTGCACCGGGCGTTGGCGGACAGTCTGGTGGCGGATGCTGTGGTCACCGATGAAGCCTCGGCGATGGAATGGGCCGGGTCGGCGCCGCGGTTGATTGAAGGGCGGGCAGATAACCTCAAAGTCACCCGACCTGAAGATCTGGAGTGGTTGCGGCAGCGCTGGGCTAACCGCCGCTAAAAGATCGCAGCCTGCGGCAGCTCCTGCAAGTGCCGGTACATCCGCACAACGGTGGTTGTATGTGATCCCTGTAGGAGCTGCCGAAGGCTGCGATCTTTTGATCTTAAACCCTATACTCCGGTCTTTCGGCCAACCCCTCCTTCAAATAATCCACCAACTTCCTCACCTTAGGTGACAAATGCCGCTGCTGCGGATACAGCGCCCACACCGCCGTATTCGGTGGCTGATGGGCTTCCAGCAGCGAAATCAACGCGCCGCTTTTCAGATGCTCCAGCACGTAATAATCCGGCAGCTGACACAACCCGACACCCTGAAGCGCCGCATCCAGCACCGCCTGCCCGCTGTTGCAGCGCCAGTTTCCCTGTACGCGCTGGGAAAATTCCCGCCCGTTCTGTTCCAGTTGCCAAAGGTCGGAACTGCCGATCAGGCAGTTATGCCGGCTCAGCTCCGACAGGCTATGGGGGCGACCGTAACGTTCAACGTAGGACGGCGATGCACAAACAAACATCCGCCGGGGCGCCAGGCGCGTAGCCACCAGTCTCGAGTCCTGAAGGCGACCAAGGCGGATCGCCAGGTCGAGGCCTTCATGCACCAGGTCGAGCTGCCGGTTGCTCAACTCAATATCGACGCGCAACTGCGGATAGAGCGCCATGAAGCGCGTAACCAGCGGCACGATGAAGCGCTCGCCATAGGCCACGGCACAGGTCATGCGCAACATGCCCTTGGGCTCGCTGGTCAGGTCACCGACCGCGCGCAGGGCTTCTTCACGGCCATCCTGCAGGCGTTGGCAATGTTGCAGAAAGGTGTGCCCGGCCTCGGTCAGGTTCACCCTGCGGGTACTGCGATAGAGCAGGCGGGTCTGCAGACGCTCTTCCAGGCGTGCGATTTGTCGACTGACATGGGAGGAAGAAACCCCCAGGCGTTCCGCCGCCGCCGTGAACTGACTGCATTCAGCGACAGCGACGAATTCGTCTATACCTTCCCAGCGGCTTTCGGACATTCAGGATTATCCCTGTGCAGCAATAATGTTTTGCTTTTGTCCTGATTATTCACTGGAAGGCACTGCATTACACTCCCTGTCTCGTTTTTATTCACTGGAGAACCACCATGATCAAGTCACGCGCCGCCGTTGCCTTCGAGGCCAAGAAACCTCTGGAGATCGTTGAAGTCGATGTCGCCATGCCCAAGGCCGGTGAAGTGTTGCTGCGGGTGGTGGCCTCCGGTGTCTGCCATACCGATGCCTACACTCTGTCCGGTGCCGACCCGGAAGGCATTTTCCCATCGATCCTGGGCCATGAAGGCGGCGCAATCGTTGAAGCCATCGGTGAAGGCGTGACCTCCGTTGCAGTGGGCGACCATGTGATCCCGCTGTACACCCCGGAATGCCGCCAGTGCAAATTCTGCCTGTCGGGCAAGACCAACCTTTGCCAGGCCATTCGCGCCACCCAGGGTAAAGGTTTGATGCCTGACGGCACTTCGCGTTTTTCCTACAAGGGCGAAACGATTTTCCACTACATGGGTACTTCGACTTTTTCCGAGTACACCGTGCTGCCGGAAATCTCCGTGGCGAAGATCGCCAAAGAAGCACCGCTGGAAAAAGTCTGCCTGCTCGGCTGCGGTGTCACCACCGGGATTGGCGCGGTGCTCAATACCGCCAAGGTAAAACCCGGTGACACCGTGGCCATTTTCGGCCTTGGCGGTATCGGTCTGTCGGCGGTCATCGGCGCGGTCAAGGCCAAGGCAGGCCGCATCATTGCGATCGACATCAACCCGGCCAAATTCGAGATCGCCAAACAGCTGGGTGCAACCGATTGTGTAAACCCGAAGGACTTCGACCGTCCTATCCAGGAAGTCATCGTCGACATGACCGATGGCGGCGTCGACTTTTCCTTCGAGTGCATCGGCAACGTGCAGTTGATGCGTGCCGCGCTGGAATGCTGCCACAAAGGTTGGGGCGAGTCGGTGATCATCGGTGTGGCCGGAGCCGGCCAGGAAATCGCCACCCGCCCGTTCCAGCTGGTCACCGGTCGCGTCTGGCGCGGTTCGGCATTCGGCGGCGTGCGTGGGCGTACCGAGTTGCCGAGTTACGTCGAGATGGCTGAAACCGGCGAAATTCCGTTGGATACCTTCATCACCCATACCATGGGCCTGGAAGATATCAACAAGGCGTTCGACTTGATGCATGAAGGAAAAAGCATCCGCTCCGTCATTCATTTCTGAGGTCCGCCATGAGCCTGGAAAATATCTCCTGCCAGAAAAGCTTCGGCGGCTGGCACAAGCGCTATCGCCATCGCTCGGATGTGCTCGGCTGTGACATGGTGTTTGCCGTTTACCTGCCGCCGCAAGCGGAGCAGGGCGGCAAACTGCCGGTGCTGTACTGGTTGTCCGGCCTGACCTGCACCGACGAAAACTTCATGCAGAAGGCCGGCGCCATGCGCATGGCCGCCGAACTGGGGTTGATCATCGTGGCGCCGGACACCAGCCCGCGCGGGCCGGATGTGCCGGGTGACCCGGATGGCGCCTGGGACTTCGGTCTCGGCGCCGGGTTTTACCTGAATGCCACCCAGGAACCCTGGTCGCGTCACTACCGGATGCATGACTATGTCGTGCAGGAATTACCGGCATTGATCGAAGGACATTTCCCTGCGTCCGACAAGCGTGGCATCAGCGGTCACTCCATGGGCGGCCATGGTGCGCTGGTCTGTGCCTTGCGCAATCCGGGACGTTATCGGTCGGTGTCGGCTTTCTCACCGATCAACAATCCGATGGATTGTCCGTGGGGGCAGAAGGCCTTTTCCCGTTACCTGGGAGAGGACCGTTCGAAGTGGCGTGAATGGGATGCCTGTGCGTTGATTTCCGAGGCTGACGAGAAGTTGCCATTGCTGGTCGACCAAGGTGATCGCGACGATTTCCTTGCCAGCCAGCTCAAGCCGGAGGCCTTGCAGCAGGCGGCCAAGCTGGCCGGTCATCCGCTGACGTTGCGCCTGCAGCCCGGTTACGACCACAGCTATTTTTTCATCGCCAGTTTCATTGAAGACCACTTGCGGCATCACGCGCATGCTCTGAATGGCTAATGCAGGTAGAATCACGCCCTGACAAAATTCGGGGCGTTTTTTTATGCGTATTGGCCACGGCTACGATGTGCACCGTTTCGCTGAAGGCGATTTCATTACCCTGGGTGGTGTGCGCATTGCCCACGGTTTCGGGCTGCTCGCGCATTCCGACGGTGATGTCCTGCTGCACGCCTTGAGCGATGCCTTGCTGGGCGCGGCTGCGCTGGGTGACATCGGCAAGCACTTCCCGGACACCGATCCGCAGTTCAAGGGCGCCGACAGCCGCGCGCTGTTGCGTCACGTCGTCACGTTGGTCCACGCCAAGGGCTGGAAAGTCGGTAACGTCGACAACACCATCGTTGCCCAGGCGCCGAAAATGGCGCCGCATATCGAATCGATGCGCGCGCTGATTGCCGCGGATCTTCAAGTTGAGTTGGATCAAGTGAACGTAAAAGCTACCACCACCGAAAAGCTCGGCTTTGTCGGCCGCGAAGAGGGCATTGCCGTGCATTCCGTTGCCCTGTTGCTGCGCGCATGAACGAATTGCAACTGCTCGGCCCGCGAGCCTACGGCGATGCCCTCGGCACCGCGGTATTGAAAGCCATTGCGGAAGATTTCCAGGTCGATGAAGTCCTCGACATTCCCCTCAGCGGCGACGGCGAGCACCTGTGGATCTGGGTGGAAAAGCGCGGCCTGAATACTGAAGAAGCGGCGCGACGGATTGCCAAGGCAGCGGGTGTGCCGTTGCGCACCGTCAGCTACGCCGGCCTCAAGGATCGTCAGGCCCTGACCCGTCAGTGGTTCAGCGTGCAACTGCCAGGCAAGGCCGACCCCGATCTGTCGACGGCGGAAAACGACACGCTGAAGATTCTCAAAACCAGCCGGCACAAGCGCAAACTGCAACGCGGCGCTCACTCGGCCAACGGCTTCACGTTGCGCCTGACGCAGTTTGCAGGTGACAAGGCGGCCATTGAAGAACGGCTGCAGTTGATTGCCAAACAAGGCATTCCCAATTACTTCGGTGCACAGCGCTTCGGGCATGACGGCGGTAACGTGGTCGATGCCCGCGCCTGGGCTGCGCGCAAGGCGTTGCCGGAGCAGCGCAATGTGCGTTCGCGGCTGCTCTCCACCGCCCGCAGTTTCCTGTTCAACCAGGTGCTGGCGGCGCGGGTCGCCGATGGCACTTGGCAGCAGGCACAGGTCGGCGATTTGCTGGCCTTTACCGACAGCCGCAGTTTTTTCCCTGCCGGTGTTGCCGAATGCAGCGACCCGCGACTGGCGATTCTCGACCTGCACCCGACCGGTCCACAGTGGGGCGAAGGTGACTCGCCGACCTCGGGCGTTGTCCATGAACTGGAGCAGGCCGTCGCCACGCGCGAAGCGGATCTGCGTGACTGGTTGATCAGTGCGGGTATGAGCCACGAACGTCGCATCCTGCGGCTGCCCATTGCCGGGTTGACGTGGCATTATCCCCAGCCTGACATTCTGCAACTGGAATTCGTCCTGCCGGCCGGATGCTTTGCCACCGTATTGGTGCGCGAGCTCGTTGATCTGGTGCCGGTGGGGCAGACGGACAGCCCATGCGTATTCTGATTTCTAACGATGATGGGGTAACCGCACCCGGTCTTGCCGCGCTTTATGCTGCGTTGGCGGATTACACCGAATGCGTGGTTATCGCCCCTGAGCAGGACAAGAGCGGCGCCAGCAGTTCGCTGACGCTCGACCGTCCGTTGCACCCGCAAACTTTGGCCAATGGCTTTATCAGCCTCAATGGCACACCGACCGACTGCGTGCACCTGGGGCTCAATGGGCTGCTGGAGCAGGAAGTCGATATGGTGGTTTCCGGTATCAACCTGGGTGCAAACCTGGGGGACGACGTGCTGTATTCCGGCACGGTGGCCGCGGCCCTCGAGGGACGCTTCCTGAAGTGTCCTTCGTTCGCCTTTTCGTTGGTCTCACGCCAGGTGGACAACCTTCCCACGGCGGCCTACTTCGCCCGCAAGCTGGTCGAAGCCCATGCCGATCTGGACCTGCCCCCGCGTACGGTACTCAACGTGAATATTCCCAATTTGCCATTGGACCATATTCGCGGCATACAACTGACCCGTCTCGGCCATCGCGCCCGGGCGGCGGCCCCGGTGAAAATGGTCGATCCGCGCGGCAGGGCCGGCTACTGGATCGCTGCGGCGGGGGATGCGGAAGACGGTGGCCCGGGCACTGATTTCCACGCCGTGATGCAAGGCTATGTTTCCATCACCCCACTGCAACTGGATCGAACCTTCAATGATGCCTTCAGAAGTCTCGACGGTTGGCTGGAGGGGCTGCGCTAATGTCTCGTGAACAAGACGATATGCTGCGTCGCGGTATCGGGATGACCTCGCAGCGCACCCGTGAGCGCCTGATCCAGCGTCTGTATGAAGAAGGCATCAGCAACGCCCGGGTGCTGGAAGTGATCCGCCGTACCCCGCGGCATCTGTTTGTCGACGAGGCGCTGGCCCATCGTGCCTATGAGGACACGGCGCTGCCGATCGGCAACAACCAGACCATCTCCCAGCCTTATATGGTGGCGCGCATGAGCGAGCTGCTGCTGGAGGCCGGACCTCTGGACAAGGTGATGGAGATTGGCACGGGTTCGGGTTACCAGACTGCCGTGCTGTCGCAGCTGGTCGAGCGGGTATTTTCCGTCGAGCGCATCAAGGTCCTGCAGGATCGGGCCAAGGAACGCCTGGTCGAGTTGAACCTGCGCAATGTGGTGTTTCGCTGGGGCGATGGCTGGGAAGGATGGCCGGCACTGGCGCAATATAACGGGATCATCGTCACCGCTGTGGCCACCGATGTGCCTCAGGCGCTGCTCGATCAATTGGCACCGGGTGGGCGCCTGGTCATTCCGGTCGGGTCTGGCGAAGTCCAGCAATTGATGCTGATCATTCGTGAGGAGCAGGGCTTCTCCAGAAGGGTCCTGGGCGCTGTGCGTTTCGTGCCGTTGCTCAATGGGCCACTGGCCTGAGCAATAGTTTTCAACGCGCTGAATTCTCTTCGATTGCCTTTGTCTTACAGCGGCGTCGACGTGTTAAACGGGGTGAAACATCAGTCAGCAAACGTGTGCGTCTTCTATTAAAGGTACAGACTGCACCGACCGTTATACTTGCGACACTTCGCGCCGGATTCCGGCATTGCACATTTTCAGCCACCACAGAGGGAGCGGCGGGTGAGTCTCACAGTCATTGCGCAGCGTATGGGTAGAACAAGCTTTCAGCGCCTGGTGACTGGCCTTGTCTTGAGCACCTTGCTGGTCGGGTGTTCCAGCAACAAATCCAGCGACGTCAGCGTCGTTGATCGTAACAAGGCGGCAGCCCAGCGACCGGCAGTGACCACAGGTCAGTACGTGGTCAAGCCCAAGGACACCCTGTTCTCCATCGCCTTTCGCTACGGTTGGGATTACAAGGCCCTGGCGGCCCGTAACAACATCCCGGCGCCCTACACCATACGTCCGGGTCAGACGATTCGCTTCGACGGGCGTAACGATTCAACATCGACCTCGGTGGTCAGCTCGTCCAGTTCAACACCTTCGTCGTCGAGTAAAACCACGGTCATCCTCCGCCCGGTCAACGGTGCTACCACGACCACGACGACGGTTCTACCGTCCGTCGCCAGCAAACCGGCTCCCGCTCCACTGCCTCCTCCCGGGCCAGCCCCGACCGGCTGGGGATGGCCATCTAATGGCATTCTTATCGGGAAATTCTCTTCAAACGGCAGTTTGAATAAAGGAATTGATATCGCCGGAGATTTGGGACAGCCTGTTTTAGCTGCGTCTGATGGGACGGTGGTTTACGCCGGGAGTGGCTTAAGGGGCTACGGCGAATTAGTCATCATCAAACACAGCGAAACCTACGTCAGTGCCTACGGTCATAACCGCAGGTTGTTGGTTCGGGAGGGGCAGCAGGTCAAGGTCGGACAGACAATTGCCGAAATGGGGTCAACGGGTACGGACCGGGTGAAACTGCATTTTGAGATTCGCCGCCAAGGTAAACCTGTAGATCCACTGCAATTCCTGCCGCGTCGTTGATCGCTTACCAGCCTGTTCCGTCGTAGAGGGGACAGGCTCCAGCGTTGCCAAGGATAAGGGCGTCGCTTGAGCTTGAGGTCGAACTCACCAAAGGACTATAACAATGGCTCTCAGTAAAGAAGTGCCGGAGTTTGACATCGACGATGAGGTTCTCCTGATGGAGACCGGCATCGATACGGATTCGATGTCGAATGATGAAGGGGCGGCTCCACCTTCCGTTCGTGCCAAATCCAAACACTCCGCTTCGTTGAAGCAACACAAATACATTGATTACACGCGGGCGCTCGATGCCACGCAGCTGTACCTCAATGAGATCGGTTTCTCCCCTCTGCTGTCCCCCGAAGAAGAAGTTCACTTTGCACGACTGTCGCAAAGTGGAGATCCGGCCGGGCGCAAGCGCATGATCGAAAGTAACCTGCGGCTGGTGGTGAAAATCGCCCGGCGCTACGTCAATCGCGGACTGTCGCTGCTTGACCTGATCGAAGAGGGCAACCTCGGCTTGATCCGTGCGGTGGAGAAGTTCGACCCGGAACGCGGATTCCGCTTTTCGACCTACGCGACCTGGTGGATCCGTCAGACCATCGAGCGCGCCATCATGAATCAGACCCGTACCATCCGGTTGCCGATTCATGTGGTCAAGGAGCTGAACGTGTACCTGCGGGCCGCGCGGGAGCTGACGCAAAAACTCGACCATGAACCCTCACCCGAAGAAATCGCCAACCTGCTGGAAAAACCGGTAGGAGAGGTCAAGCGCATGCTCGGCTTGAACGAGCGGGTTTCCTCGGTTGATGTCTCGCTGGGGCCGGATTCGGATAAAACCCTGCTGGACACTCTCACCGATGACCGGCCTACCGATCCCTGCGAACTGCTGCAGGACGACGACCTGTCCCAGAGCATCGATCAATGGCTCTCCGAGCTGACTGACAAGCAACGCGAAGTGGTGATCCGCCGCTTCGGCCTGCGCGGTCACGAGAGCAGCACCCTTGAAGACGTCGGCCTGGAAATTGGCCTGACCCGGGAACGGGTCAGACAGATTCAGGTGGAAGGCTTGAAGCGGCTGCGCGAGATCCTGGAAAAAAATGGTCTGTCCAGCGAGTCGCTGTTTCAGTAACTGCACTCGTGGTTGATGGCTTGAGAACCCCCGGCTGGCTCGGGGGTTTTTATTGCCTGGCGTTTGGCGGGGAATCCGTTCTGGTTTCAGACGCCTGATGTAAGCCATGGCTTACTCTGTCGTAGGTGTTCGATATTTTTACACTCTGGAAGATGCTTTTTGCATGACCATGGTTTTAATTATCTTTTTGATTTTAAAGAATATTTTTGTGTTTTTGTGAGGGTTCGATCCAGCGGATTGACAGATTTGGCGGGATTGCGCCAGCGTGGAAAAACTCTAGTATCCAGCTTGTGTCCACGGACTGACACGTCCTTCAAGGATGAAGGGAATGGAACTCGCAGGAAGCGATTCATCAGGATGATGAAAAGGAACACAGGGAATAGGGAAGAAAAGTGGGCGGGTCAAACCGCCCCTTTTTTTTGTCTGCAGAAAGCAAAAGATCGCAGCCTTCGGCAGCTCCTGCACGTTTCTATTCGTCCTTGTAGACCCGTAGAAGCTGCCGAAGGCTGCGATCTTTTGATCTTCAAAAAGCAAAAAGGCCCTTGTGGGGCCTTTTTGGGGAACGCGGGGGTAATCAGCGTTCGAGATCCGCGATCTTGCCTTTCTTGCCATCCCACTCTTCGGCGTCGGGCAACGAATCTTTCTTTTCAGTGATGTTCGGCCAGATTTCGGCCAGTTCTGCGTTGAGCTCAATGAAGTTTTCCATGCCGGATGGCACTTCATCTTCAGAGAAGATGGCCACAGCAGGGCATTCAGGTTCGCACAGGGCGCAGTCGATGCACTCATCCGGGTGAATCACCAGGAAATTCGGGCCTTCGTAAAAGCAGTCCACCGGACAGACTTCTACGCAGTCGGTGTACTTGCACTTGATGCAGTTGTCGGTGACGACGAAGGTCATTTCTAATTTTCTCCTCAGGCGCGGCTTGCTGCGCCCCTTCACGTGGGGGTCGCAGGTTCGGGAGCGATAGTCTGCTGGCCAGGCTATTAGCCAGCAGCATCCCAAACCGCGCGAGATTCTAACAGCTTGCAGCCCGCTGCGTTAGATCCGGTTCTTCAGTGTATAGAGCATTTCGAGAGCACGACGGGGCGTCATCTCGTCGAGATCGAGTTTAGCCAGATCATCAAGCACCGGGTGCGGCAGGCTGGCGAACAGATCGCTTTGCTGCGGCGCGGCCGGTTTACCTTTGGTCGGCTTCGGCGCTTCATGGGGCAACGCGGTGTCTTCCAGGCGGCTGAGGTGCTCCCGGGCACGCAGAATGACTTCGCTGGGCACGCCCGCCAGTTGCGCAACGGCCAGGCCGTAGCTCTGGCTGGCAGGCCCCGGAAGCACGTGGTGCAGGAACACGATGCGTTCGTTGTGTTCGGTGGCATTGAGGTGCACGTTGGCCACCAGCGGCTGGGCTTCCGGCAATATGGTCAGTTCGAAGTAGTGCGTGGCGAACAGGGTGTAGGCGCGCAGGTGCGCCAGGCGTTCCGCCGCTGCCCAGGCCAGGGACAGGCCGTCGAAGGTGCTGGTGCCGCGACCGACTTCGTCCATCAGCACCAGGCTGCGCTCGGTGGCGTTGTGCAGGATGTTCGCGGTCTCGCTCATTTCGACCATGAAGGTCGAGCGTCCGCCGGCCAGGTCATCGCTGGAACCGATCCGGGTGAAGATCCGGTCGACCAGTGACAGCTCGCAACTGGCCGCCGGCACGAAGCTGCCGATGTGTGCCAGCAACACGATCAAGGCGGTCTGGCGCATGTAGGTGGATTTACCGCCCATGTTGGGACCTGTGATCACCAGCATGCGCGTATTGTCGTCCAGGCTCAGGTCGTTGGCCACGAACGGCGTCGTCAGCACCTGCTCGACCACCGGATGGCGACCCTGGCTGATGCGCATGCACGGTTCGCTGACGAAGCGCGGGCAATTGAGGTCCAGGTTCAGCGCACGCTCGGCCAGGTTGCTCAGCACGTCCAGCTCGGCGAGGGCACCCGCGGTGTCCTGCAGCGGCGGCAACTGGGCGATCAGGTCTTCGAGCAGGGCTTCATAGAGCATTTTCTCGCGGGCCAGGGCGCGGCTCTTGGCCGACAGCGCCTTGTCCTCAAAGGCCTTGAGTTCCGGGGTAATGAAACGCTCGGCGCCCTTGAGGGTCTGGCGGCGAATGTAGTCGGCCGGCGCCGATTCGGCCTGCTTGCTCGGCAACTCGATGAAGTAACCGTGGATGCGGTTGTAGCCGACCTTCAAGTGGGACAGGCCGGTGCGGGCTTTTTCCCGGGCTTCGAGGTCGATCAGGAACTGTCCGGCGTTTTCGCTGAGCGATTGCAGCTCATCGAGCTCGCTGTCGTAACCGGTCTTCAATACGCCACCGTCACGGATCACCGCCGGCGGGTTGTCGATGATGGCTTTTGCCAGCAGCGCGGCCAGTTCCGGGTAGGTGCTGGTGATGTTTGCCAGTTGTTGCAGATGCGGTGCTTCGAGTGCGGTCATTGCCTGTTGCAGTTCGGGCAATGCGCCGAGGGCATCGCGCAGGCGTGCCAAATCTCGCGGGCGCGCATTGCGCAGGCCGATCCGCGCGAGAATCCGCTCGATGTCGCCGATTTCCTTGAGTTGCGGTTGCAGTTGCTCAAAGCGATAGCGGTCGAGCAGGCAGGTGATCGATGACTGGCGCGCCAGCAGGACCGTCAGGTCGCGCAGCGGGCGATTCAGCCAGCGGGTCAGCAGGCGGCTGCCCATGGCGGTCTGGCAGCGGTCGACCACTGATTGCAGAGTATTGTCGCGACCACCGGCCAGGTTGGTGTCCAGTTCCAGGTTGCGACGGCTCGCGCCGTCCAGCACCACGGTATCGTCCAGACGCTCATGGCGCAGGCTGCGCAAATGGGGCAGGGCGGTGCGCTGGGTTTCCTTGGCGTAGGCCAGCAGGCAGCCTGCGGCGCCAATGGCCAGAGTCAGGTTTTCGCAGCCGAAGCCCTTGAGGTCCTGGGTGGAGAACTGCTGGCACAGGCTTTTCAGGGCCGAGTCGCGCTCGAAATCCCAGGGCGCACGGCGACGGACTCCGCGGCGTTTTTCCGCTGGCAGGTCTTTCGGCCAGTCGTCCGGAATCAGCAACTCCACCGGGTTGACCCGCTCCAGTTCCGCCAGCAGGTTCTCCCAGCCCTTGATCTCCAGCACGCTGAAATTGCCACTGGTGATGTCCAGCACCGCGAGGCCGAACAGGCGCTCATCCCCCAGGACAGCGGCGATCAGGTTGTCCCGGCGCTCATCCAGCAGCGCCTCGTCACTCACCGTGCCCGGTGTGATGATCCGCACCACCTGGCGCTCCACCGGCCCCTTGCTGGTGGCCGGGTCGCCGACCTGCTCGCAGATCACCACCGACTCGCCGAGCTTCACCAGTTTCGCCAGGTAACCCTCGGCAGCGTGGTAAGGGATCCCGCACATCGGAATCGCCTGTCCGGCCGACTGCCCGCGGGCAGTCAGGGTGATGTCCAGCAGCTTGGCGGCCTTCTTCGCGTCTTCGTAGAAGATCTCGTAGAAGTCACCCATGCGGTAGAACATGAGCTGGTCCGGGTGCTGGTTTTTCAGGCGCCAGTACTGCTGCATCATCGGCGTGTGGGAGGACAGGTCGGAGACGGCTTTATTCATCGGATTGTCAGGAAGCTCATTGTAAGAGTTGGGGCAAAAGCGCGGCATCGGCCGGGCTGTTCCGCGATGGGCGCAAGGTTACCATGGGCGGTCCGTCTGACGCAGAGTCGAGCGCCCTGTGGCCAATGAAACCTCGTGCGGGTAGCTTTCGATTTTTTATGCAATACTGCATTTCTCTTCCGTGCAATCAACACGTGATACCCGGTAATGCAAAAACGCAATGTTTCCACGGTCCTCAGGGCGCTGCTCGATCAGTACGGGATCTCCCCCATGGAGCTTCACCGTCGCACCGGCGTGCCACAATCCACGCTCTCGCGCATTCTCAGCGGGAAAATCGTCGACCCTTCGGATAAGCACATCTCGAAGATTGCCGGGTATTTCTCCCTGAGCACCGATCAGTTGCGCGGGCGCGCGGATTTCGCACCGGCTGCGGCTGCCGGACGTGCTCAGGCCCATTCGGAGCTCAAGGACATCAGTCTGTGGGACGACGATACGCCCGTCGACGATGACGAGGTGTCGGTCCCCTTTCTTCGCGAAGTGGAGCTGGCCGCCGGCTCGGGCCGGTTTGTCATTGAAGAAAGTGAGCGCTCTAGCCTGCGCTTCGGCAAGCGCAGTCTGCGCCACAATGGCGTGCAGTTCGACCAGGCCAAGTGTGTGACAGTGCGCGGCAACAGCATGCTGCCGGTGCTGCGCGATGGCGCCACGGTCGGGGTCAATGCCGCCAAATGCGCCATCGGCGACATCATCGACGGTGACCTTTATGCAATCAATCACAACGGCCAGCTGCGGGTGAAACAGCTGTATCGCCTGCCCACCGGGATCCGCCTGCGCAGCTTCAATCGCGACGAGCATCCGGATGAGGACTACAGCTTCCAGGACATGCAGGATGAGCAGATCATCATCCTGGGGCATGTTTTCTGGTGGGGTATGTACGCCCGTTAATCCGCTGCCATGTCTGGAATAACCGCTCGTTCGAGCGGTTTTTTTCGGCCTGAAAAAACTGCTTGCCCACTTCCGTTGATGCGTTTGTGCATTGACTTGATATGCATCAATGCATAATCTTGTGGCTCACCTGAACATCAGCGGTCAACCAAGGAGGCGTGAAATGACCACAGGGCAATATGCATTGCTGGACATGCCTCTCTGGCTGTTTATCACCTTGCCGCTTCTGGGTGGCGTCGCCGGTGAGTTGTGGCGTGCCGACAAGGAGGGCGTCAGGGGCGGGCCGTTGGTCAGGCGGCTGGCCATGCGGTCCGGGTCGAGCATGATCTGCGGCGCCTCGGCGGTGATGCTGCTGCACGCCGCCGACGTTTCCCTTTGGGCGGCCTGTGCCGGCGGCTGCCTGACCGCGATGGCCGGGACGGATGTGGTGCTGGGCTTTTATGAGCGCTGGGCAGCCAGGCGCCTGGGTGTGCGTGATGCCTTGCCCCCGCAAACGCTGGACTGATGGCCGGCAAGCCTTTGCCAGAGCCCTTGCGTCTTCACATTTTGATCGACCCTGTCGCTTGCAAGTGCGTGGTGCTGGTGTACGGTTAGTCTCATTCCGCCCGATCAGGAGATGACCGTGAAAGTGATCACCCAACTGGCCGCCGACCTTGGCAGGCATTTGCAGATTCTCAACGCCCACGTGTCCACGGCCGAGTCCTGTACCGGTGGCGGCATCGCCGAAGCCATCACGCGCATTCCGGGGAGCTCGGCCTGGTTCGAGGCCGGTTACGTCACTTACTCCAATCTGCAGAAGAACCTGCAATTGAACGTCCCGGTGGAATTGTTCACCACGGTGGGGGCGGTCAGTCGCGAGGTAGTCGAGGCGATGGCCAAGGGCGCGCAGGATAGAAGCCGGGCCTTTTTTTCCGTGGCGGTCAGCGGCGTGGCCGGGCCGGATGGCGGTTCGCCGAGCAAGCCGGTGGGTACCGTCTGGCTGGCCTGGGGCGTCGGCGAGCGGGTGTTCAGCGAAGTGCAGCACTTCCCCGGTGACCGCGACGAGGTCCGCCGACAAACGGTGAAGGCCGCGCTAGAGGGGCTGCTGCGCCATACCGCGGCAGAAATCTCAAATCAGGGGTAGGCGATCCGCGAACGCTGTGGAATAATACTGTCTACTTATACAGGTGTTGGCCGTCAGGCCTTATTGATTACGTGAGGACTTTAATGGACGACAACAAGAAGAAAGCCTTGGCT
>Ga0160472_100696_pt1 | contig 16101 bp, 12 predicted proteins | sample HID1973M_E11MG_FD_108267 | JGI IMG/M metagenome (GOLD analysis project Ga0160472, IMG submission 108267) | Enriched mosquito-associated microbial communities from UW Madison campus, WI, USA - HID1973M_E11 MG | ecosystem: Host-associated > Arthropoda: Insects > Digestive system > Unclassified ... | reverse complement strand
CGGCGCTTTTCAACACGTCCGGGAAGGAGAACCAGCGCGGCTCGCCAATGGCCCGGAACATCGGGTTGGTGTTGAACTGCATGATCTGCCGCACCGAGTGACGCAGTGCCTTGGACGGGATGGTGCCCAAGTGAGTGCAGTTGCCGCCGACCTGGCGACGGCTATCGACCATCGCCACCTTGCGCCCTGCCTTGGCGGCGTTCATTGCCGCGCCTTCCCCTGCCGGGCCGGAACCCAACACCACCACGTCGTAGTTGTAGACAGCCATGCGTACTCCTCAGAACAGGCCGCGGCGCCCTCGGCACCTGCGGCTAAATCACGCCAATCTGTGGCGCGAAGGAACAATTTGGGGCCAGTGCAGAACCCGGACACAGTCTATATAAGCGTCAACGCCGCGCACATTAACCCTTGGTCGCGTCGTAGGCTAGTTTTGCCTGCACTACAACGCCAGATTTCAATGCCCGAATCGCCGCAATCACTGGTTTTTTTCGCCACTGAGGCGTTGAAAAGCATGACTGCTGCGGGTGACAAAACCTGTATCGGCACGCATCACGAAAAAGGCACCGATATCGTGTTTTTCAGCGTAGTCCCAGCCCCGCTCCGGGCCGAGAATCAACAGCAGCGTCGATAAGCCATCGGCCATCAGGGCCGAAGGATGAATCACCGTGACCGACGCCAGGTTGTGTGAGACCGGCGCGCCGCTGCGGGCATCGAAGGTGTGGGAAAAACGCTGGCCGTCCTGCTGAAAATAGTTGCGATAGTCACCGGAGGTCGACAGCCCCAAACCGTCGACCGTGAGGATGCGCTCCACCACCTGCCGGTCGTCCCGGGGCTCCTCCAGGGCAATGCGCCACGGCGTGCCATCGGCCTTCCTGCCGGCGGCCTTGAGCTCTCCGGTGACTTCGACCAGGTAGTTGTGGATGCCGGCTCCTTCAAGCCTGGCGGCAATGGTGTCAACGGTATAACCGGCGGCGATGCTGTTGAAGTCGACCTCGACCGCGGCGTCCTTGCACAGTTGATCGCCCTTGATGCGCAGATGGCCATGGCCGACCCGCTGGCGAACCACGGCCAGCGCTTCGGCGCTGGGGACTTTTTCCTCGCGGGCCTGCGGGCCGAATCCCCAGAGGTTGAGCAATGGTTCCACGGTCAAATCGAAGGCGCCTTCGCTTTGCTCTGAAAGCTGCTCGCCGACGCGCACCAGTTCCAGGATCGATGCCGGCATGGCCTGGCAGCTATGGGCGGGCAATACATTGAAGCGCTCGATGTCCGAGTCGCTGCGATATGTCGACATTTGCTGATCGACGTCGGCAAGGATTTTTTCGACGTCGACCCGGACACTGGCCTGGGCAGGAAGATCGCCCTGACGGACGTACTTGATCGAGTAAGTACTGCCCATGGTCGGGCCGCTGAAGCTTTCCATGGAGTCGCCGTTGCCGCAGCCAGACAACAGGCTCATCAGTGCGAGAAAAAAACCAGCCCTTCCCTTCAACAAATCCTGCCCACCCCTGATAAAAGATCGCAGCCTTCGGCAGCTCCTACAGGATTGCACAGAAACCCGCTTTCGTAGGAGCTGCCGAAGGCTGCGATCCTTTGTCTTTGATCTTACAAAAAACAAACAAAAACGCCCCGACCAAGGCCGGGGCGTTTTCATGTACCGCTAAGGCTTAGCGCGGGAATGCTGGCGGGTTTACACCGGCCATGTCTTCCATCACGCGAACCACCTGGCAGCTGTAGCCGAACTCGTTGTCGTACCACACGTACAGGACAACGCGGTTGTCCTGTGTGATGGTCGCTTCAGCGTCCACCACACCGGCGTGGCGCGAGCCGACGAAGTCGGTGGAAACCACTTCCTGCGAATTGACGTAGTCGATCTGCTTGTGCAGGTCGGAGTGCATGGCCATCTGGCGCAGGTACTCGTTGATCTCTTCGCGGGTGGTGGCCTTTTCCAGGTTCAGGTTCAGGATGGCCATCGACACGTTCGGCGTTGGTACGCGGATCGCGTTGCCGGTCAGCTTGCCCTTGAGCACTGGCAGCGCCTTGGCGGCTGCGGTGGCGGCACCGGTCTCGGTGATGACCATGTTCAGCGGCGCGGCGCGGCCACGACGGCTGCCCTTGTGGAAGTTGTCGATCAGGTTCTGGTCGTTGGTGAACGAGTGAACGGTTTCGACGTGACCGTTGACGATGCCGAACTTGTCATTGACGGCCTTGAGCACCGGCACGATGGCGTTGGTGGTGCAAGAGGCTGCCGAGATGATCTTGTCATCCGGGCTGATGTCGCCGTGGTTGATGCCGTGCACGATGTTCTTCAGCGCGCCCTTGCCAGGTGCGGTGAGGATCACGCGGGCAGCGCCCGGGCAGGCCAGGTGCTGGCTCAGGCCGTCAGCGTCACGCCACACACCGGTGTTGTCGACGATCAGGGCGTTTTCGATGCCGTACTGGGTGTAGTCGACTTCGGCCGGGCTCTTGGCGTAGATCACCTGGATCAGGTTGCCGTTGGCGGTGATGGTGTTGTTGGCTTCGTCGATGGTGATGGTGCCATCGAACGGACCGTGCACCGAGTCACGACGCAGCAGGCTGGCACGCTTGACCAGATCGTTCTCGGCGCCCTTGCGGACGACGATGGCGCGCAGGCGCAGGCCGTCGCCGCCCCCGGTTTTTTCGATCAGGATGCGCGCCAGCAGACGGCCGATACGACCGAAGCCGTAGAGGACAACGTCGGTGCCTTTGCGGGCGGAAGCGTTCTGCTGGCCAACCACATCAGCCAGTTCTTCACGGACGAACTGCTCGGCAGTACGGCCATTGCCTTCAGCCTTGAATTTGGCTGCCAGCTTGCCCAGGTCCACCGAAGCGGCGCCGAGCTTGAGCTCGCTCATCGCTTTGAGCAGCGGGAACGTTTCGTGGACGGACAGCTCGCTGTCGTCGGACTGACGGTGACGAGCAAAGCGGTGAGCTTTGAGAATCGCAATGACTGAACGATTGATCAGGCTGCGGCCATAGATCGAGCTCACCACGTTGTTATTGCGGTAGAGCTGACCGATAAGCGGAATCATCGCTTCTGCGAGTGCTTCACGGTCGATCCATTCACCAAGACACTGGTCGGGCTTCTGAGTCACGGGAACCTTCCACATGTAGGGGCAGAAAAAAGGGGCTACATTATGCCGCCCAGCGAGCCTCGTAGCAATGCGCGCCTGTCGTGCAATCGGTAACATTTTCTTCTTCAAAAAAATAACGCCCCGCGCAAGCCCAGTTAAACCGGGGCTTTCAGCGCTGTCATTGTTTTGGCGACAACAGGCGGTTATCCGTAACCCTCCGTAACACTGCTTGTTTTTGCCACTACATTTTCCGCGTTTTCGGATAAAAAACCGGCGAATATTGTCTTTACCACTACATTTCACCCAACCCGCGTAATAGACGCAGTCTGCAACTGACAGGCGGCACCCTGGACCGCTACAATTACCGACTTTGTCGCAACGCTTGGAGCTCAACCTTCCGTGCCCGTTCTGCGTCTAACGCTTCTCCCTGCCGTGGCAGGTAAACAGCACTGGGGCAACCTCCCCGGCGCCGCCCTGAGCCTGGCCATCGCCGAGGCCGCCAGCGCTGCCAAGCGCTTTACCCTGCTGCTGACCGCCGACAGCCAAAGTGCCGAACGGCTGGAACAGGAGCTGAGTTTCTTCGCCCCGGATTTGCCCGTACTGCATTTCCCCGACTGGGAAACCCTGCCCTACGACCTGTTCTCGCCGCACCAGGACATCATTTCCCAGCGCATCGCCAGCCTGTACCGGTTGCCAGAGCTGGAACATGGCGTGCTGGTCGTACCGATCACCACCGCCCTGCACCGCCTGGCGCCGACCCGGTTCCTGCTCGGCAGCAGCCTGGTGCTGGACATCGGGCAGAAGCTCGACGTCGAGCAAATGCGCTCGCGCCTGGAAGCCAGCGGCTATCGCTACGTCGACACCGTGTACGAGCACGGCGAATTCACCGTGCGCGGCTCGCTCATCGATCTGTTTCCGATGGGCAGCAAATTGCCTTACCGGATCGACCTGTTCGACGACGAAATCGAAACCCTGCGCACCTTCGACCCGGAGAACCAGCGCTCCATCGACAAGGTCGAGTCGGTCAAGCTGCTGCCCGCGCGTGAGTTCCCGCTGCAAAAGGATGCGGTCACCCGCTTCAAGGCGCGCTTTCGCGAGCGTTTCGATGTCGACTTCCGCCGCTGCCCGATCTTTCAGGACCTGAGCAGCGGGATTACTCCGGCCGGTATCGAGTACTACCTGCCGCTGTTCTTCGACGAAACCTCGACGCTGTTCGATTACCTGCCCCAGGACACCCAGGTGTTCTCGCTGCCAGGCATCGAACAGGCCGCGGAAAACTTCTGGAACGACGTGCGCAATCGCTACGAAGAGCGCCGCGTCGATCCTTCACGTCCTTTATTGCCGCCGGACGAACTGTTCCTGCCGGTAGAAGACTGCTTCGCCCGCCTGAAAAGCTGGCCCCGAGTGGTCGCCAGCCAGCAGGACGTGGAGCCCGGTGTCGGTCGCGAACGATTCCCGGCCCAGGCCCTGCCGAATCTGGCCATCGAAGCCAAGGCGACCCAACCCATGGCGGCGCTGGCGAGTTTCCTCGACCAGTTCCCCGGCCGGGTGCTGTTTACCGCCGAATCCGCGGGCCGTCGCGAAGTGCTGCTGGAACTGCTGGAGCGCCTGAAGCTACGGCCGAAGACCGTCGACAGCTGGCCGGATTTTGTTGCCAGCAAGGAGCGCCTGGCGATCACCATCGCCCCGCTCGACGAAGGCCTGGTGCTGGACGACCCGGCCCTGGCGCTGGTGGCCGAGAGCCCTTTGTTCGGTCAGCGCGTGATGCAGCGTCGGCGTCGCGAAAAACGCGCCGACGCCAACAACGATGCGGTCATCAAGAACCTCACCGAACTACGCGAAGGCGCGCCGGTGGTGCACATCGATCATGGCGTCGGGCGCTATCTGGGGCTGGCAACACTGGAGATCGACGACCAGGCTGCCGAATTCCTCACCCTGCAATATGCCGAAGGCGCCAAGCTGTACGTGCCGGTGGCCAACCTGCACCTGATCGCCCGCTACACCGGCAGCGACGACGCGCTGGCCCCGCTGCATCGCCTGGGCTCCGAGACCTGGCAGAAAGCCAAGCGCAAGGCTGCCGAACAGGTGCGGGACGTGGCGGCCGAGTTGCTGGATATCTATGCCCGTCGCGCAGCCCGCGAGGGTTATGCCTTTGCCGATCCGAAGGCTGACTACGCCACCTTCAGCGCCGGCTTCCCGTTCGAAGAAACCCCGGACCAGCAAACCACCATCGAAGCGGTGCGCGCAGACATGCTTGCGCCCAAGCCGATGGACCGCCTGGTCTGTGGCGACGTCGGCTTCGGCAAGACCGAAGTGGCGATGCGCGCCGCCTTCATCGCCGTGCATGGCGGCCGCCAGGTGGCGATCCTGGTGCCGACCACCTTGCTCGCCCAGCAGCACTACAACAGCTTCCGCGACCGCTTTGCCGACTGGCCGGTGACTGTGGAAGTGATGAGCCGCTTCAAGTCAGCCAAGGAAGTCAACGCGGCGGTCGCCGACCTCGCCGAAGGCAAGATCGACATCGTCATCGGCACCCACAAGTTGCTGTCCGATGATGTAAAAATCAAAAACCTCGGACTGGTGATCATCGACGAAGAGCACCGCTTTGGTGTGCGTCAGAAAGAACAGCTCAAGGCCCTGCGCAGCGAAGTCGACATTCTTACCCTGACGGCCACGCCGATTCCGCGCACGCTGAACATGGCGGTGTCGGGCATGCGCGACCTGTCAATCATCGCCACGCCGCCCGCCCGCCGCCTGTCGGTGCGCACCTTCGTCATGGAGCAGAACAAGAGCACGGTCAAAGAGGCGTTGCTCCGCGAATTGCTGCGCGGCGGCCAGGTCTATTACCTGCACAACGACGTGAAGACCATCGAGAAGTGTGCGGCCGACCTTGCCGAACTGGTGCCGGAAGCGCGGATTGGCATCGGCCACGGGCAGATGCGCGAGCGCGAACTCGAACAAGTGATGAGCGACTTCTACCACAAGCGTTTCAACGTGCTGATCGCCTCGACCATCATCGAGACCGGCATCGACGTGCCGAGCGCGAACACCATCATCATCGAGCGCGCCGACAAGTTCGGCCTGGCCCAGTTGCACCAATTGCGCGGCCGGGTCGGACGCAGTCACCACCAGGCCTACGCCTACCTGCTGACACCGCCACGCCAGCAAATCACCCCGGACGCGGAAAAGCGCCTGGAAGCGATCGCCAACACCCAGGACCTCGGCGCGGGCTTCGTGCTCGCCACCAACGACCTGGAGATCCGCGGCGCCGGTGAATTGCTCGGCGATGGCCAGAGCGGGCAGATCCAGGCAGTCGGCTTCACCCTGTACATGGAAATGCTCGAGCGCGCGGTGAAGTCGATCCGCAAGGGCGAACAACCGAACCTCGATCAACCGCTGGGCGGTGGTCCAGAAGTCAATCTGCGGGTTCCGGCGCTGATTCCCGAAGACTACCTGCCGGATGTCCACGCCCGCCTGATTCTCTACAAGCGTATCGCCTCGGCCACCGATGAGGAGGGCCTCAAGGACTTGCAGGTGGAGATGATCGACCGCTTCGGCTTGCTGCCGGAGCCGACCAAGAACCTGATGCGCATCACCGCCTTGAAGTTGCAGGCCGAGCTGCTCGGCATCAAGAAGGTCGATGGCGGTCCGCAAGGCGGCCGGGTCGAGTTCGCGGCGCAGACCCCGGTCGACCCGCTGACCCTGATCAAGCTGATCCAGAGCCAGCCAAAACGCTACAAATTCGAAGGAGCCACGGTGTTCAAGTTCATGGTTCCGATGGAGCGCCCGGAAGAGCGCTTTAATACTGTAGAGGCGCTGTTCGAGCGCCTCGTTCCGAAAACTGCTTGAAGGACGCCCCATGCGCCTGTTTCACTCACTGACCCTGCTGACGTGCCTGCTGACGTCGTTCGCTTCAACGGCCTTTGCCGACGACCTGTACCAGGTCGAAATGATTCTGGTCCGGCAAAACGCCGTGCCCGCCATCGTCAGCCGCGCCGCACCGGAGGACTGGGCCGCCGGTGCCCAGCCGATCAGCGCCGACAGCCTGCGCACGCCAAGCCTCAACGGCGAGGTGGAAAAACTCACCGCCAGCAATGAATACACAGTGTTGCTGCACAAGGCCTGGCAACAGACCCTGGGCGAAGAAGGCAGCAAAGTCGCGATCAGCGACGGCCAGGAACAGTACGGTCAATTCCCGATCGAAGGCACGCTGAACATGAAACTGGGGCGTTTCACCGACGTCGACGCCGACTTCTGGGTCAACCAGATCGACAGCAATGGCATGGTGACCGCCAGTGAACGACTGAAACAGGAGAGCCACACCAAAAACGGCCAGTTGAACTTCCTCGATAACGGCCACCTCGGCCTGCTGATCAAGATCACCTCGCTCACCGCCCCCGCTCCCCGGCCAGCCCCCGAAGAAATTCCGGACTGATACTTATGTCCGCGACCCTGAGCAAACCCCTGGCACCTTCCTGGGTCAGCCGATTCAAGGAACAGAGCCTGGAGCGTGGCCGCCGCTACGCACTGGAGAACCGCGTCAGGGTCGTCGAAGCGGGTGACGCCACCATCATCGCGGCCTGCGAAGGCTCTGGCGGCAATGTCTACCGCCAGACCATTCGCCTGCGTGAGTCAGCCAAAGGCACCCTGCTGATGGTGGATGCCACCTGCAGCTGCCCCGTCCACAGCAACTGCAAGCACTGCGCCGCGGTACTGCTGCAAGTGCAGGAAACCCTCGATTTCCCCGCCGCCGCCAAAGACACCGGCCTGCTGGAAAAGCTTCAGGCCGTGCTGGAAAACCGCAGCCCGAAAGCGCCTCCCCAGGTACTGGTGGACAACGTGCAACCGGTGCCGCGCCTGTGGCTGGCGAGCGTCGAGTTCAGCGCCTTCGAGCCGCGCAATGGGCGGATGCAGCGCTACATCCAGCACCGCGCCGCACTCTCCTTCAGCTACCTGGACGAGTACGTTTGCGGCCAGAAAAACTCTGACATCCTGATTCGCCAGGAAACCCAGACGCTGCGGATAAAACGCCAGCCCGACGTGGAGCAATCCTACAGGGAGCAACTGCGCATCCTCGGATTTCGCATCGCCACCCGGCAGAGCAAAGCCCTGCCGGAAAGCGCTGGCGAGCTGTACGAGATGGTCAATGACAGCGCCTGGCTGACCTTCACCCTCAATGAACTGCCCAAGCTGCGCAACCATGGCTGGGAATTGCAGATCGACGACGAATTCGGCTTCGACCTGACCGCCGTGGACGACTGGTACGCCACCGTCGAACAGGCGCCGGAGCGTGACTGGTTCGATCTGGAACTGGGGATCATCGTCAACGGCGAGCGCCTGAGCCTGTTGCCGATCCTGCTCAACCTGATGCGCTCCCACACCGAAATCCTCAACCCGGAACGCCTCGCCCGCCGCCGCGATGACGAGCTGATCCTGGTGAACATCCCCCATCGCCCGAACTCCGAACACGGCCCGCTGCAAGTCGCCCTGCCCTTCGGCCGACTGAAGCCGGTACTGGCGACCCTTGGCGAGTTTTACCTGCAGCAGCCTGGCGAAACCACGCTGCGCCTGAGCAAGGCCGATGCCACGCGCCTGAACCCGCTGGAAGACCTGCCGTTGCTGTGGGAAGGCGGCGAACAGATTCGCACCTTTGCCCAGCGCCTGCGTGACATCAAGGACTACACCGCGGCTGCCCCGCGAGGCCTGCAGGCGACACTGCGACCCTATCAGCTGGAAGGCTTGAGCTGGATGCAGTCGCTGCGCCAACTTGAGGTGGGCGGAATTCTCGCCGACGACATGGGCCTGGGCAAAACCCTGCAAACCCTGGCCCATGTGCTCACCGAAAAAAACGCCGGACGCCTTGACCGGCCGTGCATGGTGGTCATGCCGACCAGTCTGATCCCCAACTGGCTGGACGAGGCGGCGCACTTCACGCCGCAACTCAAGGTGGTGGCACTGTACGGTGCCAGCCGCAAAAAGCATTTCGATCACTTGGCCGAGTACGACCTGATCCTCACCACCTATGCCCTGCTGCCCAAGGATGTCGAGCGCCTGGCCGCGCAACCGCTGCACGTGCTGGTGCTGGATGAGGCGCAATACATCAAGAACCCCAACAGCAAGGCGGCCCAGGCGGCCCGCGAGCTGAACGCGCGGCAGCGCCTGTGCTTGAGTGGCACGCCACTGGAAAACCACCTGGGCGAGTTGTGGTCGCTGTTTCACTTCCTCCTGCCCGGGTGGCTGGGGGACGTCAAGAGCTTCAACCGCGATTACCGCGTGCCGATCGAGAAGCGTACCAGCGAAGTTCGCCTGCAACACCTCAACGGCCGGATCAAACCCTTCCTGCTGCGCCGCACCAAGGAACAGGTGGCCACCGAGCTGCCGCCGAAAACCGAGATCATCCACTGGGTCGAGCTCAACGAAGCCCAGCGCGACGTGTACGAAACCATGCGCCTGGCCATGGACAAGAAAGTCCGCGACGAGATCACCCGCAAAGGTGTTGCGCGCAGTCAGATCATCATCCTTGAAGCACTGCTCAAGCTGCGTCAGGTGTGCTGCGACCTGCGCCTGGTCAATGACGCCACATTGCCCAGCCGCGGCAGCACTTCGGGCAAACTCGACAGCCTGATGGAAATGCTTGAAGAGCTGTTCGAGGAGGGCCGGAAGATTCTGCTGTTTTCCCAGTTCACTTCGATGCTGTCGCTGATCGAGGACGAACTGAACAAACGCGGGATTGCCTACGCCCTATTGACCGGCCAGACCCGCGATCGCCGCACGCCGGTGAAAGAGTTTCAAAGCGGCAAGCGCCAGATCTTCCTGATCAGCCTGAAGGCCGGCGGTGTCGGCTTGAACCTGACCGAGGCGGACACGGTGATTCACTATGACCCCTGGTGGAACCCGGCGACGGAAAACCAGGCCACCGACCGCGCCTATCGGATTGGCCAGGAGAAACCGGTGTTCGTCTACAAGCTGATTGCCCGGGGCACGGTGGAAGAGAAAATTCAGCACCTGCAAAAGGAAAAATCCGACCTGGCGGCCGGCGTGCTGGATGGACGCAAGACCGGAGACTGGAAACTGCAGAGCGATGACATCGAGGCGCTGTTTGCGCCGTTGCCGGACAAGTTTGAAAAGCGCTGAAATTTTCGGCGGCTGATCCGGCCTCATCGCTGGCAAGCCAGCTCCCACAGGGACCGCGTCTGGCAGAAATACTGCGAACGCCATCAGAACCTGTGGGAGCGGGCTTGCCCGCGATGGGGTCGACCCGTTGTCAGTGTGAACTCAGCCCCGGAGCACCCGCGCCAACGTCGACTTCACCTTGCCCATCCCGTCATGCAGCGCCTGCTCGATCTCGGCCATGGTAATCACCGCCGTCGATTTGCCCGCCGCCGGGTTAACCACCAGTGCCAGGCAGGCGTAATCCAGCTCCAGCTCACGGGCCAGCGCCGCTTCGGGCATGCCGGTCATGCCGACGATGTCGCAGCCGTCGCGCTCCAGTCGGGCGATTTCCGCCACGGTTTCCAGGCGCGGACCCTGGGTGCAGGCGTACACGCCGTGACTGCTGTAACCCACGCCTTCAGCGGCCAATGCCGCAATCAGTTGCTGACGCAGGTCTTCGCTGTAGGGGTAGCTGAAGTCAATGTGCGTCACGTGCTCGAGGTCATCGGCAAAGTACGTGTGCTGGCGCCCGCTGGTGTAGTCGATCAGCTGGTGTGGCACACAGAAATGCCCGGTGCCCATGGCGGCATGAATCCCGCCCACCGCGTTCACCGCCAGGATGGCTTCAGCCCCGGCCTGCTTCAGCGCCCAGAGGTTGGCGCGATAGTTCACCTGATGGGGCGGAAAACGGTGCGGATGGCCGTGACGGGCGAGGAACAGCAGTTCCTTGCCGGCGTATTCGCCAATCTGCACCTCGGCCGAAGGCGCACCATAGGGCGTATCCACCGCCAGGGACTGGCGAATGCTCAATCCCTCGAGTTGAGTCAGGCCGGTACCGCCGATAATCGCGTAAACCGTCATAGCAAACAGTCCTTAATCAATCAATTGAGCTTCTTTGAGCGCGCCGACCGCCGCCAGCCAGCGCGGGTCCTGACGGTAGTCGGTGGAGGCGAACGACTGGCCGCGCATCCGCGCGATGCGTGGCGAAGGCTTGACCTTCAAGCGTTGGGCTGCGCTCAGCGCCAGCTCGGCGGCGGCGCGATCGTTGCACACCAGACCCATGTCGCACCCGGCGGTCAGGGCCGCTTCGATACGGCTGGCGGCATCGCCCACCACGTGTGCACCGGCCATGGACAGGTCATCACTGAAAATCACCCCGTCGAACTGCAGTTCGCCGCGCAGAATGTCCTGCAACCAGCGACGGGAGAATCCGGCGGGCTGCGCGTCGACCTGTGGATAAATCACGTGTGCCGGCATCACCGCCGCCAGTTGTTTGCTCAAGCGGGCAAACGGCACCAGATCGTTGGCACGGATTTCCTCAAGACTGCGCTCGTCATTCGGGATCGCCACATGGGAATCAGCCTCGGCCCAACCGTGACCCGGGAAGTGCTTGCCGGTGGCTGCCATGCCCGCGCTGTTCATGCCGCGAATAAATGCACCCGCCAACAGGGCGGCACGCTCGGGATCGCCCTCGAACGAACGGGTGCCAACCACGGCGCTGCGCTGATAATCGAGGTCCAGCACCGGCGCGAAACTCAAGTCCAGGCCAACGGCCAATACTTCAGTGGCCATGATCCAGCCACATTGCTCGGCCAGGAATTCGGCGTTCGGGTTGTCGGCGATGGCGCGCATGGCGGGCAGGCGCACGAAGCCCTGGCGCAAGCGCTGAACCCGACCGCCCTCCTGGTCTACTGCCAGCAACAGGTCGGGACGCACGGCGCGAATCGCCGCGCTCAGCTCACGCACCTGGCGTGGATGCTCGATGTTGCGCGCAAAAATGATCAGGCCGCCCACTTCGGGCTGGCGCAACAATTGGCGATCTTCGGCCGTCAGCCAGGTACCGGCGACGTCCACCATCAACGAGCCTTGCAGGCCAGCAGTCATAGTATTTCCTTGAATACGGGAAATCCGCCCCGAACGGATTCGCCACCGAGGGATTCACCCGGCAGGTCAGCGATAAAAATTGCAACGGGGGGATTCAGAACGAGAGTCGGCATGGGCGGCTAGCTTAACGGATGTCAGCAGCCGCGCCCACCCGTGAGCGGTCAAACCTTGGCGGCAACCGGTGTCGATTTGCTACGCGGGCGCAGCTGCGCGGCAGCCATGGCGCTGTCCGTCACACCGGACTCGGCACGCATGCCGGCGGCAAGGAATGGCACCATCAGGCGCATGACCTGCTCAATGGAGGTGTTAACGCCGAAATCGGTCTCGGCAATGGCGCGCAAGGCCTTGATCCCGGACATGCTGAACGCCGCAGCGCCAAGCATGAAGTGCACGCGCCAGAACAGTTCGATCGGCGGGATGCGCGGCGCGGCCTCGTTGACCAGCATCATGTAGCGGCGGAACACCTTGCCGTACATGTCTTCCAGATAACGGCGCAAGTGCCCCTGGCTTTGACTGAAGGCCAGGCCAAGCAAACGCATGAAAATGGACAGGTCGTTGCCACTGCGTGGCTGCACCACCAGAGCCTGTTCGACGAGGATTTCCAGCAGTTCTTCGAGCGATGGCTTGAGTTCAGGCTTGGCCTGGCGTCGCTCCAGCTCTTTATCGAGACTTGAGCAGAATGGTCCGAGGAAACGCGAGAAGACCGCCTGTATCAGCGCCTTCTTGGAGCCGAAGTGGTAGTTCACCGCCGCCAGGTTGACCCCGGCCTTGCTGGTGATCAGACGCAATGAGGTTTCGGCGAAACCTTTTTCCGCGAACAACTGCTCGGCAGCATCGAGAATGCGTTCAACGGTTTCCGACTGGGCCATGGCTACTCCGCCTGACAAACACTTGTTTGAAACATACGTTTCAAGCGTTGCTTTGTCAAGGGTAGAGGCACGTTTTCCGGGGGCTGGGAGACATTTAACCACACAACGGCAAAGCGTCCACCCGAACATTTACAGACCGCCTGGCGCGCGATGAAAAAAGGAGGATTGCCAAGGTCGACTTACTGTATATAATCCCAGTCACTGTATAAAAAAACAGAGCGATCAATATGCTAAAGCTGACGCCACGCCAAGCCGAAATCCTGGCCTTCATCAAACGCTGCCTGGAAGACAACGGCTATCCGCCGACCCGCGCGGAAATCGCTCAGGAACTGGGCTTCAAGTCGCCCAATGCCGCGGAAGAACACCTCAAGGCCCTGGCCCGCAAGGGTGCGATCGAGATGACCCCAGGCGCCTCCCGCGGGATTCGCATCCCCGGCGTCGAAGGCAAACCCGACGACTCCACCCTGCCGATCATTGGCCGGGTTGCGGCCGGCGCGCCAATCCTGGCGCAGCAACACATTGAAGAGTCCTGCAACATCAATCCTGCGTTCTTCCATCCCCGCGCCGACTACCTGCTGCGCGTGCATGGCATGAGCATGAAGGATGTCGGCATTTTCGATGGCGACCTGCTGGCGGTCCATACCACCCGCGAAGCCCGCAATGGCCAGATCGTGGTAGCCCGGATCGGCGACGAAGTCACCGTCAAGCGCTTCAAGCGTGACGGCAGCAAAGTCTGGCTGCTGGCCGAGAACCCCGAGTTCGCCCCGATCGAAGTGAACCTTCAGGACCAGGAACTGGTGATCGAAGGCTTGAGTGTCGGCGTGATTCGCCGCTAAAGGAGGCATCATGCAGTTTCCGCAAACCGCACCACAGCAAGCCCAACTGTCGTTGTTCGAGGCGTTCATGGCGCAGCCGCTGGCGCCGATCCTGAAAGACGTGATCGAGGCGCCCTGGAGCGCCGAACCCGAAGTCTTCAGTGAGCTGTCACTGCGCGGTGCAGCCGGGAACTGCCTGAACCTTCTGGCGCCGATTCTCAGGGAATTGAGCCAGGAGCAGGATGCACGCTGGCTGACGCTGATCGCCCCACCCGCCAGCGTGACCCAGGCCTGGTTGCGCGATGCCGGCCTCAACCGCGAGCGCATTCTGCTGCTGCAACCCCGCGGCACCCAAAGCGCACAGCAACTGACCTGTGAAGCCCTGCGCCTGGGTCGCAGTCATACCGTGGTCAGCTGGCTCAATCCATTGAACAGCCAATCGCGGCAACAGCTGATCAGCGCCGCCCGCATCGGCGATGCGCAGAGCCTGAATATTCGACTGGGCTGACAGACAAGACGCGCTTCAATCCGCGCAAGGCTTCTCCGGGGGACAGAGAAGCCGACGTGTAGCGATACCGGAAATACGACAGACGGGGATCAATGAAGAACCCGAGTCCCCTCATCCTTGTCGAATTCGCCTTCGACCATGCGACCTGCCATCTGCACACCCACGCTCAACATCGCCTTGGCGACCTCGACGTGCTGGCCTTGCAGAAATGCCTTGGCATCCTCGGAGAAATCCAAAGTAACCAGAGAACCTTCGTCCTCGGCCCTGCGCAGCTCGATACGGCCGTCTGGTAACTCGACAATTTCTAGAAAGGACGTTGGCATAAAGGGCAGCTCTCCACGAAAGGCGAAGATTATATAGGCATCGGTCAAGCTTCGCTCGTTATCTTGACCAACAGTCATCGCCACAACGTGGCTGTCAGCACTCGTTCAAGCCTTCGCGAAACCTGATAGCCAGGCCCTTGAGGTTTTGCCGCCAGCTTTCGAGCTCTTCCCGACTCAGCTCTTCAGGCGCGTCCTCTTCGTCGAGGTTGACCGCCAAAATCAAGGGCTGCGTCACGTCACCTTTGGGCTTGTGCGGCGCACGGGGCGGTTGAAACAGCGCAGCATGGGCTGACAGCAGCTTGGCCAGCCAGGTTTCCGGGTTGCTTGCCAGCTCGACCATCTCTGCCATTTCCGGAATGGCGATGCTTTCCAGCACCTCGCGGGTCAGCAACAGCTCAGCGCGGGGGGCATTGGCCTGTGGCAGGCGATAGAAGCCGGCAATCTCGTGACACAACCCCAACAGCGCGCCGTAGAGATGAAACAACGCCGATTCGCGCCCGGCCTGGATCAACGCCAGGGAATTCATGGCCCGCCCCTCTTCCGCCTTGGCGAGCGCCTCCAGCGACAGGCCGGCGAAATAAATCTTCTGGTTGGTACGGGTATAGAGTTCGTGGGCCATGACGGCAGCCTCCACAACGAAATAAGTGTTTCACGCAGGTCAGACAGTGTCGGGGATGAGCCGGGCAAACTGCAAGGGGTGATGCTTGCTCTGATGCCCCCCCTGTAGGAGCGAGCCTGCTCACGAAGGCGGCCTGACAACCAACCCGGTTCCTGATTAGCCACCTATCCAACTGTAGGAGCCGGCTTGCCGGCGAAGGCGACTTTGAGCCTTGCATCGAACTGGAGGGCCTCTTCGATGGCAAGCCAGCTCCTACAGGGATTTGACATAAAGCGCGAGCAGCAAAAAAGGCCGCATGAACACCCGAAGGTGCCCATGCGGCCTTTTCATTACCGCCAGCCGTTAAGCCTTGGCAGCCGGACGCTTGTCTTCAACCTTCCACTTGCCACCGTCATAGAACGCTTTCCAGCCGGTAGGCTTGCCGTCGACTTCGGACTGCACGTACTGCTCCTTGGTCTTGCGGCTGTAGCGGATCACCGCTGGCAGGCCGTCCGGGTCCTTCTTCGGCGCTTCGCAGAGGAAGTGATACTTCGGATCGATCTCGTCCTTGTGCGGGATGATTTCCAGCACCAGCGGCGCACGGGTCTCGCGGTTTTTCGGGAACTGGCTGGCCGCCAGGAACAGACCCGAAGCACCGTCGCGCAGGATGTAGGTGTCGTTGACCTTTTCGCATTTCAGCTCGGGCATCTTCACCGGGTCCATCTTCGGCGGTGCCGCATCGCCACTTTTCAGGAGCTTGCGGGTGTTCTTGCAGGTCGGGTTGGTGCAACCGAAGAACTTGCCGAAGCGGCCGGTCTTGAGCTGCATCTCGCTGCCGCACTTGTCGCATTCCAGGCTCG
>Ga0160472_100695_pt1 | contig 16183 bp, 12 predicted proteins | sample HID1973M_E11MG_FD_108267 | JGI IMG/M metagenome (GOLD analysis project Ga0160472, IMG submission 108267) | Enriched mosquito-associated microbial communities from UW Madison campus, WI, USA - HID1973M_E11 MG | ecosystem: Host-associated > Arthropoda: Insects > Digestive system > Unclassified ... | reverse complement strand
CAGGCCGATGTAAGTAAAGAAGATGATTGTGAATTGATTATCAAACAAGCTTTGGTTTCTTTTCAGAAAATTGATATTCTGGTAAATAATGCTGGTTTATCCATGCGTGCTTTGTTCAATGATTTAGATTTATCAGTATTGAAAAACCTGATGGATGTAAATTTCTGGGGGACGGTTTATTGCACAAAATATGCTTTGCCTGAGATTTTAAAAACTAAAGGAACCGTAGTTGGAATTTCATCCATTGCAGGTTACCGTGGTTTGCCCGGACGAACAGGCTATTCGGCATCAAAGTTTGCGATGAATGGTTTTATGGAATCTTTACGTACCGAACTTTTAAAAACAGGTGTAAATGTTTTAGTAGCTTGTCCGGGGTTTACGGCATCAAATATTCGTGTAACTGCATTATCGAAAGATGGTGCTGCTCATGGCGAAACCAGTATGGATGAGGGCAAAATGATGACATCCGAAGAAGTGGCCAACATTATTGCTGATGGCATAGAGCGGCGTAAGCGTACTTTAATTATGACCGGGCAAGGTAAATTAGCAGTCTGGATGAATAAGTTGTTTCCTGCTTTTGTAGATAAAAAGGTTTTTGATTTGTTTGCTAAAGAGAAGAACCCGCTGATAAAAAGATAAGTTTTTAGTTTTGTCCTGGCCGGACAGGCTTTTTTCTTTTTGATGTCAAAAAGAACAAAAAACACCGGCTGAAAATTTTTCTATTTAAGTTAGTGGGTTGGCTTTGGTTGTATATACCGAAAAATTTGTTAGGCCGGATTGGAGTAGAACGGAGATGACGTGGTAAGGCTTTGTCGGGTTGAAAAGCATCGCGGCTGTTCAACTTGGTTTAATTAATAAAGTTTATTTGCATCGCATTTCAGTTCAATCTTGATACTTGGCTCTCGATACTTCTTAGAAATCCACCAACCTAACAATTTCGTTTATTTAATGTTGAATGGATAAGCCATGTTGTATATGATAAAATACCTCTTTTTTATAATGCTCTTGTTTCAAACCATTATATCTTCAGCACAAGTAAAAATAGCTAAAAATATTAATTACGCAGGCAATACTGAAGATAAAAATACCCTCAACGTTTTCTATAAAAATGATTCGTTAAAGAATAAACCAGTTTTAATATTCATTCACGGCGGCTCGTGGAGTAGCGGGAAGAAAGAAACTTATTGGTGGTTGGGTAGAAACTTTGCCCGAAAAGGCATCGTTACCGTGATTATAAATTACCCCTTAGCACCAAACGCACAGTATGAAAAAATGGCTGATGACTGTGCTTTAGCAGTAAAATGGGTTCAAAAGAACATATCGGATTACAGTGCAAGTGCAGATAAAATTTTTGTAATGGGTCATTCTGCAGGTGCACATTTGGGTGAATTAATTAATGCCGACCCGAAATATTTTCAGCATGCCGGTATTAAAAATCCAATTAAAGGGATGATTCTTAACGACCCTTTTGGCTTGGATATTTATGAATATTTAACTGAAGCTGAAAAGGATGATTATTATTATGATTTCTTAAGAACATTTACCGATAAACCAGTTGCTTGGAAATTAGCTTCGCCAATTAATTACGCTGAAAACATTAAAAACCCACATTTGCTCTTTTATGGAAGCAAAACTTATGGCGCTATTAAATTGCAAACGCCACGATTGTATGAAAAGCTAAAATCAAATCATATTCCTGTAGAAATAAAGGAAGTTAAAGGCAAAAGCCATGTTCCGATGATTAGTCAGATGATATTTGGAGGGAATGATTTGTATAAAGATATTGTGGCGTTTATTAATAAGTTTAAATAATCCTATAAGGTTTTTAAAACCTATAGGATTTGAAAACCGCTTTCCAAACTAATCAATCATCATTTTTTCGGTATGGTCGAAAAGGCTAAAATCCATTACCGTTTTGCCCTCCTCATTATGGTAATGCATGATTTTAAATTTAGCATTCCACTCTATATCTTCATCCTGGTAGCTTGTTCTGGTGTGGATGGTTTGTGCAAAAGTATCGTCAAAGGCCCTCAATATCACAAAAATCTCCACCTCGGCAATCTTTAATTCGTCTAAAGTTTTTTCAAACAGCGGACTATCTTCCGTAATTGGATGAACTAAAGTCCAGTTAAGCGAGAGCACACTAATTTTACTACGTTCCAATTCCAAAGGATAAAAGCTGCGTTTAAGTTTGCCTTCAACCGTTTCGTTAAAAGTCATGAACATTTGGGCTTCCACATCGATTAAAGAGTTTTTTCGCAGGTTTGCAAGTCGACACATTAACCCTGTATGACCTTGATAAGGCGCAATAACCATACGTTTGCTAAAAGTAACTTTCGAAGTTGGTCTGCTAAATCGGCCATAAAGTAACCCTGTAGCCAATGCAAAAGCTAATAAACCAAGCATACTTTCAAAAGCAGCTAAAATGCTTGTAATAAAACCTTGCGGAGAAATGTGTCCGTAACCGACTGTAGAAATGGTTTGTGCTGAAAAGAAAAAGGCATCGAAAAACTGGTCGCGGAGGGTTGTACCTTTTGCGCCATCTAAATTTTCGATTCCAATTACATTATAGGCAACTGCAAAAAGCGTGTTTACGATGAGGTAAGTAATTAAAATTACCAGAAAAAACCTCGACCAGCTCATGGTAACCAAACGTGTGTAAGTGTCATCAAACTTAAACCATGGCAAACCTGTCCGCTCTACATTTGGCGTTCCGTCGGTATTTAAAACACGCTGATTTTTGAGTACAGGAGCGGTGCTGAAACCCAAATCATCATTAAATTGTACTTTTCTTTTAAAGAAAGCCATATATTTTTAGAAAGATTTTGGAATTATAAAAAAGTATATCAATATTTGTTGTGTACAAACATGATAATTAAAAACTTAAATAACAATTGGTGGTGGCATAACGAAATTCGTTAGGCAAATTCTATTGTTATATATTTTAAAATATTTTATAAATGATGAAAAGGATTGCCCAAAAAGCAATCCTTTTTTTATGGGCTATCGTCATACTGAATTCATTTCAGCATCTGGTAAGAAGATTCTGAAACAAGTTTAGAATAACGAATGAAGGAAACATCAAAATGAAAAAAATATTAAACCATTTATTCGAAAATAAGAGTTTTAGTAGAGAAGAGGCAAAAAATATCCTCATTTCTATTACGCAGGGCGAATTCAATTCATCACAAATTGCTGCTTTTATTACGGCTTATGCGATGCGAAACATAACTGTTGATGAGTTGCAGGGATTTCGTGATGCGATGCTTGATTTAGGCATTAAGGCAGATTTTTCGGACTTCGAATTAATTGACCTTTGCGGTACCGGCGGCGATGGAAAAGATACATTCAATATTTCTACACTTTCTTCTTTTGTAGTGGCAGGGGCAGGGCATAAAGTGGCCAAACATGGTAATTACGGCGTTTCGTCTGGTTGCGGTTCCTCGAACGTGATGGAATATTTAGGCTACAATTTTACAAATGACCAGGATGTATTGAAACGCAATCTTGATGCCGCAGGGATTTGCTTTCTACATGCACCTCTGTTCAATCCTGCGATGAAGATTGTGGCTCCGATTCGTAAAGATTTGGGTATAAAAACATTCTTCAATATGTTGGGGCCTATGGTTAATCCGTCTCAGCCGAAATATCAAATGGTTGGTGTTTTTAGTTTAGAACTGGCTCGTTTATACAATTATTTATATCAGGATACGACCAAAAATTACACTATTGTACATGCCTTGGAAGGCTACGATGAAATTTCCCTCACCTGTGATGTAAAAACATTCAATAATAAAGGCGAAAGCATTTTGAGTTTAAATGATATGGGTTTTGAAAAGGTTGATGTAAACGACATAAAGGGCGGCGATACCGTTGAATCTTCTGCAAAAATATTTATGGATGTGCTGAACGGCGAAGCTACAGATGTGCAGAACAATGTGGTGCTTTGTAATTCTGCTTTGGCTATTAAAACCATAAAACCATCGGCAAGTTTTGCAGATTGTTTCTATGAAGCTGAAGAATCGTTAACAAGTAAAAAAGCTTTAGAAAGCTTTAAAAAGCTAGTCGCCTGATGAATGGTTTAAAATTAAAGGTTTGCGGAATGAAGTTCGCAGCTAATATCGCTGCGGTTGCTGCCTTACAACCTGATTATTTGGGATTTATATTTTATGAGAAATCGCCAAGATTTATTAGTGATGTTTCGGCTGAATTAATTAAATATATTCCGTCAGAGATTAAAACTGTGGGTGTTTTTGTTGATGTGGATTTAGAAATTGTTAAGAAAAAAGTAAATCTATATCAGTTAAAAGCTGTTCAGTTACATGGAAACGAATCTGCCGAATATTGCGCAGAATTAAAAAGTTTGTTTAACAGTTTGGAAGTAATTAAAGCTTTTGGTGTGGATGAGGATTTTGAATTTGCGGTTTTGAATAATTATACAGCTGTAGTTGATTATTTTTTGTTCGACACCAAAACGAAAGCACATGGTGGCTCGGGAAAGACTTTCGATTGGAAGATTTTGGATAATTATAAATTAGACAAGCCTTACTTTTTAAGCGGTGGCATCGATTTGGAACATGCAGATGTAATATTGAAAATAGATGACTCCAGGTTATATGCTTTGGATATTAACAGCAGGTTTGAAGTTGAACCCGGCGTTAAGGATGCGGAGAAGATTAGGGAGTTTGTTGTGAAGCTTGGTAACTAGTTTTTGCAGTATGCAATTCCCCTATTTTAGAGGGGTGTCCGAAGGACGGGGTGTACCTTTGTCCTGGCCGGACGGGCTCTTTTCTTTTAACTGCAAAAGAAACAACTGGCTAACCCGAAAAATTTGTTACGCTGGATTGGGTTAGGACCTAGGTGCAATGGTGAGGCTTTTTTGGATGTAATAATAAGTGGCGAAGAAATAAAAACATAAATAAAGGATTCATTGCCGTCGGTTTCAACCAACGGATTGATAAAAAATATTATGAAATACAAAGTAAACGAAAAAGGATATTACGGAGATTTTGGGGGAGCGTACATCCCTGAAATGCTTTATCCGAACGTAGAGGAATTGCGTCAAAACTATTTAAAGATTATTGATGATGCCGATTTTCAGAAAGAATTTCATCAATTATTAAAAGATTATGTCGGTCGCCCGTCGCCATTATATTTGGCTAAAAGATTATCTGAAAGATATGGTGCTAACATTTTCCTGAAAAGAGAAGATTTAAATCATACCGGAGCGCATAAAATTAACAACACCATCGGTCAGATTCTTCTCGCTGAAAAGCTAGGTAAAAAAAGAATAATCGCGGAAACAGGTGCTGGTCAGCATGGTGTGGCAACCGCTACGGTTTGTGCTTTGCGTAATCTGGAGTGTGTTATTTACATGGGCGAGGTCGATATTGAGCGCCAAGCGCCAAACGTTGCCCGCATGAAAATGTTGGGGGCGAAAGTTGTTCCAGCAAGTTCAGGAAGTAAAACCCTAAAAGATGCTACTAACGAGGCTATGCGTGACTGGATTAACAATCCTGTTGATACCCATTACATTATCGGTTCGGTGGTTGGTCCGCATCCTTACCCAGATATGGTCGCCATCTTTCAATCTATCATTTCTGAAGAAACTAAGAAGCAGTTAGTCGAACAAACCGGAAGCGACCAGCCAGATTATGTTTTGGCTTGTGTGGGTGGCGGAAGTAACGCTATGGGCATGTTTTATCATTTTATGGATGATGAAAATGTAAAACTTATTGCTGTTGAAGCCGCGGGCAAAGGTGTTTCCAGCGGATTTTCTGCAGCAACCACTTATTTAGGTAAAGAGGGCGTTTTACATGGCAGCAGAAGTATTTTAATGCAAACACCCGACGGACAAGTTGTTGAGCCGCATTCGGTTTCTGCAGGTCTGGATTACCCCGGAATTGGCCCTCAACATGCACATTTGTTTAAAACAGGTCGCGGTCAATATGTTTCTATAACCGATGAAGAAAGTTTAGATGCTGGATTATTACTGACTCAATTAGAGGGAATTATTCCTGCAATCGAAAGCGCTCACGCCTTGGCTTACTTAGAGAAAATGGAATTTAATGATGGCGAAAATGTGGTGGTTTGCTTATCAGGAAGAGGTGATAAGGACTTAGATACTTATATTAAATATTTTAACTTATAAAGATAAGTCGTCATTGCGAGGCACGAAGCAATCTCTTTCGAGGTTCTTATATAGATTGCTTCGTGCCTCGCAATGACGGAAAGGCAAAAAAATGAACAGAATTAAACAACTCTTCCAGGAGAAGAAAAATATATTATCAATTTATTATACTGCCGGTTACCCGAATATCGGCGATACGATACAAATTGCAGAGGCATTGGAAAAGTCAGGCGCTGATATGCTGGAAATTGGTTTTCCGTATTCAGACCCTGTGGCCGATGGTCCGGTGATTCAGGCAAGTAGCAAGAAATCTTTAGATCAGGGCATGACGCTTAAACTGCTTTTTGAGCAACTTAAAGATTTGCGTAAAAAAGTTTCCATTCCTGTTTTATTGATGGGTTATGTAAATCCTGTTTTGCAATTCGGCGTGGAGAATTTCTGTAAAGCCTGCGCTGAGGTTGGTGTTGATGGTTGTATCGTCCCGGATTTACCAATGGTTGAATACGAGGAATTTTATAAAGGTTGCTTTGAGGAACACAACTTAAGTAATGTGTTTTTAATTACGCCGCAAACGGCTGAAGAACGTATTCATAAAATCGACGGATTAACCAACGGATTTATTTATTTATTGTCTTCTTCCGCAACGACAGGTAAAAACCTGGAAGTTGGTGATATCACCGAAACTTACTTTAGCAGAATAAAGAATATGAATCTTAAAAACACAACGATGATTGGTTTTGGTATCAGTGATAAGCAGACTTTTGATAAGGCATGTTCTTATGCAAATGGTGCAATCATTGGAACTGCTTTCGTTAAAGCGATTGAGAACGGGAATATTGAGGAAAGTGTGCGTGAGTTTATGAAGAAGTTTAAATCTTAAGTGAACGCAGTGTCAATGTATTTTTCGCAAATAAAGGTAAGTTTGATACGCTTTTCCGTCATTGCGAGGTACGAAGCAATCTTACTGTTGTAGGTCACTAAATAAATAAATTAGCCATGCAAAACATTGATAGAGATAAAGAAGTTCTTATTGATTATTCTCTCAATATGGCAAAAAATTTCATAAAAGAATATAAAGAGTTTTATCCGTTTGCAGCAGCAATAGGTCTTGATGGTGAACTTATTCCAATGCTTAATTACGACGGAGATGAGTTTCCCTCAAGCTTAGATGTACTTTTGGATTTAACCAATATACTGAACTCGCAGTTAGGAAACACTAAAAGAGCTTATGCTTTATCCTACGATATTCTGTTGACAAAAAATGAAAAGAAAAGTGACGCACTCGCTATTAAAATTAAGCATGTGGAATCACAAGAAGTTGTAATATATTATTTTAGATATGTTTTATCTGAAAATAACAGTGTTGAAATTTTAGATTCATGGGGAGAGATACAATAAATTGAAAACAATCTAATTTTAGTCGTAGCGTCTCGCTACGACTTTTTTTTGTCCTGGCCGGACGGGCTTTTTTCTTTTGACAACAAAAGAAACAAAATTGCCGGCTGAAAATTTTTCTCTTAAAGCCAGTGGTTTGGCTTGGGTAGTGCATCCCGAAAAATTTGTTAGGCCGGGTCTAAGTAGAACGGAGATAATGTGGTAAGGCTCAGTTGGGTGGGAAAAGCAAGATGAAATGACAAATTTTTTCAATAGGTCATCATTTTGACCGAAGCGGAGAATTCCTTCAAATGAGTTTATATAAGTTTTAAAGATTTCTCAAGTCCGCTGCGCTCCATCCGAAATGACGGCTTTTTGCATTTTTATACTACCCAATCCTCATAACTCATTTCAAATTTTACTTCACCTTTATTTACCATGCCAACATTTTTCCAGCCTTGCTTTTCGTAAAACTTTTCTGCCTTGGTATTTGGAGCGGTTCCTAACCAAACCGTTTGTTTTGTTTGAGTGAAATACCAGTCCATCATCAATCGATGAAGTTCTTTGCCTATGCCCTTGCCCTCAAATTCAGGTCTTAAGAATAATGCCCAGATATTGTTCTCTCGCAAATCAACTATAGAGAAACCTGCGATTACACCATTGATTTCACAAACCCAGCCTTTGCCGCGTTGTGTTATAAATTCTTCGCAATCTGCATCGGTTACGAGCGCAGGGTTAGATAAAGTGTTTTCTTTAACGGTATGCCTAACGATTTGAATTTGCGGAATATCGGATATTTCTGCCTGACGGTAAATCATAAAACTAAAATATTAAATTTTACCTCAATAAGTCTTCATATCGACCGATACGAGAAATCTTTAAATTGTGATTTTAGTTGTAACATCTCACTACGACTTTTTTTGTTTTGTCCTGGCCGGACGGGCTTTTTTCTTTTGACAACAAAAGAAACAAAATTGCCGGCTGAAAATTTATTCATTTATGATAGTAGTTTTAATTGAATTCATGAGGGCTTCGCCGTTTTCTTTTAAAGTTTGTGGTTTGGCTTGGATAATGGATTCCGAAAAATTTGTTAGGCCGGGTCTATGTAGAACGGAGATAATGTGGTTAGGCTCAGTTGGGTGGAAAATCAATAGGATAAGATTTTTCAATAAGTCTGCATTTCGACAGAAACGGAGAAATCTTTAAATTGTGATTTTAGTTGTAACATCTCACTACGACTTTTTTTGTTTTGTCCTGGCCGGACGGGCTTTTTTCTTTTGACAACAAAAGAAACAAAATTGCCGGCTGAAAATTTTTCTCTTAAAGCTATTGGTTTGGCTTGGGTAATGCATCCCGAAAAATTTGTTAGGCCGGGTTTGAGTAGAACGGAGATGAAGTGGTAAGGCTTAGTTGGATGGAAAATCAGGTTGCATGGACAATTTTTAAATGGGTCGTCATTTTGACCGAAGCGGAAAGATCTTTCGAGTAAGGTTTGACATGTTCAAGATTCTCAATTCCGCTGCGCTCCATTCCTGATAACGCTTTCCCTAAACCCGACCGAAATGGAAACACGCATCCCGTTTTTCACGGGAGCGGATTTGTAATAAAGGGCGGGACTGCTGTTTAAAAAGGACTACAGGTATTGCTTTCCAAAAAAAAGAAAATATCTTTCTGTCAGGCTTTTTATATGCGACTTAAATATTTCTGAAAATTAATTATTCCTAAAAACCTTCTTTAAAATATCCACAGCCCATATCCAGCACGACGAAATTTCATTTGACAATTGGATGATTGACAATTTCTTAAATGGTTTTACATTTGCTTAACGGTGTTAGATTATTTACACTTAATAAATTCCGTCATGGGAAGTAAAGAAAGAATTTTACGATTAAAAGAAGAAACCAGAACCAGTATTCTGGATGCAGCCTTGAACATTGTTCAAACTGAGGGTTGGCAGGCTTTGAGTATGCGTAAAATTGCCGACCAGATTGAATATACCGCACCAATCATTTACGAATATTTTTCGAACAAAGAGGGGATTCTGCTTGAATTGACAAGAAGGGGTTACCAGATTTTGGCCAAAGATATCCGTGAGGCTCGCGACAAACATGAATCTCCCGAAGATAAAATGGAGGCGATGTGGGTTGCATACTGGAACTTTGCTTTCGCCAATAAAGAATTTTATCAACTTATGTATGGTGTTGACATGGTTTGTTGTACCGTGAAAAATACTCTACCCGAGGCTGAAAGTGTTGGTTCGATGTTAGGCGATGTTATTGAGTCTTTATTTGTGAAAAAACCGGTATCAGAAGATGATATCTGCATGAAATATTACACCTATTGGTCGATTATTCATGGTCTGATTTCCATTAATTTGGTTCGTCCGAACGGAAGAACAACTGACGATTTAAACCAACAAATATTAAAAGACGCCATTAAAGGCATTACTTTATCTATTAACAGCTAAAATTTTTTTTACCCTATAATTTAACACTGTTAGATTATTTATTCACTATAAATCCATTATAATTATTAATCATATGAATGCTATCCATCGTTTGTTCATTTTACTTAACAGTGTTAAACAGTTTAACCAAGTTAAGGCTTTGTTTGCCATCTCCTTATTATCCATTGTTTTGATCAGCTGTAAATCATCTCCTGATCAAACTGCTGCGGCTCCGCCGCCGCCTGTTTTGCCTGTGAGTTTGGTTAACGAAAGCACAGAAACTACTTTTATAGAATACCCCGCTGCAATACAAGGCGCAGTTGATATTGATGTTCGCCCGCAGGTTAGCGGTTATTTGCAGAGCGTTTTAGTTAATGAAGGTGCTTATGTATCTGCCGGACAAACACTCTTCAAAATAAATGAAAATCCTTACCGTGAAGCGTTAAATAATGCAAAAGCTAGTTTACACGCTGCGGAAGCTGCTATTTTAAACGCACAATTGGAGGTTGATAAATTAACTCCTTTGGTTCAAAATAAGGTTGTTTCTGAATTTCAGTTGAAGACTGCTAAAACGGCTTACAAAATTGCTCAGGCTAATGCTGAGCAGGCAAAAGCTAGTGTTGCATCTGCTCAAATTAATTTAGGCTATACCAATGTAAAGGCAACAGTTAGCGGCTATATCGGTCGCATTCCTAAAAAGCAAGGAAGTTTAGTTTCACCAACTGACCAAATTGCTCTAACTCAATTATCAGATATCCACGAAGTGCATGTTTACTTTGCCCTGGCTGAAAATGATTTTAACAGTTTCAACGCGAATTATCCGGGTAAAAGCCCTGCAGATAGAATAAAGCACTTGCCGGCAGTTGAGTTGGTTTTGGCTGATAATTCCATCTATCCGATTAAGGGGAAAATAGATATGATTGATGGTCAGTTTGATAAAAATACTGGTGCAATTACACTTAGAGCAAGTTTTCCAAACGCCAGCGGAACGCTACGTTCGGGAAATACAGGCAAACTTCGCTTGGGTTTGAAACATGATGACGCCATTTTAATTCCTCAATCGGCAACGGTTGAAATGCAGGATAAAGTTTTCGTGTTCGCACTGAACAAAGGCAACAAAGTGAGCAAAATGCCAATCACGGTTGTGGGCAAAAGCGGAAATAATTACCTGGTTAAGGATGGCGTGAAATCAGGAGACCAGATTGTATTGAGCGGCTTAGACCGTTTGCAGGAAGGACAAGTAATTACACCTGAAAAGGCGACTGATAAAGCTGCTCAAGTAGTTCATAAGTAGTCGGAGGTTGTAAAAGCTAAAAACTCAAGCTGAAAGGTTAAATTAAAATAAGAAAAAAATAATGTTCAAGATATTTATACAAAGGCCCGTACTGGCAACCGTTATCTCCATTCTGTTGGTGATATTGGGTGTACTTGGTCTTACGAAATTGCCCTTACAACAGTTCCCTGATATTGCGCCGCCATCTGTTTTGGTAACGGCGGTTTATCCGGGAGCGAATGCCGAAACGGTTTTACGTTCAGTAGCACCATCGCTCGAAGAATCAATAAACGGTGTAGAAAACATGACTTACATGAGTTCTACAGCCAGTAATGATGGTTCATTGGCAATTACAGTATTCTTTAAATTAGGTACAAATGCCGACCAGGCAGCAGTTAACGTTCAAAACCGTGTGGCGCAAGCGACTAGTCAGTTGCCGGCAGAAGTGGTACAACAAGGGGTAACCACTGCGAAACAACAAAACAGTTTCATCATGGCGATTGGTTTGTATACTGATGATGAATCGAAATACGACCAGACTTTTGTGGCGAACTATGCACAAATCAATATCATTCCTGAGATCAAGCGTATTCCGGGCGTTGGTTCGGCAGCCATTTTCGGAGGTGTGAAAGATTATTCGATGCGTGTATGGCTAAATCCGACGCAAATGACAACTTATCAGGTTACGCCAAACGAAATCATGAAAGCCATTCAGGATAAAAGTCTGGAGGCTGCTCCGGGTAAATTCGGAGAGAAAAGTAAAGAAGTTTTCGAATACGTAATCAAATATAAAGGCAAGTTAACCAAACCCGAAGAGTATGAAAATATTGCTATACGCTCCAACGCCGACGGTTCTATCCTGCACTTGAAAGATGTTGCCAGGATTGAACTTGGTGCTTATTCCTACAACAGTATTACCCGAATAAACGGGAAAAAAGCAATCGTTATCGGTATTATTCAGTTGGCAGGTTCCAACTCGAACGATATTCAGGTGGCGATTAATAAGCTGATGGAAAAACAAGAAAAGACTTTTCCGGCAGGGATAAAAAAGAATATTTTTTATAGCACTAAAGTTTCTTTAGACCAGTCTATTGAACAAGTTGAGCATACTTTGGTTGAGGCATTTATTTTGGTTTTCATCGTGGTGTTCTTGTTTCTGCAAGATTTCCGGTCGACATTAATCCCTGCCATTGCCGTTCCTGTAGCCATTCTAGGTACGTTTTTCTTTATGCAGCTGTTCGGTTTCTCCATAAACTTGTTAACCTTATTCGCTTTAATTCTGGCAATTGGTATTGTGGTAGATGATGCGATTGTAGTTGTTGAGGCGGTACATGCCAAGATGGAACACAAACATTTAGGTCCGAAAGCAGCCACACATGAAGCCATGCACGAAATTACCGGTGCAATTATTTCCATCACATTGGTTATGGCAGCGGTGTTTTTACCGGTTGGTTTTATGGAAGGTTCAACGGGTGTTTTCTATCGCCAGTTTGCATTTACCATGGCCATTGCGATTGTTATTTCAGCGGTTAACGCTTTAACTTTAAGTCCGGCGCTTGCAGCACTATTCTTAAAAGATAATCATTCAAATCACAATGGAAAACCAGCGGAGAAACCAAATTTTAAACAACGTTTCTTCAATGGGTTTAACCACAGTTTTAACTCATTAACCAACCGCTATGTTGGCGGGTTAAAGTTTTTGGTTCGCCATAAATGGTTGAGTATGGGCGGCCTGGCTTTAATTACTTTAGCAACGGTTTTCATGGTGAAAACGACTCCGGCAGGCTTTATCCCAACGGAAGACCAGGGTTTTATTGCAATTGCAGTGAATACGCCATCGGGAACCTCGCTGGATGGAACACAAAAAGTAATGACCGAGGCCGAGACATTACTAAGTAAACTCGATGCCTCGAGAGATGTAACCGCGATATCAGGTTTTAATTTGCTGACCAACTCTACCAGTCCATCTTCAGCAGTGGTTTTCGTATTGCTAAAACCAAACGAAGAACGCGGGGCAGTGAAAAATATTGAAGAAATCATGAATCAGGTGCGTGGAAAATTAGGTGCCATCTCGGGTGGCAGTTTCTTTGTATTCAGTTTTCCAACAGTTCCGGGTTTCAGTAATGTGGAGGCTTTGGATATGGTTTTACAGGATAAAACTGGCGGTAAACTGGATAAGTTCAGCGGAATTTCGCAACAATTTATTGGCGAGTTGATGAAACGTCCGGAAATTGCCGTTGCATTTACCAGTTTCAAAGCTGATTATCCGCAGTTGCAATTGGATATCAATGATGAAAAAGCTGACCAATTGGGGGTAAATGTGAAAGACATTCTGCAAACGATGCAAACTTACTTCGGTAGCGCACAGGCTTCGGATTTCAATCGTTTCGGTAAATACTACCGTGTGGTTGTTCAGGCTGATGTGCAAGACAGGGCAGACCCATCGTCAATCGACCGCGTATTTGTGAAAAGTAATCGCGGCGAGATGGTTCCGATAAATACTTTGGTAAAACTAAGCCGTATTTATGGCTCAGAAACAGCTTCAAGATATAACCTGTTCAACTCGATTTCTATCAATGCCATTCCTAAGCCAGGCTTTAGTTCTGGTCAGGCGATTAAAGCAATTGAAGAAGTGGCAGAAAAGCAATTGCCAGCAGGTTATAGTTATGAATTTTCAGGTCAAACCCGAGAAGAAATTTCTTCAGGTGGCCAATCTACGGTTATCTTCTTATTGTGTCTGGTATTCATTTACTTCTTGTTATCGGCGCAATATGAGAGTTATATTTTGCCATTGGCGGTTATTTTGTCAATACCTGCCGGAATATTTGGTGTATTTGTTGCCATTGGTTTAACAGGCATTCAAAACAATATTTATGTTCAGGTTGCCTTGATTATGCTTATAGGTTTACTTGCTAAAAATGCCATTCTGATTGTGGAATTTGCAGTGCAGCGACGACGGGCAGGACAGCCTTTGGTTTCGTCGGCTCTGGAGGCAGCAAAATCAAGATTACGTCCAATTATAATGACTTCATTAGCATTCATAGTAGGTTTAATCCCGATGATGGGTGCAACTGGTCCTTCGGCTCAGGGTAACCACTCGATTAGTATTGGTGCTGCCGGTGGGATGGTTTCTGGGGTAATTCTGGGCTTGTTTATTATTCCAGTACTCTTCATCATCTTTCAGGCCATCCAGGAAAAATTATCAAAAAAATCAAAAGAGGTTGTCCCTCATTTTCACGAGGAGAAACCCGTAAATCACGTTGTATATGAAACGGTTTAGTATTATTATCCTGCTCCTTGCCTTAATCTGGAGCGGATGTTCGGTATCGAAAGATTTGGCTTTGCCTCAAAGTCTGGCGCCAAAAATGTTCAGAAATTCAACACCTAAAGATTCTTCAAGCGTTGGCGATTTGCCTTTGAAGAGTTTTATAAACGACCTTACGGTTCAGAATTTAATCGACACTGCATTGGTTAGAAATTACGATATGCAAATTGCATTGAAAAATATTGATGCAGCTGAAGTGTTGTTCAAACAGTCGAAATTAGGTTATTTGCCAGAGTTAAAGTTGCAGGTTGCAGCAAGTTCAAGTCGCCCATCTGATAACAGTTTAAACGGATTAAGTTTAAACCAGTTTACAGGCTCAACCCATATTGAAGATTACAGCGCCAATCTTGGTGTGTTTTGGGAGGCTGATATCTGGGGAAAAATCCGCAATCAAAAAGCGGGCGCATTAGCAAGTTTTTTGCAAACCGAAGAGGCCCGTAAAGCGGTTCAAACCCGTTTGGTTGCCAACGTTGCGCAAGGTTATTATAATTTGTTGATGCTTGATGCGCAGTTGGAAATCGCCAGAAAAAACTTGAAGCTGAATGATAGTACGTTAAGGATTATCAATTTACAGTTTGATGCCGGACAGGTTACCTCACTGGCCATTCAGCAGGCGGAAGCGCAGCAATTGAATGCGGCACAACTGATTCCTCGTCTGGAGCAAAATGTATCGTTGCAGGAGAACGCTTTGAGTGTCTTAATCGGTACTTTGCCTCAATCCATTAACCGTAGCAGCCGATTAGATAAAATGGTTATTCCTCAAGATTTGAACGCAGGTTTTCCATCAGCTTTGCTTAGTCGCAGGCCCGATATTAAATCTGCCGAACTTGCCTTAAACGTAGCGAATGCTAAAGTTGGCGTAGCGAAAGCAAGTCTGTATCCATCGCTAGTCATTACAGCGAGTGGTGGCGTAAATTCTTTCAAAGCCAGTAATTGGTTTAGCATGCCAGCATCTTTATTTGGCTTGGTTTCGGGTGGAATTACACAGCCGATTTTTCAAAGAGGTCAGTTGAAATCTAATTTAGAATTAGCTAAAATCGACAGAGAGAAAACGGTCATTCAATTTCGTCAATCGGTAATTAATGCCGTAGGTGAGGTTTCTGATGAGTTGACCAAAGTAGAAAAATTGAAAACGCAGTACAGCATTGCTGAAAAAAGAGCAAAGACTTTGCAGCAAGCTTCTAAAAATGCAAGTTTATTATTCAAAAGCGGCATGGCAAATTATTTAGAAGTAATTACCGCTCAGGGGAATTTATTGCAGAGCGAACTGGAGTTAACAACCATTAAAACTGAGCAGCTGAATGCAGTTGTTGGTTTGTACAGGAGCTTAGGCGGTGGTTGGAATTAACTCTTATACGCTTCTTCAGATTTCGAAAATAATTATATGTTTTTACCATATAAAGCATATGAGCACACTTAAAAATTAAATTCGCATTTTAATCACAGCGTTCACAGCGATTTTCATGGTGAACACAAAGTTTAATTAAGCATCTGCGGTAGTACGCAGGTGCTTTTTTTGAAGTGGGTCTGTGATGACTCTCGCAATTTGAAGGTAAAGGCTTTTATTCCAAAAAATTGTAACGGCAGATAAGTATGGATACCCTGCACGAAACTGGTTAGGAAACTTTTTGATTT
>Ga0160472_100694_pt1 | contig 16195 bp, 15 predicted proteins | sample HID1973M_E11MG_FD_108267 | JGI IMG/M metagenome (GOLD analysis project Ga0160472, IMG submission 108267) | Enriched mosquito-associated microbial communities from UW Madison campus, WI, USA - HID1973M_E11 MG | ecosystem: Host-associated > Arthropoda: Insects > Digestive system > Unclassified ... | reverse complement strand
CGAGACTTATGTCACCGGCCGTGTTGCCGAGCTTTGGGAAGGAAAACATTACGTCGGCGAAATCAGGCGATCGCAAAACGGCTACTGGCGTCTCACATCCACATCGATCGACATTTGACGCCCTCATCTCGGACATTGAGATCGCCAGATGGGCTTTCTGGTAGCGGCCATTCGCTAATCCCACCTGCGATGTCGCGAACGTTGTCCATTGACGAGGGCGATCAAGCGAGTAGGGTCCGAGGACAGAACGAGCTCACATCGATCGCGCCGATCAGGTTTGAAGCGGAAACCGCTGGTCAACCAAGGTCAGCATTCATCCGCTCGCGAGCGCTGCTTATCATGGCGCTCACAACTTCCTCGTCGACGGACGCGCGCCAGCAGGCAAACGGAGAGAAGTCTAGGGTCGGCATGGCTTCGACCACTGAAAGCCGACCTTCTCGCAGAAGCGGCCTTGCCAAGCGCTCCGGCACGAATCCGCAGCCGCCGGTCGAAACCAGCCAGTTTAGGGACAGGACGCCAAGGTCCAACTCAAAACCCGAGGCAGGAAGGTCGCCCAGGAGCCCAGTGAGTTCAAGGCTCGTGGATTCACTCCAGTTAATCCGAACAAAATTATCGCGCCAATCTAGACCCTTTTCGGCCGTGACCATGACGAGGCGGTCGGAAGCGATGCGCTCCACCCTGATCCCTTTCCGCAGGATGGGATCATATAGAAATGCTATATCTAGGTCTTCCTCTTCCAGTGCACGGTTCAGCTGGCCCGGTGTTCCAGCCGACACTATGAGAGCCAGATCTGGATTCGCCTCCTTAAAGGCCTGTAGCCAGGGAATGAGCAAGGATGGCCACAATGCATGTTGCCCGCCTATGCGTATCGTGCTGCGAAATCTTGATGGCAAGGCAAGGCGTGCACGCCCGTGATCCCACACGCGCACCAAGGCCTGCGCGGTTTCCACGAACCGACGTCCCGCAGGCGTCAGGCTGCAGCCCCGCTTATCCCGAACAAACAATCTTGTGCCAAGAAGATGCTCCAGTTGCTTAATCCGCTCGGTCACAGTGGAAGGACTGGCATGAATGCGCTTGGACGCTGCGAGGAAACTACCCGTCGATGCAGCCGCCAAAAAGGTGCGAGCAGTTTGAATATCCATAAATTCGGATATCATGAATTGTAAATAAGAACAATTTCGTGACAGCTAATCTCAATCGTCCGCTATGGTCGGGTCGCTCGTTCAAGAGCCCAAGGGATCGCAGGTTTTGGGAGACCTTAGGAGGGGAGGGCTGCGCCGCGGTCGGTTGGGGATCCCCCGTCCGGACGGGGGCGCAGCCAAAACCAAGTGAGAATTGGAGAATGGAGGTTCGGCAATGTTGGTCGGAAAGATCTTTGCATCAGACCTGCCTGATCGCCCCACCGCCCATGAACTCAAGCGCATGCGCCTTGCCGGAACTGCGGAAATCAACCGGTTGGAAAAGCTACGGGTGAAGGCCGAGCAACGGCTTTCTGCACGCTATCGCGATCTCATTCGGGTTCGCGCGCAATTTAGCCGCTTGAGTCCAGCGTCGGCTTTGCAATCGGACGCCAGAGCGGCTGTGGCCGCCGCGCAGCTGGCTTGGGATCGGGCGGCCGATGAGCGGCTGCGAATAGTCGTACGCCTTTTGTCTGTTTGTCGTTTGCTGTCAAAAACGACGAGCGAAAGTGACGGCTTGGCTCACCACCGGACGCGACCTCCGTCAATTCAGAGAGACGAATGACGCAAGATATTTCGCCCTGTTGGCCGGTACGCGGCGGCATCCTGGCAGGAGCCGTATCTCTCGTGGCAAATGTCGGCCTGACTTCCTGCAGCGATCCTCTGCCGGTCCAGACGTTTCGCGTATTTGTTTCCGATCAGTCCGGTCGTTGCGAATTTGTTGTCGATGGCGACGTGGTCTCCTTTTCTGGCGTTGTCGAACTTGCCCGCTTAAGGGGTGGTCGTCGGGTGGATGCTCGCATCGTTTCGCCGGCTTCGGGAGTGACGCCCAGATGTGCTCAGTTGGCGCAGCGGGCGGTGGAGCATGCCCGTTTCGCGACTGTCATCTTTCGTTCCAAACACCAAGCCGGCAGACGCGACGTCGTTGCGACCGGCCAGCCAGCCTTCGCGGCCAACTCGCGGAAGGACTAACGCTTATGCTTTTGGCTTTGATGCTAATCCTGACGTCAATCGCGTTGATGCTTGGTGCAAACTGGTTCTTAAATCGGTGGCGAGGCCTATCAATTGGCAGATCCTTACTGATCTTCGCGGCCGCCAGCGTGCCCGCATTTCTGGCCTGCTTCCTGCTTTTCGCGCGGCATATCGTCGTTGTTCATAGCTGAAGGAAAAAGGCCACGATTTTTTCGGTAGCTCAGAATGTTCGCGAACGGGAGAAGTGACGGTATGACTTATCGCCTTTTAATGGCTCTTCTATTGACGGCTGCGCTCCCTGCATCAGCCGAGGAAGCCACGCCCCAGAATTCCCTCAGTACCGAGCAGACAAGCGCTTTCAGTACGGCGATCAACGAGTTCACGGCAGCGCAAAAGGCCCAGCAGGCGGGCAATAACACGATCGCACTCTCGGGCTATGAGCGGGCGCTTCCCGCAATTCGAAAGGTCGTCGAGGTTCAGCCCGACAACCTTGCGAATGTGAAGTTTCTTGCGAACGTCCTTTACGTAACTGCCATAGCGAAAGCCTCCACGCAGAATTTCGATGCAGCCATGCCGCTGCTGGAGGAGAGTCTGCCGCAATGGCGCAAGATTGTGGCTCAAGAAGGATCCGACACCCAAAGCCAGACTTTGTTCGCGAGCATATTGACTCAGTTAGGCAACGCTAAAACGGGAAAGCAGGACAAGACCGGCGCATTGCCGCTTTATACCGAAGCAATCGCGCAAGCACGTCAGGCGCTGACGAAAAAGCCCGACAAATCCAGCAAGAATCTTCTCTTGGGGGCTTTGATCGGCGCGAGCCAAGCAGGCGATGATCCGGTCCTCAAAAGTGAAGTTGCCGCAATGTCCCGGTCAATGATTGCAGATGGCAGCGTGGACGCGACCAACAGGCCATCAGCGCAAATTCTAGCCCGCTCTAAAGGCTAGTGCCGGTTCGATAGGGCCGGAATAACCGACGAATGATTCGAGCCTGATCCTAAAATGTGGGGGCGATATCAATTCGAAGGATGCACAATGAGTATACCCCTCAAATATGCAGTGATGGGCGTCGCCACTGTTCTGGTACTCGGCTTTATCTGGTTGCGGACGCGATCCCGATCGGTTCGAAGCCGATCCACCATCAGGCAGGCTGGTAGAGGACTGTCAGACGAGGTGGCTGCTGCTGTCGATGATGTCGCGTCAGAGTTTCTGCGCGTCGAACAAGCGCGCGGTCATCCATCGGCAGACAAGGTCAACCAAGCGAAGCGGTTCGGCAAGCACTAGACCATATGGCGACCGAGCCGATATTTCCGCGGATGAAGATCAGTCTGGTTTACGGAACAAATCATGCGAAGCTTTCTGACCGGTAGCCTGGGCTTGCCTGCCACTGGTGCCGACATAGTCACCAATATTTTTGCGCTGGCGATCGCGATCGCGTTTGCCATCATGTTTCATCGCGCCGTCCTGTCTCTGCTCTATCGAATTTCCGCTCGGAGCGAGAGCAAAGCCGACGAGATCGTGCTGGATCGCATTGCGACACCGGCCCTCTGGATTTCGATCGCCGTCGCGCTCAGTTTTTCTGTGCGGGGATTGTCTCTTGCGCCTTGGTCGGCGGCCCTTTGGCAGCAGGCGGCCGGCTTTATCGTCCCGGGTCTCGTCGGCTGGCTGGCGATTGCGATCATCAAGGCCATGAGTGACATTGTCATTTTGCGCAACGACGTGAGTGTCGCCGACAACCTTCATGCCCGACGCCGGCGCACGCGTGTCGCCATCATGGACCGTATCGGCATTTTTCTGGTCGTCTTTCTGACCATTTCCATGATGCTGTTGAGCATACCGGCGATACGAAGCGTGGGCGTAACTTTGATGGCATCCGCCGGGCTCGCGGGTTTGGCTGTTGGCGCCGCCGCGCAGCCTGCGCTCAAGAATCTCATCGCCGGCGTTCAACTCGCTTTTACCGAACCGATCCGCCTCGACGATGTCGTGATCATGGACGGCGAATGGGGACGTATCGAGGAGATCCGCCTCACTTATGTCGTGATCAAGATCTGGGATGATCGACGTTTGATCGTGCCCGTCAGCAAATTCCTCGAGGAAAGCTTTCAGAGCTGGACACGGTCGAGCGCCCAGATCCTGGGCTCGGTCTATCTCTATGTCGATCCGGCGAGCGATATCGAAGAACTGCGCTCCAAAGCGGAGACCGTCATTACAAACAATCACTTGTGGGATAGACGTTTCTGGAACCTCATGGTGACCGATGCCAAGACGGAGGCGCTGGAACTGCGACTCCTGATGACCGCGCGAGACGCTTCGGCCGCCTTCGATCTTCGGTGCGACGTCCGCGAAAAAATGACGACCTATATTGCCCGGGAGATGCCGCAAGCGATCTCGCGCAAGCGCGTCCTGTCCGCACTCTCGCCGCAAATGGGAGCGGCTTGATGGTAATCAACCCAGAACTTCCGCCGCCACCGGTCTCCTTGTTGACCGGCGCGAGTTTATTCTTGGATATCGATGGCACCTTGCTAGACCTCGTAGATGATCCGGCTGCCGTCGTGGCGGATGACGTGCTGCGTACGCTGATTTTGCACGTCGCCGACGCGCTGGCCGGGCGCGTCGCGATCATCAGCGGGCGCTGCCTTGAACAGATCGAGACGATATTCGGTTCGGTTGCGCAGCTGGTTGCGCTGTCTGGAAGCCATGGGAACGAACATCGATGGCGCGGGATCGAGGCTCATCCCATTCGCCCAGCATCGCTTGATCTGGCGATTAATGATCTGCGCGAGTGCTTCGGTAGCACGCCAGGTGTCTTGATCGAAGAGAAGAGCTTCGGTGTTGCGGTGCATTTTCGGCGGGCGCCTCACACCGAAGAGGATCTTCGACAACTCACGCAGGCGCTCGCCGAGAGGCATGATCTGCAGGTGCAAGGCGGCAACATGATGATCGAACTGCGCGTGGGCGGAGGGAACAAGGGCGGCGCAGTTCGTCGCCTCATGGGCAGGACGCCGATGGCAGGCACTCGCCCGATATTTGTCGGAGACGATCTGACGGACGAGCCAGCGTTCCTGACCGCAGCCGAGCTTGGCGGTGCGGGCGTTGTGGTTGGCGATCGGAAGGGCTCAGCTGCACAATTTCGACTGGGCGGTCCGGCCGACGTAAGGGAATGGCTGGAGGCTTTCGTAGCATGATGCACATTGCCAGGCAGCGTCGCCGATGGTCCTGTCCCATCCCATCGAGCAATTGGCGTGAATAGGCTCCTCATCGTCTCCAATCGAGTCCAGGCGACCTCGGCAGACGCGACGGCGAACCAGGGAGGGCTGGCGGTCGCACTCTCCTCCACTCTGCGCCAAACAGACGGAATCTGGTTTGGATGGTCCGGAAGAGAAACCCAAACATTTTCCGGCAGCATCGATCTTCAGAAGCGGGATGGTGTCACGACCGCTACGATCGATCTCGAGCCGCAGGACGTCGAGGAATATTATAATGGCTACGCCAACCGGACATTATGGCCATTATTTCATTATCGCGTCGATATGGCCGAATTCGAGCGCGGCTTCGCAGGTGGCTATGAGCGGGTCAATGCCCGGTTTGCGGACACGATTCAGCCTTTGATCGAGCCGGCCGACCTAGTGTGGGTCAACGATTATCATCTCATTCCATTGGGTCGGGAGTTGCGCCAGCGCGGCTGTGACAACCGGATCGGCTTCTTCCTGCACATACCCTGGCCACCCATGCGCTTGCTGCTGACGTTGCCGAGCCACAGGGAATTGGTGGAATCGCTTTTTGCTTATGACGTGATCGGCTTCCAGACTGACGACTGGATGCAGTCCTTCTTCGATTATGTCCGCGGCGAGCTGGACCTCGAGGTCAGCGATAATGGCGAAATCGCCGTTGCTGGACGAACGATCCGCGCTGTTGTCTGCCCCATCGGCATCGACGTTTCGGATTTTGTACCGCAGGCAGAAGGAGAGGTCGCTGCTAGGACCTGCAAGGCCATGATGGTCAGCGCCAACGATCGTGCGATGATCATCGGGGTGGATCGCCTCGACTATTCAAAGGGCCTGCAAGAGCGCTTTCTTGGCTATGATCGTTTCCTGGCGTCGCGGCCGGATCTGCATGAACAAGTCTTCCTCCTCCAGATCGCGCCGCCATCACGCGCCGACGTTCAAAGCTACCAGGAGATCCGCGCAGGCCTTGATGCGCTCTCCGGCCGGATCAACGGTGAATATGCCAGCGCCGAGTGGGTGCCGATCCGATATGTGAACAAGGGATATCCTCGTGATCGGCTGGCCGGCATGTATCGGGCCGCCAAGGTGGGACTAGTGACGCCCCTGCGCGACGGAATGAACCTTGTGGCCAAGGAATTTATCGCTGCGCAAGATCCGGGCGATCCCGGCGTCCTGATCCTCTCGAAGTTCGCCGGCGCCGCTTCTCAGCTCAAGGAAGCTATTCTGGTCAATCCCTATAGCGCGGAAGACATCGCCGACGCATTGGCGCAGGCCCTCGAAATGCCCTTGGAGCAGCGCCTGGAAAGATGGCGCGCGCTGATGGATGTTGTCGAGCGGGAAGATGTGCTTTGGTGGCTCCAGACCTTCGTCAAGGCCATGTCGAGGGACTGAAAGCCGGCCTCCGTCGATATCGGGACTTTCAGGCAGTCGAGCTCCCACCAGGCGTGCTTCGGATATGCACGTCGCACTGCGGGAATGGGATCTCGATTCCATGATCCGCGAACTGTATCCAGATTCGATTGAGAATGTCGGACCGGACATTTCCGACGCCAAGCTCGGGGTCCTTTATCCAGACAAGAATGTCATGATCTACGGAACTGTCTCCAAAGCCCTTCAGCCAGACGGATGGCTTGGGATCGGCAAGAACTCGCGTAGCCGCCGTTGCTGCCTCGATCATCAGCCGCTGAGCCAGAGCCAAATCGCAATCATAGCTGACGCCGACCGGCACATGGATGCGGACATTTTTGCTGGAATAGGACCAGTTCTCGACTGGCTCGGTCATGAGCTGCGCATTGGGTATGAGATGTTCCTTGCCATCTCTGGTGACCGACCGAAACCGCCCGCACGCCGATCTTGCTCACGGCGCCGAATGTGTCGCCAACGACGATGACGTCACCCGGCTTTACCGATCGATCCATCAGCAGGATTAGTCCGGCGATGAGATTTCCAAAGGTTTTCTGGAGGCCAAACCCGACGGCGAGTCCCGCCGCGCCCGAAAAAACTGTAAGAGCGGTCAGATCGATACTCAGCACATCCATGCCCAGCAGGATCGCAACGACGATGACCGAAATGCCCGCCAGCTTCTGCACAAGAACGCGCTGTGTGACATCCAGTGCGCTCGAGCGTCCGATAAAATGGGTCAGCACATGATTGGCCGCTTTGGCGACGACATACAAAATTGCGACGATGGCGATCGCGTTTAAGACAGCCAGCAAAGAGAAGCGCCGCGCGCCGACCGCAAACCCGACGGCGTCGAGACTGTCGATCAACGGTGCGAGCCCGCCAAGAGTGGCGGCGGTCGTTGCGACGAGCGCAAGCAGCGCCAGACCAGTCGCGATCACACGGCTGAGACGAAACGCGACGAAAAGGTGAAAGAGCAGCATCGCGACGGAGATGCCCAGCGCAATCGCGAGGATCATCAGAGCCGGCAGATTCACGCGCATGGCGTTGCCGACGATCAAAAGCAACAAAGCGATGATCGCATAGCGAATGACCGCTGTGACGAAGCTCGACGTCAGGATGCTTGTCGAGGCCCCGAACCGATGTAGTTGGTCCGCGACCGCAGATCCGATGCGAAAAGCAATAAGCCAGCCAATCGCGATCGCGCCTGCAATCAGAAGAACTACAATCATGATTGACCCCAGGTCGGGCGAGTCCGGTAGATTGACGCCCACATCCCTCATCCATTGCAGCGACATGATCGGATACCTTCCATCCTTCACAGTTCGCGGAACCGGGAATCGTTCCGACGCGCGCCATACGCGTGCAACGGGGAATCACTGGCAAAACCTCCGCATGACATCATTCCGGGGGACAAAGATCATCTTCGCGAGTTAGATGGAAGCGCGACACTTCTGATCGGTCAAATTCATCAATCACATCTCAGTCACTCGCTTGTCCCCCTCTCGTACAGGTGTGCAAATGCACCAGGCGCGCCAATGATCGTCTTCGTCGCAATTATCGCCGGATTACTCGTTACGGCTCTGCTGAGCTTCGGGAAATTTGCCCACTCCGCGGACTGGCGCGCCACCGTCACACCGCTTGCTTCCATCATCGGAAGCGGGTTCCTCATCTGCGGACCACTACTAGCGCGCGAATTCGGCTCAGGCGCGGTCGTCGCTATGGCCGCGTTGCTGGCCATCGCCTACGCTGTCGGCGCTGTCATCCGCTTCAATATTATCCACATCGAGAATCTCGCCCCTGGCTTGAGGCTCAACGACCCGATGGCATGGGCCATGCGCACCGCGCAAGTGATGTTGGCCATCGCCTATGCCGTGTCTGTAGCCTATTATCTCAAGCTGCTCGCCGAGTTCACGATGAAACCGCTGGCCGTTCCAGACGCCTGGCACGGTCTTGTCGCCAACGCCCTGGTTACGCTAATCATCGTCGCGTTCACCGCGCTGACCTTTTCCGGTGACATCAGGAAGATCGAGCATGCCGCCCATGCGAGCGTCTCGGTCAAGCTCGGCATCATCGCGGGCCTTCTGGCCGGGCTCGCAGCTTGGTGGATCATGCGCTCCGGTGCACCGCTTGATCTTCCTGCGATACAGCTCTCGCCCTCGGGAATTCCGCTGCTCCTTGGACTTCTTATCACGGTCCAGGGTTTCGAGACATCGAGCTATCTGGGCGACAGCTACGATCAGGCAACGCGCGTCCGCACAATGCGCTATGCTCAGTGGCTTTCCTCGGCCATCTATCTCGCCTTTCTGGCCCTGCTCACCCCCTTCCTTCGCCAGGCTCAGCATGCCGCGGGTGTCGCCGGTATCCTGGATATCGTGGAACTGGTGGCGCCAATCTTGGGGCTGTTTGTGCTGATTGGTGCAGTCTCAAGCCAGTTGAGCGCCGCCATAGCGGATTCCATTGGGTCGGGCGGGCTGATGGTCGAAGTCTCGCGCCGTAAGCTGGGCGTTCGCAGCGCATTCATCGCAGCGAGTGCGCTTTCGATCGCGGTGGTCTGGCTGACCGATCCGTTTTCGGTCATCGCGCTCTCGTCGCGCGCCTTTGCACTCTTCTATGCCATGCAGGCCGTCCTGGCTTTATGGGTTTCGTTCCGCACGGGAGCGGGGGGACTGGCTGCAAAGATCGGCTTTGCGGCGGTAGGACTGATCTGCCTCGTCGCGGCGATTGCCGGTGCGCCGGCTGAAAACTGACGGTATCATTTTTGTAATCGACCGACGGGAATGCGCTAGAACCACGCTCTCCAAGCAAACATCCGAACCCGCCGAGTGAAGTCCATGTCTGATCGCACGACCGCCTTGGTCCCTGAGCATCCATTTGCATCCCGCCGTTGGGATCATGTGCCTCTCTATCGCTGGTGGCGCCGGTCCGTAGTCGGTTCCGTTGATCAAAGTCAGGTCAGCGCCCGCATTTTCGAGGAAAGCGGCTGGTCGCCCCGCTACCTGTTCATGACGATGATGTCAGCCGGAATTGCCGTGCTGGGGCTGCTCCTATCCTCACCGGCGGTGGTGATCGGCGCGATGCTGATCTCGCCGTTGATGAGCCCCATCCTCGGCCTAGGCTTCAGCCTCGCGCTCTTCGACTTTGCGGAAACGCGCCGGTCGCTTTCCGCTCTGGCCATCGGCGCGGCGGCTGCACTCCTCTTCTCTGCGCTGATCGTTCTGGCCTCGCCGCTCAAGGCGCCAACAGCGGAAATTCTTGCGCGCACGCGTCCCAACCTGTTCGATCTATTGGTCGCGCTGTTCGCTGCCCTGGCAGGCACCTTCGCCATCATTCGCGGGCGCGGCGAGACGATCGTCGGGGTGGCCATCGCGACGGCGCTGATGCCACCGCTCGCCGTCGTAGGTTATGGCCTCGCGACCTGGAACATGCCGATCATGGGCGGCGCGCTCGCGCTGTTCATCACCAACTTCGTGACCATCGCGCTCGCAGCGATGATCATGGCGCGCTTCTATGGCTTCGGTCATTATCTCTCGAGCCAGCAAAGCTGGACACAGACCATCGTGCTCGCACTGGTGTTCGTAATCATGGCCGTGCCGCTCGGAATCTCGCTCAGCCGGATCGCCCGCGAAGCGGTGACGGTCGGCCAGGTCAGGTCCTTCCTTTCGGACCGGTTCGGCGCCACATCCCGGGTCAGCCAGCTCGATGTGGACTTCGAACGCGATCCGCTCGGTGTCCGTACCGTTGTCATCGCCCCGCGCTCGCGGGCCGAGAGCAATGCACTTCTGCAGAGTGATCTGAGTGATCGGCTCGGCCGGCCGGTGGCGCTTCAGGTCGATCAGGTGCTGCTCGATCCTGGGTCGGGATCGGTGGACGCGCAGCGCGCGCAACTTGAACACGCGAGCGAGGCTGCGGAGATCGAAAACCGGATCGTGGGCAGCATCGTCAATCTCGTATCCGTGGCCGCTGGCGTCGCGCCCGATGCCGTGACGCTGGACCGCGAGCATCGCCGAGTCATCGCGACTGCCACGCCCTTAGAAGGCGCAGACCTTTCGACATATGCCGCCCTGGAGCAGCGTGCCAAGGTATCGGCGCCAGACTGGGAGGTGGCAATCGTGCCGCCGCTCGCTCCTCTGCCGCTGATCTCGTTCGGCGACAATGACGATGCGCTTGATCCGGCTGCGCGGCGCGCTGTGCTTCTCTCGGCTTGGGCGGCAACGCGGTGGAACAGTCGCCAGCTGGGCGTTCCCGGGCTGCCCCTCGCCACAACTGAACGCCCGACGCTGCCCCAGCGCCGTGCGTTAGCCATCGCGACCGTGCTCAAGGAACAGGACATCGCTGCGACACCCGCGCCGGCGTCGGGGCAACGGTTTCGGCTCGTGGGCGGCATGCAGGCAGGCCGATAGAAATGTCGCAGGCAGCGCTCAGCGCGATTATATTGGTGAGCGCTCTGCTCCTCTTTGTGTCGGAACGGGTTCGGCACGATCTGGTCGCCCTCCTTGCCCTCTTCGCATGCCTCCTGCTCGGCCTTACGACGCCTGAGCAAGCATTTCTGGGTTTTGCTGATCCCGCCGTTGTGGCCGTCGCTGCGATTCTCGTGGTCGGCCGCGCGGTCGAGTTGTCCGGCGTGGCCGCCCGGTTTGCGCATGTACTGATTCCCGAGCGCGCGAGCTTTGGCGTGAGACTGTCAGCTTTGCTGATCGTTGCAGCGGTCCTGTCTGCTTTCATGAACAATATTGCCGCGCTCGTGATTACCATGCCGCTCGCGGCCGAGATTGCCCGGTCGTCGAAGCGCGCACCGGCCGCAACGCTGATGCCGCTTGCCTTCGCGACCATATTGGGCGGCATGACGACGCTGATCGGCACACCGGCCAATCTCATCCTCTCGTCGGTACGGGAGAATGAAATGGGCGGGCCGTTCGGCTTTTTCACGATGACACCAGTTGGCGTCGCCGTGGCCTTTGTCGGCTTGGGCTATCTTGCCGTCATGGGCTGGCGACTGCTGCCGGTGCGGGAATCTGCTGCACAACGTGGGCGTCCACCCTGGCGTGTCTATGAGCTGAGCGTCACGTCTCCTGTCCCCAATTCTTTGACACTCTTGCCGGCGGTGCGTGCCGCCGCTGCCCGTATCCTGTCGGGTTTTCGGGACGGTGCGCGTATCGCCCTCGCCGAAGGGCAAAGCCTGATGGTGGGTGACCGCTTGCTTATATTGTCACGCAACAACCAGTGGATCACGGCGGAAAGGCTCGGCTTGGAGGCTGACACTTATGAAGCCGTCAATCCGAGCGCGGTGACCGCCCGCGTCGCAGTCGCTCACGGCTCATTCCTGATCGGCCTGCCTCATGCCGAAATTGGAACGCGCAGCAATGGCGAACTGGCCGTGGTTGCGGTCGGTCCCCGTGCTGCGCGGCGCAAAATGCCGCTTAAGACGCTTCGTATTGAAGCTGGCGATCAAATCTACATCCGCGGAACACAGGATACCCTTGCGCGCTTCGCGACCAGCGCGCGCCTTCTGGAAATTGACAGGCTCGATCCCGTGCCGGTTGCCAAGGCCCGTGCGGCGATGATCCTCGGCATCTTTCTGCTGTCGATCGTCGCGATCGTCGGCTTTGGTCTGTCCCCGGCGCTGGCATTTGCCGCAGCCGCGATTGTCCTGGCCGCAACCAGGTTGATCCCCACCGATGAGGTCTATCGCTCGATCGACTGGAGTGTGATCGTTCTCCTCGCAGCGATGATCCCGGTTGGCCAGAGTTTTGAAGCCAGCGGCGCCGCCACGATTGCCGCGCAGATGCTCAGCGATGCGCTCGGCGGACTCCCGCTCGTGCTTGTCCTCGCGGCGATCTGTGCGGTGACCTTATTGCTGTCGATCTTCCTCAATAATGTCGCGACAGCGATTATCATGGGACCTCTTGCGATCGACGCCGCCCATCTGCTGCACATAAGTCCAGAGGCAGCCCTTCTTGCGGTACTGATCGGCACGTCGGCCGATTTTCTAACGCCCATTGGCCACCAGAATAATCTGCTCGTCATGGGACCGGGCGGATATCGGTTTACCGACTATGCCCGCATGGGGACCATTCTCGTTCTACTCGTCGTGGCAACAGCTGCCATTACGCTTTCCCTGCTTTACTGAACCCAACACCTGCAATGATTATGATTGCTCGAGCCAGCTTTCGGTGGCCGCATGCCACGTCGTTCGCTAGGTCTTCGCCATGCAAACGACCGATCTGGTGATCCGCCCCTTTTCCATGATGCGCAAGTTCCTTGCTACCGAAGCGGCCGGAGGGATTGTCCTGATCGGTGCGGCGGCACTTGCCATGATCGTCGCGAACTCGTCCTTTTCAGACGACTATTTTGCAGCGCTTCATATGCAGCTCGGCGGGCTGAGCCTGCTGCACTGGATCAATGACGGCCTGATGGCGCTATTCTTTCTGGTGGTCGGCCTAGAGATCAAGCGGGAAGTTCTCGATGGCCAGCTCTCGCGGTGGTCGGACCGCCTCTTGCCGGGAATCTCCGCTGCAGTTGGCGTGGCGCTGCCGGCGCTCATCTATATCGGGCTCAACCTCGGCAATCCAGCTGGAGGGCGTGGTTGGGCGATTCCCGCCGCTACTGACATCGCCTTCGCCTTGGGCGTTCTGGCATTGCTTGGTTCTCGGGCACCAACATCCCTCAAGATTTTCCTCGCTGCCGTCGCAATCATCGATGATCTGATCGCCGTTCTCATCATTGCTCTGTTCTACACTGCCGACCTTAGCATTCCTGCGCTCGCGGCTGCGGCCTTTGGCCTTCTAATTCTCGCCCTCCTCAACCGGTTCGGCGTGACGATGCTGATACCCTATCTCTTAATCGGAGCGATCCTCTGGTTCTTCGTTCTCAACTCTGGCATCCACGCCACTCTCGCCGGCGTTGTGGTCGCCATGACCATTCCCCTGACACGAACACCGGGGCGACCGGACGCCCATAGGTCACCCTTGCATCGGCTCGAACACGGGCTGCATCCTTGGGTCGCGTTTGCGATCGTGCCGGTCTTTGGCTTTGCAAATGCGGGCGTGGCTCTGGGTGGGTTCACGAGCGGGGACCTAGTCGCTCCAGTCCCACTCGGCGTCGCGCTGGGCCTATTTCTGGGTAAGCAGATCGGAATCTTCGGTGCGGTTTGGCTGCTGGTCCGGTTAAAGTGGGCAGATCGGCCGCGCGATGCTGGTTGGCTTCAGGTCTATGGCGTCGCCTTGTTGTGCGGCATCGGTTTCACGATGAGTTTGTTTATCGGCGGGCTGGCATTTGGCGACGGGTCTCACCAGAATGACGTGGCGAAGCTCGGAGTGCTATTAGGTTCGATCGGGTCCGCGATATTCGGCTTTCTTGTTTTGCGGCTTGCACCCTCCGGGGATCCACGCCCGTGAGACCGAACTCTCCTTTCGACAAGATAGGTGCCTATCTGAAGGCACTCATATCATCCGATGAAGAATCATCCGCTCAGGAAGCGCTGGCAATCTTTCGCAGGCGGATCGCGACCGGGGCTGGAGCCGTGCTCCTCGGCCTACTGGCGATTGCCTTCGCCAAACTCGGCGATTTTGCCCAGATGCTGTTTCTGAGCTTCACAAGCGTGTCGCCCTTTGGGCCGCTCCTCCTTACTCCGGTCATATTTGCCGGTGCGGTCTATCTGACGCAGCGATGGGCGCCCGAAGCGCGTGGGTCGGGCATTCCCCAAGTGATTGCAGCGTCGCGTAATCCGGGCAGCGAGGCTCTGGGCCCGCTGGTGTCGGTGAAAACGGCGTCGCTGAAACTTCTCATGACGATTGTCATGCTGGGTGCCGGGGCCTCGGTCGGTCGCGAAGGACCCACTGTACAGACCAGCGCGGCCATCATGGTTGCCGTTCATCGCTTCCTGCGTGTCCCGATCACTGCCGGCGTGTTGATAGCAGGTGGCGCGGCGGGTGTTGCTGCGGCGTTCAATACGCCGCTTGCCGGTGTCGCGTTTGCAATTGAAGAACTGGCGGCGGCATACGAGCAGCGCGTCGCTGTGCTGGTCATGGCGGCTGTGATGATCGCTGGCCTCGTCAGCTTGGGTGTAGCGGGCGACTATATTTATTTCGGCGCGATGCGCCAGACGCTCGATTTGCGCGGTGTCCTCCTCGTCGCGCCCGTGGCCGGAATGGCCGGCGGCTTGACGGGTGGAATGTTTTCTCGCGCCTTGATTGCCTTTTCCAATCCTGACCGAATCTGGCTTGTCGCTCTCAAGCGGCGGCCAATCTTGCTGGCGACGGTTTGCGGCCTGATCGTCGCGCTGCTTGGAGTTTCCAGTGCCAGTGCGACATGGGGTACGGGCTATGACGCGACGCGCAATCTTGTCGAAGCGAAGGATGGATCACTCTGGTTTGGGCCCGCTAAGTTCATTGCTACATTGGCGACGGCCCTCAGCGGCGCCCCGGGTGGCATTTTCGCGCCCTCCCTGTCTGTCGGTGCCGGTTTGGGAGATCTGCTCACGACCATCTTCCCGGACGACCCGCGCGGAGCGATCGTGTTGCTTGGTATGATCGGCTATTTCGTCGGCGTCGTGCGAGCGCCGTTGACGGCCGTCATCATCATCACCGAAACGACGGCGAGCCGTGGAATGATTATCCCCTTGTTCGCCACAGCCCTCATTGCTGATTTTGTCAGCGCGATCGTGTGCCGCGAACGGCTCTATCACGGGCTGGCAAAGGCATTCACGCTCACGGCTCCGGCTTCTCGTGCATAGGTGACAAAAGATCGTCAGGTCGAAGGCTTGCGCTTGCCGGGGGCCTTGCGGCGGCGAGCATGGCCGAGTGGATGGGCGCACCGTCCCCGCTTATGCAGCTCGTGCTGATCACGCGCTAAGTCATCCCGCAAACGAATCCGGAAGCTCGGTTGTTACGAACGGCAAAGGGGCGCTTTCGAAGCGAACAGCAATTCGATCAGGGCATCGTGACGATCTCGCTGCTCCAGTCGCCCACCTCCGAGATCATTGCGCGCAACCGACCAAATTTGTTCGATCTCGCGGTCGCGCCCTTCGCCTCGCTTGCCGGAACTTTTGCCATCATCTGGGCGAGGCGACACGATCGTGGGAGTCGCAATCGCCACGACCCTGATGCCGCCGCTGGCCGTCATGGGATTTGAACTGGCGACCTGGACTTGTCGGTGCTCGAAGTGGCTTTTGCACTTTCAGTAACCAACTTCGTGATGATCGCGCTCTCCGCCGCACTGATGGCGCGCTACTTTCGCATCGGGCATCATCTCTCGAGCCAGCAGAGCTAAACGCAAACCAAGTCGCATACCCATGAATGAGATTCCCATTTGGCCTGGTTTCTGATTCATTTGCCGTGTGATTTTGCGGAGGCTGAGATGGCCCGGTTTGATTTGACGGATTTCGAGTGGTCGGTGATTGCGCCGTTGCTGCCGACGAAGGTG
>Ga0160472_100693_pt1 | contig 16219 bp, 15 predicted proteins | sample HID1973M_E11MG_FD_108267 | JGI IMG/M metagenome (GOLD analysis project Ga0160472, IMG submission 108267) | Enriched mosquito-associated microbial communities from UW Madison campus, WI, USA - HID1973M_E11 MG | ecosystem: Host-associated > Arthropoda: Insects > Digestive system > Unclassified ... | reverse complement strand
GAATAAAACAGGATGAATTATTGTGCTGTTTAAACGCGAAACATCACTTAAACCATCTTTATCTACGTCAACTTCATGCTGAATGGTTTCGCCTGCAAAAAGTGTAAAACCGGTACTTTTACCGCGTTTGGCTAAATAAACATTAACGTTGCTTTCCTTTAAGGTAGATGCATTTAAAACTATAGTCGCATCTGGCTCGAATGCTGGCTTTTTGGAAATGAAATTTATCAGCCCGCCGATTGCGCCGGCACCGTACAATGTAGATGAAGAACCTTTAATTAATTCCAATTGTTTCAAATCTAATGGCGCAATGGAGAGTACACCGAAGCCACCCGAAAAACCTTCGTATAAAGGCATTCCATCGCGGAGCAATTGTGTGTATTTCCCATCTAAACCTTGAATCCTGACGTTTGAATTTCCGGAGACTGCAGACGATTGTTGCACCTGCACGCCACTTATATCGCCTAAAATACTCGCTACGTTGCCAGGTTTTATCATGCTTTCTTCGTTCATTTCTTCTAAGCCAAGCACTTCAACTTTTGTGGCCGCATTTTCAATTTTTTCGTTATTTCTTGTTGATGCGACAATTGTTACCTCATCCAATGCCGTCTCGTTACCAGCTAGTATAATTCGATGCAGCGATGAATCTGGAAGTAAAATAGCCAACTCGCGGGTTTGAAATCCAATTGATTTGAACACAAGCGTGTCATTGCCATTTTTTAAATTTATGAATAATGCAATACCTTTTTTGTCGGTCTTTGCTGATATGGAAGGATTTGATTTGCTTTGAACATTTACGCCTGGCAATACATTATTAAAAGCATCTTTAACAATTAACCTAAAGTTACTTTGTGCAAAGGAATTTTGTGTGATGAGGAATAAAACGAAAAGTTTGAAGCAAAATTTCATGAAATGATTTTTTACAAATAAAGAGCGAAAATCTGTTTGAAAACTGTAGCAGGATTAAAGGAGAATAACCAGACTTCCGCCAACAATCATTCCGCCACCGATTAAAGTTTTTACATTAATGGGTTCTTTTAAGATTAAAAATGCAAGTCCCATAGCTATGGCAACACTAAGTTTGTCTATAGGCGCAACTTTCGATACGTTTCCAGTTTCCAATGCTTTGAAATAAAAAATCCACGAAAGACCGGTTGCTAACCCTGATAGACCTAAAAAAATCAGGTTGTTTTTACTAATTGATTTGAGTTCTGTTACCTCTCCGGTGGCAAGTACAATTCCCCAGGCAACAAATAATATAACAACTGTTCTAACTGCCGTAGCTAAATTTCCGTTAACTCCTTTTAAGCCAACTTTAGCCAGAATGGCCGTTGCAGCAGCGAATATTGCCGAAAGGATTGCGTATAATTTCCACATCGTGATATAATTTAGTGGTTTAAATCATCGTGACCAACAGGATTCAATACATTTTCTATTTCAAATCCTATTTTAGCAACAAGTTTATCTGTCAGTTTTAAATTCAATCGCTCTGCATCTTTTTTGTACTTGGCTGAATAGAAAGGTAAATCCCTGTCTGTTATTTTATCTAAATCAACAGCATTATATTTTTTTCTCTTTTTACATAGTACACCTAAAATTCCTCCGAAATAGATAACGTCAAAGCAATGCTCATCAACAGGCAGAATGGTTAGTGTAATGTACCTCCATTTATGTTTGAAGCGTATGTTAAATGGATTCATATTATTTTCTATTAGCTGTTTCCCCGCCGTGAATCATATCTGATACAATGCCTTTACCATCTTTTCTTTCTGCCAACAAAACGCCAATAATATGTACCAGAATAAATGCAATAATCAAATACATGCAAAACCCATGAATCTCTTTTATGCTGTGGCTTAATGATTTGCTTATGCCTAAAACATCATCAAAAGCTATAGATAAACCTGTTAAAACAATTGTAATCATTACGATATAATATATTATATACAAAAATTTAACAACCAATTCATGTCTCGCGGTTTTATCTGGTCGGTTATTTTTATAGGCAGCGTAGGTTAGCTTTAGTTTCCCGAAAAATTTATGTTTATCTGGGCTGATTAATTCTGATATTAATCTAAACAGGAGTAAGGCTGCCAAGCCATAACCAAAATAAATATGAATTCCCCAAACTTTATCTTCTAAACCATGAGCAACATTTTTTGCCTGTTCCGCATTTACAACTGCACCTGCATCTTTCAATTGCGCCTGAACATAATTTGTATTATCTCTAACATCAAACAGGGTAGAATTTAATAATACAGTTAGTAAAGAACCACAAATTATCAACGCATTTGTCCAATGCCAAAAACGTAATGAGGCCAGATGCTTTTTTACGTGGTTTGGATTAGTAACTTCCTTGCGGGTTGGTTCTAATAAAGCCATTTTATTTCTTTTTAAAAGCCTGGCAATGAAAGGCCAGGCGATTGATTATTTAACTTTTAAATTCAAGGTGATGATGTTAGAAACCAGTCCGGTAGAGCGGTTGTAATGTCCGTAACGTAACTCCAGCATATTTAAATGTTGCCAGCCAAATACGCCTTTTGGAGGTGCGAACCTAATTCCAGCTCCATAAAAATCACTATTCAAGGTTGATAAGTCATAATCACTAGTAAAGTATTGTTCGGTTGGATTATGCTGGCCGTATGGTGCAAAATATCTGGTTCCGGTTTGCTTGTTATATCTGTAAAAAGGACTTATTGAGAAAAAAGAATTCAACTTTACCGGTAACTCTAACTCTGCTGTATGTGCTCTGATTCCCCAACTATCCATATAATACCTATAAAAAGTACGGATTATGAAATGGTCGTCAACGAAATAGTTAAGCCTTGCGGCTATTGGTAACTTATATCTTTTATCAGGTAAGGTTTCTGCTCTCAGTGAGCCATCGGTAAAATAATTACGTTGGTATTTTGTGGCCAGTAAACCATGCTGATAAGCTGGCTCTATGGTAATTAGCGCCTGTAATTTTGTGTTTATTACCTGTGATAGAGAAAAACTTGTGCTGAATGAGTTTCTCGGGCTCGAATCGTAATTTTCATGGCCCTGATTAGCATTTCCTGATCGTATTTCTATTGGTAAAATAACCGTCCACGTATCTAAAAATGCCTGTGCTTTAAAATCGAATTGTGTATTTTTATCTTTCGATAAACGGGTTAAATTAAAGCCGGCACCAAGCGATTGGTAATCAAATTCGGTAGAGAATGAGCCTGTGAAACCGTAACTATTTCCGGTAGTTTCATTGCTTCTGGTCCAGTTTAAAGATGGATAAATTCTGGTATCGGCTGAGGAAGCTGAAGAAATTGTTGCCGGGTCAATTTTATCAGAAGATGCCGATGTATAGTGGTCAACCCCTAATTCGAATGTGAACAGGTTTTTTCTGCCATTTCTACTGAATTTAGAAACCTGTAAATCAATTGTATTGGCAAAATCGGTTAGTTTTTCGGTACCAATACCGCCAGTAACGGCAGAATTGTTTCCATTCTGGTTATAGTAGGCTGAAACAAAGTTTACTTCTTCAATTTTTAATTTTCGAGCCTGGTAAGTCGAATCAGTTTTTACGGCAGGTTTGTTTTGTGCGTAAGAACCAAAAATCCCAAGAAAAAGGAAGGCTACATGCAGATATAATTTTTTCATTTTTCCTTAACTTTAATTACATCCACAACCACCACCACTTTTGCCGCCATTTGCTCCCGAAGCTCCTTCTCTGTAAAGCTGAAAGCTCTGTTCAAATTTCTGGGCAGAGCGAGCTGATAAAGTCATTTCCGAATCGTTTAGTTTGTTTTTCTGATAAGGTTTTACAGATGCACAAGCACTTAAAATGCTAGTCGTTACTACGCCGGCAAGCATCAGCTTTATTTTTATCGGATTGTTTATCATTTTATATTGATATTTTTTGAAGTATACATTTTGTTGTTTTCATCGATTATGATGCAAGCAATATTTTGGAGTTGATTAATCATGTCTAAACCAACCTCAACACCCATTACCATAACTGGCGTTGCCAAAGCATCGGCAAGCTCAGCACTAGAGCAAATGATGCTTACGCTTTTTATGCCGCCAACAGGCAAACCAGTTTTTGGATCGATGGTATGTGAGTATTTAACACCATTTATGGTCGCATATTTTTCGTAATTACCTGATGTTGCGATGGCCATGTTGCTAATGTTTAGGGCAGAGAATGGCTTTGTTTTCTGGTCAGGGTCTGCAATACCGATTGTCCAGTTGCTACCATTCAGCTGCTTTCCCCAGGTAATTAAATCACCGGCAGCATTTACAATTCCGCTTTCAATTCCGGTATTTATTAAAATTTGCTTTGCCTTATCTGCTGCATAACCTTTTCCAATTCCTCCGAAACCAATCCTCATGCCTCTGTTTTTAAGCATCACCGTACCGTTTGCAGGAAAAACTGCAACATTCTCATAGTTTATGAGTTTAACTGATGACAACGCGGTTTCTTTATCCGGCAAGGAGGTCATATTTGTGTCGAAATTCCATAAGCATTTATCTATAGAACCGTAAGTAATATCAAAAGCGCCTTGCGTAAGTGTCGAAATTTTAAGCGAGCGTTGAATCAAATCAATCACTTCCTTATCAACTTTAACAGCTTTGATACCAGCATAATCATTTATCAGATTTGTTTGGCTACTGGACTTGTAAGTAGATAAAAGTGCTTCTATTCTGCTAACTTCTGATATAGCTAAATCAATGGCATCGTTGCCTTTTTGCTTGTTTCCGGCAATTACGGTGAACTCAAAGCGATTGCCCATCAATTTCGTAACCCTCGAAATCTTTTCCGCCATTATTATTTACTGGTTTTAATCTCTGCGATAAATTTTTCAGGTGTTTCATTTGGGTAACCATCCCAGCTTTTCAAAATCTTTCCATTTTCATTAACCAAAACGGTAAAAGGAAACTTTCCGTCAGGATTATATTGCTCAGCCAAATCTTCGTTAAGCTTAATTTGTTCTTTGGGCAGTTGATTTTTTTTCTGCCTTGGAAAATCTGCCCTAACCAATACTAAGTTATCTGCAGCATACTTTTCGAAACCTGGTGATTCCAATATTTCTTTACGTAAGCGAATACAAGGTCCACACCAGTCAGAGCCCGAAAAATTTATGAGAATTTCTTTATGCGAATTAGCCGCTTGTTTCTTTGCTTCATTAAAATTTCCCATCCACACAACCGTATTTAGAAAGGCTGAAAGAAATGCTATAATTAAAAGTTTCATCGTCTTTTAAAAATTAGTAATTAAATATTATGATTTTCGGGGAGCGTATTGGTGCAGCAATCAAATCGATGTAAAGCATCCAATACATAAATATCAAGCGTAAATCTGTAGAGATTCTGAAGTTATGTGATTTATCATGATTCTAAATAACATGATCATTCAACACATCAGAATGATGGTATATTTTTCGAACGAAATAAGTTGAAAATCAGCGTTGATATGGCCTTAGCTGCCTTTTGCTGGTTATTTAAAGCGCATTAGTTCTAAAGGACTGTTCTAAAGTTCTATAATATTTACGGAGTTTTCGTATTTGGAATTTTGAGTGCTAATTCAATCAATTATTTTACGGAAATTTAAAATGGAAATGTTTTAAAATTAATTATACATAGCTCAACCACCAATATTTATGGGTCGATTTATACTTTTTAAACCATTTGCTCGGATAATAAAGTGAACATACTACGAAAATCCATATCAAATAAACAATCCATAGCTCGTAACCGAATTTTACTGGCCTAAAATAGAAGGGAAGTTGGACAATTTCTTTGGTTGTATTTCCTTCCAGAAAGAATAATATAATCAAAATGGTGTGTAACAGATAGAAATGAATTATGTAGTAAAAGAAGGGTACACTTCCATAAGTAATTAATACCCTGCTAAATTTATTTTTTGCACTTTCGGTAACTGCCAAGAAAAGTAAGGCAGCTCCGATGGTTATACACGAATATTGTAGCGATGGCGGATACTTACTTACATTGAAGAAAGACAGAAGATTTTTAAAAACATCATGAAATTCTGCTCTTGGAGCAGGATCGCCATACACATTAAGCAAACGCAGGGCCACAAAAAGAATCAATGCTACGGAGCCATAGTTAATTAGGTTTCGGCGCCGTTTGCCTGGGTTGTAATCTTTGTTAAACCATTTACCCGCCGCATAACCTAGAAACATAATTCCTGTCCATGGTAAAATGGCGTAAAAAACTCCAATAAAATGATTGGCTCCAAAGGGTATTACTGTTCCAAAGGCAGTAAATAAAATTTTGACCATTATAGCAGCAACTTCATTTTTAGGTGTTGGTAGAAAGTCGAAAATGTTATGTCCGAAAACCAGAATTAGTCCAGCTATTAAAACAAGTTTGTAAGATAAGCGACTGAAAACGGCTAGCAAAACCATGCTGAAACCAATTACCCATATTACCTGCAGAATAATGAAATTATAAAAAGGGTTAAAGGTTAAGCCCAGTGTAACAATTAAAATCTCGACAATAATTAACCATAAGCCCCTTTTAAAAAGAAATGAACTTGCCTGTGATGATGTTTTCTTTTGGGCAGAAAGGTAAGCTGAAAGGCCAGAAAGAAATACGAAAGTTGGTGCACAAAAATGTGTAATCCACCGGGTAAAAAACAGTAATCCCGTTGTTGTTTCGGGGTTTAGTGGGTTGCTTGTCATTGCTCCAATGTGGAAGAAATCGCGTGTATGGTCTAAGGCCATAATCACCATTACAAGGCCTCTCAAAATATCGATAGATAAGACACGTTTTGACAACAAAGTTTGGTCGGAATTCATTGTACTTGGGATGAATGGTTGTGAAAGGTATTTTGGGTTACTATTTATCTGATTTTGATGATAAAAAATGCTTAGTTATTACGCTATTTGATTTTGGTTAGAAGCGGCGATTAATCTGAAAGGTACTCTTAAAGTTAAATAAAATATAGTCATAGCGAAAGTCAATAAAAAAAACTTGTAAGTATTTGAATCTTATTGTTACGTTATTGAGCATTAGAATGTAAAATATCGTTATATTTAATAAATTGAAATTGAGTCAGTTATAGTTTATCTAATCATGGCTAAAACATATAAAGTGCCTGGTGTTTATTTAGAGGAAGTAGCGAAATTCCCACCCTCAGTAGCTCCCGTAGAAACGGCTATTCCTATTTTTATTGGGTGCACAGAATTTGATAAAGATGAGTCGTTGAATTTAGAAACACAAATTTCAGAAAAAGCATTTAAAGCAAGAAGAATTTCGTCATTGTTAGAATATGAAAGTTATTTTGGCGCCGGAAATTCAGAACACCAGGCTTTAAAAGGCGAAATAATTGAGGATATCCAAACAAAGTCTTACAAAAAAATTAATGTTACGGCAGATAAAAATGGCGTTAGTGGTTATTATATGTATTATTCCGTAAAAATGTTTTACGCCAATGGTGGCGGTCCTTGCTACATTTTATCTACAGGGGATTATTCAAAATCGTTTAGTGATGATGATGGAAATGCCGCTTTAGACGTTGTTGCCGATACTGATGAACCTACGATAATAGTTTTCACAGACCGACATGTCGCAAAGACAGAAAATTCCAGCGGTTATGCTAAACTATATAATTCTACTTTAGCGATATGTGCAAAATTAAAAGACCGTATTGCGGTTTTTGATTCCTGGATTTTTACAAATAGCATTTCCGGAGATTCAAAGTTAATTAGGGAAGAATTTGAAAATGTCAATCTAAAATATGGTGCGGTTTATTATCCCTGGTTAACTTCTGGATTAGCATATGCGGTTGATGAATCAAAATTTATAGTTAGCCATACAATTAATGGTCTCGCTGGTATCTACGATAAAAAAAGTTTGTATGAAATAGGTATGCTGAATGTTGACTTTTACAACATCTTCAAAGCGGAATTACAAAAATTAAATATTGATGTTCCTCCCTCAGGGGCGGTTGTCGGCATAATGTCTGCAACCGACCGTACAAGGGGCGTATGGAAAGCGCCTGCCAATGTTTCGCTAAATCTTGTAAAAAAGCCGGTAGTTGAGCTTAGTAAGTTTAATGTTGAAGAATTAAATATTGATAGTAACGAAGGCAAATCGATAAATTCTATTAAAACTTTTATCGGTAAAGGTGTCGTGGTTTGGGGTGCAAGATCTCTGGCAGGAAATGACAATGAGTGGCGCTACATTTCTACAACACGATTTTGCAATTTTGTTGAAAAAAGTGTGAGAAAATCGGCAGAATCGTTCGTTTTTGAGCCCAATGATGCAAATACATGGGTAAGGATTAAAGGAATGTGCGAAAATTTTTTGATTCAGTTGTGGAGAACAGGCGCTTTGCTTGGCAATAAACCCGAACAATCATTTTACGTTAAAGTTGGTTTAAATTCCAGCATGACAGCAAAAGATATTCTTGAAGGAAAAATGATTCTGGAAGTGGGATTGGCAGTTACAAGACCAGCCGAATTTATTATAGTTAAATTAAGTTTTAATATGGTTTCTACTTGAAATCAGAAGTTTATCTAAAAAAATGAAGAATGAAAAAGAAGACTATGTAAAACAGGTTGAAACTAAACTAAATTTCTCCGACCTGGTTTTACCCATTAACGTTATAGCGGAAATAAATGAAATAAATACCAATTGGAAACAAATGAATTGGGTTTTTAATGCGTTGTTTTTAGGTGTTTCGGGGACAGGAAAAACCCTTGTTGCCTCGCTTTTAGGCAAAACAAATAATAAAGCTGTATGGGAAATCAATGCAAAAACCATCCTATCAAAGTACGTTACTGAAACTGAGGCAAGCTTACAACATATTTTTACAAAAGCAGTTGCTAGCAATGCACTACTTTTCTTTGATGAGGCAGATGCTCTATTTGGTAAAAGGAGTGACGTAAAAGATAGCCATGATAAATACGCAAATCTGGAAGCAAATTTCATTCTCGAAAAACTTGAATCCCGAAAATTGTCGGCTGTTTTCTCTGCCAGTCAAAAATCAAATTTGGATGAATCATTTCTACGCCGAATGCGGTATTTAATAGAATTTCCTGTTCCGAATAATCAAGAACGCCTCCAGTTATGGAAACAAAGCCTTAATAAAAATATTAAGCTGGCTGATGATGTTAACCTGACTGAAATAGCAGATAAATATATTTTAACAGGGGGCTCAATTCAGAATGTTATTCGTAAAACAGTAATTGAATCTTCCGGGCCGATAACAAAAGCTGGCTTATTTAAACATGCTGATGCCGAATTAAGAAAAATTAAATCTCAAAACCCTCCAAGTTAATCAATATCCAAATATTCTTTTTTAACCCATTTATTATCGGAGCTGATTTTGCACCAACCGTTACTTTCCTCGATAATAAAAACTTCTTGCCCTTTTGTAAATGCGGCTACTTTAGGGAAAGTATTTCCTGGTCCGCTACGCACATTTAATGTAGTGGTATTTACCGTGCCCCGTTTAACTTCTAGTGTATATGCGCCATTGACCCAGTTTTGCTGAGCGTTAGAAATTTTATACCATCCGTTTTTAGTTTCGAAAACCCTTAAAACAGAACCTAATGTCGCTGCCGCTCTATCTACTGCTTTTTTACTTTTTGCATTGGGTTCAGTTCTAATATTTAAACTATCTGTATTAACGAAAATGTATTTTTCAACATTAACTGATTTTGGGATTGGCGTACCGTTTAGTGCAGCACTAACCAGCGGTAGAAAGTTTCGTTCGCAATCTGCAACTTTATTGCCACCAAAGAAGTTTGTTCCAGGGCAAGTTTTATTATTGCCACTACCATTATTTCTTGCACCTGTACTTAGGTTAAACCAATGGTGATAAACAATTTTATTGCTATTTACTGCGATTCCGAATTTTTTACAAAGCGCAGCGGCCATCCGAACAATTGTATCTTTGTGCGCCGCCGTCATAACATCTTTGCCGGCATCAAAATTACCAACATTCTCAATACAAATTGCATTCGAATTGAAGCCCACTATACAGGCTGGAGTATTTTCCAGACTTCTTCCAGTTACAATACTTCCATCCGGAAAGGTGCTGAAATGCTGTCCGATATCCATCCATCCATTTGTGCTTACATGGTACGTTTTCATGCCTTGCTGAATATCAAATTGGTTGTTTGCCTTGCATTGGACGTAGCTTGGGCTCCAGGTGTGATGTTCCTGAATGTAAAGAATTGTGCGTGCCACTCTGAAATTTGAAATCCAGGTTTCAAATTCATTAATATCCATTTTGGTAAAACCGAATTTGGTCGTCATAAGAGGTTTTGTTTAGCGTAAAAAAACATTAAACGTTAGGAGCTTCTGCAGTAAATACGGGGAATTTTATTGCCAATTAAATATAGATAAAAAGATTTTTAAAATCATAACTTTTTTTAAACCAGTTCGTTGGGTTTATAATTCACATTTTCGAAAGGATATAATCATCAAAACCCAAGGCGCACAAAACCTTAAAATTTAATTAGATTTTAGTTCATAAAGCTTATTAAATCCAAAACCTCGGTCTGAACAAATAAGAACAAATCTTCATTCAGCAATCACGAACGTAATATGTTGAATACACTTACAAAAAACGATTTAGTAATAGCCTAAAAGGCTTTTTCTATTTTGATCTTCAAAATATTTTAATATATATTTGTTAAGTTCTAACCAAATAATCTTGACTAGCTTCAATCTACAAACGACGTTTAGTTTTGTTAGTTATGAACACCATTTAACCGAAACTAAATATAATACACATAATAATTATGAAAAGGAGGACCTTTATACAAAATACAAGCCTTTTAGGGGCTGGTATTGTCGCTTCGAAATTTTCTCTTGCGGCAGATTTGATACCTGAATTTCCTGTTGTAAGGGTTGCAGGAGGCAAAAGACATTTTAAGAGTAAAGCTGTGGATTCGGCCATAAAGACTTTCCAGGCGAATGTTAAAAATCCTGAGTTAAACTGGCTTTTTGAAAATTGTTTTCCAAATACTTTAGACACAACAGTTTACCATTCGGAAAAAAATGGTCGCCCCGATACTTACGTTATTACCGGTGATATTGATGCCATGTGGTTACGCGACAGCTCAGCACAGGTTTGGCCGTATTTGCAATTCGTAAATGAAGATGCTCCACTAAAAAAGCTTATTGCGGGTGTAATTATCCATCAAACTCAATGTGTATTGAAAGACCCTTATGCTAATGCTTTTTATGGTGACGCAAACAAAGTTGGGGAGTGGAAAACAGATAAAACTGCTATGCAGCCAGGCGTTCATGAGCGAAAATGGGAAATAGATTCGTTATGTTACCCAATTCGTTTAGCTTATTACTACTGGAAAAAGACCGGTGATAAAATGCCTTTTGATGGTGATTGGAAAAAAGGAATTGAAGCAACTTTAAAAACTTTTAAAGATCAACAGCGCAAAACCTCTAACGGCGCTTATCATTTCCAAAGGGAAACTACACAACCAACTGATAGTTTACCTATGGCTGGATACGGTTTTCCAGTAAATCCGGTTGGTTTAATTTGCTCTGCCTTTCGCCCAAGTGATGATGCCACTATATTTCCCTTCTTAATACCATCAAATTTCTTTGCTGTTACAAGCTTAAAGCAAGCGGCAGAGATGATAAAGGCGCTACAACCTGATGCGGCTTTAGAGAGCAGTTTACTAAATCTTGCGGATGAGGTGAATGCCGCCATTCAAAAATACGCCATTGTGAACCATCCCAAATATGGAAAAATATACGCTTTTGAAGTTGATGGTTTTGGGAGTTCATATTTAATGGACGATTCTAATGTTCCAAGCTTATTGGCTCTACCATACTTGGGTGCAGTTAAATTAGATGATCCCATATATCAGAATACCCGAAAATTTGCACTATCTCTCGATAATCCGTATTTTTTTAAAGGTTCTGCTGCTGAAGGTATTGGTGGACCGCATGCCGGCCAGGATATGATTTGGCCAATGAGCATTACCATGAGGGCTTTAACATCAACAGATGATAAAGAAATAAAAATGTGCATCGAAACCTTACAAAAAACGCATGCCGGTAAAGGCTTTATGCACGAATCATTTAATAAAAACGACCCGGCAAAATTCACCCGAGCGTGGTTCGCCTGGTCAAACACATTATTTGGCGAGTTGCTTTGGAGAACTTATCATGAAAAACCTGCTTTATTAAAGGTTTAATTGTTAGGCTCGTTTCGGTAATCGGAACGGGCCTTTTTTTATTCATGGCTATAAGCTTCCTGCAATTTGCTTATTTCGAGTTTCTTCATTTGCATCATTGCATTCATCATATTGGAGGTGTGTTTATTATTTCCCTTTCTTAGCACTTCGGTAAGCATATTTGGTACGATTTGCCACGAAACGCCAAACTTATCTTTTAACCAACCACAAATTTGGGCTTTTTCATCACCGCCCACCTTCAATGCATCCCAGTAATAATCTATTTCTTCCTGTGTATCGCAGTTTACTATAAATGATACCGCTTCAGTAAAACTAAACATTGGTCCGCCGTTAAGTGCAACAAATGATTGGCTATCAAGTTCAAAATCAATGGTCATGATGGTTCCCGATGGCATTCTATGAAATTCAAACCCGGCATCATCATATCTGGTTATTGCATTTATTTTGCTGTTTTTGAAAATGGTGAGGTAAAAATGAACGGCCTCTTCAGCATTTACATCAAACCATAAATTTGGTGTTATTTTAGGTGTTACAACTTTATTTTCCATAACAATTTCGATTATTGGGTAGCAATTAATCAAACTTAATAAGGATAAAGACATTGAACAATACACGGAAGCGACATAAAAAGGGCGATTTGCGACAAAAAAAATGCCCGGTTAAAGGCACTTTAAATTTCTACCATGGCGATTCACCATTATCACTAAAGAACTTCCCTGTTGGCCCATCTTGCTCCAAAGTGGCATAGCGCACAATTAGTTCGCCAGCTTCTTCAACTGGTTTTGGTCCCTGGTTATTATTGAAATCTGTTTTCGTATATCCTGGATTTACGCTGTTGATTTTAAAGTTTGTTTCCTTAAACTCGTACGCGAGCATGACTGTAAATGCGTTTAATGCTGTTTTTGATGAGCAATACGCTAATAATTTAACATCATAATGTTCCCATTCAGGGTTGCTATGGTAACCCAATGATCCTAAATCACTAGAAACATTCACAATTCGTGGGTTTGCCGATTTTTTGAGTGCAGGAATAAACGCCTGTGTAGTTTGAATCAATCCGAAGAAATTCGTTTCGAACACATTTTTCAGGTTTTCTTGTGAAGTTTCTGATGCGACTTGAGGGTAAGTACCCGGGATGCCGGCGTTGTTTATTAAGACATCAAGAACTTCGATTTTATTAGCTGCTTTTTTGATTGATTCTGTGTTGGTTACATCCAAGTCGATTGCCTCGACATCTTCGTAGCCTAAAGCTTTCAGCTCTTTAAGTGCGTCAGTTGCTTTTTCCTTATCGCGACAGCCTATATAAACGAAATAATCTTTAGCTAATAATTGCTTTGCGGTTTCGAAGCCAATTCCTTTATTGCCACCTGTTATTAATATTTTCTTTCATTTTATCTTTTTTTATACAACAAAGTTGAAGGATAAAAAGTGAAAAAGATTTGCCATTTGACAAAAACTAACTTAACTAATATTTCTTCTTATTCTGCTTAAAGACGATTGGGTAATACCCAAATAGGAGGCAAGCATTGAAAGTGGAACCCGATTGGCTACATTTGGGAAAAGTTCCAGAAACTTTAAATAACGGGTCGTAGCGTCCTGATTCAACATTGTATTGCTGTCTTGCACTTTTTTCATCAGCGCATCAGTTAATATTCTGGTAAAAATATCGTTCCAGTTGTTAATTGCTACAGCTAATTCTGCAAAAGCATTTTTGCTAAAAATAAGTAAAGTACAGTCAGTTACCGCCTCTACATATTCTGATGAGGGTGTATCATTAAAAAAACTTACAGAATCTACAACAAACCTTTTTTCACGAACAAAACATCTGGTGTATTCTTCACCATTTTTTCCATAATAGCAAACTCTGATTACGCCTTCTACAATGAAACCAACCTGCCGGGCAAGTTTATTCGCTTCAGAAAAATATGCTCCTTTTTTCAAATGAATTACTTCAGCTTTGGATTTGGCCAAATCGATTTGTTGTGTGGTTATACCGCCAAACCTTAAAATGTAGTTAATCATTTCTTCCATGGCCTAAATATAACAGGCAATATTTATTTATTATTTGTCATTTGGCAAAAAGTATTTAACATAATTAATTAAATCGATTTAGCGTAACGTTAATGCTACTTTTTATACTCGATAACATTAATTAATATATTTGAATTAACAACCAAAATATATCAATAATTATGAATATCCTTAGAAAACATTTATTGAGTTTAGCAATAATTGTGTTAGTTATATCAACAGCAAAAGGTCAATCAGCAGGTAAATATTCAAGGTACGTAAATACGTTTATCGGAAGTGCTCCGCTAACTGACCCCAAAATTTTAGGTTATGAATTGCCTCAAGGCTGGCGTTCATGGGCAGGTTTAACTTTTCCGGGAAGTTCGCTGCCGAATGCCATGGTACAATTAAGCCCGATGACAGAATACGGTTCTGGCGCAGGCTATGAATATGAGGATGAAGTTATTTACGGGTTTACGCACACAAACAAAGGTCATTGGAACCTTTGTAACATTCCAATTTTACCTATGTCGAATCCGGGCACTAAATTTGGTTCGAGGTTTTCTCATAAAAAAGAAAGCTCCGCCCCAGGTTTCTACCAGGTTTATTTGGATGATTACGATGTTAATGTTAGTTTAACTTCAACCTTGAGAGCCGGTTTCCACAAATATGAGTTCAAAAATAATTCGGGCAGACAAATACTTTTTGATATGGGGAAGGCAAACAGCCGTGTATCAACCTGGACTATAGCGCAGGATGGGGACCATGCCATCAAAGGCTTTCAGGGTGGAGAAAATGTTTATTTCTATGCAATTATAAATACCAAAATAGAAAAACTTGTTAAAAGTGAAGAAGGTAAACGAAGTGGATTTGCCATTGCTCACTTGGCAAATTTAAATGCCGGACCAGTAGAGCTCAAAATCGGATTATCATTTGTAAGCATTGCGAATGCGAAAGAAAATTTACTTAAAGAAATTGGCAACAAATCTTTTAACGAAATTCGTACAGAGGCAACTCAGAAATGGGAATCAATTTTATCATCCATCCAGGTAAAAGGCGGCACAGAAAAGCAAAAGATAATGCTGTATTCATGCCTCTATCGCTCATTTTTATGGCCTGCATTGCGAAGCGATGTAAATGGTGAATTTACGGATGCAGCTAAAAACGTTGTAAAATCTAATTTCAGGTATTACACTGAACCATCTCTGTGGGATACCTATCGAAATAAAGATGTTCTTTTAGGATTAATTTCGCCTGATGTTACACTTGATGTTATTAAATCGATGAAAGATGTTGGTGATAAAAGAGGATTTATTCCAACGTTTTTTCATGGTGACCATGGTTCTTCATCAATTGCCGGAGCTTATTTGCGTGGTATCGACAATTTTGACATTAAAGGCACTTATCAAATTTTATTAAAAAATGCCAATACACCAGGTGGTGCCCGTCCGCATGTGGAAGAATATATTTCTAAGGGATTTATTTCCGAACCCGATATTAAAGATCCAAAAGTGGAAACGAAAGCCAGTGCTGGTGTTTCTAAAACCCTGGAATATTCTTATGACGATTATTCTGTTGCTCAAATCGCAAAAAAATTGGGCGATACTGCTAACTACAGAATATTAATGGCAAGGTCGAAAAATTATAAAAACATGTTCGACCCAACAACACGTTTTATGCGGGGCAAACTTGCCGATGGAAGCTGGATAACGCCCTTTAATCCTCAATTTCCATACTATGAATATATGTACCGCGAAGCGAATGCCTGGCAGGTTTCGTTTTTCGCCCCGCATGATATGAAAGGGTTAATTGAGCTTTATGGTGGCGCCAAAGGTTTTGAGTCGAAACTCGATTCATTATTTACCGTGCCATGGAATCCGAATTACATCGCCAGAAATGTGGAAACTATGATTGGTCAATATTGCCACGGCAATCAACCTGACCATGAGGCACCTTTTTCTTATCATTTTATCGGTAAGCCCGAAAAGTCGCAGAAGATTTTAGATAATATTTTAAACAATTTATACGGAATT